>AR_comb_assmDRAFT_10361722_pt1 | contig 13503 bp, 13 predicted proteins | sample ArasoioldDNA_FD_10543 | JGI IMG/M metagenome (IMG submission 10543) | reverse complement strand
GGAAGACGCATCCCAAAACGAATATCCTCGAGCGCATGCTGGAAGACGCCGCAAGTTATCTTGAACGGGTCAGTGAGGATGGGCATGAGGCCGGTCTGCCGGCGGTCGAGTTGGATCGTGATGTGCCTCCGATCACGAAACAGTGGGCCTCTCACGAGTACGAGACAGCGAAGCGAACGATCCGTATCGCGCAAGCCGTTGCCAAAGTGCGAGTAGATCTTCTGCAGCCCATTGTCCAACTCCTCGTGCCTTTTGCGCGTGAGTGCCGGCGCCGTTTTATCCAGACCGGGTACGTGTCGTTCGACGGACTCGTCGCTCGGGCACGCGGCCTTTTGCGGGATCATCTCGTGGTGCGTCGCGAGTTGAAGACGCAGTTCCGGTCCATTCTCGTCGATGAGTTTCAAGATACCGACCCCGTGCAGTACGAAATGATTCTCTATCTGGCCGAAGCGCGAGATGGCGACGCGACCGACTGGCGTCGGATTATGTTGGAGCCCGGTAAACTGTTTATCGTCGGCGATCCCAAGCAATCCATTTACGCCTTCCGGCGAGCCGATATGGAGGCCTACGACACCGTGATTGAAGATCATGTCTTGGCGCAAGTGGTGCCCGGTGAGCGGCACGCGCTCCAGACAAATTTTCGTAGCCATGCGGGATTACTCGCGCCGATCAATGGATTGTTTCGTCGAGTCTTCCCCGAGCAAGCCGTTAAGGGTCTCCAGCCCCGTCATGACCCGCTTCTCGCGCACGAAGCGATGCATCCGCTGCCGGGAGAGCGGGTCGAACTACGGCTCATTCGTACCGAGGCGGAGCAGGCCGATGCGGACACGGTCGGACGGGCGGAGTCCGAGGAGCTAGCTCGGTGGTTGCGGGAGGATGTGCTGGACCGCGACGAAATCTTCGAGCAGGGCATGCCGGTAAAGGTCAAGCCGAGGCATGTGGCGATCCTTTTTCGAACGCTGACGGAGATGCGCGACTATCTGGAAGCGCTGCGTCGGCATCGTATTCCTTGCCTGACGGAAGGTGAGAAACATTTTTACGAGCGCCAAGAAGTCATCGATGCGATGAATCTTCTACGAGCGGTCGTGGAACCGCATGACCGGCTGGCTTTGGTCGGAGTGCTGCGATCGTCCTTAGGGGCGCTGCCGGACGCGCAGATAGAATTATTGAACCGACATCAACTCTTGGATTATCGGCTCACGAACACTCCGGCGTCGATCCCGGCTGAAGTGCAAGACGTGTACGCATCTGTCGCGCCGTTGTATTCGCTGCTGCGAGACCTGTCGGCCAGGCTGCCGCATCTTCCACTCACGGAGGTGGTCGACACCGTCCTCGCTCACGCTCCGTGCTTGGAACTGGCGGCGGCATCTATCGATGGCGAGCAGGCGGTTGCCAATGTGCTGAAGTTTCGTGACCTGGCCGTTCAACTTGCGGCGCAACCGATGATGACCTTGCACAGCCTTGTGAATGAACTGACGGCACGCGCGCTGGAGGTGCCCGAAGAGGCAGAAAGCTCGCTGGCCGAAGACGTGAGCGGCGAGGGGCAAGGGTTCGTTCGCTTACTGAGTATTCACAAAGCCAAGGGGCTGGAGTTTCCGATCGTGGTCCTCGCAGGCTTGCAGCGAGGCGTACATCGAGTGCCGTCACGAGTCGCGGTGGCACACGATTGGTCCTCCGGGATCGTCGGGATCAAGGTCGGCGATCTTCAGACGATCGGCGGCGTATTCGTCGAAGCAAAATTGGCGGAGCGCCAGCGTGCCGAGCAATGTCGTGTCTTATATGTGGCCATGACGCGCGCCAAACGTAAACTGGTCTTGTCGGCAGGCCTTCCGAAACAGCTCGCGCACGACAGCGCTCTGAAGATGATCATCGATGGATTCGGAATCGATCCGGATATCCTGAAGCCGGAATCCGAGGTTTCTTCAACCGATGTTTCTCTCGACGGTGGGATAGTCTCGATAACGGTAGTTTCCGGCAAGGCAGTTCCCTTATCGGCCATGCGTCGTGACGCGGTGGCATGGCAGGATCTCAATGATAATATCGAACACATCCAGGGCCGATGGAAGGCTCGTCTGCTCCGTCGCGACGAGTATGTTCAATGGCCGGCGGTGCTGAGTCCAAGCCTCTTACGGAGCCGGCAATCGGTTGACGGGACGAGCTATCGTTCCATGGGAGAAGGGCCGGATTCAGAAACGGCGCGACAGATCGGCACCCTGGTACATAGCATTCTTGAGCAGTGGGATTTTTCGAAAGACCCAGACGCATTGTCGCCGTATGTAACTTACAATAATAATCATGACAATAACATACAGGTAATTATTAAAGATATACTTTATATATTTGTGAAGTCCGACGTCTATCGAACGTTGCAGCGTGCGACGATCATCGGCCGCGAATTGCCTTTCGCGATGTCGTGGCCTTCTTTAGATAGGAAGACCGCGCCCTACGGTTCTGCGGAGTCTGTCATGGAAGGAATGATCGATCTGGTGTATCGTCTCGACGGCGAGATCTGGGTGGCCGATTACAAAACCGATCGTACCTCGCAGGAAGACGTCTTGGCGCGCGCAGAAGAGTATCGGACGCAGGCCGAGATCTATATGGAAGCCGTTGCTCGTTGTTTGGGAGTGACGCCGACGGGATTTCAATTTATCTTTCTTCGGACCGGGACGGTGGTTCCGGTTCTCTTGCAAGGAGGGCGTGCATGAAAGTCGGACCATGGGTGGTCGTCATGGCCATTATAGTGACAGCGTGCGCGAGTCGGCCGGCAGCGTCCGAGCGCACGTTGGCGGCTCCGTCCGGAGCCGTGCCCGCTGCTGCGAGTGCGATGCAAGAGGGCAATCGGCAGTTTTCGGCACGCCAATGGGAGGCGGCAAAAGCGCAGTATCAAGAAGCCATCAAGGTCCAGCCGACCTTGGCGGAAGCCCATTACAATCTGGCATTGGTCTATGACATGTTACGGGATGACGCCACGGCCAAACGCCATTTTATCGAAGCGGCGAATCTGGCGCCTGGGAACAAGGTGATTTGGGATGCGCCGCCGCTCAGACGGCATGGGGATGTGGATGCGCATCCCAAAGGTGGCGACACGATCTTTATGCCCGCCGTGCGCTAGTTCTTTGGGCAACCGCTTGACGGTGCTTCGTGTCAGACACGTTCCCTTGGGAGCGTAGAGAGTGGGTCATGAGGCCTCGCCGTCGTTCACACACCTTCGTGTTGGAACCCGAACAGTTCGAGAGTTTGGTCCAACAGGCCATTGATGGACTGCCGATTGAATATCGCCGTCTGCTGGAAAATGTCGCGATCGTTGTCGAAGACGAGCCGCCGCAGGCGGTCCTCGACGACTTTGGCCTGGAGTCCCCGGACGATCTACTCGGTCTGTATTCCGGCGTATCCCGAGACAACGATTCATTTTTCAATGCCGGCGGCCAATTGCCTGCCCGAATCTCTATTTACCGCGGGCCCATCATGCGCCTGTGCCGAAACGCCGAAGAAGTCGTGCAAGAAGTGCGCGACACGGTGGTTCATGAGATCGGCCATCATTTTGGATTGGGTGATGACGAGATGCCCTACTGACATGCGGCGATAGGTCCTTCTCCGTCAACCTGCCCATGAGTCGTGCGTTCTTTCCGGTAGAAGGATTGAAGTCGGCCACGGAGGGATCATAACGATGAGAAGTGGGGGCAGTTTGCGAGGCTCTTGGTCAGACGATGGGCCGCCGCCATCGCGATGGGAGCCGCTAGATGCAACCGGCGGCCACATCGTGGAATCGGGCGGTCTCGGCTGAATCGGTCTGGTCTATTGAAAGGGGAGACGCTCTGGATCGGACTCGGGCGCTGGACCGATTTCTGGCCTGTATCGAACGGCGCGCGTATCGGATGGCCCAGATCGCCACGAGAGATGCCGATGATGCAATGGATTTGGTGCAAGAGGCGATGCTCAAGCTGGTGCAGCATTATGCGTCGCGGGACGAAGCAGAGTGGGGGCCGCTGTTCCATCGAATCCTGCAAAGTAAAATTCGCGACTGGTACCGGCGTGCCTCCGTCCGCAACCGTCTGCGCGTCTGGTTCGGTCACAAGGAGGATGACGAAGAATCTAACGCGCTGGAGCAGGTTCCGGACACGTCTTCGGTGAATGCTGATAAACAATTATCCCAAAAGCGAGCGGCACAAGCGCTGGAAATCGCCCTTCGCGACCTGCCGCTTCGACAGCAGCAAGCGTTTCTCCTGCGTGTATGGGAAGAGGACGATGTGGCGGAAACGGCACGCATCATGGGATGCTCCGAGGGCAGTGTCAAAACTCATTTATTTAGAGCCGTGCACGCGCTTCGCGACCGATTAGGAGAGCATTGGCCGTGACCGACGAACGCGAACAACAAGTCATGCGCAACGCCAAAGCGGTGTTGGATCGCAGCGTTGAAGAATTGGATCAGCAGACCATCCTTCGTCTGCAACGAATGCGGGTCACGACCCTGACCGCTCGCCCACGTTCGGCTCGCTGGGTGTTCGCCGGCGGCATGGCGACATTGTGTGTTGGCGTCCTGGCCTCAGTGCTTTGGATTTCGAAGCCGGTTGCCGTGATGCCTGTGCACGAGGCGGACGACCTCGACGTTGTCACGGCCGCCGAGAATCTTGAATTTTACGACGAGATCGATTTCTATCGATGGTTGGCGGACCATCCCGGTGAAGGGTAACGGTCTATTGGTAGGGATCGTATTGATGATGACTCAGGCCGTCTGGGCCGGGTCGCTGCCCTCCGAATCGGAACCCCCGCTGGACATACTGGAGTTTCTGGGTACGTGGCAGACACCCGACGGCAAGGCGATCAGTCCATTTGATCTCGATGACGGCGCGGACTCGTCGTCTTTCATCGATTCAAAGCCACACCCCTCACAGGCCGGATCCAATTCGACGGAGGCCCCGAAGGATCGTACGGGGCGCACGCCGCCACGCCGAAAAGATCTGCCTCCAGAGAGATCTAATCAATGACCCTTTTCTGGGCAGTGTTATTCAATCTGCTCCTTTACGCGTCGGCCGGAGCGCAGTCGGAGATACCGGGCACGCCGTGGAGTCAATTGGCGCCGGAGGAACGGCAGACGTTGCAACGTTTTTCCGATCGATGGGATCAGTTGCCGCCGGAACGGCAGGAGCGATTGCGGAACGGCGCTCGACGATGGTCGGAAATGACGCCGGAACAGAAGGATATCGCCAAACAAAATTACCAGCGATGGCAGCAGTTACCACCGGAACAGCAGCAGCGCTTTCGGGAGCGGCTTGACCACTTTCGGCAGCTTCCGCCCGAGGAACAGCAACGGCTTCGGGGCACGCGGCAGTGGTTCAAAAGCTTGCCGCCCGAGCGTCGGCACGAATTGAAAGAACGTTGGAAGAATTTAAGTCCGGAGGAGCGACGGCAGTTTCGTCGGGAGATGCAAGGCGCAGGGCAGGGAGCCGGTGGAGGTCCCCCGCGATCTCGGCCGCATCGGCCTGCCCCCTGAGGCAGTCAGCGTATATTCGTCTGCGCGCGGTTCTGGAAGGAATGGAGATAGCCAAACGCCAGCATACAGGCGCCGATCAGCACCATGGGCGCGCTGAGGACTTGGCCCATGGTGATCGCCCCTGCAATGAAGCCTAGGTGCAGGTCCGGTTCGCGAAAAAACTCCACCACAATCCGGCACAGGCCGTATCCCATGATGAATGTCCACATGAGCGTTCCCGGCGGCCTCGGGCGCCGTCCTAACCACCAAATCACCAGAAAGAGTAAGCCGCCCTCTAGTGCGGCTTCATAGAGTTGCGAGGGATGCCGACATTCTGGTCCGCCGCTTGGAAAGACCATGCACCACGTGACGTCGGTCGGCCGTCCATACAGTTCTCCGTTGATGAAGTTGCCGAGCCGGCCGAACCCTAGCCCGATGGGAACCGTGATGGCCACAAGATCCGCAATGGTATAGACCGGAAAGCCCTGCCGCCAGCAATAGAAGAGCAGAGCGACCACGACTCCCAGCAATCCACCGTGAAAGGACATGCCGCCTTCCCACACCGCGAGTATCTTTGACGGATGCTCCAGGTAATAGGGTAGATTGTAAAACAGAACGTAGCCAAGACGACCCCCGGCAAAGACGCCCACCGCTCCATAGACAATAAGGTCATAGAGCTGCTCTTTGGTCATCGCAATTCCGCGTGCCGCCGCGCGTGCCTTAATCACGAAATAGGCGGTCGTGAGCCCAATGAGGTACATGAGACCGTACCATCGGAACTGCAACGGACCGAGCCGCAGAAACACCGGATCTATGTTGGGGAAAGGCATCATGGACTGGGCGCTGATAGTAGTGGAGACGCGACGGACTTTGCAATAGTATGGCGCGATGAACGTCACAGTTGCGATCGACTCGACGTCATGAAAATCTTCATCGTCCTGGCCATAGTCACCACCTACGTCTTTGCCTTCGGGGTGTCGGGGGGTATGGCGACCGTGGCAACCGCGAAATTGACCACATCATCACGCACGCTGGACGGAGAGGAGTTGCTGCGCATTGGGGATATTCACGAAGTACAGCATCACTGGCAAGAAGCGTTGCCCTATTATCAGCGGGCGTTGTCGGCTTTTCATGAGAAGCGAAACCGGAAGGGAGAGGCGCGAGCGCTCTTGAAGATGGGGCACGTGCTCATGCAACAAGGCAAACTGGACGAAGCGTTGACCGCCGTGAATGAGTGTGTTCGCGTGGTGTCGGGGACTCGCGACAGCAAGATGCAGGCGCAGGCCCTTGTGCAGCGTGGACTCATTGCCGAAGTCTTGGAGCACGGAGCATTAGCCAGGACGTCGTATGAGGAAGCCCAGCATCTGTTTGAGAAAGCGCACGATGGGGAAGGGGCCATCGACGCCCGCATTAGGCTGGGATCAGTACTGGCAAGACAGGGAGAGCTCGATGCAGGATTGGCCTTGTTGCAGCAGGCGTATCAAGATGCACAACAGCAGTCGCTTCTGGCATTGCAAATGGCCGCTTTGCCAGGAATCGGACAGGCCCAATTGGAATTGGAACATTCGGACGCGGCACGTCGGGCGTTGGAGGATGGCCTCGCTCTCGCGCACGGGCTTCAAGACTTGAAGCAGGAGGCGCTGTTCAGCATGCGACTGGCTCAATTGAATCAATCTTCCCATGATTTTAAGGAGAGCCGGCAATTCGCACAGCGTTCGCTGATGCTCCATCAGGCCGTGCGGGATCGATTGGGAGAAGCCGACTCCCTGTCCTTATTAGGCACCTTGTACTTGAATGACAAGGATGAGGATCAGGCGCTCACCCACCATCAGCGGGCGTTGGAGCTTTATCGTGCGTTACGGCATCGCGCCCGAGAGGCGGGTAGCCTGACGAATCTTGGGATCGTCTATGAGCGCCAAGGGCTTAGTCCATTGGCCCAAGAAACCTATGGTAAGGCCATTTCTCTCCTTCAGAGCCTTCCCGAGTCGTCACCTTCGTCGATGTCCCGTTTCTGAGACGCTCATTCTGTCCTCGGTGTTGTGAAAAACGAACAGTCCCAGTGGAAGATTTCAGCCGCGATCGCAGAAAAGCCAGACTTTTACAAGATGGGCGCCACTGCTTCATTGGCACACAGAATGCTTCACGCACAGTGAGCGCTCAGAACATTTCTTTAAGGGTTCTCTGTCACCATAAACAAGGAGTGATCGCCATGTCGACGTCGGGGAAAATCACAGCGTTGGTAGCGGGCAGTGCGGTGATCGGCGCGGGCTTGGGCCTTCTATTGGCGCCACAAACCGGATCGGAAACGCGCAGGCAAGTTCGGCAGTATGCGAAGCGCACTCAGGACCAAGCCGTGCGATTGAGCCGGAGCGTGCAAGCGGGATTTACGCGCGCCGTCGAACACGGGAAGTCCTTGCAGGACATGCCGGGTCGCCGACCGGTTGAGGCGGCCTGACGCGCATTGATTCGTCTTCCTCCTTCGGAACGTGAGGCCTGCGCGGCACCGAGCGCAGGCCTCTCCACGTGTGCGCGTGCAATATTGACCCCTACTTCACCGGATGTTAGAGTCTGCCCCGGCAGGCGAAGGCACTAACATCGTCGTGACCATTCCTCGCACATAAACCAGATCGCGACGCATCGACAATTGGCTATGGCGCATCGTTGTCTTTTCCCCATTCAGATCTCCCTCTCGCCAGCATCCCCCGATGGATTTTGCGATTAACCATTCATCGACCAGGGTCATGGTCATGCATGCCGGAGTGGCGGAATAGGCAGACGCCTGGGACTTAAAATCCCATGGGCCGCAAGGCCCGTGCCGGTTCGAGCCCGGCCTCCGGCACCACTTCCCACCGAGTTAGCATTATATTTGATGGCCAGTAGACTCTCAAAGTCCTCTTGCTTTGCCGTGCTTTGTCGTTCGCTTTTCTAGGCATGATTACGCGGTTAAGCGCGTGTTCTTGCTGATGCATCGCCTGACAGCTTTGCCACCCCTTCTGACAGATCGGCCTCAGAGACAATTGCATGACGCCGGTAAATCGCCTCGGTCTTGTGACCTGTGAGTTTCATGGCGACTGAGCGAGGAACTCCTGTCCGCTCTAGATTCTGACGGCTGTCCGCCTGAAGTCATGCGGAATCCCCGAAACCCCAGCCGCATCTCAGGAATGTTCCCCATCGAGTCGAAAATCCCTCATCCGATCGTTGACGGTGGAATACTTCGGACAATTCAGGAAATCTTTTGAAGGCAATGTTCGCCCATCGTCACTTTTTGTAGTGCCAGGATCAAGGCGAGCTGTCCCGGAATTAAAGTCAACTCGTGTCCATTGAATAGGCAACACTTCGCTTTTTATCCGCCACCCCATGACGTAGGCGGCTACGATGACAGGTCGTACTTGGCCTGTAAGGCGATCCAAGGTGACGCTGGAAAATCTGCTCACGTCACGTTATTAACAGTTGCCCGTCGATGGGACGGTCTTGATGAAGGGGGTGAGTATCCAGTGGACCAGTTCTTCCCATTGACTGACTGTCTTTTGCGTTATTTACGACTTGATGGAATGTTGAATGGGTGGAAAGCATAGACTTTCCGCTTGTACATTACTTCCCAACGGGGTTCCGACTGAACAGAGTCTCCGGCATCGATCCAGTGCTCAGACGATGGTACAGAGACGGCGTACATGCTGATCAAATGTCTGCCATTGAAGTGGTTCGCGATGCTGTGAACAGCATAGTGATGAGGTGATGATGGTCCGCGATATGGCTAGAACCACGCTAAGGAAGGATGCGTTGGAACGGAGTGAACGGCGCTTGCGCCTGATTCTTCAGGCGGCGCGGATCGGAACCTGGGAATGGGACTTGGCGACAGATCATATAACGTGGTCTGAGGGCATCGAAGGTTTGTTCGGCCTGTCCAAAGGATTACTCCCACGTAAGCTTGATGATTTCTATCGGTTGGTAGGGATTGAGGATATTGGCCACGTCAAGGGCTCCATCGATCGGGCTATCTGTAGGCATGAACCGTATGAAGTGGACTTTCGAATCCAGTGGCCCGATGGCACAACACATTGGCTCGCCGGCCATGGTGAAGTGCTGCATGATTCGGAAGGCCTGACTGGCATGGCCGGGACGGTGGCTGATGTCACGCCACGGAAGGTGGCCGAGATCACTCTTCGCACCAAGCAAGAAGAGCTGCGTCGCAGTGAGGCGTACCTGGCTGAAGGACAGCGACTCAGTCACACCGGCAGTTGGGCATGGAATGTTTCATCCGGAGAGCTCTTCTGGTCATCCGAACACTTTCGCATCCTTGGCCTGGATCCTGAGACCGCGAAGACGTCTTATCCCGCGGCGCTGCAATGGATTCACCTTAAAGACCGCGCCGTGGTGCAACAGGCATTTGAGAAGGCGATTCAAGAGAGAAACGGTTTTGAACAGGAGTGCCGAATCGTTCGCCCAGACGGAACGATTCGCCACATCCACAGCTTGGGGCGGCCTGTATTCAACAATTCTGGTGACCTTACGGAGTATGTCGGTACGATCATCGACATCACCGAGCGAAAGAATGCGGAGAGAATTTTACGGGAGAGTGAGGAGAAATTCTCGGTCATACACGCGAGAGCCCCTTTCGCTATTGTGCTGGCCAGGTTTCCTGAAGGGGTGATTGTCGATGTCAATCCGGCCTGGATCAAGATGACTGGCTTTAGCAAGGAAGAAGCGGTGGGGAAAACCAGTCTGCAACTCGGCATCCATCGCGATCCTGAGGGAGGGGCCGGCCTCTTCGCTGAGCTTGAGGAAGGCAGCATGGTGCGGGACGTGGAAGCAATTTGGTTTACAAAGTCCGGTGACGCCCGGGTCATCTCCGTCAACATGGAGGTTGTGGCGTTAGACGGTGAGAAATATCTCCTCTCGACGATGCACGACGTCACCGACCGTAGGCGGGCCGAAGAACAGCTGGTTAGGGCCAATGCAAGGATCACTGAAATTCTGGGAAGCATTACGGACGGGTTTAGCGTCTTCGATCAGAATTGGCGATATATCTACGTGAATGAGTCGGCAACGCAGATGTTGGGTAAGCCCGCCTACCAACTCCTCGGCTTCTGCGTCTGGGACCTTTTCCCTCAAGCTGTAGGCACCTTTGCCTATCGCAAGTGTCTGGAGGCCATGACACAGCGTATATCCCTCCACTTCGAAGCGTTCTTTCCTGAGATCAATAAGTGGTATGAGCATCATACCTATCCTATGACGGACGGTTTAGCGATCGACTGGCGCGATATTACCGCCCGCAAGCGCGCGGAGTTCGAGCGGCATCGCAGCGAGACGTACCTTGCGGAGGCGCAGCGCCTCTGCCACACGGGGAGCGGCAGCTGGAATGTTTCGACAGGAGAAGTCCTCTGGTCGCCCGAAACGTACCGTATCTTTGGTGTCGATCCTGCGAAGATGACACCTTCTGCAGACCTCTTCTTCCACATCGTTCACCCGGATGATCGTGCCTTCGTACAGAAGTCGTTCCAACGCATTGTTCGCGAAAAATGCGACTACGAGGTGGAATTTAGAATTCTTCGGTCAGATGAAACGATGAGATACATCCACAGCGTGGGACGCCCTGTGTTCGATGAATCCGGCGGCGTCATCGAACTCATTGGTACGGTGATGGACATCACCGACCGTAGGCTAACCGAGGCGCAGGTTCGTGAGCTCTCCGGTCGCTTACTGAAACTCCAAGATGAAGAGCGGCGTCGTTTGGCAAGGCAGTTACATGACAGCACGGGTTCGGCGTTGACGGCTCTCTCGTTACGGCTCGGAGTGGTACAGGGTGGCGCCAACATGCTCGGCTCCGAGGCGAAATGCGCTCTTGCGGAAGGCCATAATTTGTTAGGAGAGGTGTCGCGGGAGATCCGCTCCCTGTCCTATCTATTGCACCCTCCATTTCTTGACGAATCAGGACTACGGTCTGCCGTTTCATGGTATCTCGATGGCTTCTACCGGCGGAGCGGGATTAAGGTACAGGCCCAATTCCCGCCCACCTTGCCACGTCTGTCTACAGAGATCGAGACGACGCTGTTCCGCATTATTCAAGAATGCCTCACGAATATTTTGAAGCATTCGGGGAGCCCTACGGCGGCTCTTCGGATTGTCCTGACTGAGAGGGACGTCAAGCTTGAGGTGAAGGATGAAGGAATGGGGTTTTCTGCAGGGATCCTCAACACTCCACACAGTGTCGTGCTCGGTGTGGGGGTCGGCATCATGGGCATGCGGGAGCGGGTGCGGCAGTTGCACGGCCGGTTGGACATCGATTCTGGCAAGTGGGGAACCAGTGTCACGGCGACCTTGCCGGTGGCTTCAGCCGGCATCGAGAGAGAATGATGTCTGTTCGTATTGTGATTGCCGATGATCACGACATCGTGCGCTGTGGTATCCGGACGCTCGTGGAGGGCCGACCTGATTGGAAAATCATCGGGGAAGCGACCAATGGCCGTGAGGCGGTGAACATGGCACAGCGCCTTCACCCCGACGTCTGCATTTTTGATCATACGATGCCTGACATGAATGGCGTGGAAGCCACACGTCAGACTCTTCAGAGCCACGCCTGCACAAATGTTCTCATGCTCACTATGCACGAGTCGGAACAGCTCATTCGCGAGATCCTCGAGGCAGGGGCCCGCGGCTATGTTCTCAAGTCAGACGCTGGTCGGGACATGATGTCAGCGATTGAATCACTTTCACTCGGAAAACTGTTCTTTACCTCTACGGTGTCGTCTCTTGTGCTCGGCGAATTTCTGAGATCGACTCATCAGAAAGGAACGGGCACTAACGCATTTCTGTCGTCGCGTCAGCGCGAAATCGTGCAACTCCTCGCCGAAGGCAAGAGCAATAAGGACGTGGCGAATATCCTTGGCATCAGCATTAAGACGGCAGAAACACACCGACATCACATTATGCAGAAGCTTCAATGCACGTCCGTCGTCGATCTCGTCCACTATGCGATCCGCAACCACATGGTGGCTCCTTAGCCGCGCGCCTCTACGTTCCAGCCCATTCACAATGCAAGATGGCCTGTATTGTCCTTATCGTCTACCGTATTCTTAGTCCGCTTTGCGCATTGGATCGACCGGCGGCTGCGGTATTAACCAAGGGCCCTGTCATTTGGCTCCGATCACAACACCCGGCCAGACGTTATGATTCGCCGTCCTCTGAAGGCGCGCTGAACGCGCTTGCAGCCTAGCATGTATTCTTTTCGAGTCAGGTTCTCATGTTCAGAGTGACCCCGGCGAGCATTGATCGATTAGTGGTAGAACAAGTCAGCTGAGGGACGATACTGGAGCCCACCTACACCTCATGCTTGGCCTAGCGCTGTTACGGGCATGCAGATGTCGCCCTAACCCCGTCACTGCTACCCGCAACCCATTATGCTGCCGCCTTAGCGCACGCTTCTACAGCCCCTTCCTGATCACAATACAGGATGCGCTGTATTGTCCTCATCATGAACAGTTTTTAGACTAGGCGTGTATAGAGCTGCATCGTCTGTAGGTCGTGGATGCGACTTCGTGCCTGGGACGAGGACACCATTCCAAATGGAGGCAACAATGGCACAGCAATGGAATTGGTCGCACGAGACAATGGAGCCGAGCTCGGCTGCACAAAGCAGAGGCGAGTTTTATGAAACCGCGGGCGGCGGAACCGGTTAAGGAACAAGAAAGAGATAGCCCCTTAGCAGGCTGTAAGGACTGAGGCGAGGAGAGGCGGAGTCATGACAAAAGATCTAACGGGCACAACGTGGGGCACGATAGGGAGAGCGGTGACAACGGTGACCCTTTTGGTGGTGGCCTCCGGTTCGTTCACCGCCGTCACCGGTGCCGGTACTGGAAACAGCGAACCGGTCCTCTCCAATGACACCTTTGCCCGCGTGGCGGATCTCGCCAAAGCGTCCGTTGTGAATATTTCCTCTCGTGCACGGGCACGAAAGACCAACGAGAAGTCGCCGCTGCTTGGCGACCCCTTGCTGCGACGCTTTTTTGGAGAGGAATTTGAACGTCGGGTGCCTG
>AR_comb_assmDRAFT_10010683_pt1 | contig 13503 bp, 11 predicted proteins | sample ArasoioldDNA_FD_10543 | JGI IMG/M metagenome (IMG submission 10543) | reverse complement strand
GGCAACGCCGATGTGATCGCACATGGAGTTGATCAGGCGGATTTCTTCGTTGCTTAAAGTCCGCGGCAGTTTACCGAGGCATGAGATCGTCCCGGCGAATCTGACCTTCGCTTTGATTGGGAATATCCCGAAGAAGCAGTAATCCCGTTGGCTCGACTTTGATTGGCTCAGTTCTTGATACCGCGGATCGGTTTGGACGTTTTCGAAGATGATCGGCTCGCCGATTTCAGCCACGCGTCCTTGAAGTCCTTTTCCTTTTCGAAATGTCGTCGGAGCGGCAACCCGGTCGTCATGTCCGACCGATGCCATCGAATTTAGCGTTTCGCGGGCCTCATCGAAGAGAAAAATGCGTACGGCGTCGAAATGAAAAATTTCTGTAATTTTTTTTACGACTTCATCGAGAACTGGTTTGATCTCGAGTGATCGATTGGCGGCGGCGGTGACATCCTGAAGTGCCGCGAGGTCACGGTTGCGGTTGTCGTGGTCCTGAAATAGGCGCGCATTCTCAATAGCGATTACCGCTTGATCCGCAAAGGTTTTTAACAGGTGAATTTGGCTGTCGGTGAACGGTTTCACTTTCAGACGGCGAAGACCTATCGTTCCGATCACTCGGCCGTTTCGCTGAAGAGGCATGTACACGAGCGTGCGCACTCCGACTGGGCGTAAACGGTCGCGCGTTGGCGCAAAAATCGGATCCTTTTGTGCAAGAATATCCTCGATGTGCACGGTTTCGCCCGAGCTGAGAACATGCTGGTTTAGCGGCTCGTCGGCGATTCGCAACGCAACGGTCGTGGAACGGATTGGGCCGACATGGGCCATGAGACGCAGCACATCGCCATCCACTAGACGAACTGAAGCGTCCTCTGCGTTGCAGACGCGGGCGGTGCTTTCCACGATAGCATTGAGCACCGATTGCAGATCACCCGGCGCACGCGCGATCATTCGTAAGATCTCGCTCACAGCGTTCTGCTGTTCCAAAGCGTCGGCAAGATCTCGGCGGAGGGACTCGATTGAACTTGACGGCTGAGACTTTTTTTTCGGACGTTGCCGCGCCGCCGGCTTCGCTTTTTGGGCGGCTTTCTTCGTAGTGGTTGCCATAGAGAGACGCTGGGCCAGCTGTCTTTTACGCCTGTTGATTGCCGAGGGTCAAGGAAAGAAGTCCCGGACCGTGAAGCGTCAGGCGTGAGGGGTGAGGCGATTCGGAAGGACGGCCCTTGGGCGAAAGGACACTCAGGACTGTGCGCATTAGCGTCCAAAAAAAAGGGGCGCAGCATGCTGCGCCCCTACGTAATTAAATCGTCCCTTGGGATCAGCTAATGATGCGCTTCCTGCTCGTCGAGTGCCAGGTTGTGGTAGTGATGCGATTTCGAAACGGGACCGATGCCTTTGATGATGGTTTGCCAGTGCTCGCCACCATCCTCACTGTAAAAAACATCGCCGTCCGTCGTTCCGGCGAAAATAGCGTAACCGCCGTTCCATACATCCATCGCCATTCCTTCAATGTTGGCGCGTATGTGTTCCGGCAACCCACCGGTCAACATTTCCCAGGTTTTGCCGCCGTCCCGGCTGCGCGCAATGCGCGCATCGGCGGTGTGAAGGTTTCTCCAGGTGCCCGGCCCGGTTTTGGCGCCCGCGACGAACAACAGATTCGGATCCTGCGGATGAACGAAGAACGGATCGACATAGCCGATCCGGAAATCGCGCGGCGTCATGCTCTTCCAGGTTACGCCGCCATCGTCGCTCACACAAAAACCTGCTGGCGTTTCCGGCCCGCAGTTCGTCGTGGGTGCGGTCCCGTAAAGCTTGCTGGGATCGTTGGTTGGAATCAGCACCCGGTGCGCGTCGGGATTGATGCTGTCGATCGTCGTCCAGGTTTGGCCACCATCGGTGCTGCGCAAGAATCCGCCGACTTCCACCGCGACATGAATGATGTTTGGATCGGTCGGGTGAAACGTGATGCTCTTCGCATGCGCCTGATGCGGCGGGCCGGGGAAGGTCCATTTCTCCACGCCCGGGACTTTGCGCAATGCCGGCAGCTCCGTCCAACTCTTGCCGAGATCATCGCTGAAGTATAGATGCGCCGGCTGTGTACCAGCGTAAACTCGCGGCTTGCCGTTAACCAGTTGCGTGGCGAGTGAGTAAATTTCTTTGTCTCCGATCCCTTGATCACGTCGTTCCCAGGTTTTTCCCAAATCGGCGCTGGCGTAAATCTCCGAACTGTAAGTTCCACCGAAAAGAGTCTGGGTGTTGGGCTCGAATATGATCGAACTGAAGTGCTTGCCCGGAACCATCGTCCCGTCGCTCTGCCACGAATCGCCGCGCTTTTGAAAGGCGAAGATCCCGTGGACTGTGCCAACAAGTAACTTATTCTTTGCCGTTTCGCCTTGAGTGAGGGACTGACCTCCTGGTGATAAGCATACAAACATGCCCGTTCTCCTTTCCCGTTACGTGAGTCTTACAACTGATCCGACCAAAGCCTACTCTACTGAAGCCATCAGCGTGTCGTCAAGACGACTGACAATCGAATAGATTCACGAGACCTGGGTCTCTCGCCTCGGTTTCCAGATACCGCACGAACCTTTTGGCGCCACCTCCGTCTAATTTAGCCAGTTAACAATCCGCGATTAAACAAGGAGCACAACATGTCGACAGAACTTTCTCAGCTTTCGCTCCTTGGCTTTTTACCTAACGACCCGCGTTATTACCAGATCGCCGTTCTCGCCTCTCTCCTGGCCTATGGGTTCGGCTGGCTCGCCTTCGATATCGACGCACGTCAGATCGTCGTTTTGCTCGTCACTGTTCTTCTGACACAATTTCTCTGCAATAAGTTTATCGCCGAAAGGTTCGATCCTCGCAGTGCGTTGATCTCCGGTCTTTCTCTTTGCCTATTGCTGCATACCAACGATTCAATTCTGACAATTTTCACAGCCGTGATTGCGATCGCCAGCAAGTTTTTACTGAGGTGGAACGGCAAACATATTTTCAATCCGACCAACTTCGGTATTGTCGCGATGCTCACGCTGAGCGGCGGAGTCTGGGTCTCGCCGGCGCAATGGGGCAGCCAGCTTCAGTTTGCGTTTCTGATGTCGTGCTTGGGCGGCATGGTTATTCACAGGGCAATGCGCAGCGATGTGAGCCTGACATTCATTTTGTTCTATGCCGGAATTCTGTTCTTGCGGGCGGTATGGCTCGGTGACCCATCGTCGATTCCAGTGAAACAGCTCCAAAGCGGCGCGCTTCTTCTCTTCACATTTTTCATGATTTCTGATCCTAGGACCACGCCGGATTCGCGATCGGGCAGAATGCTTTTTGCCTTTCTGGTCGCCGCCGGCGCGGCTTACGTGCAGTTCGCGCTTTATCGAACCAACGGCTTGCTATGGTCACTCGCAGTCTGCTCCATGCTGACACCGTTGATCGATTACATGAGCCCTGGAAAAAAATATCAATGGCAACATCCGAATACAGGTGATCAAGGAGACAGCCATGAAAAGAGCAGCTTGGTTTTTCGCCCTCTCGTTCGTCTTGTTGGCTAGTCGCGACGCGCACGCGTTTTGCGGCTTTTACGTTGCCAAAGCCGATACGAAGATTTTCAACAAAGCATCCCAGGTGGTCCTGGCACGTCAAGACGATAAAACAGTCATCACGATGGTAAACGACTTCAAAGGCGATCCGAAGGAGTTCGCGGTCGTAATTCCTATCCCAACTCTAATCGAACGCGGCCAGATCAATATCGGCGACAAGAAGGTCATCGATCACCTCGATAGCTATACATCGCCTCGCCTGGTGGAATATTTCGACGGCAGTCCCTGTCAGCTTGCCCTCATGGAACGCCGAATGTCGCGCGACGCGGCGCTGCCGGCGGCTAAGTCATCAGTGCAATCAGTTGAAGTTCTCGGCGTCACAGTTCAGGCGCAATATACGGTGGGGGAATACGACATCGTCATTCTCTCAGCCAAGGAAGGAGAAGGTCTGGAAAGTTGGCTCAAAGAAAATGGTTACCGGCTACCGACGGGCGCTTCTAGCGTGCTCGGCAGCTATATCAAACAAAAAATGCACTTCTTTGTCGCCAAAGTTAACCTCAAAGAGCAATCCAAGCTCGGTTTTACTTATCTCCGCGCAATTCAGGTTGCCTATGAATCGCCTAAGTTTATGCTGCCTCTCAGGCTCGGAACCGTCAACGCGGACGGTTCTCAGGAATTATTTATTTACGCGCTTACACAGAAGGGCCGAGTCGAACCGACCAATTATCGCTCAGTGAAGCTTCCCACCGGCATGGACGTGCCAATATACGTGAAAACTTTTTTTCAAAAATTTTATCGCGACATGTTCGATCAACAAGTCAAAAAGGTCGATTTGCGAGCGGTATTTACCGAGTACGCTTGGGATATGAACTGGTGCGATCCTTGTGCCGCTGAGCCACTGAGCTTCGAAGAGCTACGCAGCTTGGGCGTGTTCTGGCTCACTGGCGGCGGGCCGGGAACCCTGCCCAATCGAATCACGAACGGCGCTCGCGATGTATTCGTCACGCGCATGCATGTCCGATATGATGCCCAACATTTTCCCGAAGATCTCATCCTTCAGGAAACCGCCGACCGCAATAATTTTCAGGCGCGCTACGTTCTGCGCCATCCCTGGCAAGGTGACCGCGAATGTCCGGCAACCGACGAGTACCGGCGCGCCGTTTTACAGCGTCAGGAAATCGAAGCGCGCCAGCTTGCCGATCTGACGGGTTGGAACCTGAATGAAATTCGCGCGCAAATGGACCTCGGCCCCAGGACGGGCGGCATAGAAGAAAAATGGTGGGAAAAAATTTGGCGCCGATAACAACGCAGCTAAATTCGAATGGCTTGAAATTCTTCGGCTACTTCGTGACGGGGCGCTCGGTGGGATCGAGAGGATCGAGATCGACGCCTCGACCGATCAGCAATCCTCTGACGAAAAGCTGCAGCCGTTCTCGTTCGCTCTGCTGCCACAGGAGAAACTCCACGCCGATGATGCCATCCCTCACATTGCGAACCGCTCCGGCATCAACGATCACGGGCGGCACATCTTTGGAGATCTGCAACGAGAGATTGAGTATCGCGCCAATCTCGACTTGCGCCTGGGTTTGCATGGTGCAACCGCCCATGGACACGCTGAAGACGATTCCCTCACCTTTGATATCCTGGCCAAAAAAAGAAACGGGGAATTTCATTTCGATGCGCTCGTAGTCGCGCCGATCTCCGTCCATCCTTACATAGCGCACGCCCCGTTCACGATGCCGAAAACGCTCACCGCAAAGCTGACACTTGAAGGGATAGACATAGAAGTAACTCAGCAAAACTTCGAGAACTCCGGAGCGAGAAATGCGCCGGACGAACTCGCGGCCGCAGTTGGGACATTTTAATTGAGCCATTCCATGCCTCGAGCCTCCAATGCCCGAAACTCCGCCGCTGCACAGGAACTGCGTATGCAAAACTTCATTCGCTGAGTAACTTTTTCATTCGCTCAACGATTTCCTTCGGTTGGGAAACCGCGTCCTTGGCGATCGCTTCGAGATCCTCTCCAAAATCCGGATCTGGTTCAAGTTTTCTCGCTTTGACCTCCGCGAGAAATGCCGTGTCACTCATCGTTTTGCGAAAGGCCTCGCGAAGTATTTTCAAACGCTCAGGCGCGATCCCGGGCGGTGTTATAAACGGCCTGCCAAGATCGCCGGACGCCAACACGGCTGTTACCAAGGAACGGCTGATAGGCGAAGTCTTATAGTCATTCATCAGCTCATGGATGGTCGGCACGTCCGGCATTTTAATATCGCGTTTGCGGCCGGTCTGTAACAGGATCCGCACCATGTTTTTCTTTCGCCAGGTGATAAACGGCTCGCGGGCGAAAAAAGTGGGAATGCTCAACGAACGGCAAACGACTTCGCCTCTCTCGAACGCAAGATCCTGCTCGGCGCCACCCTGGTAGCCCATCACGACGTTGAACTTCGCGCCGAGTGCGTCTTCGAGCAATTTAGGGATGAAGTGACCGCTAGTGCCGGTGCCGGTCGCTGAACATTTGGGCGGTTCCTTAGCCTTGCGGACGTCATCGATGCTTTTGTACGGCGTATTGCTGCTCATATACAGCAGCCAGGGCGTACTTTCAGTTGAGCCCACCCAGCCGAATTTGCTCCAATCGAACTGCACTTCCTTTTTGCCCACCAGCTGATCGAGATAGAGCGACGGACCAATCGATCCTATCGTTAACCCGTCCGCCTTCGCCACGTTAAAAATGTGATTGGCCGCAATCATGGAGCCCGCGCCTGGCATATTCTGCGCAATTAAACCAGGCTTTCCGGGTATGTGTTTACCCATATGCGCCGCGAGTAACCTGGACCAAATGTCGTAACCGTCGCCCGCCTGATATCCGACGACGATGGTGATTGTTTTGCCCTGGAAAAATGGCGTCTGGCCATATGCCAAACCGGACACGAAGCAGATCACGAGAAAGATTGCGCGTATCGTTCTTTTCAACATTCTCATTTCGCGTATTTCATTAACGATGATCAGGCCTCATCGAGTTTCAAAAAAACCTCGTCGATCGGAAACACGCCGCAAGTAGAAACATACTCGATCGGACCTGCGCTAAACGACAACTCGCGATCGACTCACATGCTGGAGTTGCGCCTACTCTGTCTTCGTCGGCGCCGGTTTTTTGCCGATGAACATCAGCAAATCGGAATAGGGCACGATTCGACGATGAATCGAAACGATCCGATCCACATCGATATTCAGCCGTCGGACATTGGCTTCGAGATTCACCGCTTGTGGATTGGGGACCTTGGGTGGCTCCGCTCCCGGTGGGAGGGGACTATACACATCGGCTTCGATCAGGAGTTTTTCTTTGCGTAAGTAGGCCATGATGATGCCGTCGTGATGCGGATTTCCGACGATCTGATAGAGCTCGACCGAGCGAGTCCCGTCGGTTAGAACCATATTATCGCCCATGGTTTGAAACACAGGCTTTTTCTTCGACGTAGCCAATCGGTCCGGTGCCAGACTCCAAGTATTCAATGCGGCGCGCTCGTAGTATGGACGATTAACCTCTTGCGTCACAACCGTCACGCCTTCGGCAGCATAGGTACGGACACCGGAAGCGTGGTCGAAATGATGGTGCGTGTTCACCAGATACTTGATCGGCTTATTCGGCACCAGCTTCTTTATTTCTCCCAAGACGGCTAACGAACGCCGCTCCCCGTGCGGCGCTTCGACAACGATGAGATATTCTTTCATCTCGATGAGTACGCTGTTGTTGTCAACGCCGGTGATGTACCAAACGCCGTCCACGACCTTCTCCGATTGCACCGGCACCGGGTCCTTTCGAACGTGATCGGGTACCGCGATATCCACTGCCGGATTGGCTCTGACGGCCGTCACTGCCAGATCCAGCGTCGCCAAGCCGTCCTGATATTGGATGATCTTTGTCGGAAACTTGACGCCGGCGAATTCGCGGTAAGGACCGTAATAAGTCAAAACTTTAATGTCTCCGACCACCGGGTGACCATAGGAAGACTCGACACGTTCGAGCGCGTTTTGGTCGTTGGCATACGCGACCACCTTGTGCTTGCCCTGATAAGTGAATGAGATCAGCGTCATCGGCCGTCCATCGACGGTTTTTTTCGTGACGGTTGCGTTGCTGGCAAACGCCGCGCGTACCAAACCGTGCGGCGAGATCACGATCTCGTGAGCGCGCTGCGGGCCCTCGAAAAATCTCGGCGTCATATCTTTGCCTTCGCCGTTCCAGGCGTGCTCGCCACTCACCGACGTCACGGCTCGTTGTTCCGGCCCGACGGTGGGCGAGTCCGCCGCCATACGCACTGCTTCATCACGCATTGCGCCGGCCGTGAAATCATAAGTCCGCACAAAAGTTTTCACGAAGAATCGGGGCCACGGCGCAGCCGGATTGGTATTCTGGCCAAGGTTATACATCGAGCCGTTAGCAGTGAATTGAAATGTCTTGGTGCTCGATACGTCAAGCGCATCGGCGATTTGTTGCAGGTCGGAGTCTGCGGCGCCTGCGCTCAAAGGCACGAACGACATGAGCACGCACAACAGAGCTAGCTTCTTCCACATGGATGCCTCCGGATGGTAGTCGTATTACCTTCGTTCTGTCCGAGCTATGTTTGTGAGACTTACTGCTGGTGCTTCAATTTGCCGCGCAGACTATCCGATGGCCTTCAACACTGTCAATGCCAGAGGGCCCAGAGATGTGATGGAAGCGAAGTTTCGGAAGTGAACTGAGAGGTTCCACCAGCTCGAAAGAGCACAGTGGATCGACGCCGGCGGCTGGTCGCAATTAGTCACCGGCGTGAGAATAACACGATACGTCCGCACTACTACGAAGCAATATGAAGGCTCAAGCAAAAAACGCGAACGCCCGCATCTCGATGCTCTGCCGCGGCGGTGCTGCCGGTGGTGTGGCAGGATCCCGGAAGGACGTGTGCGCCGTGAATCTCGCTCGGTTCTTGTCGGAGTCGTAGACCTTGAAAACGATCGCCTCGTCGCGGCGCATCTCGGGAAAATACATCCATCGATGCTTGGGATTGTACTTGAGTCGATAGGTCTGCCCGACCCGGTGGGGATAGCGCCGCTCTGCTACCATAAGATCCTCGAAGGCGATGCTTCTCGCATCGGCGAGCGCGAGCGGATTCGCCTGGATCGGCCGATTGATCGCCCGCCAGACTTGTATGATGGCGAAACGCTGCTTCAGCAGTTCGTCTGCTTCTTCGGGAAGAATCTCGCGGAGCCGGTTGGGGCCCGACCACTCCGTGTAATCGTTGTGCGCCTGAAGCACGGGGGTACGAATCAGCTTTTCCTCCCGCTCATTCTCATCGCCGGAACGTAATGCGTGATCGAATATCACGACACGCGAAGCGCCCGACTGACTACGGATCAGTTGTTGGATTTCGGGATAGTAAATCGTTTTCAGCTGATCCTCATCGAAAAAGTCCTTCACTTGAGTCTTGTGTTCGACAAAAACAAATCCTTGTCCGTCGAGTGAAAGCTTTTCGCCTAGCACCCTGCCATTGAGCAAGGGCATTGTTTTCAGTTCGACAGTCCCGGATCTTCGGCCGTGAATATTTTTTGGTCCGAAAGATTCATTGATGAGAGCTTCTCCATCGTCGACGGTGTAAGGGATTTCTACGCTTACCGGTTCAGTCATAAAGCGCTCCTTGTTTTTTTGGGCGAACGATAAACAACACCTCGATTAGAATAACAATCTTCCCTCGCCCCTGTAAATGCCGCGATCACGGTGCGCCAAACAGACGCACTGAGTTATCGTACAGAATTTTCCTTTTCTGCCGGTTAGACAAATCCGTCCGTTCGATGATCTTGGTCGCGGAATTTTCGCGCTTTTCTGAATGCGGAATATCAGATGAACAAACGATCACGTCCTCCCCAATCATTGCCAGCTCATGGGGAAGCAATCGATCTTCCGCTTCCGCGGCAACAAATAAGCGGCCCGACGCCAAATATTCCTCGATTGATCGTTCGGGCAGCGAATCTTTAATCGGCATATCGTGCCGATCGATCGGCAGGTAATGTCCCAAACGGCCGATCATGTAAAAAATCCATTCCGCGCCGAATTCCAAAAACGCCACTTTCATTGACGGGAAACGATCGAGTATGCCGTCTCCGATAAGCGCGACAAAAGCCAGTTGCGCCGGCAGGCTCATGCCGATGCCGTGTGTCTCAAAAAGGTTTTGGCAGATCTGTTCAAAGGGCGTGTAGCTCATGCCCATATGAACGCAGAGCGGCAATCCCGCCGAAGCGAATCTTTCCCAAACCGGCAGAAAACTGGAATGGGACAGCAGGCGATCACCCACCGTGCCAAACACGACCGCCGCGCTGGCACCGAGATTCTTCATCTCGTCGATCGCCTCGCATGCTTCGCGAGCATCGCGCATGGGCAGCAGTCCGCCCCACTTCAAACGTTTCCGATCGACCGCGCATTGGCGCGCCATATAGCGATTGTAGCAACGGAACAAAGCGGCTTCGAAACCGGGCTCGGAAGTCATGCGGGCATACAAGGTCGTCGGAAAAAGCATTTGAGCATCGACGCCGGCCTCATCCAAATCGCGAATGCGTGCTTTCGGATCCGCCAACGTGATACTGCCGATGGAAAAATGGCCCGACTCGGGCGCGCCGAATTCCCGCAACACCCGTTTTGGCTCGTTCCCTGGCTGCGCTCCCGGGCCGAACGGGGCCGGCAATAATCGACCTTCGATTAACCAGCCGTTGGTCCAACGGCCGAGATCAGCAGAATCCTCGACGCGAACCGGACGGGGTCGCCGCGCGGCATAACCCGCAGGCAGCTCTTCCCACATCTGTGGACACATCATCGCGTGAGCATCGGCGTCGAAAACGGGATAGTCACCGATCATCTATTTTCCTTTCTGACAAGCGTGTGAGCGTCACCGCTGAGTGGTTTGGCGAAAGAACCCGCCCTCTTCCAATTTCTTGATCAAGCTCATGTCGATGAAGTCGTTGGGATTGGCCGTTTTTGCCTTCGGGTGATTGCTCTGTTTCAGAATTTCGACGATGCCTTCTTTTGCCGGATAAGGAACCGGCGCAATGTAATCCACGCCGTACCGATAAGTGGATTCGACCACATCAGGATCGGTTTCCCGGGTATATTTCTGGATAACTTTTTTTGCCGTCGCCTTGTCGCCAATCATTCTTTGCATACCTTCGGCGTAAGCACGAAGAAAATTCAAGATTTCGTCCGGGTGCGTCTGAATATAAGAACGGGTGGTGACGATAGCCGACTGCGGAAAGGAAACCCCGGTGCTCGCCATGTTGACCAATTGCTGCGCGCCGCTTTTGCGAGCGCGTAAGTCCGCCGGCGACGAGAGCGTTGCCGCCGTTACGAGCTTCTTTGCGAGCGCCGTAGCCAGCTCGATCATGCCGCCGAGTTGAAGCAGAGTGACGTCTTTGTCCGGCCTGAGACCATGTTTCTGCAGAACGTAGCGCATGGCAAAATCCGAAGACGACCCAAAACGAGTCACACCGACCGTGGCACCCTTTAGCTCTTCGATGGTTTTTATTTCAGGGGCAGCCATCACGTAAAATGCCGGCACATTCACGATACCGCCAATGAAAACCAAATCCGCTCCGCTGAGGTTGGCGCTGACCACGGCTGCGCCACCCGTCACAGTGATCTGTGAATCTCCGACCAACATGACTCGAACCACCTGAGGCGCCGACGGAATATACAGAAGATTTACGTCGAGTCCGAATTTTTGGAACGCTTTCGTTTCCGCCGCGGTCCACAATGCGGTCATCACTCCAGTGACAGCGGGATAAACGACGTTGAGTTTTGCCGGTGTTTGGCCCCATGCACTGTCGGCAAGACAAAACAATCCCCACGCTAAAAATGCCAACTGCATTGAAGCTTTTTTCATAGCCTTCGAATGCGACTAGTTCAGATAACCGGTGCCGCCGCCTTCGGCTTCGGCAAGTGAAAGATTGTGCCGGACCGCTTCCAAGTGCGGATGGATGTCCAGCGCCCGACGAAAGCAAACCGCCGCTTCGCGAAATTCGTTACGCGACATGTGGCAGAGACCCTGACCCGAGGCGGCGCCGAAATGATTTCCGTTCCGTGCCAAAGTCTGCTGGCAGTCGGCAATCGAACCGGCGAAGTTGCGGCGCATGAAGCGCACGGTGGCGCGTTTATTCCAGCCTTCGGCGAACTTGGGTTTGAGCTCGATGACTTGAGTAAACGAAGCTTCGGCGTCGGACAGTCTCTGCTGCTGCATGGCTTCCACGCCCGCGCGAAAGACCCGGTCAACCTCGGCATCTCCAGAGCGGCACCACGTGCGCCAGAGCAAGGCTTCGGCAGTGGCCGCGAGCTCCGGATCGTCGCCCTTCAGCACCTCGAGTGCTTCGCGTTCGTTGGTCGGATACATGGCAATCCAGTTCGTTCAAGGTTCCACGTTCAAAGTTCAAGGTCGCAGACGAACAATCCGCTTATGTAAGTATCATTACCTTATTTTGAACTTTGAACCTGGAACTTTGAACCCACACTTTCCATCCATTCCGCAGCTTTGGTCACGAGTTCATCCAATACCTGTTCATCTGATTTTTTTGAGCTCTTCAGCATGTGAAACGAATGGTCGCCGCCATCGATGATGAACAACTCGGCGCGTTTACCGAGTTTCGCGCACAAGGACTTGAGCAGCTTGAGCTCAGCCAATGCATCACGCGATCCCTGCAGAAAGACCATCGGTATCTGAACGTCCACTAGATGCTCGCCGCGCTCGATCCCGGGCCGTCCGGCCGCGTGTAGCGGAAACCCGAAGTAAACCAGGCCGCACACTCCCTCGAGAGGTTCTTTCGCCGCGGCAATCGATGTCATGCGCCCTCCCATCGATTTCCCGCCTGCGAAGATCGGCAGATTTCCCGCCTGTTTTTTCGCCGCGGCAATTGCAGCTTTGACAGTGTCGGTCAGAACGGCTTCGGAGTCCGGACGTTTCGTTCGTTTTTCCATATAAGGAAACTGATAGCGTAACGTCGCGACATCGCGTTCGGCGAGCTTGCCCGCGACATCTTCCATAAATCGATGTCGCATGCCAGCGCCCGCTCCGTGCGCTAGCACGAGCAATGAATTCGCGGTGTCAGGTTTTAGCAGGAGACCCGAAACCCCGCCGCCCTTCTCATTTACAAAAAATTGGACTTCCTTGCCTTTGGACACACCCATTTTTATCCCGTCCTGAACTCTAACTTGCTTCCGCAGCTTTATAGAAGGTTTGTTCACTCCAATAGCAGATTATCGGCTAGTCGACTACTGTATACAGTCCGGGGTAGCGCGATCCGGAATCCAGAAATTTGATAGAGGTCTGGATACCGCTTTTCACCGGCATGACGAAAAAACTGGCGATGTTTATTCAAATGATTTAGCTCCAGAAGAGTGCAAACCGCTCTGGCTGACGGTACGAGAACGAACGACGAATTATTTTTTTCCAAAGGCGTTGATAAAGCTGTTGTCGATCATTTCACTGACCGGAATTTTATTCTTGAGCCTACCGGTCTCGATTTCCTGCTCGATGGTGGCAACGATTCCCGCATCGAGAATTCGACCATCGACCGGAAATGACTCGCGATATTCGTCGTATCCGGCCGCTGCCTCCGCGGGATTTAGCCCGACGTATTTCCTGAGACTTCGAATACAGTCTTCCCGGTTTTCACGCGTATATCTAACGCCCCGCTGGTAAGCACGAAGAAACCTTGTTGCCTGGTCTCGCTCTTTGGCAAGCCAGGTCTCGCGCGCAATGAAACCGACATTGGTCCAGTTCGGATAGAGGTCTTTGAGATCGAAGAGCTTGTTCATGCCGGCAGCTTTCGCGCGCTCCGTCACTGGAAACCACAAAATCGTCGCATCGACGATGCCGCTCGCGAGTGTCGTGAAGCGCGCAGGCGTCGCGCCGATCTGCAACATGGTGACGTCTTTGGGATCGACACCGGAGTGCTTTAACGCCGAACGGGT
>AR_comb_assmDRAFT_10367025_pt1 | contig 13505 bp, 13 predicted proteins | sample ArasoioldDNA_FD_10543 | JGI IMG/M metagenome (IMG submission 10543) | reverse complement strand
GCTCCACTCGAAACCGCACACGGCTGATTCTACAAAGATTCATAAAGCCAATCCGCAATCTACATTGATCTATCTCATCCAATCTTTTCGACTGTCGTAATAAATCGGCGATCGATCTGGGTATCTTTTCTTGTACGCGTGATATCGAGCGAGCAGTTTTTCGTAGCGCTTGTTTGAAGAGCGCAGTTTCTTATGAGGAATCGCGCGCAGATGATCCTCGATCTTCGTCATCTTGCGCGGAGAGAACCGCCAGTCGTAGTTTCCGAGTTCGTAAAGACTGGTAACGCCATAGCCTTTAATGCGTCCCGTGAAATCGACATAGGTATCGAAGTAACTCCATACGAGATCTCTTATAGAACGAAACACTGGTTTCCTGCCGTGCAATCCGTTGTCCCGCGAACGAGCTACCGAACCCCAGCGTCCGTTTTGTTGAAACACAAACAGCACATGGTCCAGCAAGTCTTGAGATTCAAGATCCAGAAGCAAAGGCGGGTAGCCATGCTGTTCAAGGATGACTGCCGCAGCGACGGCTGCTTCCAGGCAATGGACCTCATGATGCGTCAACATCTGCCTGAAAGAACGCAATGTCCCGCCATTTTTCTCCCAGTTGTAAGGCGTTAAGCTGAGGAATCGTTGGACTTTTGAGGGACTATCCAGCTTCTGAATCAGCGCCCATTCTTTCGAGGTGAAGTCCTCCTCTTGCGGTTTTTTCACACCTGGCTCCTCAACTCAGCGCGATTTGCTCGTTGCCTAAAAGCTGAGAAGTGCACTTGCCTGATTACTCCGCAGATGTCAGACTTACAAGTCCCATCAAATAAATTCCGATATGGGCAATCATTACTTCTTTTTACAAATGAGATAGATTTTTTCATGAACAAACCGGTCACCGCTCCACAATTAACCCGCTCTGAACAGGAAACTGAAAATGAGGCAAATCGTCTGACAGCGCAAGTCGACGCTGCGTTAGCCGCCGTTGCAATGCGCTCGCCTGACTCCAATGAGTCGCTGGAATCCGCAGCCGACAGGATCGAACGTGTCGCTCGCGATCTGGCTACAGCTCTTCGCGGACTCGCGCAAGAACGCAAATCCGCTCAAACAGAGTCATAGCACAAAGGTTTCTAATCTAATCAAAAACAGTATTTCTTCTTCTGGAGAGAATCTATGGCTTCCATCCGCGCCGAACGAGAAACGGAACACCTGGGCCGCAAGAATACGGCATACGGTCTTGAGAACTACGGAATTAAAGATCCGGCTCGCGTTTACTGGAACCTAAATTCGTCAGAACTTTATGAAGAGGTGGCCCGGCGTAACGAAGGCGCATTGTCAAACTATGGCGCGTTAATCGTCGATACAGGTGAACATACAGGCCGCGCTGCTAAAGACAAAGCGATCGTGCGCGAGGCTGACAGCGAAGAGAAAGTTTTTTGGGGCGACGTCAATAAAGACTTTCCCCAGGACAAGTTCAACGCACTAAGAGATCGAATGATGGCCCACGCCAAAGGTCGCGACCTGTTTGTGCAGGACACTTTCGTTGGTGCGGATGCCAAGTATCGTTTGCCTATTCGCGTAATAAATGAATTGGCGTGGCATTCACTGTTCGCACGGACAATGTTTATTAGCAATTCAAAAGAGACCACACCTCATCAGCCAGAGTTCACAATTATTAACTTCCCGAGTTTTCAAGCTGATCCGCAACGCGATGGTACGCGTTCCCCAACGTTTATTCTGATGGATTTCAGCCAGCATCTCGTCTTGATAGGCGGTACTTCTTATGCAGGCGAAACAAAGAAGAGCGGCTTTACCTTGATGAACTATTTGCTTCCGCAAAAAGGTGTGATGAGCATGCATTGCTCAGCGAACGTCGGTGCGCACGGCGACGTAGCAATCTTCTTCGGCTTATCAGGAACAGGTAAAACAACTCTTTCCGCGGATCCTGAACGCAGATTAATCGGTGACGATGAGCACGGTTGGTCAGACGATGGCGTGTTCAATTTTGAGGGCGGCTGCTACGCGAAGGTGATTAAGTTGTCCGCGGAGGCGGAGCCAGACATATATCGGACAACGAAGATGTTCGGAACGATTCTGGAGAACGTCGTCTACGATTCAAACACTCGCGTTATTGATCTCGACGATGCGAGCAAAACTGAAAACACGCGTGCATCTTATCCACTTACCAGCATCGACAACATCGTTCCCGAAGGACGCGCAGGCAATCCGCGGAACATCATAATGTTAACTGCCGACGCGTTTGGAGTTCTGCCGCCAGTCTCGAGACTTTCGCCGGAACAGGCGATGTATCATTTTCTTTCTGGATACACTGCGAAGGTCGCGGGCACTGAACGAGGGATCAAAGAACCGGAAGCAACCTTCTCAACTTGCTTCGGTGCCCCTTTCATGGTGTTGCATCCCGGAGTCTATGCGGGCCTGCTAGGCAAGAAGATGGCCAAACACGATGCTGCGTGCTGGTTGGTCAATACCGGTTGGAGCGGCGGGCCTTATGGCGTAGGCCAACGAATGAAGATTGGCCATACGCGTGCGATGATTCGTGCGATTTTAAATGGCGAACTCGCATCGATCGAGACAAAGGCGGATCCGATCTTCGGTGTTAATGTTCCAGTGTCATGTCCCGGAGTTCCTTCCGAAGTTTTACAACCGAGAAATACCTGGGCTGACAAGGAAGCTTACGATCGCCAGGCGGCCGACTTGGCGCGAAGATTCAATAAGAATTTTGAGAAGTACGAAGCCGGAGTTTCCGAAGCAGTTCGTGCGGTTGCACCAAAGATTTAGTTTAGTAATTTACGTCGTACTAATCGCCGTAAGAAAAGAAATTTAAGGGCGTCACGCTCCTGTGGTTTTGTCCATGGGACAACGGCGTAAAGAGCTCCTCACTTCAGAAGCGCCAACCAATTCCAATACTCACTTGTAGGTTATTCTTTGTTTCTCCTGGTACTCCTAACGGCGACCCAAAAGTTCCAAACGTGTGACTCGGATAGCGTATGATCGTATCGCCAAGGTCAGCTCTGATTAACAAGCGGTCTGTCGGATAGAACTCAAATACGCCTCCAGCATCCAACGCAAAATCTTTCTCATGGTCCACGCCACAAACAGAACCAAATGATGTAGTGCTACAACTCCCACGCGATGAAAATTCTCCGAACCACATCACACCTGGTCTGAGTTTGGCGAAAACGCCAATATGTTTCTTGCGAATTCCAACTTTCACTCCGGCGAATGCCTGCAACTTCTGACCGAACTCTTCATTGCCGAGGTGAGCTTCGGGAAAGAAGCTTCCCTCAGTATCCAGGGCGAACTTGTCGTTGAAGTTGTAGCTGAAGCGACCTCCTAATCCGCTTACAACTGAGTTACCTGAGCCGATTCCCGGGAATGCCCGATTTTGAAAGTCTGTGAGGGTGATGTTTGTGAAGACCGCACCGACTTCGGCAGCATGTTCATCAACTTGAGCATCCGCACCGCAGCTAAAAATTCCAAGGCAAACTAATGAACAAAGAATCGCGAACAGTTTCCTGCGCATAAGACCTCCTGAAGTTTGGCGGCCAAAGTGGTCCAGCGAAACTAAGACCATGGTTTTAATTGCTGTCTTGGAAGTGCAATGGATGTGCCTTGAGATTGTTCGAAGAAACGAGCGGTGTCAGCGGTGAGCCAGTAAACAAAACATTTCAGTTGAAAGAAAATTTTGTCACTGTGCGGTGAGAGTCGTCAGCAACTTCTGAAATCGTGGTTCATCGGTAAGGCTATTGAAGGCATCGTCAGTTTTAAGTCTCGAACCATCTTTGAAACCAAGCGACACCGCTTTCTCGAGAGATTGGAGCGCAGGTTTTTTCTGCCGTTTTAAGGCATACACGCGCGCAACTTCATAACTTACGTTGGGGCTTTTCGGATCGATCTCCTCAACGAGTTGCAGGTTCACGAGGGCTGGCGAGTAGTCACTACTCCTAAGACTTGCCTGCGCTGCTTCGTATGATTCGATTGTTAATTGAGTAAGAATTCGGCGCGCAAGACGTCGATCACGTGAATCAGTCGTCAGGTCACGTTTCTTCTTGAGCTCACTTAAACGAGAGGTTACTTCAGAGTGTGAAAGCCCTGTATCATCAGGTTCGGCTGGTTTCATCCATAGCATTCTGATCTCGCCCGCCTCCCGAAGTTGTCTTCGATACAACTCTTCATCAGCGACTACTGCTTTTTTTAGCTCCCCCGACTTACTCAGTTGTTCAGCTTTCTTTTTCGCATCGGCGGTATCAATTAGTCCCTGAAAATCTTGAACTACACTCACAAATGCTCTTTGGGCATCAACAAATTGTTGGCTCGCCAAAAGTTTTTCAGCTGTCGTTAAGCGAAGCTTGAGTTGGTCTTCGAGAAAATTCTTATCGACCGTTGTGGTGGAGGGTTTTATTTCCCGAAGTCGCAACCACGCAAGAGCCTGTTCAATATTTTCCCGCGGAGGCCATTCGTGACCACCACTAAAAGTTTCGAAGTGATACGGAGTAGTTAAGTTGTTGAACTTCTTTTCAAGCTGCCACATCTCGCCAAAGTTGAAGTCGTCAACACCAACAATTCCAAAGTATGCAAACGGTGCTTTTGGATTGGGTTCAATCTCTCCCGGGAAACCCGCACCGCAACCGATAACGCCAGCCAAACAACCTTGACACTTACTCGCGAAAGTTGAAGCCAATCGTGAGCCGCCCGAAAAGCCGGCTGCGTATGTTCTCTTCACATCGATGTTGAAGCGACTATGAGCGTCGTCCCAAAAGTTACTGAAGATGTCTGAAATTAACGGCCAGTTCAAACCATTTCGAGAGTTGTTTGAGCACACGACAACGTAGCCATACTTCTCACCACCTACGACGAAATGTTCAATTGCAGTTTTGCCGCGAGCTCGAGGATCGAGACAGAAAACAATGGGCCATGAATGATCTGGTGTGTAGTTGGTCGGAAGGTAAACCGCATAAGATTGATCTGGATGCGACGGAATGACAACTTTTTCAGTAACGACTCCGACTTGTACTGGTGAGACAGTAGTCGATTGCGAGAAGGACGGATGCAGACAGAGCAGTGAGACGGCAACGATGAGAACTACTTGATTGATATGGCGAGCTGCACTCATCGTTCAGTCGGTATTAGCCTGGCGGCCAATTCATCTGGCGACCGGCCAGCACGTGCACGTGTAAGTGGAATACTGATTGGCCTGCACCTGCGCCGCTGTTGATAACTGTGCGATACCCGTTATCGCCATGGCCTTCGTCGTTAGCCATTCTGGCTGCGACACGTAGCAAGTGACCGAGCAGAGCTTCATCTCGCTGTGATGCATCGTCAAGCGAGTCAAGATGTTCAGTCGGGATCACTAAGAGATGCATCGGTGCTTGAGGGTTAACATCGCGAATAACGACGCATCGTTCATCTTTATGCACTAGCTCGCCAGGAACTTCTCCGCTGATAATCTTACAAAACAAACAATTCTCTTCTGCCATCTTTGCTCCTTGATCGATTTTAAGCTGACTCGATTAGTTCTTGCGATTCGGAATGCAGTGGCGCAGTAACCGACGCTCGAATTCTTTCTATGTCAGCTCCTACGGCTCGCAACTTGGCTTCTATTTTTTCGTATCCGCGATCGATGTGGTAAACGCGATCGATGATAGTTTCGTCGGGCGCAATCAAACCCGCTACGACAAGGGACGCGGACGCTCGTAAGTCCGATGCGATTACCCGCGCGCCAGTTAGCGGAGTAGGGCCGTCGACAATTGCCGTCCGTCCATCAATAAAAATTCGCGCACCCATTCGTTGTAACTCCGATGCGTGCATAAATCGATTCTCAAACACAGTCTCCACGATTTCTGATCGGCCAGATGCCTGGGTCATGAGAACCATATACTGCGCTTGCATGTCTGTCGGGAACTCGGGATAGGGCGCTGTTGATACCCCACTCGCCGTCAAACCATCTGGGCAGCTCACAACCAGGGTCGTGGGGTTCGCTTCATGTATCTTGACGCCAACCGATTTCAATTTCGCAATTACCGCAGTTAAATGATCGGGTTGACAGTCTCTGATTTCAAGCTCACCTCTGGTGATTGCTGCCGCTACGATGAATGTGCCCGTTTCAATCCGATCTGGAATGATCGTGTGTTCAGCACCACCTAATGATTCGACACCCTCAATGTGAATTGTTTCTGTGCCGGCTCCATTGACCCGCGCGCCCATTTTGTTGAGCAGATCCGCAAGATCAACTATCTCTGGTTCTTGTGCAGCGTTGTAAAGGACCGTGGTGCCGCGAGCCAGGGTTGCCGCCATCATCAAGTTTTCAGTGCCAGTAACAGTGACTTTGGCAAAGTTGATCTCAGCTGCACGCAGATGTCCGTCGCTTGGTGCGCGAGCCACGACGTTTCCACCCTCCAGCTTCACCTCAGCGCCAAACTGCTCGAAGCCGGCCAGGTGCAAATCAATTGGTCGGGTACCAATTGCACAACCACCAGGCAGTGAAACTTTCGCTTTACCAAAACGAGCGAGCAGCGGACCCAATGCAAGCACTGACGCACGCATGGTTTTTACGAGCTCATAAGGAGCCTCGAACAGCTCGATATGCGACGCAGTAATTTTGTGTGTTCTTAGTTCAGGAGTGAGAACCGTGGCCCCGATATCTTCGAGTAGACGTCGTTGAGTAATGATATCGCGAACATAGGGAATGTTATGGAGAGTGATGGTTTCCGGTGTGAGGAGCGCTGCTGCCATACAAGGAAGGGCAGAGTTTTTGGCGCCGCTAATAGAAAGCCGACCCCGAAGTGGACGGCCACCTTTAATCCGAAATTTATCCACGATGAGGAGAGATTAAAGGAAAATAACAAAAGGGGAAAGCGCCAAAAAATCATTGGTCATTGATCATTCGACATTCTTCATTTTGTCATTTTGAAGCGTAGTCGTAGATGGACGTTTGGCTTTTGTTTCAGGTTTCGCGGGAGATCAGAATTGCTCCCTTATGAAATCTAAGACTCCGCCTGAAAAACCCAATCGATCCTGCGTTTCCCGACCGCTTGAAAATGACGAATAAAAAATGTCAAATCATCAATGACCAATGATCCTTGTACCCTGCTTGTTCTATCGCTCTCTCGAATTAATTGTTCGTGAACGTGCGTTTGATCCTGACTCCGCCATTAGTTGTCATTGCTCTGACGGTCGCACCACCCGACCCCAGATTGACCGCCAGCTCCTTGTCGATGCGACCTTGCAGCGTAACGGGAAAATCGACACTGATTCCGCCATTCACGGTTCCGGTTTCCAGATGTGCTGAGTAGTTCTCGGGCACTGACATGGAGACTCCACCATTCGTGGTGCGAACATCGAGCGTTTCACCGTCCCAGTGATCACCGGCTAATTCAACAGCCAGGCCACCGTTAGTTGTCGTGCCGTGAACTGAACCACCACATCTCTTCAACACCACACCACCATTCACCGCACTGAAATCGATTTTTCCATTGACATCGGCAAGTGCGATTCCACCGTTGTGAGTCTCAAGAGACAAGTCGGTGTGCCGTGGTACGAACACTTCATAACTGACGGACCAGTGATAATCTCTTTGTGTCTCTGGTCCACTCGCATAGATCTTATTGCCGCCAGTTTCGATTCGAACTTGTTTGGCGAGTTGTTCAGCTTCACCGGCATTCGGAGCACCAGTCTGAATCTGAGCGCGAATAAGTATCTGTCCCTGATCCCAACCCTTCACCGATACGCCGCCATTTTGACGACCGTCGATAGAAATCGCGCCACCATTAGGTGTGAGTGTCTGTTCACGCATCTCACAGTTTCCGACTAATCGATCCCCAAACCAATTGTTATTCTCGCGACAATTGAGTGAACCTTTGTTCTTCTCCTGGGCAAAAACGCCGGCGCTCGCCAGCGCCAGCAACATTGCAACAAACACACTACGACCTAAAAACCTAAACATAGCGTTAATCTCCTTCATTCGTCTGGGTTGCTCTTAGATAGTTGATTTATCCGTGACTCTGAATAAAAGACACCACTCGCCGGATGCTTGTGACAGGAAATCTTGGACCGCACTAGCGGATTTTTTTGAGGACAACGATCCTGGGGATTCCTTGCAGGTCAGGACGTATTTCAACCAATTCCCAAGGTCCGCTTACTAATTCCTTAACGGTCTCGCCCTGATCAAATCCAATTTCCAGCAGGAGATAACCATCTTTTCGGAGGTACGCTGCCCCTTCAGCAATAAGTCTTCGAATAATCCGAAGTCCGTCTGGTCCTGGTGTCAATGCAACCATCGGTTCGTGATTTTTAACTTCTCGTTGCAGGCCGTCGATCGCGTCGGCGGAAACGTAAGGAGGGTTCGAAACGATCAGATCAAATGGAGGTAGACCCGCATCTAGAGCTTTGAAGCAGTCTGAAACTTGAAAGCTGATTCGATCACCAACGTTCTTCTCTGAAGCATTCTGTTTCGCAACTTCAAGGGCAGCAGGTGAAATATCGACTGCTACGGCGCGTGAAGAAGATTCGCAAAGTAGCGTGATAGCAATGCATCCCGAACCTGTTCCAACTTCGCAAAAAATAGAGGCGTCGGGCATCAACTGGAGCGCAGTTTCAACCAGTAACTCGGTCTCCGGACGCGGTATTAAAACGTCCGGTGTAATCCGAAACTCACGTCCATAGAAATCCTGTTTACCCGTGATGTACTGGAGAGGTTCTCCGCCCGCCCGTCGCTCCACGTCTCCCTGGAATCTTTGTAGTTGATCAGGATCTAACTCATCTTCGGCGTGACTAATCAGGAAAGTGCGATCCTTCTCGATGACATGAGCGAGTAAGTCGCTCGCCTCACGTCGCGGTTCAGGCACGCCGGCGGTGCGTAAAATCTGCGACGCCTGGAAGATTGATTCGGCGATGGAAAAAGTCATGTCCGTCCTTTTGGGTTTTTTGTTGACCACCTATAATGACGACGACAACGATAACTTAATCAAGTTTTTATCGACCAAACGGCATCCGGAAGTTTGAGTAATTTCGGGAACTGCCTGTCGATTGAAAATATATCTTAGATACTTAGAACGAGACTCGTTCCTCCCGTGAACGTCAAGAACCTCCGAATCAAAAGTTCGGGGGTTCTGGCGTTAATAGGGTAAGGATCAACAATGTTGGCGAGGGGAGACATAGTGGGAACACTATCCAAAAGCCTTCTGTTATTCACGATGAACTGGCTTGACGCGCAATTAACGCTGGTCTGGATTCGATTGAATGTGGCAACTGAAGGCAATGTGCTAATGGCCCGCGTTCTTCAACATGGTCCTATTCCCTTTTTCGGGGTCAAACTCCTTATCGGAGCCTTTGCCGCTTACATTCTCTACCGCTGCTCGCATTTACCCATTGCCAAACACGGCATGACCATTGTTCTCTCTGTTTACTTTGGATTGATGCTCATTCACCTAGCAACAGGCTGCGCGGCTCTAGGATGGCATGGCCCTGAAGACATCGTCGGTTATGTAGGACATCTTCCCAAGGTGTTAGTTGGTCTTTTCGCCTAAATCTCCCAACCGCAGAAAACGAAACTCCGAAGCCCTCTCAAGCGAAGTATCAACAGAAACGAACTTGGAACTCTGACCTGTGGCTTTCTTCCTTGCAGACCGAGGTCATCAGTTCTAAATTTGTTGTTGCTGGAGCTTGGTCTGAACGTGTTTCAGGGCACAACGACGATTGAGTCCGAAGCATCTTACAATTTGGCCTTTCGGCCATACATTATCGTTAGAGAGGGAAGACTTTTATGTACAGACTTTCGGCACGCCAGATCTTATTGATTGCCATCATTTCAGGTCTATTTGCTGCCGGGGCCGTCGCCGTTGTCGATCGGATCTCAAACCGATTACAACCCTCGCATGCAGCGTTAACGGAAACTCCCCCGGCCGGTATAACTGATCCTACCGTTGCTACGGATGAACAGAACAACATCGAGGTCTATAAGACATTGAGTCCCGGTGTTGTCTTCATTCACTCAACATCATACGCACGGGATTGGCTGGGATTTGTTGAACCGCAGGAAGGCTCGGGATCAGGATCGATTCTCGATCAGCAGGGAAATATTCTGACTAACTACCATGTCATTGAGGGTGCACAAAAACTATCTGTGAGCATGGGTGGTCAGAAAGACTATCCAGCAACAATTGTTGGTGGCGACCCTGACACAGACCTTGCTGTGATTCGTCTCGTCGAAAAACCCGCTGGACCACTCACCGTTGTTCCACTGGGCGACTCAGATAAGCTGTCTGTTGGTCAGAAAGTCCTGGCCATTGGTAATCCATTCGGGTTAGACCGAACGTTAACAACCGGAGTCATTAGTGGGCTACAGCGACCAATTCGCGCCCGGAACAATCGCTTGATTGAAGGCGCTATTCAGACGGATGCGTCGATCAATCCGGGTAATTCAGGAGGACCATTGCTTGACTCACGTGGCCGAATGATAGGCATCAACTCTCAAATTCTTTCGCCTTCGGGTAGCTCGGCCGGTGTCGGATTTGCTGTGCCGGTGAGCATCGCTAAACGCGTCGTTCCGCAGTTGTTGGATTCCGGAAAAGTTCGTCGTCCTAAACTGGGAATCAGCACCCGTGATGTCGAAGCAATTCGAAGCCAGGTTGATTTGCCGGTTTCAGACGGCGTTCTGATCGTTCAGGTCGCGCGTGGCACTGGTGCGGCTACCGCAGGGCTTCGTGGTCTCCAGCAAATGGAGAATGGCGATGTCGAACTTGGTGATATTATCCTGGGCATTGACAGCGACAAGGTTGCTAACTCGGATGACTTGTTCCGAGTGCTCGACAAACATCAAATAGGTCAGACAGTGCAAGTCCAGATTTTGCGCGACGGGAAAAAGATGAGCATCCCTGTGAGATTGATGGATTCACCTGATTCCCGACGGTAAGTAGGCTTTCCCAAATCCTACGAAAGTCGAGTGTGGGTCTTTGTGCTTTGTACTTTTTGCTTTCGGTTTTGATTGCTTGTATTTGTCTTCGAGCGGAACAAACGAAAGCGCGACCAGCAAAGCACAGAGGTCCCTCCGTTGGTGGAATGCATCAGACAACTCATTTCTTTAATCTCGGCTACGGTTGGCTTTGCAAACACTGTAGCTCCGAGGACACCGAACGACGACACCACGATCATCATCATCACCATCATGGTGATCTAAAAGCCCCATCGCTAGCTCTTGCTAAATGGAGCGATGAAGAGCATCACGGCCTAACATGTCCACGCTGTGGAATTGAAGAGCATCTGCGGCGGACTGCTCACTAGGTCGGGAAGTACTTTTGCTTTGGTGTGGACGCCAGCCGAGTTGATCGTGCGCGGTGTTCATGGTCCACTCTTGTTACAACGTCGCGTTCCAACTCTTAGTCATTCGCCAAATTTGTTGCGGTAATCGCGTAGACTTCGAGCAATAACGTCAAGTGCTTCTTCTCGATCGTAAACCCCGGCTATCTCAACTTTTTTGGGAGCGTCTCCCGGAAACTGCTTGTAACTCAAGAAGTAGTGCTTAAGTCGATCGATCAAACCTGATGGCACATCGCTAATCTTTTCAATTCTTCCATACGCCAAATCTGATTCCAGGACCGCGATGATTTTGTCGTCAGCCTGTTGTCCATCGATCATGCGCAAGCCGCCGATTGGTTGTGCATTTAGAAAAAAACTTCCGTGGGCAAACGTCTTTTCCGACAACACACAGATATCCATCGGATCGCCATCGCCTTCAATACCCTGGCTATCGGTGTGCTGAGCACACAGTGCAGCGACTTCTGCTCCACAGAAAGTTTGCGGGATAAACCCGTACAGCGCAGGACACATTGAGGAGAATCGTTGCGGGCGATCGACTTTCAGATGACCGGACGCTTTATCGAGTTCATATTTAACTGCGTCGGTGGGTACGATTTCGATGTAAGCGCTGACGAGTTTCGGTGCGTTCGGTCCCGGTGACACGCCATGCCATGGGTGTGCTTGAAAGAACTGCGTTGATGAATTCTTTGTCACGGTTCCTCCTCGTGCCTGGAGCTAGTCAGTCTTTAAGTGATTTTCTACTCGATGATAAAATGGAAAGAGGAATTGCGGTAATGCGGAAGTGACTTCCGGGATTGCGAAGTCGGAATTTCGTTTTCGTGACCTTGAGCACAAATATTCGGATCACCTCGGTCTCATAAAAATTCCGCAATTTCGCATTCGCGCCAGCCCGCATTTTTCTGTGATGTCGACCACTGTTGAAATAACAGCTAAACCAGTAGAGACTACAATCTCGTTGCGTTGGATTATCAGTGCGCGTGACGACCTCATCTGGTTTATCGGTTCAGTTGTTTCAAGCTACTTGCTCCTTTTTCTTTATGTGAAAGGAATTGTTTCGCTCGTAGTAATGGCGGCAACATGGGCGATACTCATTGACGCTCCTCACGTCTTTGGCACTTTCTCCCGCACCTATTTTGATCGAACTGAACGTCAGAACCGTCCGCGGTTGTTATGGGGATCGCTTCTATTTTTCGTCTTGGGTCCAGTATTGGTACTGGCCGGGGCAGGATTTGTCTTCTTCTTCGTGGTAGCACTGTGGGCGTACTACCACCTGGTCAAGCAGCACTATGGATTCATGGTCCTCTACAAAAAGAAAAACGGCGATCTGTCTCCAATCGACAATTTACTCGACCGGCTGTTTCTACTGTTTGCTTTTAACTATCCATTCGTAGAGTTTATCGCGCGCGATCCAGAGGCGATGTCGCGTGTTCCGGCAGCATTGAGAGGTGGAGTTAGTGGTCTGTCTTCGATTCTGTTTTTTGCGACGATCTCATTAGCTGTTGTTTGGTTAGGGCGGCAAGTCCAACGAGTTCTAATTGGGGAGTCTCTCGACATTCCAAAGTATCTGTTGTTGGGCGCTGCAATTCCGATGCATTGGATCGTTTTGTTGACGCCGATGCCTCACAAGCCGATTGCAATCGTTGCAATACTGACCATTTACCACAACTTCCAATATCACCGGCTCATCTGGTTTCATAACAAAAAATACAACTCGGGAACTTCAGCCAGCGAGAAGGCAGGAAAGTATGGAGCTGCCTCACTGATTAGTCGACGTGTGGCCTATTACATCGCGTTCGGAATTCTGTTCGGGATCGTCTATCAAGGACCACGTCAGCTACTCGGCTATATCAGTTTTCAAAACGCGGCGGCAGGTTCAACTGAACAACCATTGATGATTCAACTCGGAATTTCATTTCTGTGGGGTTACGCATTAATTCATTACTATCTTGATTCTAAGATTTGGCGCGTGCGACGAGACGCAAGTTTAGGCAAGGCGTTGAATATGTAGGCGTGGATGGTTCAAGCCAGCCTAATTGAAATTTCGGAGTTCGGGCTGGTGTTGGAGAGGTTCGCTCGCCCGCTTTCAGCGGGCCATAAAATTTCGCATCTCATACCCGGGGTTTCGCTCGCAAAGCCTCGCTCCACCCCCGGCTCTATGCTCCGCCTGCTTCGCAGGCGAGTCC
>AR_comb_assmDRAFT_10324487_pt1 | contig 13506 bp, 2 predicted proteins | sample ArasoioldDNA_FD_10543 | JGI IMG/M metagenome (IMG submission 10543) | reverse complement strand
CCGGCAATCGACGGCGTATACGCGTCTTCGGCGAGGAGCCACGTATTCGCGCTCTCACCGCGCACATCGCGCTCGAGCATGGCGCCGAAGACATCCGACCACGACTCGTTCAGTGCGCCGGACTCGCCGTGATAGATCAGCCCGGCGGTGAACTGCGTGACGCCGTGCGTCATCTCGTGGCCGGCGATGTCGAGGGCAACGAGGGGACTGAACAGCGAGCCGTCTCCGTCGCCATACACCATCACCTGGACGGTGGGGTCCCAGAACGCGTTGTTGTAGCCGAGGCCGAAATGCACGAGGGATGAGACGACTCCGGTCACACCGTCGTCGCCGAGGATCGTGAACGGACCGCCGGAACCGTCGATGCCGTTGCGGCCGTGGACCGATGCCAGGTAACTGAAGTAGCGCTCCATGGCGTAATGCGCATCGACGCCGGCGCGCTGTGAGCCGGAATCCCACGTATCGTCGTTGTCGAGGAACAGGAAGATGCTCGATGTGCCATTACGCATGTCGAACGTGCCGACATGTTGCGGGAGGTTCTCCATCACGTAGTCGCCAACGGTCGGGTTGTGATAGGTGCCGATGTTGACGACGCCGCTGTAGAGCGAGTTGCCGGTGCCGGTCTGCAGGTTGTCGTAGGCGAGCACGACGTATCCGCCGTGCGCGTCGATGAACCGCACGGGAAGCGCGGTCTGGTTGGTACCGTCCATGCGAACCATCTGCACGCGATACGTCAGATGGTCGACGCCGGCGTTGTCTCGCACAATCCAGAGATCGGCGGTGGCTGGCTTCGTCAGACACACACGGCAGCCGTAGTCGGCGACGGCGAGGTCGATAGCCGCGTCTCGTGTGAGGCCAGGCGTCGCGCTCACATTGATGCCGGCGACCAGGTTGTCCGTATCCGCGAACGGGCTCCCGTCGGCATTCAGGTGGGCGATCGCTTCCCCGCCGAGCACCGGAATTCCCTGAAACCGCTGCTGCACGCGAACGTGCGCTCTCGACTGACGATCGACCTGCGCTGCGGTCACGACGAGGTCGTCAGGACCGTCGATCGCCTTCTGCGATGCGACGACTCGGAGACGTTCGAGGCCGATCGATCGGGCCTCGGCGAGTTCAGCGGCGGTACCGGTGGTGAATATCGGACCTTGGGCCGACACGCGTGCGAGGACGAGAACAACGCCCGCGACAACGAGCACCAGGGGGAGTAGTCGTTTCATCGAGTCTCCGGCTGCCGAATACCCTGATCAACGGTGGCTGGCGTGCGAACGAACGCTCACGGACCAATCGAGGTGCCTTCTGAAGGTGCCGCGGCGGGTGTCGGCTGGAAGGTGACGTGACATGCCGTCGGAGCGGTCAGCGTCAGCGCGCCGTCGGCGCAGTCCGCGTCGCCTGACCAGCCCGCAAACGACCACCCTGGATCGGGCTGCGCGCTCAACGCGTACGTCGTACCAATAGCGGCCGTTTCGGTGCAGTCGAACAGACAGATCGTGCCTGACGGCGACAGCGTGACCTGGCCGTGGCCGGTGAAGGTTACAGCGATAGACCCAGTGACGGGCACGGCGGAGTTATAGCGAATCGATCCGATCAACGGACGCCGCGGGTACGTCGGCGTGCCGCAGATCTGCTCGAAGTCGAGGGCGAGACTCGCGAGTGTCGCTCCGGTGATCGTGATCTCGTGAACGACGAATTTGCCCGTGCCAAAGCAGGCGCGTCCTCGGCGCGCCACTTCCATGCCCGCCATTCCGGCAGGGGGGAAGAGGAACTCCCCGGTATTGGGATAGTCGCCAGGCACCAGCAGTTGTCCGTCGGGAGCTGCGAAACTCAGGGTCCACGACGCCATCGTCGTCTCACCAGGGCTGTCGAAGGTGATCGAAACCGCGCGCCCGTTGTTGAGAACGCTCGCAGCGAACACGCTCTGGGGAGGAGCGTAGACCTCGCGCGCTCCCTCACCCATGACGTCGCCCCGCTGGCTGTTCAAAAAGAGCAGTGTGGCCGGCTGTCCCGAGTTCACCGGGACGAATACTGCCGAACACTCCTCCTCTGTGTTGACGTTGACGACGATGGTCTGGGCACCGTGACACTTCCCGGCCCAACCCCCGAACAGATTGCCGTTGTCGGGGATTGCGGTGAGAGTGATTCGATTCGGAGAGAGCAGGCTCAGATCGCACGCCTGTCCACCATTGCCGCAGTCGATCCCGGTGCCGACGATGCGTCCGCCGGTGGGGGTGGTGATATGCAGCTTGTAGGACGGATAGTTGCCATCGAACGGGAGCACGGATGTCACCGTCGAGTTGTAGCGGAGCGCACCGAACAGAGCAGCGTCGTTGTCTTCGCAGTGTTGTTCGAAATCGATGGCGAACCGCTGCACGTTTCCGCTGCCGTCGTAGGCGACCTCGAGCACTTTGAAACGGCCGGTGAGCTCATAACAGCCTCCGTTCTCCTCCACGTGCATCCCGACGAATCGAGTAGAGAACGAGCTGGTGGCGTGCAAATACGATCCAACTTGGAGTGCAGCACCGTTAGGCGCCGTGAAGTCGAGGAACCACGAGTAGAACGTCTGGGAGTCGAACACCGACACCGTAATTCCACCCTTCGAGTCCCGTATCGCATTGAATGTGGCGGTCCCAGGGAGGTATCTGAACTGCTTCCCCTGCCCGACCCAGTCGCCCGGTTGACTGTCGAGGAACAGCATCGTCGGACGAGGCGCGAACGGCACCGTCCACGTGCCGCGCTGCTGCCATCCGCTGCTCGGCCCGGCGCTGCTCTTCGCGAGCATGTATATGTTCTTGGCGCCGCTGAAAGCCGGCGCGAACGTGATGTTGAGCACCAGACCGAGATTGACTCCGTTTGGCGAGGCGGAGCTGCTGGTCAGGTTGAGCGTGCATTGGCTGTTCGACAGCGTGCCGCTGCCCAGCGTCCCGGTCGTCCATGCCGTGCCCGCATCGTTTTGCAACGCGATCGCGTTGGTTGCGGCATTGTAGGAAGCGGTACACGTGCCCGCTGAAACATTGCTCGCGCCGAAACGCACGCGCGCTGAGGCGAGGTCGGCGGCGCCTGCCGAATCCGAGTACTGCAGCGTGAAGTCCTGCGTGAACCCCGATCCCGAGTTGGGCGCAACCGTGTTCACGGCCACAATGGCGGCGGGGACTGTCCACGTGCCGCGCGGCTGCCACCCAGTAGTGGCCGCAGCGTCGGCGGCGAGCATGTAGACGTTCTTCGCTCCGAAGAAACCCGACTTGAACGAGATCTCGAGCGCCAGGGTCAGATTTGTTCCACTGATCGTCGCCGAGCTGCCGGCCAGGTTGATCGTGCATTGGCTGTTCGAGAGCATCCCGCTCCCGATGGTCCCGGATGTCCAGACAGCTCCGGCGTCATCGAGCAGATCGAGCGCTCCGGTCGACGGGTTGTACCTCGCCGTGCACGTGGCGGGACCAGTGTTGCTGGCGCCGATACGCACTCGTACCGACGTGAGACTGGCGGCTCCGTTCGAGTCGCCATAGCGCAACGTGAAGAGTTGCGAGGACCCGGCGCCGATGTTCGGCGACACGGAAATCGCCGCCGGCCCGGACGGCAGAACCGTCCACGTTCCACGCTGCTGCCATCCCGTGTTCGTGCCTCCAGCGCTTGCAGCCAGCATGTAGATTTGTTTGAGGCCGGCGAAGGCCGGACTGACCGTGACGTCGAGCACAAGCGTCAGGTCGCTGCCGTTCGTCGTGGCTGAACTGCTCGCGAGGTTCAACGTGCACTGGCTGTTCGAGAGCGTGCCGCTGCCGAGCGGCACCGGACTCCCCCATGCGCCGGCATCGTCCATCAGTCTGATCGTCGCCGCCGCGGCGTCGTACCACGCGGTGCACGTGCCCGGGCCGACGTTGCTCGATCCGAAACGCACGCGAGCCGACGACAGGTCGGTGGCGCCTTGCGAGTCTGCGTACCGCAGCGTGAACGCTTGTGTCCAACCGGATCCGGTATTCGGCGTCACCGCGAGGGCGGCGATGCCAGAAGGACTCCAGGCCCCGCGCTGGACCCATCCGCTGCTGATGCCGGCCGATGCGCTGATCGCCAGCATGTAGATGTTCTTCAACCCGGTGAAGGATCCAGTGAAGGTCAGATTCAAGACGAGCGTCAGATCGTTTCCATTCGCGGAGGCCGTACTCGAGGCCAGATTCACGGTGCACTGACTGTTCGACACGGAACCGCTGCCCAGCGGGAGCCCTGTGCCCCACGCACCGCCGTCGTCCATCAACTTGATGCGTGCGGTAGTGGCGTCGTACCAGATCGAGCAGGAGCCCGACGTCTGACCACTGGTGGTCGCAAAGCGCACGCGGGCGGCGGATAGATCGGCTCCGCCCGCCGTGTCCGAGAACTGCAATGTGAACGTCTGCGTCGTACCCGATCCGGCGTCCGGCGAGATCGAGACCGGATCGACAGCGACGCATGTATCAACGCCGACGAGACACCACGCACGCGCGACCGCCTGGTGCTCAGGGCTTCCCGCGCCGTACAGCGCCACCGCGGCGAGCGTGGTGGCCGCGCGCGCACCGGTGAAGTCGGTGGTCGACGTCATGTACGAGCTGAGCGCACTGAACCAGATACGCGCCGCAGCGTCGGCACCGATGCCGGTCATCGACCCACCAAGGTGATGCGCGCCGCCTTTCGCGACCAGATAGAACGCCTTGTTGGCGATCCCCGAGTTGATGTGCACGCCGCCGTTGTCGCCTTCCGGAGTGTCGGGGCAGGTCGACGTGCATCGCTCGCTGTAGTGGTCGGGCTGGTCGTCTGCGGTAAAGCCGTCGTCTTTCGCGCGGTGCGGGTCGTCCATGTAACGCAGCGCGTCACCCGCGATCGACGGCGTATAGGCCTCTTCGGCCAGCAGCCACGTATTGGCGCTCTCGCCGCGCACGTGGCGCTCGAGCATGGCGCCGAAGACATCCGACCACGATTCATTCAGTGCGCCTGACTCTCCGTGGTAGATAAGACCAGCCGTGTACTGCGTGACGCCATGCGTCATCTCGTGGCCGGCGATGTCGAGCGTCACGAGCGGGGTGAACAGGAAGCCGTCGCCATCGCCGTACACCATCTGCTTGACGGTCGGCGACCAGAAGGCGTTGTTGTAGCCGAACCAGAAGTGCACGACTGAAGCAACGATGGTGGTGACATCGTCGTCTCCCAACGCCGTGAAGGGTCCACCCGCCCCGTCGATTCCGTTACGCCCGTGGACGGCGGACAGGTAGGAGAAATAGCGCTCCATTGCGTAATGCGCATCGACCGCTGCCCGCTGCGTCGGGGAGTCCCATGTGTCGTCAGCGTCGAGCATCAGATCGATATGGCCCGTGTTGTTGTTGTATTGAAACGTTCCCACCCGCCGGACGAGGTTCTCCAATACGTAGTCGCCAAACGTCGGGTTGTGATACGTGCCGATGTTGACGATGCCGCTGTAGAGAGAGTGACCCGCCGCAGTCTGCAGGTTGTCGTACGACAGCACCACGAATCCGCTGTGTGCGTCGATGAACCTCACTGGAAGCGCGGTTCGGTCAGTTCCATCGAGGCGCACCAGCTGCACGCGGTACGTCAGGTGATCGACGCCGGCGCGATCCCTCACGATCCACAGATTGGCTGAGGGTGACTCGGTCAGACACGTCCGGCAGCCGTAGTCGGCCACCGCGATGTCGACTGCCGCGTCGACACTCAGGCTCGGCGAGGTGCTCACATCGATGCTGGCGAGCAGATCGTCGGTCTCGGCGAAGCGGCTGCCGTCGGCGTTCAGATGCGAAATCGCTTCGCCGCCCAGAACCGGAATCCCGTGGAACTGCTGCTGCACTCGGACGTGCGCCATCGACTGGCGATCGATGTGCGCGTCGGAAACGGTGAGGTCGGTGGACGCGTCGATGGCTTTCTGAGCGGCGACAACGCGCAGCCGATCGAGGCCGATCGATCGGGCCACGCCGATTTCAGCGGCGGTCCCGGACGTAAACAGCGGGCGCTGCGCAGACAGACGCGGCAGCGACACGGCGACGCCGACGAGCGCAAACGCCAAAGGGAGCAGCCGCTTCATCACGGCACGCTGAGCGACGGACTGGTCACGAACCACGTGCCCTTCGTGAGCCACCCGCTACCGACGCCGCCCGCGCTCCCAGCCATCATGTAGATGTTCTTGGAGCCCACGAAGCTCGGGGTGAATGAGACATTGAGCAACAGCGTCAGCGTGTTTCCTGTTACCGTCGCTGTGGTCCCCCACAGGTTCACCGTGCACTGACTGTTGCTGAGTGTTCCCGCGCCCAAGGGCACCGGCGCGCCCCACACGCCTGCGTCGTCCATCAGCTTGATCGTGGCGGTTGCAGCGTTGTACCAGACGGTGCAGGTGCCGGGACCGACATTCGTCGACGCAATGCGCACGCGCGCCGACGTGAGATCCGATGCGCCGAGCGAGTCGGTGAATTGCAGCGTGAGCTGGCCTGTGGTGCCGGCGCCATTACCAGGCGAGGCCGACACCGCATCGACGACGGCGGGAGCACCTGACGGGATCGGCGTCCACCCTCCGCGCAGAATCCATCCGGTGCCCGATCCCGCGACGCTCGTTGCCATCATGTAGACGTTCTTGGAGCCTGCAAAGCTGCTGCTGAACGTGATGCTCAACACGAGCGTGAGATCGGTGCCGCTCGGGGTCGCACTGGACGAACCGAGATTCAGCGTGCACTGCGAGTTCGACAGAGTCCCGCTTCCGATCGGCACGGGGGCGCCCCATGTGCCAGCGTTGTCCGTCAGCTTGATCGTTGCGGCCGCCGGGTCGTACCAGGCCGAACACGTGCCCGGCCCGGCGTTGCTGGTGCCAATCCGGAGGCGCACTGATGCGAGATCGCCGGCGCCGTTCGAGTCCGAATAGTGCAGCGTAAATGTCTGGTTGAGGCCGGTGCCCGTATTCGGTGCGACCGACACCGCATCGACCACAGAGGGGCCAGGGTATGGAGCCCACGTGCCCTTCGGCGTCCACCCTGTGTTCGTGCCGTTGGATGCCGCGGCCAGCATGTAGATGTTCTTCTGGCCGTTGTAGGCAGGGGCAAACTCCAGGTCCAACGTCAGGTTCAGGATGTCTCCGCTGAGGCTCGCGCTGCTGGTGGCCAGATACAACGTGCACTGGCTGTTGGAAAGCGTGGCGTTCGTGCCGAGCGTGGCGAGACGCCATGTCGTGCCACTGTCGAGCGCAAACCACACCTGCGCCTTCCATGGGTCGTAGCGAAGCGAGCACGTGCCTGGAACCACGTTGCTGGACGCAATTCGCACTTCGGCGTAGTGGAGATCGAGCGCGCTGTATGTGTCGGAATATTGCAGCGCGAACACCTGCCTGGCTCCCGATCCGGCCGACGGCGACACGGAAATCGCTGCGACCGCGACCGGGCCGACGTCTGGCGCCGGCGTCCACGTACCGCGCTGCACCCAGCCACTGGTCGAACCAGTGGCGCTGTCCGCGCGCATATGGATGTTCTTCAGTCCGCGGAATGAGGGACGAAACGTGATGGCCAACGTGAGCGTCAACGTCGTGCCGCTTGCGCTCGCGCTGCTGGTGGCGAGATTCAGCGCGCATTCGTTCTTCTCGAGCACCCGCGCGGTGCCGAAAACTCCTGATTGCCCGGTGAAGCCGTTGTCGTTCAGCAGCGTGACCATGCCCGTCGTGGCGTTGTAGGCGATCGTGCAATTGCCAGATGCCGTGTTGGTGCCACGAAACCGGACACGCGCCGCGACCAGATCGAGCGCACTGAGCGAGTCGGTATACGCGAGCGTGAACACCTGGGTCGCGCCGCTCCCGGCGTTCGGTGTGATCGACGCAGGGTCGACCGCAACCGCGAAGGTGGCTTCACATGCCGCCGGCGCGCTCATCGTCACCACGCCGTCTACACAATCCTCATCGCCCCGCCAGCCCGTGAACACCCAGCCGTGGCTCGGTATCGGCGTGAGCGCGACGATGTCGGCGGCATCGTGCGCTTCGACACAGTCGGCGCCGCACACCCGGCCTGATGGCGAGAGCGCAACGTAATGGTCGGAGCTGGGAACACCGACGGCCAGCGCGGGCCTGGGCGGCACCAGTGAGTTGTAGCGAATCGATCCCATCACCGGGGGCTGAGTCGTCGTGCCCAATACACAGTGGTATTCGAAGTCGATCGCCAACCGCGCGATCGTTCGGTTCGCGATCACGAACTCGTGAACGGTGAAGATCGAGTTGCCGTTGCTGCACGCGCTGCCACGCCCAATGACGTCGAGGCCGCCGGCGGCAGGCGTCGGAAACAAGCCCGCATTCGCGTATGTTCCCGGTGCGAGCAGTTGTCCGATCGGCGCATACACGAAGAACCACCAGTTGCCCGTGTCCCCGTCGTCGACAACCGGCATGAGCAGGAAAAACCCTGTACCTCCGTCGAACAACCTGAAGGGCAGCCGGCTGTTGTCAGTGTTGTACACCTCTCGGGATTCCGGATCCGTTCCATTACCACGCTGGCTCGTCAGCATCGTGACGGTCGACGGCTTCGAGGGCGTCACCGGTCTGAACAGGGCCGTGCACGTCTTGTCTGTGTTGACGTGCACCGTAATGCTTCTGGACCCGTGACACGGCGACGTCCATCCCGCGAAGAAGAAGCCGGGATCCGGTGTGGCGGTGATGGTGGCCATGGCCGGGGCGGCGAACGTGGCATCACAGATTCCACCGCCATGGCCGCAGGTCAGGCCCGCACCGGTCACCACTCCGTTCGGCTTAGGCTCGACATGAAAGCGATATGTCGGATAGACGCCGTCAAATGGCACGAGCGACGCGATCGTGGAGTTGTAGCGCAGCGCGCCGAACAACGCCGGATCTCGATCGTCGCAATGCTGCTCGAAATCGATCGCCAGACGTTGCACGGTGCCGTTGCCGTTGTAGGCGATCTCGCGAACGACGAACCGGCCGGTATTCGTGCAGCCCGTGCCGTTGCCCGCAATGCTCAGACCGCCGAATTCATAGGAGGAACCACCAGGACCCACATACGACCCGACCTGCAGCTGTGCCCCATCGGGCGCACGAAACTCCAGATTCCACCAGGACGAGAAGTCGCGGGCGTCGACGGAGAAATAGATTCCCGTCGCGACGAATGGGTCGGGCGCAATCGTGGCGTTTGCCAGCGTGTACGTTCGCTGGGTACCGTTGCCGAACGGATCGCCTGGTTGACTATCGAGGAAGAGTGCAGTCGTTTGCGCAGTAGCCGACGCGGGCGCACACCACGCGGCAGCGATCACGAGCGCAGTCAAGACCGTGTGGCGCATAGAACAGAAAGGAAAGCCGTGACAAAGGGCAAGTTCTACGCCGGATGCGAACTCAGCAAGAGTCGGGCGATTTTAGCAAGTGTCGTGCGGGGATCAAGCGTCTTTGCGGACTTAAGTCCGCGAAGACTTGCGCAGTTTACGTTTGTGTTACGACATGCACAGTTCTTCTCCGGCGCGCTCGGGGATTCACGTTCAGCTCTTCGTAAGGTAGAAAGCTCCCCCACCGCCCCCTTGCCCGCACGTGAACCCGAGGTCCCCCGACATCACGGTGGACGAATGGCTTCCATTGATGATCGCTGCAGGAGCCGCGCTGAGCTCAGTGGCGGGGCTTGCGCACTCGATTGCCGGCATTGTCGTGACGAACTTGGTGACTATGCCGTGAACGACGGTCATCGACGCCGGCAGGCTGTAATCGTTCGTACCGATCCAGTTGCCATCGTACGCGGTTGCCAGGGGGTCCAACACCGTCCACGTCCCTTTGTTCACCCACCCGGTGGTCGAGCCGACGTCGCTGTTCGCACGCATGTCGATGAACGTCTCGCCTGCGAAAACAGACTTGAAGGCGATGCGCAGTGTCAGCGTCAAGTCGCTTCCGCTGGCCGCGGCACTGCTCTGCGCGACATCGAGCCAGCATTGACTGTTGTTGTTGATGGTCGTCGCGGAGCCGATCGGGACACCCGTGCTCCAGTTGCCGAGATCGTCCTGAACGCGCACCAGAGTGGTCATCGCGTCGTAGCTGATAGCGCACTGCCGTCCGGCGGCATTCCGCAATCGCACTCGCGCCGCCGCAAGATCGGCGGCGACGCCTTCTGAATCGGAAAAGGCGAGCACGAACGTTTGCGTTGGCCCGGACCCGGCGTTCGGCGTCACCGAGATCGCCTGCACGACCGCGTTCACATTCCATGTGCCGCGCGCCACCCATCCCGTCGTGTTGCCGAAATTGCCGTTGGCGCGCAGGAAGATTGGCTGCTGCCCGATGAGCGCCGCCTTGAACGTGACCTTCAGCGCGAGCGTGAGAGTCGTGCCGCTTGCGGTGGCACTGCTCTGACTGAGATCGACCGTGCACTGGCTGTTGCTCAATGTTCCGCTGAACGGTCCGAATGCTCCTGGCGCCGCGGCGTCATCCAGAATGCGGACCATGTTGGTCATCGCGTTGTAGTCGACCACGCACGCACTCACAGTGCTGGCACCGAAGCGAACGCGCGCCATTCTGAGATCGCTGGTGACACCGAGCGAGTCGGTAAAAACCGCGCTGAAGTTCCGCGACGCCCCAGTGCCGCTGTTCGGCGCAATCGACACCGCGTCGAGGAGTCCGCCGACTGTCCACGTTCCCTTCGGCACCCATCCGGTGTTCGGGCGGCTCACGCTTTGCGCCCGCATCGAGATCGTCGCCGGACCAGCGAACGCCGGCAGGAACGTGATGTTCAGAGCCAGCGACAGATCGCTGCCGCTCGGCGTCGCCGAGCTCGTGGCGAGATCGAGTGAGCACCGGCTGTTCGACAACGTGCTGCTGCCGTACGGCGTCCATGGTCCCCACACGCCGGCGTCGTCCATGATGCGCACCTGGCCGGTTGTCGCGCGATGATGGATCGTGCACGTCAAAGCGGGATTCGCGATGTTCGTGAAGCGCACCATCGCGCCGCTGAGATCGGCGGCCACACCGGCAGAATCGGCGTACGCCAGCGTGAAGAGCTGCGTGATGCCCGAAGCGTTATTCGGCGACACCGATATCACGTTGACGACCGGCGTACTCACGTTCCACGTGCCGCGAAGTTTCCATCCGCTGCTCGTACCCGTCGCGCTCTGAGCCTGGAGGTACGTGTTCTTGAGACCCGCATAGCTCGCGTTGAACTCGACGGCCGCGTTGAGCGTCAACGTGTTTCCGGCCATCGACACCGAGCTCGCGCCCACATCGACGGCACACTGGCTGTTCTGCAGCACGCCGGCGCCAGGCAGCGGCATGCTCGGCAGCCACATCCCGGCGTCGTCGCGCAACGAGATCGAGCCAGTCGTCTGGTTGTAGCGAACCAGACACAAATTGGCTTGCGAACCCAGATCGACGCTGAAACGCAGAAACACCTGGGTGAGATCTGCCGCTCCCAGACCGTCGACGTACTGCGCCGAGAACGTCTGCGTGGACCCAGACCCGCTGTTCGGCGTGACGGACACTGGAACGGGAGGATCGAGCACGAACGCGCCGCGGCCGTGCGTGAACGCCATCACGCGCCCCGAGGGTTCGTCGATCTTGATATCGAACACCGCGACATTCGGCAGGCCGCGCTCGGGTCCGAGGAAAGTCCACGTGTCGCCGCCGTCCCCGCTGCTCCACATGCCGATGTCGCTGCCGACGAACACACCTGCAGGCATCGACGATGTCAGGGCAACCGCGTTCGCCGGCAGATTGACAGGCGGGCTGATGTTGGTCCACGTGGGAAACACCGCAAACGCGTTCGCCGTCCGGAAGACGTGGCCCGGCGTGGCGCTGGACTCATCGAAGCCCGACACCGTGACGTAGAGCCGATTCGGATCGAGCGGATGAAACACGAGACTCGTAATCGCGCGCGCCGGAAGGCTGTGCAAGGCGTCCATGTTGAACCACGTCCCCCCGCCGGTTGAGGTGATCCAGATGGTGCCCGTGTCCGACGACGCAACCGCGTAGGTCTCGCAGTTGGGATCGGATGGCGCAAACGCGATAGCGGTGATACCCGTGATGTTGTTGTTGTAGGCGTTCCATGTCGGCGACGACGGCGCGCTCGAAAAGAAGTTCGTCGTCTTCCAAAGACCACCATTCGGCGCCGCCAGCATGATGTCATCGGACCAGGGACACTTCGCGAACTGCGCGAAGTTGCCCGACGAGCTCAAAACCATGCCGCCGTTGGCCGAAGAAAAGTTGACGCCGTCGGTCGTGCGCCAGATGGACAATGGCCGTGTGGTGACCGCCATCTTCGTGTCCGGCGCACTCGACGAGATCACAGAGTAGCCGCCGCCATCGCCGAGCCTGTTGTTGAACACCGTTGGCCACGCTGCCGCGCCGGTCCATTTGACGGTGCCGTTGTTCTGCGCTCCGCCGAGCGCGATGTGTGGATCGAACGGATGCAGTGAGCCGGCGTAGAACTGCGTAATCGCGAGGTTCGTGTTGTGACTCGTCCACGTCGCTCCGTTGTTCGTCGTGCTGAACACGCCGCCGTCGTTGCCGGCGATGAGCCGCGTGTCGGCCCAGGCCAGCGCGTGCTGGCCCGAATACGTCGACGATGACACGCTGGTCCACGTGCCGGCGCTGTACCGCCACAGCGAGGCGCCGCCCACATACAGCACCCCCGGATTGGCGGGATCGACGCTCAGCACATGGTCGCGGTCACAGCGCGAGCCGCAATAGCCGGATGCCGGCGCGGCGTCGATCGGCGTCCACGTCGGTGTCGCCGCCCACGCGTCGGACGTGACCCACAGCCCGAGCAGCTGCCCGTCGGTGGCCTGACCGTTGAACGCATCCTGAATGCTGACGTACACGACATCCGGATTCGATGGCGCGACAGCGAACGCGACGCGGCCGACGCCACCCGTCAGTGCCGTCCACGGTCCGGACAGGAGATTCCACGTGACTCCACCATTTGAGGAACGGTAGATGCCGTTTTCGGGCAACGCGCTCGGAAGGCCGATGGCCGCGTACTGCTGGCTGAAGTTCTGAGGATTGACCGCGATGTCGCTCGCGGGGCCGCTCAGACGCAGCGACCATGTGGCTCCGCCGTCGACGGATCGGAAGATCCCTCGTTCCATGAGCGGCGCGTATTGCGACTGCTTTCCGGCGCGCCCATGCGTCGTTGCCGCGACCAGGACGTCGGGATCCCGCGGATCGACGCGAATCGCCGTCACGCTGCTGCGCGCGAATCTCGCTGACACCAGCGACCACGTGGCACCACCGTCTGTCGACTTCAGCAGTCCCCCGCCTGCATACGAGTCGTCCGAGAAGTTGCCCTCACCCGTACCGGCATACACAATCGCGGGGCTGCTGAGTGAAAACGCCAACGCGCCCATGGCGAGCGAGACTTGAGCATCGGTGCGAGGCGTCCAGTTGGCGCCGCCGTCGGTCGATTCCCACACGCCGCCTTGTGCGGCGCCGATCAGCCAATGATTCGAGTCGGTCGGGTCGACGGCGATCGTCGTGACGCGGCCCGAATACGACCGCGTCCCGTCGGTGATCTGCGTCGGGCCCACGCTTCGCCACGT
>AR_comb_assmDRAFT_10756990_pt1 | contig 13512 bp, 10 predicted proteins | sample ArasoioldDNA_FD_10543 | JGI IMG/M metagenome (IMG submission 10543) | reverse complement strand
TTGGCGGTCGTACCAATCATTGGGGACGAATTTCTCTGCGCTTTGGTCCGAAAGATTTCAAACGAAAAAGTATCGATGGTCTTGGTGACGATTGGCCTATTGGATACGAAGACGTAAAACCATATTATGACAAAATAGACCGCTTGCTTGGCGTATATGGCACCAACGAGGGATTAGAAAACGATCCTGATGGAGTTTTCCTCCCACCGCCGAAGCCACGTCTGCATGAGTTATTTATAAAAAAAGCCGCAACCAGCATCGGAGTTCCTGTTATTCCGGCCCGGTTGTCAATTTTGACAAAGAAGATAAATAATGAGCGCGGGATATGTTTTTATTGTGCTCAATGTGGACGTAGTTGTAAGGTTTATGCTGATTTTTCGGCTTCGTCATGTCTTGTAATACCGGCTATGAAAACAGGAAATGTTGATTTGGTCACCAACGCGATGGCTCGTGAAGTGCTGACTAATAAAGAAGGATTGGCCACAGGTGTTTCCTACGTAAATAAGGACGATGGTCAGGAATACCAGGTTGAAGGAAGAACAGTAATACTTGCAGCCAGTGCATGTGAAAGTGCGAGGCTGATGCTCAACTCGAAATCTGCCCGACATCCCAATGGACTTGCTAATTCAAGCAATGTGGTCGGCAAGTATCTTCATGATTCGACGGGCGCCGGCATGGGAGGAATTATTCCTGCGCTGTTTGACCGCAAAAGATATAATGAAGATGGAGTAGGAGGGATGCATGTTTATACACCCTGGTGGCTCGATAACAAAAAACTTGATTTTCCACGTGGCTATCATATTGAATATGGCGGCGGTTTCGGAATGCCACTATATGGATTCCAATGGGGAGTTGAAAATCTCAATGGGAAATACATAGTGAAGGGCAAAGAAAAAAAACCTGGCGGCTATGGTGCTTCGCTAAAGGAAGATTACAGATTTTTTTATGGAGCCGGCGTTGGTATGGCTGGCCGAGGGGAAGCTATTGCAAGAGAAGATAGTTATTGCGAAATAGATCCTAAAGTCGTAGACAAGTTTGGAATTCCAGTGCTTCGCTTTCATACAACATACACCGATTACGAGGTAAAACAGGCAAAGCACATGAAGGAAACGTTTTCGGAAATTCTTCACGCGATGGGTGCTATCATTACCTGGGGTGGAAATGATGGCCCAGACAATAATTGGGGCTTACATAATCCCGGAAATATCATCCATGAGGCGGGTACTGTGAGAATGGGTAACGATCCCAGGCGTGCACCACTCAATAAATGGGCGCAGGCACATGAATGCAAGAATCTTTTTTGTGTTGACGGCGGTCCGTTTGTTAGCCAGGCCGACAAGAATATTACGTGGACTATTCTTGCTCTTTCAATGAGAACATCTGAATACATTGTTGATGAAATGAAGAAGCAGAATATTTAGAACCAGGATTACCGGGATTAATTAAGATTATGAGGATAATTTGGATACCAACTTTAGTACGCGTAGCATCGTCTGTTGCGTCGCAATCCTTTCATCGTTCTGCTCGGTATTCAACAAAGAAGAAGTAAACTAATAAAAATATATCTATGGATCGACGTAAGTCCCTAAAGCTAATTGCTACCGGTGCGATTGCCGGACCGGCTGTGATTGCTGGTTGTAAAAATGAGGACAAGCAAAAAGCTGAAGTTGCCAAAGAGCCACAGTTTAATCTCGACCGTACAAAGGAAGAGATGCAGATCGAAAAGCAACTGCTGGCCGGCGAGAAATTCTTTACCCAGCAGGAAATGGCAACCATTACACTGCTTGCCGATATTATTATTCCAAAGGACGACGTAAGTGGCAGCGCCAGCGATGCCAAAGTGCCGGAGTTTATCGACTTTATTGTAAGAGATATGCCGCAACACCAAACACCTATGCGCGGCGGGCTCCGTTGGTTGGATATGCAGTGCCTGAAGCGGTATGAAAAAACCTTCCGGGATTGTAACCAGCAGCAGCAAATCGAAATGGTTGACGATATTGCTTATCCCGAGATAGAATATAACGACGAAAAGGGAAATAAAGCAAAAAAAGGAAAACTAAAAGCGGGGATGGAACAGGGAGTCGCATTTTTTAGTCTCATGCGCAATTTGACCGCTACTGGTTTCTATACTTCTGAAATCGGGATCAAGGATATTGGCTACGTGGGTAACCAACCGAACCAATGGAATGGTGTTCCCGACGACGTCTTGAAACAATATGGGCTTGCATATAGCGAGAAAGAGTTAAAGGAATGCGTAAGCTTTGATAAGACCTGAATGGCCAGAGAAATTTACCAGGTTCACTCAACAAAGTGCCAGCATACGCCGGCGAGATCGATAATATTTACCTCTCTGCCATAAGGCATTTGCGCAGGTTGATTAATTCGAATACCAAATTTTTCCGGTAATTTCTTTTCTGAAACTTCTTTCCAGAATGCATCTGCATTATCTATTTTAACACTGATCATGAAATTCTCCGCAAACTCTTTATTGTTGTATTTCTGCAAAATGAATTTGCATCCATCTTTTTCGAAACCAACATAATCTCCTGCATCCCATTTGACGGTGAAGCCCAATTCCTGGAAAAACTGTTTGGAACCTTCAAAGTTGCTTCCCGAAGGAACAAATGGCTCGAGAGAAAAAAGTTTCATGTTGAATGTTTAAAAGTTTTCATTATTCATTTCATGAGCCCATCGAATTTTCAAGTTCTGTTTTCGCCAATTCTTCCCAGATATCTTTACCGATCAACTCAGCGGCACGGTTGCCATCGGTTATAAAAATGTTTTCCTCGCCCTTCAATTTATCAAATGCCTCGAAATATTTTTTTCTAACATTCCCCAGGTTCTCTTCATCTTCATAAAGTTCTGCAGAACTTCTTCCCTGGTTGAGGCGTTTGATACAGATGTCGATAGGAACGTCAATGAAAATATTTAGATCGGGCCGAAGCAAATTCGCAGCCAGGGAGTTCAGTTCAATAACCCAATCCATGTTCATATGAACGCCGTGATACGCATACGATGAAAAGTAATAACGATCGGTAATCACCGTATAACCTTCCGCCAGTTTCTTGAGAATCCCGTCTTTTTTATTTAGAAGATGTTCCAGGCGATCAGCAGCATAAAGCGCGGCGATCGTTCGATGGTCAGCCTCCATCTTATGATTGAAAATATCTTTGATCATTGATCCGATTCTGTTGGTAGTGGGTTCAGCAGTGATATAGACTTTGAAACCTTCTGCCTTTAATTTCTCAGCCAATGGCTTTACCTGTGTGCTTTTTCCACTGCCATCCAGACCTTCAAAGGCTATAAATAGATTTTTTTTCATTGCACTTTAAAGATAATGGAAAAGATTTTCTCTCTTTTTCATATGATCGCGCCTGGTAAAAAGGAGAAAGTAACTTCATTATACCGAACTGGCTTTGGAAATAAACCAAAGGTTAGAAACGATGTAGAGGAATAGCAGGACTTGAGCTATGATCATATCGAATCTGTTGGCTTCTTTTATTTTATTCTTCTTCACGAGGTTTAGGGAATAGGCGGTGGCAGCAATAGTAGAAAATATAAAAAATAAGGTAAGCCCGTGAAGTGTATCCACCAGCGTAAAAGAGGTTGATTCAGGTAAGGACGAATCAATAATGTATTTGTTACCGACTACTGCAAACAAAGACCCTACACTTAAACCAAAACGAGAGTCTATACCGTCAGCGTGAATGTAAAAACACACATAGGCGATTAGAAAAGCAATGTACATTCCAAGAAACATTTTCCAGAACAATCCCGAGGCACTTCGAGTGATTACTAGTCGCGTTCGGAACGAACTATATTCAGTATGCGGTTTACTTAAGGTTTCGTCACCAAATGCCGTTTCATATGCCTTTATACCTGTGGTGAGCAGGCAGCTATCAATATTCCACCCTCGCAGTGTGAACCGTTTGTCGAAATGACTGCCAATCGTGTCCGCAACAAATACGAGAGATCGTGAGTCGAATTGGGAATTTTCGATGGAAAACCTCAGACTTTGCCGGTCAAAAGGAAAATTGTCGATCCTCCAGGAATCCTTCATCACGCATTGGAGTTTCATCTGCATGTAGATTTCATCGCCGGAGCTATCCACTGTTACGAAAGCCTTGGTAACCGTTTTTGCCTGTGGTACTTCAAGGTTTTGCAAGAAATCAAAATCTTTGTTTTTGTATTTAAGCCACAGCCAAAGATTGGTTGTGTATTCTTTTTCTTTAAAATCTACATCATGCACACTTGTGATATAAATGCCGACTTTGACAGTATCGGGCTTAGATTGTACATCCCCTGGGGTCACTTCATGACTATAGCACACAGCACTGGAACAACAACAAAAAAGGAAAGTCAGAAAAAGCACATTTTTCTTCATTGGATCGGATTTCTAAAATGAACAGGCTAAAATAAAGGTTCTGTTTGTCTCCTGCAATAGTAATTCTTACCCTATTTACTGCGGATAACTGCGGACTGAATTACTTATTTGAATATTTAAATTTATCGGCGATAACCGGCAGCAAATATTCCTTTCTATCTGAAAAATATTCCCAAAACATCGCCCCGGCAAGATCATGATGCTTTACATATTTGCACTTTTGCTTTATAGATTTTTCGTTATCATAAGTGATAAAAATTTTCTTATCACGGTTGAATAGGTAAGGAGCTTTCGCCTTCGAATCCCAGTATTGTTTGTACCCGTTCTGGTTCACGAGGCTGTCTTTTAGATAAGTAAAACCACCAGCACGTGCAGGTTTCAGGGTTTTTTGATGCAATCCCTTCTTGTCTGTTGACTGCATTTGCCAGCCCTTACCGTAAAAAGCCATACCGATTACAATTTTATCAGCTGGAACGCCTGCTGCCATAAACGCCTGGATAGAGCGATGGGCCGAGTACTCCTTCGGATCATTGGAAGAACTATACAGATTTGTATGATGACCCGAAATCGCATCAGATCCGCCCTTATAATCGTAGCTCATTACGTTTATGTAATCAGTATACTGCTGTACTTTGTCCATCTCGGTATGATCAATATATGCCTGTGATCCGCCGACGGCAGTGGTTACATAATACTTCATGCGGGTGATGTTGGCAAGACTGTCAAGGCCTTCTCGCAGTTTCTTGAATAGAACGGTGTAATGTTCTTTGTCCTCCGGCCGATAAACATTGCTATCGCCAATCATCCCGGGGTACTCCCAATCGATGTCGACCCCGTCAAGATTATAGTTTGATACAATAGCTACGGCACTGGTTGCAAAATTTTGAGTGGAGGTATCGGTAAGCACTGCATCCGAAAAGTTTTTGCTCCAGGTCCAACCGCCAATTGAGATCAATATTTTCAGGTCAGGGTTGATCTTTTTCAAATCAGCCAGCCGCCTGAGGTTAATGGTATCGGTCGCTTCATTATGAAGCCATGCACGGTTATCTTTAATATCGACAAAAGCATAGTTAATATGTGACAAGCGATGCACGTCAATTGAATCTGTCGCTATTAATCCCCGGAAGCCACCGACGTAGCCAATGATAACGGGCTTTGGTTTGAACTTCCCGGCTTGTACCGGAGCCGCCGACGCCTGGATATAAAATAAAAGACTAAGAACGTAAATAGGCACCTTCATGATACAACGTTGGTTCAAGAAAATTCAATTTACGTCTAAAAACGAAATACCGCGGACGAGAAACTGGTTTATCCAAATAATTAGAGAGAAATGCGAGGACTGTCATCAACATGTAGGTTTCATCGTTTATATTTAACAATATTTCTTACTGAGCTAACTTTTGATTACGATGCAGATTTAGGGCAAATGTATTGTTGTGAGTGATTTGCGAGGAATGACGCCGAAAGAAAATTTATCGGGTTGCGATGGGCAATATTTCAGTTGAATCGCGGAAACATCTAAATAAGCCGTGTGATGAGGTGGCCTATTCTGGCACGAAATCATTGCAGAAAAAAGCTTCTCATTTTTTGCACTGAGAGATGATCCAGTCCATTACCGCATCCCGCCCTTCTTTGTAGTCTTTCCAATTCGGATCTATTTTAATATCCGGCTGAAAGGCGTCCACATCTTCATCGAGGAATTTATAGTATCTGGTCGAATACGATACAACCAGTTTTGAGTTTGGAAGTTTCATTTCATCGTTTTCCGAATAGCTGTTCGGCTTTTCTCCTGGAGGCTCTCCAATGATTATTGCCTCCGTCTCTTTTTTGAAGTCGATTGAATTAACCATGGCAGCTGAAAAAGTTCTTCTGCCGGTGATGACAAATAGATTACCTTTTTGATTGAGCTTCTTATTTTCTTTGATCCTTTCAATCAATAGCCGCCGGCCCTTTTTAAAATCTCCACCACCATTAAATCGAAGATCAACAATTAACCGGGATGCGTTTTTTTCAGCAATAAAGTCAAACAATTTATCCGCATTGCGGTTCAGGTCATCGTATTTCTTAAAATTGAGGTAAACAGCATTGATATCTTCGAGGTAGGTAAACCAAAAAGGGTCATTAATATTTTGCCGAAATAACGGCGGTGTTTTGGTCATGGGAATCCATGGATTGCTTGAAGACGCCTGTCTTGGTATCAAATCGACCTTGACTTCGTTCCCGGCTGAGTCAAGGAAAACAAAGGGTGCATGATCATAATTGTCTACAATGCCAAGTGTAGCCAGGATTTCTGGTATCATCAAGTATACCGGGGCCGTGCTCATAGTGTACCATTTGTTCTCATCCTGCGATATAACGGACGCCAATTTTTTGTTTACTTCATCGATCGTAAAATTGCCAATCTTTGAGACTTTCGTTCCGAGGACACTTCTATAGGATGGTGCCGTGGCGATCACATATAAATCCTCTCCAAACCAATTCATATTAATCGGGTAGCGCATGAAGTTTGCCGGCAAATGAACACCGGTGTGTCCGTCGCCCACTTCGGCGGTTATTTGCATGAGCCGAACAATGATCTCATAATCCTTAAGCGAAGGCACGTCATTGTACAATTGCTCCATATCTTTTTCGAACTCTGTCTTTGTTACGTGGTGAAAGGCATTCTTATGCCTTTTTACTAGTTGCTCCTTAAAATATGCTACATCCTGTTGCCACTCAGAAGAAGTGATCGAGCTGGCAGTTTGCGACGTGGAATGGATTGGTAAAAAACCAAATGCAAGGAATAGAAAATAACTTTTCATCAAGATAGTATTATTCATTCCAATTCGCGAAGCCGAAAATATCCCGTCTCTAGGGTTCGAATGCTTTGCCCGGTGTTAATCCAAGGTTTTTCTGCATCGCCTTTATTTGCGGATCATGACCACGAAATGCACGGAACATTTTGGCAAGGTCTTCCGTATTACCGCGGGATAAAACCATATTGCGAAAGCGCTGTCCATTAGCGCGGCTTAAACCGTTGTTTTCCTCAAACCAGGAATAAGCATCTTCAGCCAGCATTTTTGTCCATTGGTATGCATAGTATCCCGCCGAATAATTATTGGTCCAGATATGCGAGAAATAACTTGACCGATAACGAGGCGGTACCTGTGGCAAATTGATGCCGGTACTGCTCAACGCTTCTTTTTCAAATTGGTCTACGTCGCGTATAGCCTGTTCGGGAACAAGTTTGTGCCAACGCATATCTAACAGTGAAGCTTGTATTTGTTCAGCCAGAGAGTAACCTGTATTAAAGCTGGATGCTTTTTTAATTTTGTCAACAAGGGTTTGCGGTATTAGTTCTCCCGTTTTATAATGGATTGCATAGTTCTTCAGGATCTTTGCGTCCAGCGCCCAGTGCTCATTGAATTGCGATGGGAATTCTACAAAGTCACGAGCCACCCTGGTGCCTGATAGAGTAGGATATGTTTGACTTGCAAACATTCCGTGCAACGCATGCCCAAATTCATGAAACATCGTTCTTACATCGTCAAAGCTGATGAGAGCTGGCTGTCCTTCTGCAGGTTTAGTGAAATTGCAAACATTGTAGACAACAGGTTTGGTGCCGAGCAACTTTGATTGTCCCACAAAATTGCTCATCCAGGCACCACCTCTTTTGTTATCACGCTTATAATAGTCGCCATAGAACAACGCAAGTGGTTTACCGTCCGCATCGAAAACTTCATACACTTTCACATCAGCCTGGTACACTGGAATGTCGTGTCGCTGTTTGAATGTTAGCCCATATAACTGGTTAGCGGCATAAAACACTCCTTTTTCCAAAACAGTAGTCAACTCGAAGTAAGGTTTTACTTCGTTTGCGTCGAGATCATATTTTGCTTTCCTCACTTGCTCTGCATAGTAGTCCCAGTCCCAGGGCTGTAATTGAAAACCGGCTTTCTGGTCATCAATAACTTTCTGAATATCCGCGGCCTCTTGAGTTGCTTTTGCTACAACTGATGGAATAAGTTGCTCGAAAAAACGATCCACATTTTCAGGAGTCTTCGCCATTTGATCTTGCAACTTCCAGGCAGCGAAGCTTGGGAATCCCATTAGTTTAGCCTTTTCGGCACGGATAGAGGCCATACGGGTTAGGATTTGCCTCGTGTCATTGGAATCATTTCTTTCCGCCCTGTTCCAGGATGCTTCAAAAAGTTTTTGCCGTGTATCACGTTTGTTGAGTGATCCTAACGCGGGTTGTTGAGTTGTGTTCTGCAGAGGAATCACCCATTTTCCTTGAAGTTTTCTAGACTTCGCGGCTTCTGCGTACGCAGCAACGTCGCTGGTAGAAAGCCCTTCAAGTTCCGATTGATCACTGATCACGAGCGAACCCTCTTTATTTGCCCCAACAAGCAAGTTGGTAAAGCGGGCACTTAAACTGGCGTCCTCTTCATTTAGTTTTTTTAGTGCAGCTTTATCTGTCTCGGACAATTTTGCGCCGGCCATTTCAAAGCGCTGATAGGTCACTTCAATTAGCCTCTTTGCCTCAGGATTTGATTTCGATTTGGAACGGTTATCGTAAATCGCCTGAATGCGTTTAAAAAGTTTTGTATTCAGGAGGATCTCATTATTCAGCCCTGCCAATTTCGGAGCCATTTCTTCCTGGAGTTTTTGCAGCGTGTTGTTAGTATTGGCGCCACTTACTGCGCTAAACGCGCTGGTGACGCGGTTAAGAAGCTGGCCCGCTTTTTCCATGGCCACGATGGTGTTATCAAAAGTAGGAGTAGCAGGATTGTCGGCTATCTTGTTAATTTCATTCAACTGTTGCTTTATTCCCTCTTCAAGAGCGGGTTTATAATGCTCGTCTCTTATTTTACTAAAATCTGGTGCCTGGTACGGCAGTACGCTTGCTTTACTGAATGGATTTAAAGACCAGTCACCTGAATTGGAGCTTTGAGCAGTAAGCGTAACTGCAGGAAACACACAGGACATCACAAGTAATAAATACGTCACCTTCATATGCGTTATTTAGAGGGGCGCAAGATAAGCGAATCTGCTGGAGCGGGGGACATTTATTTGTCTTGGAAATAAATTTTAACTGAGAGTTTATAAATTAATCACACAAAACCTTCGTGTATATTTTCCTAAAGTTGTTCGTGTTTTATTTTATATATTAATTCGGTACCAATGCCACTTATAATCAGGCGGTGTTTCTTATTCGGAATTATTTTTTGCGTCCAGTCAACAAATCCGCCGTCAGACAAATTAATTTCTTTTCCATTACGCAGCAGGAAAAATTTGAACTGAACAAGTTGATAATAGCCTCCCGGATTTGATTCCCGTTCAATGTTGACATTCACAGCATCACCTATATCTCCAAGGCATTCATGAATTTTTTGCTGCAATAGTTCATTTCCCTGTTTGAGATAAATCTTAACCAGAAATTTATCGTTCTTAAACTCACTTGAGAGAATGGCCAAGTGAGCAGAGACATGATCGACAAGTTGCGTCAATTCAAATGAGTAATTACCGGTATCCACTCCACCCGTGGCGAGGCAAAAGATGCTAAAATGTGGCGTGAAGCCCGGGTTGGAAAAAGTCTGTGTTCTTACGTGTCGGTGAGCCGTTGCATATTTTGTTATGGAAACATTTTTTTTCTTTTTGTACTCATCTGCTATCAGCAATGCAAGAACATTGGTGGCATCGGCAACAACTTCTGTTCCTCGCAATGACGTCATGACGTTATTTTGATCAACAAATCCCATAGCTGAGCAGGTGCCCAGAATGGTTAAGGGAGACAGGGTAATCGGTAAAAAGCCGCTATTCTTTGCTAATTTCAGGCACCTCAATTCAAATTCGTTGAAATCGATCGCATCTACGGTTGAGGGCGTGACGTACCTGCTTTTTTCAAAATAGCCCGGCAATTGTGAAGCACCAATTTTATCAGCTCTTCTTTTAAATAACTCGAGCAACAAACTATTTAAGTCTGACCCCGAAAAGTTTTCAACAAGTTCATTAAGCAGTTTTGTGTAGCCTTTCTTTTCTGCAATTAGTTTTGAAATATTGGCCATGTTGGCAAATTAGCATTGTTTTTTAAAATATATGGTTTGCCATTTTTAACCACCCTCCTCGAATGGGTTTGCTCTTCACTATCTATTGAAATGATACAATCGAAAAATTTTTGCCCGGTGGGTTGCTTTATCAATTTGAAAAATATATCTTTCTCATTTTTTTTAATCAAACCAACTAACATGCATAGAAACAATTACTTCATTGGCATTTTTCTCATTTCACTCGCGACATTGTTACTGGAATTATCGCTTACAAGGGTGATGAGTGTTTCATTATGGTATCACTTTGGTTTTTTGGTTATATCGACGGCCTTGTTAGGTTTTGGTACTTCTGGAGTAGTACTGGCAAGTTGGAAAAAACTAAGAGAGCAATTCGATCTTGGTAATACTCTCGCTGTCCTTGCCCTTGCATTTGGCGTTGTTACTATTGGTTGCTTCTGGTTATTGCAAAAAATTCCTTTTAATCCTTTCTCTGTAGCTACGGACAAGCGGCAGTTGTACGTAATGCCTCTTTACTATATTACTATTTCAGCTCCCTTTTTCATTTCGGGGCTTATCATTTCACTATTGTTTACCCGAATCCCATCCCGTATGAGTAAACTGTATGCGTTCGATCTTATAGGGGCAGCAATGGGTTGTCTTGTGATCGTATGGGTGATGCCAAACCTTGGCGGAAGCGGCTCAGTTGTCATGTCAGCTGCCTTGGGTGTAACAGCCGCCCTGGCATTCAGCACAAAAGCGCTCCATCGAGTTGCAGCGTTCGTTTTAGCAGTGGCAATTGGCGCTTTCGCCTTCATCGCGTCAAAATACATCCCCATTGCTATCACTTCTAACAAACGCCCATCAACATTCAAGGCCGTTCCATTGTATTCAAAATGGAATACTTTTTCCTACATCGAATTGTTCGAAAGACCCGGATCTGCTACGGGGAAACAAAGAAGATTTGTCATCGATGGAGGAACAGCAGCCACAGGCATGGATGATCTTCACAACGGGTTGGATAATTATTTGAAAGCATTTCCTTCGGATACGTCTTATCTTTCGGCTGTTGCCTATCTGCATATCCCAAATCCAACAATTTTGAACATCGGCAGTGGAGGCGGACAGGAGGTGCTCGACGGACTTCACCGGAATGCGAAAAAGATCACTTGTGTCGAGATCAATCCCATTATCAATGATGTTGTTAAGAATAAAATGAATGATTTCTGGGGCGGATTGTTTCATCATCCGACTGTGGAGTTGATTACTGGGGAGGGTCGCAGTTTCATCAACCGAAGTAACGAGAAGTTTGATGTGATTGTTTCATCACACACCATCAGCAATGCGGCGGTAGCAAGCGGAGCTTTAAGTCTTTCTGAGAATTATGTACTGACAAAGGAAGCGTTTGAGGAATACTATGACCATCTTACTCCCAATGGGACTATTTTTTTCACAAGGCCTGAATCACAAATTGCAAGATTATTTACGACGGGAAGAGAAGTGCTCGCTGATCACGGTGTGAATGATTTTGAGCAACATTTTTACGCCTTTCGTGCTCTTCCGACAGCTGCCGAGGGTAGAACTTCATTTTTGGGCGGTTTTGTGATGAAGAAGTCTGCATTTACAAGGGGGGAAATACAAGCCATGGATTCAATGATTCTGAACATACACAGCGAGGCACGGCCCGGTGAATGGAAATCAATGGACAAACTATACTCGCCATTTGTCTCAGACAAGAAAAACATCTACGACACAATACTCAGCACAAGTGACCTCGCTGTCTTTTATAAAAAAGCATCTTCACAAATAGCGCCTGCCACGGATGACAAACCATTTTTCAATCAACATGTTCGCTGGTCGTCTGTCGGCTGGAATAGTTTCACAGACGTGTTTTCTCAAAACAATGCTCTGGCGGCAAGAATGGCTCTAGAAAACAAGCCAGTTGCTGAGGTGACTTTGCTGCTTATTCTTATGCAATCGATAGTCCTGGCAGGCATACTAATACTTATTCCCCTTTTTCGTTATTCCAAACAAGGTTTGAAGTTCAACAATCGATGGAGATACCTTTGGTATTTCGCCAGTCTTGGACTGGGTTTTATCATGATTGAGATAGCTTTTATCCAGCGTTTCACGTTATATCTCGGGCAGCCGGTTTATACCCTGGCTGTAATTATCGCGGGCTTGCTTTTGTTTACAGGAATCGGCTCTTATTTGAATGGCAAGTGGGAAATCAACAGCAGCCTGTTGCGAAAAAGATATCTTCCGTCATTGTTGGTCATTCTTTTGGTCACCTCCCTATTAACGCCCCTTTTATTCAAGTATACGATCCATTGGAACTTGGCAACCAGGATTTTTTTGACACTTGTACTCATGTGTCCTATGGGAATTTTGTTAGGAATGCCTTTTCCAACAGGAATTAAGACGGTCAGCGATGAATCCACGTCATTTATACCGTGGGCCTGGGGAGTCAATGGATTTTTTACGGTCATTGGTTCGGTGACGGCAGTAATATTGGGAATGATGTTTGGCTTTAAGGTTGTCATTTTCCTTGCAGCATTGTGTTATTTGGTAGCTATGATGCTACTTCCTGCGAGAGCAACGAAGCCGGAGAAAATCATCCCCACGGAACAACGCCTTGTTGAAAGTTTATCCGGGTAGCCAGTAATGTGTCAATTTATTGGTCAAGATAGTTGTTTTATGCTGCCAGCTCTTCTATTTTTTTATTATTGAAAATCTGTTGACCGTTATAAACAACCTCCCATGTAAGTGGTATGATTTTCTTCAGCATGTTGCTGATGCCGCAAATTTTGTCCTGTGAATATGTGATGATATTTAAGACTTCCAGTTGTAAATTCTCATCACCGTTGAGCTCATATACCAGATGGATATCAGTATATTCAATAGGCGGTTGGCTGCTGATCTCTCCTTCGACTTTTAAAGTAAAATCCTTAACCTGATTGCCGGCTTTTCGCAACAACGAAACCACGTCCATCCCCGTACATCCGGTGAGCGCAGTTAAAAGAAACGGTTTTGGAATTGGGCCGTTATTTTCACCTCCCACTTTTTCGGGTCCATCCATAATGAGAGTATGCCCATTCACGA
>AR_comb_assmDRAFT_10112417_pt1 | contig 13515 bp, 10 predicted proteins | sample ArasoioldDNA_FD_10543 | JGI IMG/M metagenome (IMG submission 10543) | reverse complement strand
GTCAAGGGGCAGCTGGGATAGGAGACAGAGACGATGAAACGACCACCTGTGTTCACTAGATGATAAACATCTGGAGACATTTTGGGTGATGTGAACGCGGCTGGGGTTGAATGTTGAGATCCGAGTGTTCCTCGAGTTTGTCGCTAAACCTGTTGGAAGTCCGGCAACGGCCAGGACCGATCGAAGTAAGCCTCGGTCGGTTGGTAGAGACGGAAATATGCGAACCAATTCTTGCCGGGCACAGTCGGGATCCAGTTCTTCTCGAAGCCGGCCGGCGCCTTCGGCCCGCAGTAGATGTCCACCGAGCCGTCCGCATTCCTGCGCAGGTCCATGCGCGACGAGCGATCGGCAATCTTCTGGTCGTTGAGGATCAGTGCGCGTGTGTCAACGTCGTAGATTGTGACGGACCAGAATAGCTTGATTGGTGGATTGGGCGGAACGCGCAACCGGTACGATGTGCCGCCATCCAGCCATTCTCCGGCCTTGTCCCTGTAGGCGCCGAGGTATGCGGATGACGGGCCCGGACGCTTCGGCGCCATCGATGCTCCGGCACCGACGGCCTCATAAAACCACGAGGTCCGTTCGTCGAGCAGGTTCCAGAATGCGCCGGGATCGTCAGCGTCGAGTTGCAGCGCAAAGTCCCAGTGTGTCTCGGGCCGGTATTTCACACCGGCGAAGCGGCGGTCCGCTGAGTTGGCTTTCGCCATCGCCTCACCAACAATCGCCGCGTCGGTCAGGACCTTCGTCTGTCCCTTGTCAGGCTGGAAGGGTTTGCCCTTCTCAAGGCCGAGCGGCCGTAACATCGCATGAAAGAACAGGTCACGCGGTTCGACTGGCTCACGCTGAATTACATCGTTGAGCCGCTCCCAGTACTCCATGCCGCGTGGCGGCTGCCCATTCCATGTCTTGGTGCCCGCGTCCAGGATTTCCATCTTCGGGGGATTGTCACTTTGGGTGTAGGGATACATCTTCAACTGCTCCAATACCTTCTTCGCAGTCTCGGGATTGGCAGGAACTCTCCGGACCATGCAGACCTCATTCCAGAAGGTTCCCCATCGGGCAAACGGCGACGGTTTTGTGCCCGGGATGCTCGGTGTCGAGAGGCGTCGCCCAGAGGACGATATTCTTGCCGTCGAACGTGCCATCACTCTGGCGGATCGACATGGTCGTCTGTCGTGAGTCGTACCATACGGTCGTAAAGCGATTGGTCCTGCCATCGAAGCCGGAAATACCGGTGCCCGTGCTCTGTGTGCCGTCAGGATTGAAGAATGTAAAGTCCGACTGCAGAAAATGGCCGTCCTGAATCATGTACTGTTTGCAGGCGCCCTTGGTCACGACTGGTTTGCCGTTCATGGGGAAGAAAGTCTTCACGACGTCCCAATCGCCCGCAAATTGCGAGAGCAATTTCTGACCTGCCCCCGTGGCGTTTGGTGGTTCGTATTCTTTGTGGGTTTGTTGCGCGAGTGCCACCGTAGCTAGAAGCAACGTTGCGATCATCCATTTCGTCATGGCACGCGATGATATGTGAAAACCACGATCGTTGCACGTGTTCCGGTACTGCGATGCTCGAAATCAGCGAACTTACTGCGCCTTCAACAAGCCGTAAACTTCGACCTCGCTGCGCGTTCCAAAATAAACACGCCCGTTCACCACTAGAGGGATGACGAAGCGCGTCGCCAGCGCTGCACGATCCCGCTGGCTGTTTTGCTCTGAGGTATAGATGGGGTCTCCAAGTTTGGCGGCGTCGAAAGCATAGAGAACCGCCGGCTTATTGTCGGGGCCGTTCCAGGTCTTGGTGGCAATCGCCCAAACGATGCCATCCTTGTTTCCGTTCGCCGAGATGGAAGGCGTCGCTCCAGGATTGGCGAACTTCGTTGTCGTGGATTCTGCCTGTGTGAGTTGGCCGTTCTTGATCGAGTAGCCGCGCAGTACGTCGTCGCTGGCGGCGAAGTAGACGCGGCCATTCCAGTAGGCGATTGCGCCGTACCCGCCACCTTTCATCTGAATTGTTTGCACCAGCGCGTCGTGGTCACGCTGAAATTTCCCCATGTTGTCGCGATCGATGACGTAGATCGTCGAGTCCTTGGTTGGTTGCAGCAGCAAATGGCGGTGCGGGCCGGGCTGGTCCGGCAGGACGAGAGGACCGCTGGACCCAACGTCGGAGTCGGCTTCACTGATGCGCTCCTGCTCGTGCGGCGTGAAGTAGTCGCGGATCGCGAGGGAGGATCCATCCAGTTTGAGCACGGAGTCGCCGTAGTCGCGGCCGCCAGAGGCTGCGTCGAATGTTCCATTTCCGGTGGGCACGTAGAGATTGCCGTCGGGATCGACGGCGGGCCCGGTATCACTGAGCCAGATTCCCGCCTCCGTGCCGTCAGGATTCACGTTGAGCACCGCTTTCTGCTGAAGCGACTGAGCGTCATAGGCCATGACCCAGCCGTGATAGGGATCGACGTCGCAGGATGATGCCCAAGCGATGTACACGCTATTGTTCGCGAGAGTCAGCGCGGCGCGAGGATTTTCTTTAAGAGGATCGAAGGCAACCTGGCCATCCTTCGCGCCAGCGCCTTTGCCCGGAACCGAAGCGCTAATCAGCTTTGGTCCGCCGAACTTCTCCACGCCGGTCGTAATCGCGAGCGCGTGCAGGTGCTGGAAGTACTCGTCAGCGCCGACAGCGTGGCGAATCTTGGTGCGAGCCAGAACGTACAGTGTGCCAGTTGGCAGATCGATGACCGGCGTCGAGGTGATTCCGACCTCTGGGCGTATGAACGGGCACTGCACGTCACCTTCCGAGGGGACGATGACACCGCGTGACTTGTCGAGGAAACTCACCTGCCAGAGCGGAGGATCATCGGGGCGATAGGCGTCGAAGGCGTAGATGCTGTCATGCTCAGTGGCGACGTAGAGGACATCGTGCGTGCCTTTGCCGGGAACCTGAACGCCCGGCAGAAACAGGGGTTGAGCATAGACCGGGCCATCAACCTTGAAGGCTCCGATCTTGCCAAATTGCTTTGCGTTTACGTTTTGCGGCGTGAGAGTCTTCTCGCTGAGTGTGGCTCCGGTGCGGGCATTGTCGTATTGCGAGGTCGTGACCTGAGCAGCCAGAGATGCGGCTGCGAAGAGAAAGGCCCAGAAGACGATGAACCCTTTCATCGGTAACTCTCCCTGCTACTGTGCTGGCGCCTTGTCCGCGGGCTTCTCGAACAGCTTCGGGTCCACCGACGGATTGATGTCGATCTTCGTGTATTCCGTCTGACTGGTTTCCTCGCCGTTCTGCTTGTTCTTTCGCTGCAGGGGAAGAGTGAGCCCGTTGACCGTCTTCCAGTTCTCCATGGTGGTTTCGCCCTGGACTGGGCCCGTGGGTCCGAGAGTGGAATAGGTTTCCTTCAAGATGTGCCCGTCAGCGGGATTCACAAACCAGCGAATAGCCGCGCCCGCGGCGTTCACGTCGACGATGCGCGATTCTATATCGCCAACTTTTTCAGTGCCCCCCGCCTGAAAAAAGACGTCGGGATCTTTCCAGTGAGCGGCGATGAAGATGGGATCGCGCTTGATCTGCTCGAGTGTTTCATTCTTCTGGGCCGGGGGCATCGGGCGGGTGCCCATTCCAGCCATGGACATGAATCCGGTATCGGGTGTTGCGACGATAGTCATCGCTCCCTGGGGCGTTTGCAGTTCAGCATGAAGCCGGTCGGGGTAGACGATGGTGGTATGCATCTGCATCTGCATGTCGCCCTGCGGAGTTTTTCGAGTCATGGTTAACTCGGCCTGAATTGCCTTGATTGCGGCGAACTTGGCTTCACCGCCCATGGCTGCGATGACTTTCGAGGCGAGTTCCTTGCCTTCCGCGTTGGATGCGGCCGGCTTTTCCGATTGCTCCTGCTTCATTCCGGCCGGAGGTGGAATCGTGATGTCGATTTCCTTCACCGAGCCCAGCGATGACATGGGTTTGTCGAACTCCTTGGTGTTGCCAACGACCAGAACCGCGAGTTGATCCTTGTGCATGTACTTCGCGGCCACGCGATTGACGTCGGCGGCGGTGATCTTCTTGATTTCCGCCTGATACTTGTCGAGCCAGTCGGGAGGATATCCGTAGTACTCGTAGACCATGCGCTCGGCCAGAATCTTGTCGGGCGAGTCGAGACGGAAAACGAAGGCGCTGAGGATGTCATCCTTGGCGCGTTTCACATCGGCTTCAGTGAAGGGTTCCTTGGCAATGTTGTCGATATCTTCGTCAATGGCCTTGATCGCGTCGACTGTGCTCTGACTCTTGGTACCCATGGCGATCTGAAGCATGCCGGGGTGGCCGAAGTTCGTGCCCACTCCACCTCCTACGCCGTAGGCCAGGCCGCGCTTGGTGCGAATGTCGTTGAACAAGCGCGAGGAGAACCCCCCGCCAAACGCCTCGTTGAAGACGCTGATGGCGTAATAATCGGGATTGTCGCGCGTTGTGCCCAGCGCCACCATGCGGATGTTGCTTTGATTGACGTCATCCTTAGGAACCAGATAGTAGCCCGGTTTTGCGGGAGTGTATTGCAATTCCGCCTTGGGAAATGGCGGGAAGGATTGTCCCTTCGGCCAGGATTCGAACGCGGCACGCAGCCGGGCTTCCATGGCGGAGGAATCGAAGTCGCCGCTGATGCCGAGGATGATGTTGTTGGGATGAACGTACTTGCCGTGCCAGTCGACGAGATCCTGTCGCGTGATTGCGGCCACGGTGGCGTATTCCGGCACACGGGCGTACGGATTGTCGGCGCCATACGCGAGCTTGGCGGCTTCGCGGTGAGAAATCCCGCTGGCATCGTCATTGCGGCGGGAAATGTTGTCTTCCTCTCCCTTCTTCGCGATGTCGATTTTCTCCTCGCGGAATTCCGGATTCTGCAGAAGGTCGGCGAAGACTTTGAAAACGTCGTCGAGGTCGCCCTTCAAGCAAGAGAAGCTGATGGTGGTGGAGTCGGGGCCGGGACCTGTTTCGACCTTGGCGGCGCGCACTTCCAGGAAATCGTCGAGTTGATCTCCGGTCTGCGACTTGGTGCCGCCGGTGCGCCACACTTCGCTGAAAATATCCACGACGCCGGTCTTGTTTGCGGATTCGTTGACGGAACCGCCGCGGATGCGCGCCGTGCCATCGATGAGGGGCAATTCGTGATCCTCCTGCAGGAAGATCACCATGCCGTTCGAAAGTTCAATGCGCTTCGGTTGCTGCGGCTTGAAGTCCCGCAGAGGAGGAATAGGAATCTGCTTCCAGGTTGTGGTCTGGGCAGCCGCAGGCGCCAGTGCCGCGGCAGAGAGCAGTAATGCGATCAGAACTCTCTTCATTGCGCACCTCCCTGACCTTCCGAACCGCTACCCTGGTCGCTTCCGGGGGAGCCACCGCCGCTTCCCGAATTCTCGATCATCCCTACCGTGCGGTTCGTTTGGACGAAGACCTGGTTCGCGACGCGGCGAATGTCCGCTTTCGAGACTTGATCAATCCTGTCGACCGAGCGGAATATCTCATGCCAGTCACCATAAAGAGTCTGATAGGTGGCAAGCTGCGAGGCCAGCCCGTCGTTGCTGTTGAGGCCGCGAATGAGATTTGCCTTGGTGCGGGTCTTGATCATCTTCAGTTCGTCATCGCTGATGTCTTCTTTCTTCAGCTTGTCAATTTCCACGTGGATGGCGTCTCCGATCTCATCCGGCTTATGGCCGGGCAGCGGGACCGCCAGAAAGGCGAACAGGTGTGGATATTTGACGCCGGGATATCCGGTGAATCCTTCGGAGAAGGACGCGATCTTTTTGTCGCGAACCAGCGCGCGATAGAGTCGCGAGGTGCGTCCCTCGGAGAGGAGATCGGAAATTGCGTCGAAGACCGCGTCGTCTTTGCTGCGGTAGTCCGGACGGTGGTATCCCTCAATGTAGATCGGCTGCGATGATTCTTTCAGGACGACTCGGCGCTCGGAATTCTGAGGAGGTTCGGTCGTGGTTGCCTCGTCCGGGTGCGGACGTGCCGGAAGCCGGCCGAAGTATTTCTCCATAATCGGGAGTGCTTGCGCAGGTTTTATATCGCCCACGATCGCCACCACAATGTTGGTGGGAACGTAATATCTGTCATAAAACTTCTGCGCATCCGTTGCGGAGAAGTGGTTCAGGTCTGACATCCAGCCCACGGTGGGTCGATGATAGGGATGCGCCGTGAAAGCTGCAGAAGTAAATTGCTCGATCAAACGGCCGAATGGACTGCTGTCAGTGCGCATGCGGCGCTCTTCGATCACGACGTCGCGCTCTTTGTAGAACTCGCGCATCACAGGATGCAGGAAGCGCTCGGACTCGAGGTAGGCCCAGAGTTCGAGGCGATTTCCCGGCAGTGAGTAGTGATACGCAGTCTCATCGAAGCTGGTGTTGGCGTTCATGTCTTCGCCGCCGTTTTCTTCGATGATCTTGCCGAATTCGTTCGGCTCGACGTATTTGTTGGCCGCAGTCATGGCATCCTGCCAGGCCGTCTCCAGTTGCTTCAGCTTTGCCGGATCCTGCCCGACGGTCTTGTCGCGTTCGGTGAGGTAGGCGGAGTAGGCCGTTTCAATCTTTTGCAGCGCCAGCTTTTCGGCGGCATAGTCCTTGGTACCAATCTTGTCGGTACCCTTGAACGCCATGTGCTCGAACATGTGGGCCAGACCGGTGCCGAGCAGAGGATCCTGCGCGGATCCGGCGTTTACCAGAGTGAAGAACGAGAAGACCGGGGCTTCCGGACGCTCGCAGATGATCACGGTCAGGCCGTTTGCCAGTTTCTTGACCGTGACGCGCTTCTCGAAAGAAGCCATGTCCTGGGCGGCGCTGACAACCGAGAGAATAGTCAGTATCAAAGCCAGTTTCACAATGCGGTGCTTCATCGGGCCTCCGATGGTTTGGCGGATATCTCTGCTGAATACATAGTGTTGGACGGGCCAGCAGGGCAGAAGTTTGAAAGTACGTGGGCGGATAGGGGGTTGTCAAACCTGGTGGACCGGGCAAACGACCAAAATCTCAAACCACAAAGGTCACGAAGGTTCGCTAAGGAAACCCTCTTCGAATAACGCTGTATTTTGTGCCTAGCCTGGATTCAGGCACAATGGCAGGGCGGAGCGCACGTGACCGATTCCATCATCGAAGTCCAGGGCCAGAACCTTAAGCTCTCAAACCTGGAGAAGGTCCTCTATCCCTCAGCTGGATTCACCAAGAAAGATGTCATCGACTACTACGCGCGAATTGCGCCCGCCCTGCTGCCACACCTGCACGGGCGGGCGCTCACTCGGAAACGCTATCCCGATGGAGTCGAAGGTGAGCCTTTCTTCGAGAAGAACGCCCCGATGCACAAACCGGACTGGGTGAAGGTTGCGCCCATCTGGAGCGGGAGGAACCGCCGGACAGTCAACTACGTGTTGGCCGACGACATGGCAACGCTGATCTGGCTGGCGAATCTGGCGGCTCTCGAACTGCATCCCTCGCTAGCTCTCGCTACCGACATCGAATGTCCAACAGAGATGGTCTTCGACCTCGATCCCGGCCCTCCCGCCGATATTGTTCAATGTTGTCAGGTGGGCGTGTGGCTGCGCGAGATCTTCGAACATCTCGGATTGAAGAGCTTCGCCAAGACTTCCGGATCGAAGGGTTTGCAGATCTATGTTCCATTGAATACGCCAACCACGTTCGATGCCACCAAGCTGTTCTCTCACGCTCTTGCCCAGTTGCTGGAGCACGATCATCCTGAACTTGTGTTGTCGGAGATGAAAAAGAATCTCCGCACCGGCAAGGTCTTCGTCGACTGGAGTCAGAATGATGAGCATAAGACCACGATTTCGGTATATTCCCTGCGGGCAAGAGAGCGTCCCACGGCTTCCACTCCGGTGACATGGGACGAGGTGGAACGCGCGCTGAAGAAAAAAGACGCCGGGTTGCTGGTGTTTGAGGCCAAGCAGGTGGTGGCGCGCTTCGAGAAGATGGGAGATCTATTTGAGCCCGTGCTTGAGCTGAAACAGAAACTGCCGGATCCGAAGGCGACGGCAGCGGCGGTGCAGGAGCCTGACGTCATCGAGATCGCTGCGCAAGCCGACGAGACCCCAGCACCACGCAAAGCTGCGCACAAGCCGTCCGCGAAGAAGAGCGGCGCCGGGAATAAGAAGGCTAAGGCATAATCCGACGTTTTTCTGGATCTGACGACACATCATGGCGCAACTCTTTGCAGGCACTTCGGGATGGGCCTATCCAAGCTGGAAGCCGGAGTTTTATCCCGAGAAGCTGGCGCAGAAGAAGTTTCTCGGACACTACGCGACCAGGCTGAATACGGTGGAAGTGAACTTTACTTTTCGGCAACTGGTGAAAGAAACAACCATCCAGAACTGGTTGCGGGAATCGCCCGCGTACTTTCGCTTCGGCATTAAGGCGCACCAGGTCATCACGCACATCAAGCGGCTGAAAGGAACCGAGGAATTCGTTCCGCGCTTTCTGGCGACGATCGAACCGCTGGCGGCTGCGGGCAAGCTTGGACCGGTCCTGTTCCAACTTCCACCAAATCTGAAGGCGGACCTCGCATTGCTGAAGGATTTTCTGGGCACTCTTCCGCGGACGGTGCCGTCCGCATTCGAGTTTCGTCACGAATCCTGGTTCAGTGATGCGACCTGGGATCTTTTGAAGGCTTGCAATGCAGGTCTGTGCGTGGCAGAAACGGAAACCCGGACCACGCCTGACGTTGTGACAGCGCCGTTTGCATATTACCGGTTCCGAAAGCCAACCTATACGAATGAAGAACGGCAGGCGATGGTCGGTCGCATCCGCGAGCACATCGCAGAAGGTCGCGATGTGTTTGCCTATTTCAAGCACGAAGAAACGCCGCAGGGCGCGCTGTATGCCGTGGAAATACTCCGCGAAGTGAGTGGGCGGGAGGGAAGTTGAACTGCACCCCGTTCATCACTTCTCTCAGCGTCCGATAACGCGCATACTAAACGTCTCCTCTCTCATGGCCTCCGATGCCAACGCGCGCGTGCTTGCCGGCTTTCTCGACTACCTGCGCATCGAGAAGGGGCTGGCGCGGCTTTCGATCAATGCATACACGACCGACATTCTTCAATTCTCCGAATTTCTGGAGAAGCACAAGCGCGTATTACTGACTGCGCGGCGGAATGACGTCCGCGAATTTTTGCAGCAGCTCTTTTCCAATCGAGTCGATGGACGCAGCGTAGGACGGAAGCTCTCGGCACTGCGACACCTGTATCGCTATCTGCTGCTCGACAAGAAAATTGAGCATGATCCTACGTTGAATATCGAATCCCCGCGGCAATGGAAGGTGCTGCCCAAATCGCTCGCGCGCGATGAAGTCGAAGCGACTCTGGCTGCACCCGGAAACTTGCCGAAATTAGAGAGGACAGATGCAGTCTCGCTGGCGTCCCGCGATCGGGCCATGCTCGAGTTGCTGTATGCCGGAGCCCTGCGAGTTTCGGAATTGGTGACGGCAACTCTGGAAGACTTGAAACTGGATGCCGGCTATATGCTCGTGCGCGGCAAAGGGGACAAGGAACGAATTGTTCCGCTTGGGAAGCCCGCACAGGACGCGCTCTCGAAGTACCTGGCCGAGGGCCGTCCAATGTTGGCGCAGCGAGCGGGGAAGGCCGGATCGGTCGCATTGCCTGCCAGAACACCGTTCTTGTTCATCGCTCGTGGCGGCCGCAGGCTGACTCGCCAGCGCATCTGGCAGATGGTGGGTGCGGCGTCGGCGGCATCAGGAAGGCATGCATCGCCGCACATGCTGCGGCACTCCTGCGCGACGCACATGGTGGAGAATGGAGCGGATTTGCGTACTGTACAGACGATTCTGGGGCACGCCGATATCTCTACGACGCAGGTGTATACACACCTGGCGCTGGATCGGTTGCGAAGCGTATACCAGAAGCATCATCCTCGCGCTAAGGCAAGGTAAGGATTTCAAATTTTAGATTTCAGATTGCAGATTAAGAACCATCAAGAACCAGGAGGTATCGGCAAATCTGCAATCTAAAATCTACAATCTAAAATCAGGATGACTTCGCGAACCGTAGTCGAAAAGGCTGTTGCCGACTTTCTCTGCCACTTGCGTGAGAAGAATTCCTCCGCCCACACCATCAAGGCTTACACGGGAGATCTCGCCAATTTCTCTGCCTATGCCGGCTCACGTAGATGGAAGCAGATCGACCACATCACGATCCGGGGATTTCTGTCGCAGCTTTTTGAGAAGGGGCTGAGTAAGACCTCTGTGGCACGCTCGCTCGCGGCTGTGCGGTCTCTCTATCGATGGCTGGCACAGGAGGGTGTGGTCGATCAGAATCCCGCCAAGCTGGTTGCAACGCCGAAGCTGCCGAAGAAATTGCCGCGCGTGCCGACCATCGAGGAGATGAATTCGGTTCTGGATGGGCAGATGCCCGAGACGGCGTCGTTTCCCGAGCGCGATCGGCTCATGCTGGAACTGCTCTATGGATGCGGTATTCGTAATTCCGAGTTAACCGGCATCAATCTCGATGATATCCGCCTGAGTGCCGAAGCCATTCTCATTCGCGGGAAAGGAAAGAAGGAGCGTTACGTTCCTTTCGGAGATTCGGCCAAAGCTGCCCTGGTTGCGTATCTTCCGGCGCGTCAGGCGGTGCTCGCCGAGGCACGCAAGAACTCAACCGCGTTGCTGATCAATCAGCGTGGTGGACGCTTGACCACCCGCAGCGTTGGCCGGATTATCAAAAAGATTGCTGTGTCGAAGGGACTCTCACCAGACGTGCATCCGCACACGCTGCGCCATGCATTCGGCACGCATATGTTGGAGGAAGGGGCGGACCTGCGCGCCATCCAGGAACTCCTGGGCCACGAACGCCTGGCGACAACGCAGCGGTACACGCAGCTCTCCATGAAGCACGTACTGCAGGTGTACGATCAGACGCATCCACGTGCGAAATAGCTTCCTGCGAATCCTCTGCGACCTCCACAGCAGTTCTCCGCGTTCTTTGCGGTTTTAAGGTTTTCAATCAACCGGAAACCGCAGAGGACGCTGAGAAAACCCGCAGAGAGCGCAGAGAATCCTAGGCTTAAAAGGATTCTCATCAGGTAAGAGTTACCTCCGTAACTTTGGACACCTCTTGCACTCCGGGAAAATATTAGAACGGGCAAGCTTGGACCTGAAGCGAATTTGCTTCAGAAGCGGTACCTCTTACCCCCGGAGGGACTGTGCGAAAGATTAATCCGGAACTCTGGCTATTGCTGTTTCTGGTTTTGATCGCTGCGCTGCTGAATTTCGTGGTCGCGTCGCAGCGAATGGCTCTCGTCTTCTATTTCCTGCCAACTCTGTATTCCGCCTATCACTTCGGGCGGCGGCATGCCACGCTGACAGCAGTCGCAAGCATCATTCTTGTGGTGCTGCTGGTCTTCTTGAATCCCGGCATGTTCACTCGCCGTGTAGAGGTCCAGTTTGGACTCTGGTTTGACCTGACGGTTTGGGGCGGAATCCTGATGGTGGCTGGCTACGCGACCGGAACACTCTACGAACACAATCAGAAGAGTCTTCGGGAGATGGAAGAGGGCTACGACGGGATGCTGGTGATTCTGCAGAATTTTCTCGCCAACCAGAAGTACAGCGACACGCATGGTTATCGAATTTCAATGTGCGCGGACAAGATCGCTGAAGCCGTCGGCCTTGACGGGCAAAGTGTGGAAGACATCCGCACGGCGGCTCTCCTCTTCAACATGAAGGATATGGGGATCACAAACGAGGTCTTGATCAAGGCCGCGCAGGTCTCCGAGGAAGAACTTCGCAAAGGGAAGGGAAGCCAGAGCAGGTTTACCTCGAAGGCCGGGGCAATGGGCGGTTCTTTGCAGCGCGCGATCCCGATTTTCCTTTCGGAGCGGCAACTGCGGCAATCCGGGGGAAAGCCGGAAGATGCGTCTCTGGAAGTGCAGATCCTTGTGCTGGCGGAAGAGTACGACGCACTGACGACAGGTCTCAGGGGTACGAAATTGTCACCGTCGCAAGCCGGGCAGGAAGTGATCAAACGCGCCACGAACCACTACGATTCCATGGTGGTCGGAGGCTTCAGCAAAGTCTTTGGTGGAGATGCGGCTGCAGCGGCGAGCGTCTAGGGACTACTTACTCTCGCGAAGTCCTTCCCACATCTCTACGACTCGCGCCTTCAATTCGGCGGTGAGCTTGTCATAGGCCTGTTCGGACGCCTCTGATTCTGGCGGAGGCAGGATGGGGTCTCCAAACTGAATCTTCAGGGGCTTGAATCCCTGAAAGGATTTGTTCCGCGGCCACGCATCGAAGAAGCCCTCGATCGCTACCGGAACAATCGGCACCTGCCTGTGGATCGACAGGATCGCCGCGCCCTTCTTGAAGGTTCGTGGCGTGCCGTCAATTGACCGTTCCCCCTCGGGATAGAGAACCAGCGCCATTCCTTGCCGCAAGCCAAAGGCTCCGGCGCGCATCGCGGGCACCAAGTTCGCATCGGGGTCAACCACGACGACGCGTAGAGATCGAGCCAGCCGGCGCATGAAGCCTTCACCAAAGATTTCGCTGGTGCCCACGGCAAAACTGCGCATGCAAACGTCGGCGGGCAGGACGCCCGTCAAAATCAGAGGATCGAGGTAGCTCTGATGATTCGACGAGATTAGACACGGTCCACTCTTCGGCAGCTTTTCGATCCCGCTGACTTTTAGATCGAAAACGTCCAGCGAAATAACCTGGATCAACCGCGAAACCAGGTACCAGAACCGGGTCTTGAACTGGATGGGCTGTGCCAGCGCGAGAACTTCCGGATCAGTCGGATCCTCGGCAAGAATCGCTTTCCATCCTGCGAATTGAGCACGGGTTCCGGGAGCACCGCCGCCGCTGGCTGCGCTCTGCAGCACGGCATCGATAAGATCGCGAACTGTGTAGATCTCGGTCAGCCGTGACTCTTCAAGGCTGCCGCCCAGTTCTTCTTCCAGCCGGCTCAGAACTTCGACGCGTTGCATCGAGTCAAGCCCCAAATCAAGTTCCAGATTGTAAGTTGGCCTCAGCGTCGGGGGCGCGGATTGTGACGACTCGCGCACGATCTTTAATCCTTGCTGCACATCTGGCTGATTGAGCCACGCAGACTCTTCTTCCGTGAGGGGTTTCTCGGCAGGCAGGTCCGAATCGTCCGACACCTTCCTCGCCTGGTTCGCTTTGACTCGCTTTTCTACTTCAAAGCGCTTGATCTTGCGCGTGGTAGTGCGCGGCAGATCGTCTTGCCAGATTTCATAGCTCTTAATGCGCTTCGTCGAGGCGATCTGTTGCGAGAGGCTTTCGATATCGAAGCGGATTACCTCTTTCGCGTTTACGATCTTGCGTTTGCGCAGTTCATCGAAGTTCGGAACGATCACCGCGTGCAGCCGATCGCGCTCCTCGCCGGGTTTACCCTCCAGGCCCATCACCGCGAGTTCCTTGATGAAGGGAGACTTCAGGTAGTGGTCCTCAATCTCCTCGGGGTAAACATTCTTGCCGTTGCTGAGGACGATTACTTCCTTCTTGCG
>AR_comb_assmDRAFT_10114129_pt1 | contig 13517 bp, 12 predicted proteins | sample ArasoioldDNA_FD_10543 | JGI IMG/M metagenome (IMG submission 10543) | reverse complement strand
CGCATGAGTTGCCGACGCTCGTCCATAGAGAGCGCATACCAGTTGTGCGTTTCACCGCGTTTCTTATCCATCGGGTAAAAACACAGGTATTGTCCCGCTGGCATGACTGGATAGAGGCGTGCCTGCAGAGCAGCTTTCTGATGTTCGAGTTCCTGTTGATATGCTGCCTCATAAGCCGCGGAGTCAGCTTCCAGCCCGGTGGTGGCAAGCTTCCGCTGCACCGCACCAATGACTTCATAGAGACCAAGTTCGATCACCGACAAATAGCTGAAGACGGGCTGTAAATAGGCAAAGAGCTCTGTCTGCCGCAGACTAAGCTCAACACCATTGAGAGCCTCGAGACTCGGACGGAAGTGGACGGCGAGGAGATCGCCCTTCTGTCCCAGGACACTGAAGAACGCGCTACTCCCTTGCGCCGGCGTCGCTTGCGCCGTACACCAGGCAGTGCTCGCCGCGCTCATAGCAGCGCGCTGTGCCGGTGCGACCGCACGCCATTGCGGCCAATTCACAGTATACACATCGTGCTGCACATACCAGCCCTCAAGGGTTTCAGGGGCTTCGCTGGTACTCATGACTCGGCTCCTTCTCCACGAGACAGTGCCCTATTGTCGGTATCGAGCAAGGTCCTAAAATACGCTATTGTACGTTCTAAACCTTCCTGCAATGGCACCTTGGGTTCCCAGCCGAGCGTGCTCCTGGCGAGCGTAATATCCGGTTGACGTTGCGTCGGATCGTCTGGCGGCAGGGGTTTGAAGACAATTTTAGAGTGCCCTCCTGTGAGTTTCAGGATCATTTCAGCCAGTTCAAGCATGGTGTACTCACCAGGGTTCCCTATATTGACCGGGCCGACCACTGCATCCGGGCTTTGCATCAAGGCTATGAGCCCATCAATGAGGTCGTCTACATAACAGAAACTGCGTGTCTGTTCGCCATTCCCATAGACCGTGAGCTCTTCTCCCCGCAGGGCCTGCACGATGAAATTGCTAATGACACGTCCGTCCTGGGGATGCATATGCGGTCCGTACGTATTAAAAATACGCGCCACTTTGATTTTAACCTGATGCTGGCGGTAGTAGTCAAAAAACAGGGTTTCTGCACAGCGCTTCCCTTCGTCATAACACGACCGCAACCCAACGGGATTGACATGGCCCCAGTAGGTTTCCGGTTGGGGATGCACCTGCGGATCACCATAGACTTCGCTCGTAGAGGCCTGCAAAATTTTCGCCTTGACGCGTTTGGCGAGCCCGAGCATATTGATGCTGCCATGCACAGACGTCTTGGTGGTTTGCACCGGATCAAACTGGTAATGGACCGGTGAGGCAGGGCATGCCAGATTGTAGATCTCATCAACTTCTACATAGAGGGGAAAACAAATATCGTGGCGCATGACCTCAAAAGCAGGATGTTGCAATAGCGCGCCGACGTTCGTCCGCCGTCCGGTATAGAAATTATCCACACAGAGCACTTCATGCCCTGCGGCGATCAGCTTAGCACACAGGTGTGACCCCAAGAAACCTGCCCCACCTGTGACGAGTATTCTCTGACCCAAGAGATGTGTCATAGTTCTTTGTTTACTCCGTAATCCTCGCCTATGCCGGCGTTAGCTCAAGCGATCTCGCACTACCACCGTAGCGCCAGGCCCAATACTTACGGTGTGGGTATGCGCCGTCGTACCAAAGCGTAACTCCACCCTATGGCTGCCACGAGATACGGTAAATGACATTACATTACCTGGCATATTATACACGAACTGGCAGCAAAACATTGCTGTGAGGCTATGGCGACGGACGCGGTGCATAGGCAGAGCGGTGCATTTGCCTGCCGTCACAGAACGGGCTACAATCTGTGGGCAAATTTCCTTGTGGCCTGCATAAGGAAGCATCTGGAGGCATCGTATGGGAAGCATCAAAATGGGCATTGGCCTGGGACTCTGGCACCATGGGATGCCGGATGCTGCCACTCTTTTGGAGTACATTGATAAAGCCGAAGCCTGGGGCATTGACTCGGTGTGGCTGAGCGATCATCTCATGGGTTCGCGTCCCGAAGTGGCCGTCATGCCCATGATGGCTGCTATTGCAGCCCGGACCCAGCGTCTCAAATTCGGCCCGAGTGTCATGATGTTACCTCTGCGTCATCCCATTACGGTCGCCAAAGAAGTCGCCACATTGGACTTTCTGGCCCCGGGCCGCGTCATCATGGCGGTCGGTTTAGGGGCAGACGAGCACGAAGCCGCTGCGTTCAACGTGCCGCTCAAACAACGGGGCACTATGACTGATGAAGGTATTGCCATCTTACGCAAGCTCTGGACCGCACCCGATGTCAGTCATCATGGCAAATATTATCAGTTCGCGCATGTCACCATTACCCCTCGACCAGCAAAAAAAATCGATATCTGGGTAGGGGGCCGCAGCGATGCCGCCCTGCGGCGGGTGTCACGGCTGGCGGACGGCTGGTTTGCCTCGTTTGTCACCCCCCAGGAATTTGCCGAGGGGCAAGCGAAAATTGCGGCATTTGCGGTGGCATATGGTCGAGAAAACGAGGAGATCGAAGCCGGGAGTATTCTCTTTTGCCATGTCGATGCCGATGGGCAGAAAGCCCGGCGAGATTTTGCAGCCTTTTTCGCTGGCAACGCACGCCGTCCACCTGAGTTGATGCTGGAGCGCAGCGCCGTAGGCACTCCTGAGGAATGCCGTGAGGTGATACAGCGTTATGTTGAGCATGGTTTGACCAAGTACGCTCTATGGCCAGCGTGTCCGCCACACCAATTGCTCCAGCAACTGGCCTCCTATGCCCAGGACATCGCCCCCTACTTCGAGCAGCGTGACGTGCCGCTGGCGACGCCCTAACGTATTGGGCACGGCGGCCCTCTCTATAGTAGCAGCTCGTGCTTCCCTCACAATGGCGCTGTACGGAAGGAATCTTGTATGAATTTCTTGGGCATCCCTTTATGGGAACGCCGCGTGAATGGCTTCCAAAAACCTATGAGTAATGGTTGGAGTTCCCACCCGGTCTCGAGCGAGCAACCCGTGTCGGTGGCGCCCCGGATGAGGCCCCCTGTGCTGTCCCAGGGCACGATGCGGATTCACATCGTCCTGTTTCTCATCACCGTCGCGACGACTCTGGTGGCCGGCATGTGGTGGGCCGGCGTCGCCGCCCCTATGAACCACCTTGAGCAATTGTATCGTGGTATTCCCTATGCCGGTACGCTGCTGGCTATTCTCTTCTGTCACGAAATGGGCCATTACGTGACGGCGCGTTATTACGGTATGGACGTCACCCTCCCCTATTTTCTCCCAAGCCCTCCCTCCATCATGGGCATTCCGTTTTTGGGGACATTTGGGGCGGTCATTCGCATGAAATCACCCCCGCAGCACCGGCGCGCCTTGCTCCAGGTTGGTGCTGCCGGGCCTATAGCGGGATTTTGTGTGGCCCTGCCAGCGATGCTGTATGCCTTTGCGACTGCCACGCAGGTCCCCCTAGACCCGACTGCGGGTGGCCCCTATTTTGCCTCCCCCTTGCTGTTACACATTATTGGCTATATCGTCATCGGTCCCATACCCTCTGGGATGACGCTGCAAGTCAACAGTGTTGGTGTCGCGGCCTGGTTCGGCCTGCTGGTGACGGTGTTCAACCTGTTGCCTATCGGGCAGCTTGATGGCGGGCACATTGTCTATGCCCTGTTTGGTCGACAGGCGCGTTACGTCTCGTGGGCCGTTATGGGTGCCCTACTGGTGCTTGGCCTCCTGGCTTGGCCAGGCTGGATATTGTGGGCCTTCTTAGGCTGGCTGAGCGGCCGGCGGCAACCAGTGGTGCTTGACCAGCAGGCTCCCCTGAGCCGCTGCAGCCAGGTCATTGCCGGCATTGCCTTTACCATTTTTGTGCTCTGTTTTATGCCCATACCAATCCAGTGAGGTCACACGCGCAACGTGGAATGGCAGAGGAGGGGTGCTCACGGCCTCCAGCGCATGGCATCTTGCACAAGTTGGAGGACTTCAGCCAGAGTGAGTGTAGTCCCCTGTCGCGTCGTTTCAAGCAGGGTGTGGTCTGTGACACCCTGATCATCCCATACAGGAGTCGGAGCCGAGGTGAGGCGTGGCACGGTATACATGTCGTCCGCCTCAGGAAGGTGGAGCTTGGCCATCTCTACACGTTCCAAGGCGCTGCTCAGGCCCTGCAGACAGATCCCGGCAGTTGGTTTGACACTCAGGCGGTAATGGTGCTTGCGCTCGCCTAGTACGACGAGATCAAAACCTGCGGCGGTATGGCGTGTATCCTCATGTGCCCATGTGGTAAACAGCGTGCTCGTCGGGTCTTCCACGGCAATAGCCGTACTGTGTCGCAGGCTGCCCGACAGCCCAAGCACCGGCAGCACGGCATCGAACCTGTAGGCCCGTGCCACATCACGCTCATAGGCCTCCAGGTCGCGGCGGACAAAGTCACGCTCACGCTCGAACGGCGGTTGCAGCGGTTCGGCCTCGTCAAACAAGGGGGCTTGGCCCGACGCTGTGGCAAACACAATATCGACACCGGTAGCGAGACGTTCCATCAGATAGCGCAAAAAATAAAATGTCCTTTGGACATCGTAGAGATCCTGCTGGGTCTGTGATAAAGCATGCTCTCGGCAATAGCGCAGATTACGAGCCCGAATGCCCAACATGACGCCGTAAGGCGTATGCCACACGGCTGGGGTTGGCGGCAGGGTACCGGTCTGCACGCGCCGGACATACTCCACGAGCTGCCAGGCTTCGGCTGGCAAGCCCCCCTTGTCAAGTAACTCCTGGACAAAATACGCTGCCACCAGTGCATCTACATCGGGGCACCGCGGTAGTACGAGGGTCACCTTCGCCAGATGGGCTTGGTCCACATGCTGTAACACCAGCTCTGGCTGGGTATAGACCAGAGCCGTAGCAGAGTCTCTGTGTACTATGTCAGCCGTCCTGGTCTGCGCCGCGCTATTGGTGCCCACGGCACCGCGCGGCGGCCGCCCAATGAGGCCAGGTCCACAACGCGAGCCAAGCGCAATCGCCACGACGCCTGGGTGCGGTGTCACCATAGCGTCAGGAGCGACAAATTCCACGGAAAATTTCAGTAAGGGCTGCTGGCCGCACACCTGCCAGACGCGTTGCGCCTCAGCAAAGCCCTTCGGCACAAAATCCGTTCCGGGGACCGCATGGAAATATCCGCCCAGGAGCTGGTAGGTCGCATCGCTAATACACACGGAATCCACGGTGGCATTCTGTTCTAGACATGAGGCGAGGATAACTGCAGTACCAATGGCAGTATAGTCCATCTTGCCATAACAGCCAATATTCCCAATAATCGCCGGGCCTGAGTGCACACCGATACGGATATGGACGGCCTGTTGATGGTGTACCGCACGCTCTTTGTTAAAATCTCGCAGGCGTTCGAGCATCTCCAGGGCAGCGTAGACAGCGCGATTGGCGTGATGGCCGACGCCCGGCACCTCACGAAAAATTGCCATTAGGCCGTCGCCAACGTATTTGTCGACATGGCCATGATGACGCACCACAATATCGGTCATCAAGGTAAAATAGTCGTTCAGGGTCTGCGTGACCTCTTGCAGCTCAGTGTCCGCAACATAGGCGGTAAAACTCACGATGTCAGACATGAGCACGGTGAGAAATTCGCGTTGCCCACCAAGGAGAAATGATCGGGATCCCATGTCGTAGCCATCGACTCGGCGGAAAACACGTTGCATCGCTTCTTTGGGGTCAAGGCGTTCGAGCACCGCGTCACTACTGCGGACCAGATGAGTATCACCGAGCTTTTCCGCCAGGTCGAGGGCGGTATGCACCGCGGTCCTGGCGTCCTTTTCACGACCGCTGTCGAGATAGAGTTGGGCCAGTTCCAACGTAACTGCCGCGAGTTCACGGGCACACAAACTGTCGCGATACAGGTAGGCTGCCTCGTGGAGTGCTTCCATGGCCTCAGCCCCCTGGCCTATGGCGTGTAAGAGTCCCCCTTCCTGTTGGCGCGCTCCCGCGAGCCCTAGAGCGTCAAGGGTAGCTCGGAACCTCGGGATAGCCTGTTCACGCAAAACCATGAGCGCTTGCGCCAGGTATCCTTGTTGGCGTAGGAGTCCTGCCTGGCCCACATAGGCGTGCGCCAGCAGGTCTGGGAAATCATCTTGTGAAGTCAGACAAATACACGTATCGAGTACCTGTGTTGCCCGGTTGTAATCCTGGAGGGCCATGTATGCCTGCGCCAAACTGTTGGAGTTACGCGCCACCTCGCTGATGTTATCCGTCTGCATACCCATGGCGATGGCTTTCTCCAGCTTGTCCACAGCCTCGGCATACTGCTCTTCAGCCACTAACAACCTCCCCAGGTGTCCAGAGGTCACCGCCTGGCCACACACATCGCCTATGGCAGTTTTCTTCGCAATAGCCTGGGTATAGCATGACCGCGCCAGATGGGGTTTTCCCAGGGACATGTAGTACGAGCCCAGGTCATCCAGCACCTTCGCGGCCTGTCCAGGGTGATGTTGCAAAAGATCGTAGGCGCGGGTGAAGTATTCGAAAGCGTGGGCTTTTTCCCCCAGATGGTCATACACCACAGCACGGCAATGGGCGATAGTCGCCGCCGCCGGTCCGTGCACTTCGTGCTGGTACGTCTCCGCTTCATCGAGCTGTTTCAGCGCTATCTGGAGGGCATGCGTAACGTTACACTGGACGGCTCCCATCGCCTTTTCAGCGATGACAATCGCGACCATGTCCCATTGTGCCAGTTGCTCGTAGAGTTCGCGGGCACGATCGAAATAGCCCTCCGCTGTACGGTAGCCCGGGAGTCCCCCCTGCCTGAGCGCACACCGGCCCCCAGCCAGGGCCAATGCCGCCTGGTCAAGGCGCGGTGGATCACAGGTCAGGAGTGTCTGGACCGTAGTGAGGGCCTGAGCGAAGTGCCCCTGGCGCTCCAGGGTACTTACAGTATCCAACGGGCTCGACATGGAATAGTTACCTTCTGGGTACCCGGAAAAGACGAAAATTGACTACTCAATTTATCGGAGTGTGAGGAGCAAACTTGAGGCACAGGGGATGTTTTGGCATACCCTGGTGAGCAGGGTGATGCACCCCACCACACTGGCGGCGGTAATGAGCCCTACGCAGGAGCCATGCGCAGTATCGGGGCGCAGCCCTAGCCTGGCGGTAATCCTAAGCCACGTGTCGCGATGATATTGCGTAGAATAGTCGAGGTCCCGCCCTGGATAGTATAGGCTGGCGCGTAGAGATAGGCGCGCGCGATACGGCCATGCAGGCGCGCCTGGTGAGAGCCTGGGAGCAATTGCCCGTAACCGCCCATGAGTTCACTGGCAGCCTGGGCGAGACGCTGCTCGAATTCGGTGCAGTAGGCTTTCGCAGCCGCGGACTCGGCGTTGGGGACAACCCCCTGCGTGAGCAACCAGGCGACCTTGTAGACCAGGAAACGCCCCATGGTAAATTCGATGTGCAGTTGGGCCAGGCGATGCCGCACTAACTCTCGACGTATCTGGCCAGTCTCCTGCACATAGCGCGTGATGGCCCCCAGGAGGGGATAATTGCTCATCAAACGCTCAATGCCGCTGCGCTCGTAGTCAAGCTGGCTCGCAATCTGGTACCAACCACGGTCCTTCTCACCCACCAGACAATCCTTGGGAATACGCACCTGGTCAAAAAAGACTTCATTAAAGTGATGTGCTCCAGTCATGTCCACAATGGGCTTGATAGTGATTCCGGGGGCCCGCATGTCGACCAGAAATTCGCTGATGCCCTTATGTTTGGGCACGTCCGGATTGGTGCGCGCCACCAGATAACAGTAGTCGGCCAGGTGCGCAAAACTGGTCCAGATCTTTTGCCCGCTGAGGACGTACGCATCCCCGTCGTCCACGGCTTTGGTCTGCAAACCGGCGAGGTCGGAGCCAGCACCGGGCTCACTCATACCAATACAAAACACGATGTCGCCGGAGATAATCCCCGGCAAAAATTTTCGTTTTTGCTCGGGAGTCCCATAACGTAAGATGGAAGGCCCCATCTGACGGTCCCCCAACCAGTGTGCCGCCACGGGAGCGCCATGCCGCAACAGCTCCTCCGTGAGAATGAGGCGATCCAGATAACTCTTCCCCTGGCCACCATACTCACGGGGCCAGGTCAAGCCAATCCAGCCACGTGCCGCTAATTTTTTGGAAAAAGCCCGATCAAAACCAATAATCCAGGCATCTTCGGGGATGTCAGGCGGCTCAGGCAGTGCTTCACACAGAAAAGTACGAATGTCCTGCCGGAACGCTTCTTGTTCTGCCGTACAACGAAAGTCCATAACGTTCACCAGAAAAATGTCCTATGCTACCGCACGTCCCGGCCTGAGAACGACACGGTCGCCGACATGTACTGCCAGGCAGACAGCAGCATTGCCGCGAGGCAGCGCAATTTCGCATGCATTATTACTGTTGATGAGGCAGACGAGTTGCTCCTGCGACCCAGCCCCATAGGTCTCAACAAAGGGTAGGACGTGAGTGCGCTCTGCGAGGGTCAACGTCAGCCATTGCCCTGGGACGAGATCAGCCAGCATCTCAGACGGAATATTGGTAGCAATATTACCGTAGTGGTCCAGATGGACGACCTCGCCGACGATGGTCTCCCCAATGAGCTGCGGTTGGGCGTAAGGGAGCCGCACCAGTTCTGCGAGCTGCGGACCAAACTGGACCGGCTCTACGCCGCGTGCAAGATGAGCCGCCACGGGACCAAAGAGGTCACGCCCATGAAACGTCGAGGATACCCGCGGCAGAAAATAGGCGGATTGCGTCAGCATATAGGCCGCCTGGAACCCTTCACGCTCTATGACCCGTGTGAACAGCCCGTTGTCAGGGCCTACGTAGTATTTCTCTGCCTGCGTGACAAGCAGCACCGGACGGCGCGCTGTTCCGACTCCAGGATCAACCACAGCCACGAAGATGGTACGCGCAGGAAAATAGCGCGCCGAGGCATCGAGCAGAGACGCTGCAGCGCCCACATCAAAGGCACCCACCTCGTGGGTGAGGTCAATGAGTTGCGCCGTGGGATGGATGCTCAGAATAGCGCCCTTGAGTTGAGCCACATAGGCATCGCGTGTGCCAAAATCGGTGAACAGCGCAATCACCACGACATCCCTTGCTTACGAGAAACTGTCTCGACCCACACCAGGCGTGCTATGGCTAATACTCCGCCTCACCTTCTCCCTCAGAGTCATCAGGCGCCAACCAGGGTTCCTCTTCGTCCAGCGGTTCGCATGGAATGCGATAGGCACCACTCGCCCAGGCGCCCAAGTCAAGAAGCTGACAACGCTCAGAGCAAAAGGGGTACGTTGGTGTGTCAGGCCACGTGACCTGGCGTGTACAATGCGGACACTGGCGACTAAACGTCCGGCGCATGTGTTCCTCCCCAGCGACATGTTCCCATCATCCCCAGTATGACAAGCAGACACGGACGCGTCAAGCCAGGGGAGAGTCGAAGAGGCTTGACGCCGGCCGTGCGCTGGCCTAGACTCGGCAGCATCCCTCAGTGACATGTGGGAACGTCCCATCTTTACCCTGATGAGCCATGCCTATCAAAGGAGGAAGCTATGGCACGGATTAAGCACATCGCCTTGTCGACCGACGATCCTGCAAAGACTGCGGAGTTTTACAAGAACGTGTTTGGTCTCACGGAATTGCGTCGCCAACCATCTGACACGGGTGCTGAGGGCGTCTGGCTCAGCGATGGCTATATCTATTTTGCCATCCTCAAGTACAACGGCGAGGATACCCCGAACCTCGGTGAGGGACCGTCCACTGTCAAGGGTGTCCATCACATCGGCTTCTATGTAGATGATCTAGAGGAAGCCTGCACCACAATCGAAGCAGCCAACGCCACGTTGTGCCCTGGCAGCAGTGCCGCGAATCGGAAATACAAGGGTCCTGACGGCCTCATGATCGATCTCAGGACCAGAGGGTGGGACGAGCAGATCAAAGCCAGAATGCCACTGTATCAGCTCACCCCCGCGTCCACAGAGTCACGTTAGGACGCAGTCCCCACGGCGCTGAGACCGCTCTAGACGCAGGAGGAGTTATCAGACCTGCACAACGTCGGGTAACTCCTCCTCCGTGCCAACCAGGAAATCGTACAGAAGACGGTGGAACGTCTCCGGCTTCTCGACCATCGGGAGGTGGCCACAGCGCTCAAGGACCTTCAGCCTGGAATGCGGGAGCGCAGCCCGGAGGGCTTCGCCGTGTGGCAGAGGGACGATACCATCCAGGCGGCCCCAGATGAGGAGGGTATCCGCGCTGATGGCTTGCACCTTGCACGTCAGCTCCGTGTCAGCGCACGGCCCCTGTACCAGGCTGGCCACCAGCCCACGGCCCTTCCACTGCCGCTCGAACTCCGGCCCTCGTCGCACGTTCTCCCACTCCGCACCGAAACCGTAGGCCTGTGCCGTAGCAATCAGCCCGAGTCTCCCAAACACTGCCTTGGCAAAGGACTCCTCATCTATTGTCTGCAGGTTCGGGGACGGTGCTGATGGCACATCGAGTCCCATAGGGTCCACCAGGATCAGGCGCGAGACACGCTCTGGGTACATCGTGGCAACATACAGGGCAATCCACCCGCCGATGGAGTGGCCCATGAGAATGCCTTGGTCAATGCCAACGGTGTCAAGCAACTCGACCACGAGCGCGGCATAGTCCTGCACCGCCTTGATCTCTGGCGGTGGCTGGCCTTCTTGCCAGCCGGGCAACTGGGGCACATAGGTGCGAGCAACCGTGCCTAACGCCATGTGATACGCTTCCCACCTGCCCGCGCCTCCCATGCCGTGCAGATACAGCACCGGCTCTGTGTCTCCCGCCTGGCCACCTTGGAGATAAGAGACATCAAAGCCACCGACCCTCACCCGGTGGCGTGTAAAGATGGCGCCATCCGCTGCTCCCATACGTTCATTCTCCTCGTGTGCGCAGCACCAAGGGTTCACGCCGTCTCATGCCACCAGAGCTTCACGCACTCCAGCTCGAAGAATGAATCGTCAGCGCTTGGGTCTGGCGGGGCTCCCCCTGGCGGCACCATTACGGCTAATCGGATAACATAATCCTCTCCCGCTTCGGCCCGCTTCTGAGCTGCCACCGCGGCGTTGGGGGCGTGCTGATCTGGGACCGCCTTGAACTGCCCGTATTTCCCTTGGAAGACAACGGTGCGCTCGGCTCCGGTCTTGTAATACGTCTCAAGGAGGACATCGGCGTCATCGGGAACCTCGCCACCAGCTGTGGTCACCAGTCGCAGGCGGATCGCACTCCCACGGTGCTCGAGAGTGGGCCCGACAAAGATGCACTGATAGGGCACGCCGTCCGCTCCTGGTGGCGGGACCACCATCTCCCAGCCGGCGGTCACCTGCCCCTGCTCAGGCTGCGTAAATTCGCGGTACATTTCCGGCGCTTCTCGTCTCAGGGTGTAATTGCACCCATCGAACAACGCAAGTCCCATCCTTCACCCTTTGTAGGTTGCAGCATGCCTTGCTTAGACAGTAGAGGGCTGCCTGGCAATATGCTCCCCCTTCTCGTGCGTGGCTAACGGGGCATTGATGTGTCGCAGCCGTGGCATCACGTGCTCCGCAAACAGACGCTTCGACTTCATGACATGCGCGTGCGCATTGCTGCCAACCCGGAACATCCCCATGAAATGGCCATATCCAGCGGTCTGCATGTCGTGCGCTAGCCACTCCGTAACATAATCTGGATCACCGCAGACGATAAACCCCGACTCCCGCAGTTTCTCAAACGGTGTACCCGGGGCCGGCATCTCAGCACCACGCGAACGCTTGCGATAGTCAAACGAACGATCCGTCTGAATCCCTGGCACCGCCGCCGGCACCTGCACCGGGCGGCTAAAGGTGGTGAGACGCCGCACGTACATCACGGCATCCCGGCACTCGGCAATGGCCTGCTCATTGGTCTCGGCCACATGGATGTAGCGTGACCCGATGCAGTACTCCGGGCCAGCTTCCCAACCAAAGCGCTCTTTGGCGACCTCTTTATAGTCTTCGAAGGCGTCCTGGAAGACGACAGTGGGATTCCACACCCTGGCGATAGGAATGCGCCGCTCCGCGGCAAACTCAATAGTCTCTGAGGAGCCGGCCGGCATCCAGATCGGGAAGGGGTTCTGCAACGGTCGAGGCCACACCGAGACCGCCTTCAGGTTGTAGAACTTGCCCTGGTAGTCAAAGAGTTCCTCGGTCAGGCACTTCGTGAGGATCTCGTAGAATCGGCAAAACGCGCGCGACTGGAGAATGGGTCAACGTTGAAGGAGACATACTCCTGCGGCACGCCCCGCACAATACCACCAATAAATCGTCCCCCGGAGAGGATATCGAGCTGGGCAAATTCTTCCGCCGTTTGAATGGGGTGACGCAGCGGCAACACGTGCCCGATGACACCGACCTTCATGCGCTTGGTGCGCATGATGAGAGCGGCTGCCAGGACGGTACACGAGGGATTGATGTTGAAGTAGGTAAAATGGTGCTCGTTGACCAGGGCACCATCAAACCCGAGTTCTTCGCAGATGACCCACTCATCGAGATGCTCGCGGTACGTCTGCGCCGCCAACGCCGGGTCGCAAAACCTATTGGTCAGCTTCGACTCAGGACCAACGTGGTCAGGAATGCCAGGGTAGGTGGTCTCATCGAAGGTGTAAAACTGCATCTCCCTCCCTCCTCCAGCAGCTAGCTGTTCCGGGCTGTGCTATGCTTACACCCGTGATTATCGCAGCATCGTCCGACGCCAGGCAAATGGTCATCGCCGCATGGGCCTGCGACGTCTCCAGGTTGCGCTTTGTCCTACGGTAACGGATTTGCTATGGATCGTCAACACGCCTAAGCCCGTTCTTACAGCAAAGCACTAGGCATGCACCAGCCAATGCCCGGCTCTGGGGCAGGATGAGGTGGTACGATGATCGATACGCTGCTGGAGCTGTTCTGGTCCTGTACGAAAATTGGGCTCCTCGCCTTTGGCGGCGGAAATGCCGCCATCCCCCTGCTGGAGTCCGAAGCGGTGCCTCGCTGGATTTCGGAACAAGAGTTTGGCGAACTGGTCGGTATCAATTTTGCCTTTCCGGGGATCAGTATCCTCAAACTGGCCGGCATGGTCGGCCGCCGTGCCGCCGGGACGCCCGGGCTGCTGGTAGCCATCATCGGGATAGCCTGGCCTGGCCTGGTGCTCACTATCGCGGCATACAGCTTCCTCGTACAATACCGGAGCCATGGCCTGGTGCGCCGTGGCCTTATGGCCATGCAGTATGCCGCAGCAGCGCTTCTGGCCAGCAGCGCTTTGCGCATAGTGCAGGCTGCCTCAGGAGGCCGGTTTCATGTCATGGGGGTGGCGCTGGTGGTAGGGCTCTTTCTCGTCGCCTATGTCATGCAACTCGAGGTTGTCCTGGTTTTGATACTGGCCGCGGCTATTGGGATGTTGATTCTATAGTACTCACGGTTCGTGTGAATAAAAATCGGTTTTTGACAATTGAGGCACGAGC
>AR_comb_assmDRAFT_10059703_pt1 | contig 13522 bp, 5 predicted proteins | sample ArasoioldDNA_FD_10543 | JGI IMG/M metagenome (IMG submission 10543) | reverse complement strand
TTCTCTTCGTCGGTGTGGGAGGGGTTGTGACATAAAACACAAAACTCGGCATTGCGCCGGGCCTCGCCATGGGTCGCCAGCATGGCATGGCAAACATTGCAGTTCTCGATCTTAACCGCTTGCCTTCGGAGAATGGCTTCTTTGTCGGTGATGGGAAAGTACTTAACCGGGTTGTAGCCCACGTCTCTGACATCTTTGATGACATTGCCGTTGGGCTTTTTTAGTTCTGTGACTTTGTAGCCCTGCATACCGATGGCGCCGGAGCCGGTGGCCTCGCTGGGGATCTTATATTTAAATGTGTGCATATAGACCCCGTTTCCCTGGGCTTCGGCTTTGCGCGCATCTTCTTCGACAGCGACCTTGTAGTCGGTTGTCGGCCAAGCGATGACCAGTCGAAGGTTGTTCATTTGCGCGGCATTGATCGCTTCGCCTTTTTTGGTCTTGACGCTAAAGGTGACGATTGGGTTTTGGCCGGGTTGGGTGCCCTCGATCTTTAGGATGTCGAAAACGACTCCCGGAAGTTGGCTGGACCAGCCGGGAAAGGTATGCGCCCCCGCAACAGACGGGCCGAACTCAGGCCCTTCAGGTAAATGACAGCCGATGCAGGTTCCTTCCGCCTGGGCACCCGCAAGGTGATTCTTACCGGTCTTGAGGTCGACGTTGTCGTGACAAGAGGTGCAGGCGGTTCCGCTGGGGGATTGTTTCCAATTGTCGCTCTTCGCTCCGGCGTGGCAGGCTTTGCAGTTTCTAAGATCCTTGGCGATCCCATCGCTCATCACGACCTGGGTGTAGCGCAGGTTCGTGTAGTCGGCGACTTGCTGATTGGCACCGACCATAAAGTAGGGTTTGCCGCCTTTAACGCTGGGGAGGAGCTTGCCGCGGTGGATCTTGTGGACGAAGACTTTGAATTCGAGGTTCTCACCGCTTTCGGGGTCGGTGAGCTGAGAGGTATGGCAGAGCACGCAGTAGCCCGCGGCTCGTCGGGTGCCGGCGTGATATTTGAGCGGGTCGTGGCAGTTGTTGCAGGTGGCGGTCTCGACCACGGCACGTTGAGCTTTCACCTGGCCGCCACTGGGAACGAATTCAAACAGTGGGTTGGCCACGTACTTTGCTTTGTCCCGTGTCAGTTCTCCACCGACAACATGGGTGGCAGTTCGATCATAATTGGCGGGCAATGCGGTTCTGAAAGTGTAGGTGAAAATCCCTGGCCGCATGCGGGTGAACAGACCACCACGGTCAAAGTCCGGCTGCAGAGTATCAGCTAACGCCGGTATCCGTGTCTGGCCTTTGTAGACATAGTCTCTGCCCTTGACTGGCGTGAGGATGTAGTTGTGATAAGCTGTGTCGTCCCTCTTGTCCGTGCGCAACACAGCTATGACAAATCTGGCGCTGTCACGATCAAGGTCATTGAGGTCGAGCGGCTCACCTTTGGCATCGGTAACCTTTATCGTCGCAGTCGCTCGGCGATCCGCGCCGATCCGAACTCCTACGATCTCGGCGCGAAGGCCCGCAAGCGGCTCAGCATAGCTCAATCTGTTCGGCCAAAACGCTAGAGCCACGAAAGAACTGCAAAGAAAAGCAAGAACATCGACTGACGCCCTGATCTCTATTAGAAAACCCATCCCGCAGGTCTCCGTCCGTTGAAATTCGACGGTGCTAAATCGCACAGAATCTCCCCGCATGGCTCGTACAGACTTGTCGAGGCACAAACTTAAACTACAAAGGCCGGATGGGATTCATGCCGGCGTTTCGTGAGCGTCCTCCGTCGACCGGCTAACGCCTCATCTCCGAGATTGTGTCGTGCTGCGGCACGTTTGCTCGCACTTGCACGGGGAAATTAGACTTCAATTCCAGAGTCTCCAGTCGCGCCGCGATCGCTTCGAGTTGAGTTTGTTTTGCTCTGAGCTCAGCAGTCTCATACTCCAAGGCTGCGATGCGCGCGTCTCTTTCTTTCAACTCTGCCGTGCGGTTCTCTAAAGCCTGTACGGCAATCATTAAAATACCCGCCATGTCGCCGGAATTTATTGTCGTGGGCGAACCTACCGTTCCGACCCCGTCGTTTCCAAAAGCCGCAAAGAATTCCTGTGCCATGGGCCCGTAGTGGCGCAATGTTTTCGGGTCGTTGCCGATGTAGTTCCAGCTTGGCACGCTCAGGTCTCGAATTTTCTTAAGCACCTCTTCACCATCGATGAGGCGGAAGCTCTCTTTTTTCGTTCTGTCTGAGGTGAATGTATAAGCAACCTGGCCCTCTATGACCGAAACATTCGTATCACCTAACCGGATTTTGTTGCTGGCATTCACAACGGCACCGGCGCCAATCGCCGTAGCGTTGGTCAGATTGTTGCTCGTGACATCGGCGGTAAATCCAATGGCCGTGTTGTTGTCTCCAGTGGTGTTGTTGAACAGTGCACCTTCGCCAACGGCGGTATTGTTCTGGCCGTCGGTATTGTTTTGCAACGCAAAAGCGCCTGCTGCCGTATTGTTGACACCGCTTTGGTTGGTTCGGAGCGCAAAGGACCCTGTTGCCGTGTTGTTGGCACCTGTGTTGTTGCTTAAAAGGGCCTGTGTGCCGGTCGCCGTATTGTCGTTGCCGCTGGTGTTTGCCTGCATTGCAGCGGATCCTGCGGCAGTGTTCCTGCTGCCGTTGTTGCTAAACAGCGCAAGGCTCCCTAGCGCCGTATTTAATCCCCCTGTGGTGTTGGCTTGGAGTGCGCTGGAGCCCACTGCCGTATTTGATCCTCCGGCGGTGTTGCTCAGCAGTGCATTAAAGCCCGCTGCCATGTTTTGGTTTGCGGTATTGGTATTGGATTGGCCGGCGCCAGGACCCACAAAAAGATTAGCTGAACCCGGCGAGACTGCGAGCACTCGATTACTGCCGATGTTGTATTGGCTGCTTGTATTCACCGCACCCGCAACATCCAATTTCGCTGATGCGGCAGGCGTCGTCGTGCCAACGCCAACACTAGTGCCATTGTCGAACATTTGCGAGTCGCCGCCGCTCGTCGCGCCGGTAAACTTGACGACACTGTTCGTTGTGCCGGTGATATTGGCCGATCCGGCAGGTCCCTGCGGGCCGATGGGACCTTGTGGGCCCTGTGCGCCGGTCGCTCCCGTAGGACCTTGAGGACCAGCAGATCCCGGGGCTCCCATTGCACCCGTGGGGCCCTGGGGTCCTTGCGGACCCGTTGGGCCAATCGCACCAATGCTCAAATCATAAGTATCCGTTCTCGCCTGATTCCCGGTGCCGGTCGTCACCGACAAGAGATAATCACCATCGGGAGGCAAGCCTCCGGGCAAGAAGTTACACACGATGCTCTGAGGGTTTGAAACCAGATTCGCGTTGCAGAGACTAGATATATTGCCAACCAGGCCGAGATTGACCTGAACTGGACCGCTTGTATTAAATCCTTCTCCCTCAATCGTGATCCTCTTATTGGTGAAGTCGACAAACACCTCTTCGATCGTTGCCGGCACCTGCGGGGCCTGCCCTCCCGAAGCGACTCCGACAAAAGCAATCAAGACAAAAAGAGGAAGACTGACAATAATGCTTCGCATAAAATTTCTCCTTGTGTGCCGGGATAAACCGGCGTGTTGTTGGCGGATGAAAGTTCCGCGCCAAGTATCACGACCGAAATTCTGTGCTATTTCCCGCACGCGGGCTGGAATATACGACGTGAGGAATAACGGATCACATACGGATTCAGAAAAATTTGGCTGACGGCAAAGATTCCCTGACCGGGACGGGAAATTATGAGACCGGCGAGAGGTGAAGAATGTTACTAAACCTGGCGCGGCGCGACAGAGGAACCAGACGGACTCGGGAGGCTAGAACCCGACTCGGAGGGAGAACGTAAGCGCTTGATTTATCGTCTGGTATTTGCCGTTGACCGCCGGGTTTGGATTGCCGGTGACCGTGCGTGACTCCAAGAATAACACTTGGTAAGCCATATCCAGGCCGATATTCTCGCGATGAGCGTTTTCTGAGTCCGGTTGGCCACAGTCCTTCAGCCCGAGAAATTTTCCGCCCGGGCGGCAGGTTAGCCCAAAGCCGAACGAGAGGACATGGACATTGGAATCGGGAAAGGCAGGATTGAAGTTCTTATCGGGCACGGGGGTTCGGGAGTGATTGTAACCTGCTCTCAGCGCAAGATCCCAGTCAGGATGACTCGATAGTTTTAGCCGTCTGTACTCAGTTCCAACACCGAAGCTCACGGTATTACGCCAATCTTGTGGTGTACTCAGCACCACGCCATTGGAGAATCGAAATTCCAGTTTGCGGATCGTGCTCCACCGGACATAGTCCACATCGGTTTCAATCTTCCATTCACTCTCTCGGTCGCGCAGAGGCCACACCGCGAGCCCCACAGTATAGCTGTCCGGGAAATGCAAGCTGGATTGTGACTTCGCCACCTTCATGCTGTTAACGCTCAGTTCGCCGTTCAATGGAAGATCTGACTGACTGCGGTATACGAAACCGAAATTAACCCGTGGAGCACGGCTCCGGCTTCGTAACAAAGTAACCAGCGCACTAGCGTTAAATCCAGTAGTTGTGCCACTGCCCGTAATCTTCACTTGGTCTCCAGCCGCGATACCTGGCAGGCCCGGCGAGACAAATTTCTGCTGGGCTTCGCCCACCACAGCCGGCCAAAACGTAAAGATGTCGCCACCAAGGCCCAGCGAAAGCCAATCTGTGAAGCGATAGGCAAGAGTCGGTTTGATGTTCAGCAATGGCAAACTGGCGGACGTGATCGCCGTTTGTAACGGTCCATTACTCGGATACTTCGAGGCAAAGCCAAAAAGACTTTGTAGACCAAAGCCGGCGGTTAGATCGCCGAGCCATGAAATACCAAGGTCTTTCGGCGTTGCTGTAACAAAAAACTGCATTGGCGGAGGCATGCCGAATGGCCCGCCCAAATTGTTCTCCGTCTTCTCACCGGCAGCATTCTCGAAGTGAGTATCGACATTGACGAACTCTACTCCGCCGAGCAGTTGCACCCCTTGGAGTTGAGTCATGGCCGCAGGATTATAGAAAACAGCCGACGCATCGTCAGCCTGCGCGGCAAACGCGTTGCCCTGCGCGCTGGCGGCGCCGCTTTGAAACGGATTGCGAAAGCCATCTGCATGGGATGCGGATGGTTGCGTTACGCTGAACAAGGTCATCACTGCCACTAGCCGCGCCGTCGTGAGATGCAGTTGTCTTACGTGATGAGCCAAATTCATTTGGGCGCGAAACTAGCAACCCGTGATCCTGGACGTAATAAGAAACTTCGCTCGCGAAGGATCATGCATTCAGTGAGAGCTCAAACGCTGGAATAACGTATCGGTCTCAACTGAAGGTAAACTCCCTAATCTCACCGCCAACTCTTCGCGGCATTGGCGGTAGGTGGCGAGGATCTCTCCGGGGCGGCCGAGAGAATAGTAGACGGTCATCAGTCTTCTACACACGTCCTCCGCGCAAGGGTCTACACGAAGACCCTCTTCGTATAGATTAGCCGCTTGCTGTAAGTCCTCCGCCTGCTCCCAGTACTGACCAACCTGAACCAACTGCCGCAACAGCCGACGCCGCAGCCGATCATTGAGTGAGCCAGCCCACGGTATGTCACCATTGCCACCGAGAAAAGGACCTTTATATAGTTCCACCGCTCGTTCAACTACTCGGACTGTGTCGCTCCACGCACCCTCATCAATCGCATCGCGTGCTGCCGACTCCACCCGCCCAAGCCAACGTTCCACCGCCCAGACATCCACCCAGGAGTAACGATTATCCAAACTAACTTCGTTGTCTTTGCGAATAATTGCCTCTTCATGACCCAGTAAGCGCCTTAGGCGGTGGATGGCGCTCGTCAATGCAAAGTGTGCCGCGTCGCCTTCGGTATCAGGCCAGAGTGTATCAATAAGGGTTTCTTCACGGACATGTTGACCGCCAAAAGCAATGATCGCCTTGAGCAGTGCGAGAGGCTTTCGCTGCACTTTGCCCTTGAACTGAAGGCGCTCATCGTCCTTAAACACTTCGAATCGCCCCAGCGTGTAGATCTTTATTGGCCAGGGCCATGACTCGATCTCGACCGGTGCTTCTTTGGGCACGAGTTTGCGCTTACGGATGAGACTCTGCACGTACTCCACTTCAATGCCGGCTTCGAGGGCCTTCGCACAGAGCTTCGCCATCACCGGGGGTTGCCATACAAACGAGTTAACGAAACCGCCTGCTCGCCCGAGCTCCATACCTCTGCTAAGCGCTCTGAGACCGTCTGCTTCCTGACCGTTGTGAAAATGGAGTTGAGCTTCGGTGAGACGAGCCATAAACTCGAAGTACGGACTGCGCGCGGTGCGAGCGACCTCAAGAGCTTGATCTAGATGTAACCGCGCTTGTTGTTCCTTGCCGCAACGCCCGAATACCTCCGCGGAAACCAAAAGCGCTTCGACGCAAGTCAGTGGCGCACCACCCGCAAGGGATAAACGCAGCATCTCTGGCTGCTGGGCCACCGCCCTCTCCAGTTCTCCCTGGAGCAGAGCCATTCGTATAATGGACGCGTAGTACCAGCCCTTATATCCCGGCCCTAGAACATCTAGATCCTGTTCCATTTCCCGGATCCAGATATCTGCCGTCTTTAGATCGCCATCGCTCAATGCCGCCTTAATTCCGCAGCTGAGGGTTGCGTGTTTAGCGACATTTGACATACCGGTCGCTCGTACCAGATCGAGCATCTCGGAAACAGTATCGCGATATGAAAGTAGCGCATAGGCAAGTTCGTGCCAGACCACCGTCATGCTGGCAAGTACGTTGGCAACCGGGGAAATATTGCAGGTTCGCATCAACGCGCGCATCTCATCGGCCACAAGCGCAGCCTTTGCACAGTCACCGAGCTGATAATGATAATAACACCAGTTCAAAGCGGTGATCGCGCGGAAGGACAAATCCGAATGCCGGCGTGCTAAATTCCAGGCCCGCTCCGCCCACCGGGCTCCGTCTGGATGGCCCGGCTGCCGCACAGCAATCGCCGAAATCATTGCCGCTGCCACATGCATCTCGATCTCTTCCGAGGGAAATTCGGGTGCCTCTTGCATAAGCTCTTCGAGGAGCTCAATACAGCGATCGATGGGAACCGTGTTGCTTTCGCCCTGATAGGAAATAATCAGTGACGACCAGGCCGAGAATATTCCGGCAGCATGGCGCTGCCTGCGGAAGAGCGTAAACGCCCGCTCGAGATCGCGTTGGCAGTCTGCGTTTCGCGATTGGAAGCGGCACATCCCTCGCCAATAGAGCAGCCATGGGTTCTCTCCGGACATAGCTTCTGGAATGGTCTCCAACCATTCCTCCACGTACTGCACCCGGCCCTGAGCCAGTAAGACAGGTGCATAGCGACAAATCAGTTGTGCCAGTCCTGTCCAGTCTTCAGCGTCGCGCAGCAGTGCGGCTGCTACCTCGACCTGACCGGCAGGTTCAAGAAGTGCTGCGGCTATCCGGCGGATCTTAGCGAGGCCAGCAGACGAATAAGTTCGGTGAGCCTGTGAGAGTAGGAATTCGCGAAACAGCGGATGATATTCGTAGGTTGCCTCGCTTCCTCCCAATTTATTGGTGAAGTAGTTCTGCTTGTGGAGATTGACTAAGACCGGACCGGCATCAGGCTGGCCTGTGAGTTTCTCCGCCATTGACGCTGTTACTCTCGGTACAAATGCGGTCTGCAGCAACACGTCTTGTGTAATAGGATCAGCCTTCTTGAAGATCTCTTCGGCGAAGTAGTCGAACAGCACCTCATAAGATTGCGATTTCGGCTTTTCGGATGTCTCGCCTTCCCTGCGCAACTGCTCAAGGGATAGGACCAGACCGGCGGCCCAACCGTCCGTTGCCGTGTGCAATCTATTGATAGTATTCCTGGACCATCGCCCAGGCGCGAGTTTCCGTACCAGTCCGGTGGCTTCCGTTTGTGTGAATCGCAGCTGCGGCCAGCCGAGTATCTCGATCGCCCGCTGAGAACGAAGTCGAGCGAAGGCCGGCGGCGGTTCACTCCGGCTGATGAAAATCGCGTGACCGCCCTTTGGAATCTCAGCCACCGCCTCACGCATGACCTCGTGCAACGGCGAGTCGACCGGAACTTCCTGATAGTTATCGAAGATGAGCACGAATGGAGTCTTGAGTCGGCTGTAGAGCTCACGGAAAAAGTTCCGGCTGAAAACAGATATGCCCTGGCGATATTCGGGAGTTAAAAACGGTAGCGGCCTACGCCGACGCGGTGCTGCCAACCCAAGGAAATAAAAGAAAGTTGCAATGTCATTATCGCCCTCATCTACCTGATACCAGAGGTTGAAGAGTTTCCGTGGGACGAGATAGCTCGCGATCAGCGTCGTCTTGCCAACGCCGGGTGGCCCCCATACCCATGTGATTTGTCCTTTTCGACTGTGGTCGAGAAGGCGAAAGAGTCGAGACCTTGCGATCGTGTTTGCTAGGCTAGGCCGGGTCGTCTTTGCCAGTGCCATAGTCCTCAGACCCGCGGATTGCTGTTCGGTGTGCTACTGGCTCGCGCCCGTTCCAGCAGGGTTTCGGTTTGTGCTGAGGGTAGGGTTCCCAGGTGGCCGGCTAACGCTTTACGGCAATGGTCGTAGGTGGCGACAACATCTGCGGGGCGGCCGAGATGTCGGTAGACGTTCATGAGACTACGGCACACGTCCTCGGCACAAGGATCGACTCTGACAGCCTCCTCATAAACACGAGCGGCCTCATGCAAGTTTTCTTTCTCTTCCCAACTTTGTCCGACCCAAAGGAGTTGCCGCAAAAGCTGGCGACGAATGCGATCCCCTAGCGCAGCTGCCAATGGAGCCTCCCCATCGCCACCGAGAAACGGCCCTTGATACAGTTCGGCTGCTCGCTGTGCAACTCGGATTGTCTCGGCCCATGTACGGTCGCTGTCGATAACTCGAGAGGACTCGCTGCGTGTGAGCAGCTGCTCAACGGCCCAGGCGTCTATCCAGCAGTAACGGTCGTCTAGACTCACATCGTTGTCTTTGCGAATGATCGCCTCCTCATGCCCAAGCAAGCGCCTTAGGCGGTGGATGGCGCTCGTCAGTGCAAAGTGTGCTGCGTCGCCTTCGGCATCGGGCCAGAGTGTATCAATAAGGGTTTCTTCCCGGACATGTTGACCACCAAAGGCGATGATCGCCTTGAGCAGTGCCAGAGGCTTTCGCTGCACTTTGCCCTTAAAGTGAAGGGGCTCATCGTCCTTAAACACTTCGAATCGTCCCAGCGTGTAGATCTTTATTGGCCAGGGCCACGACTCGATCGCGACCGGTGCTTCTTTGGGCATGAGCCTGCGCTTGCGGATAAGACCCTGCACGTACTCCACTTCGATGCCGGCTTCGAGGGCCTTCGCACAAAGTTCTGCCATCACAGGAGGCTGCCACACAAACGAGTTGACAAAACCACCCGCTCGTCCAAGCTCCATCGCTCTCTTGAGTGCTTTGAGACCGTCTGCTTCTTTCCCACTATGAAAATTGAGATATGCTTCGGTCACACGCGCCATAAACTCAAAGTACGGGCTGCGTGCGCTGCGAGCGATCTCAAGCGCATCCTCGATATGTGCACGCGCTTCTTGCTCCTCACCGTGGCGGTCTAATAAGTCTGCTGAGATAAGATGCGCAGTCAACGCAAACAGAGGCGCGCCACTAGCAAGCTGCGAACGCAGCATTTCCGGTTGGTGGGCTGCGGCTCGGTCAACGTCTCCCCGGAGCAGAGCCGTCCGCATAATGAAACCGTAGGACCAGCCCCTGTACGCTGGCGTCACGACAGTTAGATCTCTCTCAATTTCCTGAATCCAGGTATCCACAGTATCCAGATCACCGTTGCTTAGCGCCGTTGTAATCCCAAGGCCCAGGGTGGAGTGTTTTGCGGCGTGGTGTGACACACCGGTGGTGCGTACCAAATCGAGCATTTCGGAAACAGTTTCGCGATATGAGGGAATGGCATAAGCCAATTCGTGCAACGTCACCGCCATACTAGCAATCACTTTAACTACGGGTGGAATGCTCCGCGATCGCATGACGGCCCGCATTTCCTCTGCCACAGTCGCAGCCTTCGCACAGTCACCGAGCTGATAATGATAATAACACCAGTTCAAAGCAGTAATCGCACGAAAGGATAATTCCGAATGCCGGCGTGTCAAACTGAGCGCCCGCTCGGCCCATCGGGCTCCGTCTGGATGGCCCGGTTGCCGGATGGCAATCGCAGAAAGCATAGCCGCCGCTACGCGTGTCTCGATTTCAACCGAGGGAAACTCGGGAATTTCCTGAAGAAGTTCATCAAGAAGTGCCACCCAATAGTCGGTAGGAGTTGCATTGCCTTCGCCTTGAAGAGAAATGATCAGTGTTGACCATGCGGAAAATATTCCTGTCGCGTCGCGCTGCTCACGGAAGATAATAAATGCCCGCTCAAGATCGCGTTGACAAGCTGCGTGTCGGTTTCCAAGCTCGCAGATCCCCCGCCAGTAAAGGAGCCATGGGGTCGCTTCGAACAGCGTTTCGGGAATAGCTGCCAACCATTCCTCCACGGTCCGTCCCCGGCCCTGACCCAGCAGCGTCGGTGCATGCCGGCAAATCAATCGTGCAAGTCCCTCCCAGTCTTTCGCGTCATGTAATAACCCAGCCGCTACCTCGACCTGGCCAGCGGTCTCGATAATTCCGGCAGCTATCCGGCGAATTTCATCAAGACGAGCGGACGCATAAGTTCGGTCCGCTTGTGCGAGTAGGAACTCCCGAAACAACGGGTGGTATTCGTAGGTCGCCTCGCTTACTCCCAATTTGTTAGTGAAGTAGTTCTGCTTGTGGAGGTTCGCTAAAATCTGACCGGCATCAAGGTGTCCTGTAAGCTTCTCCGCCATCGTTGCCGTCACTCTCGGCACAAACGCGGTCTGCAGCAACACGTCTTGTGTCTCAGGATCGGTCTTCTTGAAGATCTCTTCGGCAAAGTAGTCGAACAGCACCTCGTAAGATTGCGATTGCGGCTTTTCGGATGTCTCGCTCTCGCTGCGCAACTGCTCAAGGGATAAGACCAGACCGGCGGCCCAACCATCCGTTGCCCTGTGCAGTCTATTGATGGTGTTCTTGGACCATCGTCCTGGTGCGAGCTTCCGAACCAGTCCAGTCGCCTCCGTTTGTGTGAATCGTAACTGCGGCCAGTCCAGTATTTCGATCGCCCGCTGGGCTCGCAGCCGAGCGAAGACCGGCGGTGGTTCACTGCGACTGATGAAAATAACGTGACCGCCTAGCGGGATCTCAGCCAGCACCTCTCGCATGACCTCGTGCAATGGCGAATCGACGGAAACTTCCTGATAGTTGTCGAAGACGAGTACGAACGGAGTCTTCAGTCGATTGTAGAGTTCACGGAAAAAGTTTCGAGTGAAAACAGATATGCCCTGGCGATACTCCGGAGTTAAAAACGGCAGCGGCCGCCGCCGTGGCGCGGCCAGACCAAGAAAATAAAAGAACGTTGCAATGTCGGCATCACCATCATCTACTTGATACCAGAGATTGAAGAGCTTCCGTGAGACGAGATAGCTCGCGATCAGCGTCGTCTTGCCAACGCCTGGAGGTCCCCATACCCATGTGATTTGTCTTTTTCGACTGCGGTCGAGAAGGCGAAAGAGACGAGACCTTGCGACTGTGTTTGCTACGGTCGGCCGAGTTGTCTTTGCCAGCGCCATAGGTCTCAGAAGCGCGGATCCTTATTCAGTGCTGCTTGTTCGTAGGCGCCCCAGCAAAGCGTCGGCTTCGGCTTTACTAGTGATCCGTATTTTGCTCAGATCTCAGATAAAGATACTGATGATTAATAACAAAAAACGTTAAGTTCAGTAAAGTGAAAATTTTATAACTTAATACTAACCGCACAGTACAAAGCGAGTAGCGTGCCACTCTGAGCAATTTTCCAGTCACCGACGCAACATATTAGAATAGCGAAAGTAAAGACCTTTAGAACTTGAAAGGTGATGGACAATTCGAAGCCAGACATGTGTCCTTTTGTAGACACCCCGTATAAAAAACTGCACTCCCCACGATGCGGAGGCCAATGGGTTGAAAGACGGATCCTGTCCAAAGACCTTGACAACCGAAACCAATTTTATGGAATACTGGAGCGAGACTTATGGCAAAGAAGACTCCGAGCAAAAAGGAAAGGCGGAAAAACGATGAATACTCAAGCGCGCATCGGGTTGATCATTCCTTCCGGTAATCGGCTCACCGAGCCGCAATTTAACCAATACGCACCGCCGGGTACGGGCATTTACATTACCCGGCTGCGCATGACGGGACAGTGGCGCAAGCCGCCGGGTGAGCTGAAAAAATCACTTACGGAGGCGGCGGAGGCTTTGTCGGACACCAAGCCGGATATGATTGTTTTTCACTGTACCGCCAATTCTATGGAAAATGGGCTCGCCCACGAGGCCGCTTTGGTGGAGACGATTCAAAACGCCAGTGGTTGCCCAACGCTCACGACGGCCCAGGCGATCCGGCAGGCATTCACGCACTTCGGCATCAAGAAACTCGTGCTCATCAGCCCCTACGTCAAACAAACTAACGAGCACGAGGTCCACTACCTCACCGAAACGGGATTTACCGTGCTGCATGAGCTGGGGCTCGGCCTTGAAAGCGAGGGCTACAGCGCAGTGACGCCTGAAGAATGGATTAAGATCGTCAAAGAGAATACGCGGCCCGGCGCCGACGGCTATTTTTTAAGCTGTACAAACACGCGCATGATTGAAGCGATTGACGACTTGGAACAGGATCTCGACAAGCCGGTCGTCAGCAGCAATCAGGCTACCCTCTGGGCTTGCTTAAAGAAACTTGGAATTACACACACCAACAAGGCGCTGGGTCGACTATTTCAACAGAATTAGAATCGGCTCGACGTTTTCGAGATCTCGATCAACTTCTCTTTTAATCCGGTATTTCTCCTCTCCAGTCGGACGTTACGGATCGCCATCGCTAACGCCTTTCTGCTGCCCACAAGCACAACCAATTTCTTCCCTCGGGTCACCGCTGTATAAAGAATGCTCCGATGAAGCAGCAAGTAGTGCGAGGTGTGGAGCGGAATGACGACAATCGGGTACTCGCTTCCCTGGCTCTTGTGAACCGACGTTGCATAGGCCAGATTGATCTCGTCTAATTGGTCGGATTCGTATTCTACCAGCTTGTCGTAAAAGTCGACTTTAATACTGCCCTCCTCCCGGTCGATGCTGGCGATGCGCCCCAAGTCGCCGTTGAAGACACCTTTGTCGTAGTTGTTGCGCAACTGCATCACTTTATCGCCCAGGCGCAAAGGCGATCCGCCTCGATCCAAAGTTTCACCGACGGGGTTGAGCAGACTTTGCATCTCCCGGTTGAGGTTGATCGTACCCAGCAGGCCACGGTGCATCGGCGTCAGGACTTGAATGGCTTGGGAGACCTCCTGCGCTTCCAGTTGTAACGAATGAGGTATGTGCTTTTGCAAAAGCTCTTTGACAGCTAGGAGAATTTCTTCCTCTGATTCTCGTGCCATGAA
>AR_comb_assmDRAFT_10042986_pt1 | contig 13533 bp, 14 predicted proteins | sample ArasoioldDNA_FD_10543 | JGI IMG/M metagenome (IMG submission 10543) | reverse complement strand
GGGGCGGGGGTCCCTTCGGCGGCGAGCAGGTGGCCGGAGAAGTGGACGAAGTCGGCGGTCGATGCGGCCAAAGTGACGTCGAGGCTCCGGTCGGCGCTGAGGTCGACCCCATGGATCGTCGCTGGCTCGAACTGATCGCTTGGGCCCGGAGCAAAGCGAACGTCGAAGCTGCCAGAAGGAGCCCCCACCGAGTACTCCCCCTGTGCGTCGGTGAAACTGGAGCCGACCGCTTCTTCCGTTTCCGGGTTGAGGACGCTCACCGTGGCGCCGGCCAGCGGCCTTGGCGATTCGCCCGGGAATTGGCCACTCACCGTGCCCGAGAGCGTTGCGCCGAACGCCGAAGCCGCTAACGCCATTGCCACCACCGCGACGGCTCCGATCCCGACGAAACACCGCATCAACGATCGCGTGAAAGCCCGCCTTGCCATTCCGCCCCCCTCAACCACATGTACGCTTAAGTACCGAAACAATACCTTTACGTACTCCCGGGAGGGAGACTCACCAGTTGAGCGGAGCTGATGAGACGGTATTCCAACCCTGACATCGCCGGGCGCCTTTCGCGGATTGATATTGGCTAGCGCGCGTCGGGAAGAGAGCCGATCTGGCTCGACGCAGACCGAAGCGGAAAGCGATAGACCACATAGGTAGTGCAGATGGTGTACGCTCACCTTCAGACCTGCATCCCAAATCTAGGAGCGATATGCCAACGCTTGAGTTCAAGCTGACCGTCCCAGACGGAACCAAAATCACCATTGTCGGCGCCGATGGCGCGACGATCGTGCCCGCTGATGTAGCGCATGAGGACAACATCGAGCGCTACTGGCGCGACTACCTGAGCGATAACGGCCGCAAGGTCTACGGCGCGGCGGCGCGTATCGAGACGTTTCGCGGCCCGGGCTACACGCTCGAGGACATTGCTCAGAACCTGAGCATTGACTACGAGAGCGTGCGGAGTCTTCATCGCACGAGCGGCCGAACGGCCAGAAAGTGGCGTGAGGACACCGGCGTCGAGGAGCCAATCCGCCTAATTGATGGACCCTACGAGTGGAGCGAGGAGCACGGCGGGATGCGCACCGCCTACCACTTGCCGCCCGGCGTAGCGGAGGCCATCGAGCATCTGCCAACTCACCTCGGTACGCCCGGCGTTTGAGCCGTGAGGCTGGCAGTCTGGATCAGTTGCTCGGAAGCAGCGTGATCGCGTCCATGCCGACCAGTTCGCCAGCTTTGATCTTTCGCGACGCTATGACAGTAAACCGGTCTGGCAACTCGTGCATCGGGGCCTCGGCGAGATGGGCAACATGCTGCTCCATGTCGTCGAGCACCGAGAGGAGCTCTGCGCCCTCGGCTGCATCGCAGTCTAGGTCGCTCGACAGGTAGCGAGCCCTGCGCCGGAGCTTCGCGAGGCGGTTCAAGGCCTGAGCAAAGCGCTGATCGCTGTTTCCGAGGCGCCCGCTCCAGACGTTGTAAGCCTGCAGCAACGACCGGTGGGAAGTGAACCGCTGCGCAACTTCAATGGTGGGGGCGCATGAGAGAAGCTCGGCCTTGGCCAGCAGCTCAACTGCCGAGTGAGCATTGTCGAGACAAACCCGAAGACGGTGATCTGCCAACGCGTCATGGGCGGCACGAAGGAATTCACGGCCCGCCGCCAGGACGTCGTGACGGGCCGGGTCACGTTCGCCCAGTTGGAACGCGAGGAACCAGCTCGAATGGTGCAGAAACGCAGTGACGTGGGGGTGATGCGCGTGCTCATCGGGCAGCCGGTAGTCGGTGATCTCCGAGAAGTCATCGGCGGTAATCAGCTGCCCCTTCTTGATCGGCCCCGTGGCTTTGACCTCGATGACTCCGCCGACTTCGTTGTTGAGCCGCGTCCGAACCTCGCCATCGTCGAGGAACTGCACCTGGAAGCGGAGGACGGGCGTGCCCTCCGTCCAGTCGCTGGCCACTTCGCGCCTGGCGATCTCCGGTTCGACGTAGGCCGTGACCATGCCCTGAAAGAGCATTTGGGCAGACGCAACGGCTGCCTCTCCGTCAGCGTTGGCCTGCGGCCCAGAGGTAGCGGCCTCAGCTAGCGTTTCAGCCTGTTCGCCGGCCATGCCCCCAAGGTACTCTCCTGCTCGGTCGCGGTGCTCTGGGCGATTCAGTGAATTTGAGTCCGCCTAAGCGAGCGACGCTAGGCACCCGCACTCGGGGCAGGCACCCAAACCCGCGGCTTCCAGCTATAGCAGCGACGTTCCTTGATTCGCTGCAACCGCTTGAGATACCGGTGTCGGCGTTCGCCCGGGGCGCGTCGCCGTTCCAGTCTCCTGATGCGTTCCAGGCAGGGCGGGAGCGGGGTTTTGATTTGCCATGACAGCCCGCTTCCCCCGACCCGTGAGATGTCGAGGATCAGCGATGATTCCATGCTCAAGATGCAGGTTTCGCGCTGCTGGCAGAACTGTTTGACCGTCTTCACGGGAAAGCTCAGCGAGGACGTGTGGGTGCCGACCCCACCATCAACGAATTTGTCTTTCGCCAGGGCTTTGTAGGGCTGGGTCGTGAGGTAGAGCGTCTGTTCGAGCGTGATTGGTCGACGCGCCGTGTAGCCGAAGGAGACGATGTAGTCGCTCTTGGTCACCTGGAGTTTCGTTTCGCCCGGGATCGCCGTCCCGAGCAGCGGCAGGTTTGAAAACGTCGTGCCGACAAAGCTCGGAGGGAAGCTGCCGGTTTGCCTGCGCACCTCCAGGGCGATGGGCCCGTCGAAGGTCAAGGGCGGCAGGGTGGCTTCCCAGATACTCATGCCTCCCGGCGGCCCGGCGGTGACCAGTTTCGGATACAGCGACGACGGTCCGTTCGGGATCGAGGCACCTACGGATTGCGCACTCGAATCAACCGCGATCTGAATCCCCTGGGGCGGCAGATACGGGTGTTCCGCCGTAGCTTCCGTCAGGAGGCAGATCGTCCCGTCTGCCGAGCACTGTTCCGCCTGGGCTGCGGCAACGGGCGCGGCCAGCGTGACCACCAGCGCTGCCAGGACGATCAGTGACCAGGGAGGAGCCGCGCGTCGGGCGGTTGCGCTCCCCCCTGGTCGGGTGGCTGGAGGAAGTTGAAGGTCTGCTCGCTCAGCCCGCTGGGTCCATTGATCGGTTCTCGTCACGTCGCCTCCCCGCTCGTACGTTCGTTTTCGGTACGTCCTGAGTCCTTTAGGCCGGGGTACTTTAGACCGTGGCCCAGTAAGCCGCAAGCAGGAAGGGTGCCCAGGCGATGGCCCGCTCGCGTTCCCACGCCTTCGGAGACGCCCTCCGGGAACTCCGCGAACAGCGCGGCCTCAGCCAGGAAGCGGCAGCGCTGGCGTGCGGCTTAGATCGAGCGCACCTCGGAAATTTGGAGCGCGGCAACAAGGTTCCGACGCTGACGACGGTCTGGAAAATCACCGACGCGCTCCAGACGCGGCCTTCGGAGTTGCTGGCGCGAGCCGAGCGTTTGCTTGACGAGGGATAGCGGGTCACGCCGGAGGCTCATCTGTCGGAGGCCGGAAGCGCCCCGTGCTGGTGTAGCCGGGCGTCCAGGCCATCCCGGCGAGTAGCTCGCCCGGCTCCACTTCGAGGGCGCCGGCGATCTTGACGATCGTGTCGAGGCGCGGCATCCGGATACCGCGCTCGAGCATCCCGATCTCGGTGCGGTGAAGCGAGGCCCGAAAGCCGACCGCTTCCTGCGATAGTCCGGCCCGCTCGCGGATCAGCGCCATCGTTCGGCCGAAGCAGCGAGGCAGATCGTCGGCGCCCGGCACATCCTTCCTAGACATCGCTATCTGCCTCGTCGGTCAAGAGTTCCGAAGCGCACAGGGCCGCGCGGGTCGGGACGATCAACGCGTCCGGGTTGGCCGCGTCGCCGGGGTGGTGAAGCAGCCCAACGCGCGTCAGATCGCTCACGGCCCGTTCGATCCGGTCACGGTTGCCGAAGCTGTGGGGATCGCGGGCCAGCTCCCTAGTTAACTCGGTTCGGCTCAGCTGGACTGGATGAAGATCAAGGACGGTGAGTAAGACAGCGAGCTGGTCGTGTCGGTCAGTCGCCGCGGCGCTCTCGTTCCCTGCAGGCGGCAGGCTACGCTGACTGAGCATGGGAAGTACCCCTTCCTGTGCCAGCCCCGGGGGCGTGTCCGCGCCGCCCGGGGCATTTGCTTTTCGGACGGGCACGACCCTATGGCGGCCAAGTGGGCGTTCGCAAGTTGCGGTTTTCGCCTACCAGCTACCGCCCGAAACCTGAAACGAACGGTGATTGCGCTACTTAACGAGGTAGTTGGAAACCCGGGCGTAGTACAAGTCGGACTAGTTTCCGATAGGACTTACGCCTTGGTGGAGCGGGAGGAGATGCATTTCTAAGTGGTGCGGGCCATTAGGAACAGAATCAAACGGCATGACCTGTTCGTCAACGTCGTCACGGCGGTCTTGGCGATCTATCTCGCCGCGGGGAACATCCTCAGCGGAGTCGGAGTTCCAAGTGAAGCGTTTTGGTCGCCATGGAAAGCGCCATTCATCGGTTTGCTGGTGGCGGCAATTTATGTGCCGATTTACGGGCTATATAGAGCGCTCGATGCGCACTACGAGGCGCAGGATCGAGAAGAAGCCGAGGCAGAAAAGAAGGCAGCGGAACGACAGCAAGACCTCAACATCTACTGCCAGCAAGCCGCAGCCGCGATCCTTGGGCGGTGCCCTCAGACCGCGATCAATGAGCTTGCCGTTCAAGTATGGCTGTGCCGCAAAGATGGCGGGTTCGACCACCGCGCACGGTTTTACCTGCCTCACTACAACAAGGTCAGTGGCGTCGAATGGCGCAAAGGGAAAGGCGTTGCCGGTACGGCTTGGATCAGAATGACGCCAGTTGCGGCTGACCTCGCTGCGCTTCGCACGAAATGGGAGGCGATGGGCGAGAAAGCGTTCGGCGAACTCCCGGCAGATGAGCGCTTTGGAATGACCTACAAGGAGGTTCAGGCCTCAAGCGATTCACGCGGTGCCGTGGCGATACCGTTATTCTCGACCGAATCAAGTCCGGCCGGATCAAGCCGTACGATTCTCGGCATCTTCCTCGTGGACTACACGGCCGAAGATGGCGGTTTTCCATGCATCAAGTCTGCCGTCAACGATTGGTCCGTCCGGTCGATACTTGGAGCCTGCGAGACTGTTCTAACGGCGGGGGTTCAAGCCCCTTGACCCATCAGCCGATGCTCTCTAGATTGGAGTTGCCATGACTCAGGATTCTCAGAGCAAATTGCCAGAGGGTGCAACCGAATTGAAGCTGTCGCCATATGAGCCGTCGGTGAAGCTCGCGGTGGAAGCAGCCGAGTTGGGCGCCTCTGAGGAGGCTGTCCGTGCTCTTGGGGGTGACGAGGCCGTCGAGGTGGTTCGTCGCAAGCGCGCGGAGAGCGATGCGGAAGGCAGCAATGGCGATGGCCATCATGAGGCTGAGGCACCAACGCCTGCTGAGGCAGCTGGTTAACCCGGTCACGTTGCAGGTCCAGTCTCTTTACGACGCGCTCCTTTAGCGTCGGTGGTGGGCAGTCGAATCCCGCCAGATCAGACGGATGAAAAGTGCCGCAAGGAGGATGCTGAAAACGAATATCCCTGCCTCGCCGAGTGACCGGGCGGGACCGTCCATCCCAGCGTTGCCAAGCAGCCAGCCCACGCCATAAAGCGCAAGGGCGAGGCTTGCCAAACGGCCGACCCAGCCAAAGGCAAGCCATCGCCACCACACCGTCCGGGCCAGCGCAGCTACCAGTCCCATGAGACCAGTCGATACCAACTCGCAGGCGCACCCGGCTTCTCCGACACGACGGGCACTGCCCCGAGGACGATCGGGTCCAGGCCCTCAGCCAGTACCGCACCGGCAAGCGCGACTGGAAGGGTGACGGCTCCCACTGCGAGCTTCCCGGTGCGCCGGAGGCCCGTGACAATCTGCCGGGAACGCAGAGCCATCCGCTCGCCCAGCGCCACGGACTCAGCTGGAGGGGGAATCGGCCCAACCAAGTCAGTCGCTTCGGCCTGGTCTAGCTCAAGGCCTCCCTCGGACACTTGCGCTCGAATATGAGCCGCACGCTCCTCGGCCACCTCATGGGCAACGTAGATGCGCGGCATGTAGATCCCGGCCTCGCGGACGCGGCGCAGTTCCTCGGCCTCTCGCCTCGGCACAACCGTGTCGTCCGGAGAATTAGCCGGACCCATCACCCAGCCAATCCCGCCTGCCCCGTTGTAGAACATTGGGCCGGGCGGAAACGCCGCGATGCCGAGGTGCTCGATTTCGACGCCGACCTCTTTTGCGGCCTGGACATCTTCCGGAGCCTGCCGCTCGAGGAGCGCCACCCGACGAGCCACCACCGCTTCGTTTCCGAGCTTGGTGATGTCGTGTCGATTGAGCAGCTCCCGCACTACCTCGCTCGGGGGCCCGACCAGCTGCTGGCGATTCCTGTGCTCGTTCATTTCATTTCCTCCTTCGGGTTAGACGACGTTGACCAACGTGACGAGCGGGATAGAGATCAATCCGCAGATAAAGGTCCAAAGCACCGGCCGCATTGCCCATGCAGGCGCCTGTCGGAAACCGCCCGTGAAGACACCGAGCGCCACGGCAAATCCACCCGCGAAAAGTGGAAGTAGTGCGCCGAGCAGCGAGCCGCCAAGCAAGGCCCAGGACAACCCGATCACCAACGAGCCGCCGATCAGCGCCAAGCCGATTAGGGCGCTACGCCGCAGGTCATCGGGAACGTCGACGACCCGAGAGCCGTAGTCGGTGATGTCGTCAATGAACTCATCGAGTGACATTGCCGAGCTCGGGGAATCGTCGAAGTCGAAGGGGTCGGCCCCGTCGCCATCGCCGATTCGCCTCTCCGCATCGGCGGCTATCGCCGCCTGGTTGACGCGCTTGTCCGCACGAACCTGGTCCTTCATCCGCTGCCGCGCGATGTCGACGGCTGCTGCTTCTTCTTCGGCTCTCAGGAGGTCTTGCCCCCGAGACGCGGCATAGCGTGCCTCGTATGCCGAGTCGAACGCTAGTGACCTCGACACTTTGATCGCCAGGGGAAGTAGGTCAATCGAGATAAAGAACAGGCGCAGAATCCACGCCTCTATATTCGCTACGGGGTCCGTTGCTGCGATTGAGCCAAGCGCCTCGATGCGTGCCAGAACGCCATTGCTTTCCGCGACCGACTGCCAGCCACCGGTTTCCTCGTCGCCCTTCTGAGACTGGCGGCGTTCGATGTTCGCGTTGAGCGCTTGGAGTTTCGGTGCATTGCGCGCCCGCGCCCGATCGAGCCGGCTCGCTTCACGGTCTGCCTTTTCGGTGTACTCGCGCGCAGTCGCCGGCAGGCAGGCAGGGCTTTCGGAGCCACAGTCGGCGAGGGCGCGGAATTCGTCTCGCCGATTTTCAAGGCGGTTTTCCTGTTCGTAGATCGCGCTGCGTTTGGCAACGGCCCGATTGATGAGCGGTTCGTAGGTCCCCTTGGCGCCTGCGATCACTTCGTGGCGTTCCGCCGTGGCTTGGTTATGGAGGTAGCGATTGATCTCCGGTTCGTTGATCTTGAGGATCAAGGGCTCGGCGAGCATGAAGCCGATCAAAATGGAGACAAAGACGCGAATGGCGACGCCGACGATGAGCGGCTTCCAGGCTTCGCGAGAACCGGGGGTCTGCAAGACGAGCCGCTCAATGCCGCAAGAGAGCAGGATCGCCCAACCGAGCCCGACCAGCCAGATGTCCTCTGGCCGCTGGTCAATGACGTAAGCCAGGGAGGCACACGCCGCGATACCGCCAAGGCACGAGATGAGGAGGACGCCGAGGCCCAGCGAGTTGTAAAAGACAATCTCGCTCGGGGTGGTCCTCAATATGGAGAGGTCGGCACCCGTGAACCAGGATAGCCAGACGTTGGGCTGCGGGCGAGGGGCAGCCGCTTCTGCTACAGGTACCGACGCTTGGGGCAGCCGCCTCATCGGTCAGACCCCTGCTACATCCTCCTCCGCAGAAAGCTCGCCCGGCCGTCGGCAGAGCCGTCGGCCGGACTTAAAAAGACTGGGTTTATTGGGTGCGGAGCTTTCGCGGGTATCGAAATTTGGCGCTGCATGAACTCAATTCCTTTAAACAATGAACCTCTTGGCTGGCCAGCAAGTTAGCAGGTACGCGCGCGTCCAGACAAGGCCACGCCATGTCTTTCTAAAGGCGATTTCTCGCAAATTGCGGATAGCAAAGAGGCCCGACGCCGAGGAAACTGATAGTGGGGGCGTCAGGCCTGCGGAGTGAGAGCGCCGACCTTGAGGATCGCCAGCATCAGGGCTGGGGAAGTCAAGGGTCGGCGCTCTGGCAAGGACTTGGGCGACGCCATCGAAACCGATTGCGCCGCCCGCGGCCGAGATTCGATTGCTCGATTCTCAACCCTTCCCGCTCGGTTCTTAGCCAAAAGATTCGCAGGAATTGAATAACCCGCTGCCGAGCAGGAAAGCTTTTGATGAGAAGCCCCTTGGGGGTTAAAGAGCGTCGAGACTGGGCAGGGCTCCTCGTGCATTGTCACGCTACGCGACCTCGTACAGGCCTGTCAATACCCATATGGTGGCTTCAACCAATGTTGTCTATCTGAGTTGCGCCCTATGGGCAACGAGTCTTGCAGGCGGAGTCGATGCCTATGGCGTCCCGCTCGCAGCCTCCTCGGCGCGCCACAACTCGCTGTAGTCGGGCGGCTCGCCTTGAATGTCCGATGGGTTGTAGCCGTAGAACCGCACGAATTGCTGCCGCAGGCCCGACGACCCTTTAAGCCCGACCGCCCGCGCGGCGGCCCCCACCGTCAGTCCGTCCTTTTTCCGGCTGAGCAACTGGTGCGCTCGTTCCATCCTGACCTGGAGCAGGACGGCTCGAAACTCCGTATCGCCGACCTCCCGAAAGACTCGTTGAAGGTGGCGAGGCGAGCAACCCGCTGCGTCTGCGATGTCGGCTAGGCCCAGGTCGAACTCGCCGTAGCGCTCGCGGATCACGCGTTCGGCTTCCAGAAGAAGCCGTTTCCGCCGTCGCTGCGTTCTCCGGCTCGCCACCCCAAGATCGTTCCAAACCACGCCTATTCCTGGCGCGTTTATGGCTGCTTGCTCGACAGCGGTGCTGGCGTATGAGGCATGGAACGCCGCGTCCCCGAACACCAATTGCCTGCTGGCTCGCTTGCCCTTTGTTGCGTATACGCAACAAAATGGAAAGAGAAACGTTGCGCATACGCAACGACCTAACGAGCCATGATCTCCTTCCACCTCATTCCCGAACGCCGCGAGCCGCCCGACCTGGAGCGGTTCGTGGCAGCGCTGCTGGCCTTCACCCTGGCGCGGATGGCGGCCGAGAAGGCCGCCGCCAAGCAGCGACCGGAGAACGCCGAGGCCACGGAGGGCACCGATGGGTGACCTGCTCACGGCCGCCTCGCTCACCGTCCCACTCGCCACCGGCTCGTTGCTGGGGGTTCGGGTTGCGCTGGCCGAACGTGCCGCCGGGCACCTAAAGACCTTCCGGCTGACGTTCCCCCGGAGCGTGGAGGCGGGTCAGGTGGTCGCCGCGCTTCGGAGCGTGCAGGGGCTCCTGCCCCGTTTCCCAGACCGCCTCGTCGTCACCCGGAGTCTGGTCGTCGAGGTCGTCGCCACTGATGCCGGGATCACCCACTACCTGAGCGTTTCCGAGGGCACGGCGGCACTCGTCCTCGGCCAACTCCAAGCCGCCCTGCCGGGCCTTCGCGCCGTTCCGGCAGAGCCGCCTGACCGCCGGGCGGACCTGGCCCGCGAGCTTCACGCCGTCGGGGAGGGGGCGCTGCGAATGGAAACGACGCTAGAGAGCAACGCCGCCCTGCTCGCCACCCTCCAGCCACTCGGTTCCACCGAGGCGGCCTTCGTCCAGTGGATTATCGCCCCCGTCGAGCCTGCTCCCCGGTGGCTGTTTTGGCTGCGCCGCCTTCGGGCTGATGCCGGGGATCGAGACGCGGCCAGTGCCGAGCCTGAGCTGTACGCCGTCTGCCGGATCGGGGTGCGCGGTCCGCAGCCACAGACCCTGATCGCCCGCGTGTTCGGCGCGATCCACCGCGCCGACACGACCGACCGCCGGTTGGCGCGTCGGCTTCTCCCCTCGGTGTGGGTTGCGACCAGCGTGCAGCGCGCCGCCATCCCGGTATTCGCTCGGCGCACGCTCGGCACTGACGAACTGGCGGCCGTGATCGGCGTGCCGGTCGGCGGGCCACAGCTTCCGGGGCTCCGCTACGCCGAGAGTCGCACCCTGCCGCCAGTGCCGGAGATTTCGCGGCGCGGTCGAGTGCTCGGCGACGCCGTGGCGACCGCGGAGCCGGTTGCCTTGACTGAGGGTCAAAGCCTGACGGGGCTGATGGTCACCAGCCCCACCGGCTCGGGCAAGAGCACTGTCTTGGAGCGTCTGTGCGCTGCCGACTTTGCGGCAGGCCGCTCGGTGGTCGTGATCGAGAGCAAGGGCGACCTCATCCCCAGGCTGGCGAATCTCGTTCCGGCCGCCCACATCACCGAGACGATTGTTTTCGACCCGGCCGACCCGAAGCCCGCCGGTTTCAACGTGCTGGCAGGCGGCGATGCCGACCTCACCGTCGACCATTTGGTCGGCCAGTTCACCGAGTTGTTCTCAGGCTACGTCGGCCCGCGCTCGCAGATGCTCCTGCGGGGGGCGCTGCTGACGCTCGCCGAGGTGCCGGGCGACTGGACGCTCTGCGAGGCGATGGCTGTCCTGACCAATTCCGGCCTCAGGCGTCGGCTCATGGCGGGGATCGCCAACCAGCAGCTCGCCGAGCTGTGGACGTGGTTCGAGAGCCAGAGCGAGGCAGCCCAGGCCGAGATGGCCGGGCCGCTCATGAACAAGCTGGCGGCCTTCGTCCTGCGCCGGAACCTCCGCGCCGTGGTCGGCCAGACCAAGAGCGCCCTGGACTTCGACCTGATCCTCCGGACGCCCCGCATCGTCCTGATCTCCTTGGCCCAAGGACTAGTCGGAAAAGATGCCGCGAACCTTCTCGGCTCCTGCATCCTGGGCGCGCTGTGGGCGGCGATCCAGCGCCGGGCGGCCCTGCCACAGGCCGAGCGTCCCTTTGTCTCAGTCGTGCTCGATGAGGCGCAGGACTTCCTGTGGCTGCCGGGGATCGCGCCCGGTGACGCCGCCGCCAAGTCGCGTGGGCTTGGTGTCGGCTGGACCGTCAGTTTCCAGGCCCTCAGCCAGATCAAGCCGGAACTTCGCGCTTCACTCCTGGCCAACTTGCGCTCGAAGCTCATCATGCAAACGACGGCTGAGGATGCGCGGCGGTTCGCCCGCGAGTTCGCCCCGCATCTAGCGGCGAGCGACCTCCAAGGATTGCCCGACTTCCACGCTTACGCCGTCCTCTCAACCGGCGCCTCGGTCACGCCGCCCGTCTCGGTTCGCACCCGCCCGCCGCTTCCCCCACTCGGCTCCGGCGAAACGGTGCGTAAGTGTTCCCGCGAGCGCTACGGCCGGACGCCCTCCGAGGTTGATGCGGAAATCCGGGAGCGACTTGATTCCGCCGCTCCCGAAGCTCCCGTCGGAGCGAGGAGGCGGCGATGATCGCTGTTCGCTTCGCTCCACCGAACCAGAGCCAGCACCCCAGCCTGGGCCAGCCTTCGGCTGCCGGAGCGCCAACGACTCAGACGCCCCTGCGGAGGAGCAGATGAGTCGTCACCGGGTCACGACGGCCTACGTGGAGAAGCTGGCTGCCACGCTACCCCCGCGCGACCTCGCACTCATTCAGACGCTGGATCGGCTCCGCGTTGCCACGGCTGAACAGCTCCGGCGGCTCCACTTCACCGAGGGTACGACTCAGGCCAACGCGCGCCAGGTCTGGCGGAGACTGCGCGCCCTCACCGACGCTCGTGTCGTCTGCGTCCTCGAGCGACGCATCGGCGGCGGGCGGGGCGGCTCCTCGCAGGCCGTCTTCGCCCTCGACACCGCCGGTCAGCGACTGGCCTCGGCCGCTGGGCCTGCCGGCGGTAGACGGCTCCGGCGACCCTGGACGCCGGGTAACCAGTTCCTCGCCCATGCGGTCCAAGTCAGCCAGCTCTACGTGCAACTCCGCGAGCGGGAGCGGGCAGGTGGCGGCGAGCTGCTCGCGTACGATGCCGAGCCGCTGTGCTGGCGTCGCTTCACCGGCGTCGGCGGTGGGAGCGCCTGGCTCAAGCCCGACGCGTTCTGTCGCTGGGCCAGCACCGACTACGAGCACCTGAGCTTTGTCGAGGTGGACCGCGCCACCGCATCGGCCCCGACCCTCTCGCGCAAGCTCGACCTCTACCGCCGCTACTGGCAGACCCAGGCGAGCCGCGAGGTCGAGCGCTTCGGTGCTTTCCCCCGAGTGATCTTGCTCGTACCCACCGAGGCTCGTCACGCGGTTGTGGTTGCCGCCATCCGGCGGCAGGCGGCCGAGGCCCGGCCGCTCTTTCGGGCCGGTGGGTACGACGAGTCAGCCAACCTCCTAACTGGAGACGGGGCGTGAAGGAACTGCCACGCAACCAGATCATCCAAGGCGACGCGCGGGCGGTGCTGTCCGGTTTGTCGCCGGAGTCGGTGGACTGCTGTGTGACGAGTCCGCCCTACGCAAACGGCTTGCGCCAGTACTCGAACCTGGCAGACGAACTCGGTCAGGAGCCGAGCGTCACCGAGTACGTCGAAAACCTCCGGGACGCGCTTCGCGGCGTACGGCAAGTGCTGAAGGACTCAGGCTGCCTGTGGGTGAACCTGGGCGACTCGTTCAGCAAGTCTCGGCAGCAGGGCGCGCCAGCGGGCAGCCTGCTGCTCGCGCCCCAGCGCCTCGCGCTGGCGTTGGCTGCCGACGGCTGGTGCATCCGCAACGTCTGCATCTGGCAGAAGCCGAACCCCCGGCCGGAGTCCGTACGGGATCGGTTGAGCCAAACCTACGAGGTGGTGATCTTCGCGACCAAGACCCGGCGCTGCTACTTCGACTTAGACCGGGTCAGAATTCCGCATCGCTCGGCCGGGCGGGAGCGTCCCAGAGCGCGCGAGCGCGGGCGGCTCTACCAGGGCGGAAACGACGGGCTCGGCAAGCTGAAGGCGGCCGGGCGAGTCGGGCACCGGCACGGCAAGAACCCAGGCGACATTTTTACGATCCCGACCGCGACGGATCGCCGGGGACACCAGGCCACGTTCCCCGAAGCCCTCATCGAGCCGCTGATCCTGGCGAGTTGCCCGGAGTCCATTTGTGTTCAGTGCGACGGTGCTTGGGTGCGGCCGAGCCGGATCGTCAGCACGCCGACTGGTGAGGGGATTCGGCACCGCCAAGAAGTCGGCGAGCTTCAGAGGTGCGACTGCTTCGCACCGGCTCGCCCTGGCGTCGTGCTTGACCCCTTCATGGGCACCGGGACCACGGCGGTCGTGGCCCGGCGACTTGGTCGCGACTTCCTCGGCGTCGAGCTTTCGGAGGAATACGTGGGGATCGCGAACGAGCGGCTGGCGTCAGTTCGCCAGTCCTGCGGCGGTGTCAGTGGACGGCTCCACGGCGGGCGGAAGGAACGTCCTTCTGCC
>AR_comb_assmDRAFT_10276138_pt1 | contig 13536 bp, 11 predicted proteins | sample ArasoioldDNA_FD_10543 | JGI IMG/M metagenome (IMG submission 10543) | reverse complement strand
GCTGTTCCAGCCACTCCACGTCCATCGGGTCGTGGCCGTTCCCGTTGCCTGACGAGTGGCCGTTCCCGTTGTGTGCGCCGTTTCCATTCTCGGCCGCCGCGCGCGAGGTCAGGGAAGCCCTGCAGACGACCCTGGCCTTGAGGCCGGCCGTCTCCCCGAACCGGCGCGCGATCCAGTCCGCGGTCGAGTCGTCCCCGAGGACGAGACAGCGCTCCTCGTCCGACAGGACCGAGGCCGCGTGCCTGGCGAGGGTCCGCATCGTCACCATCCCCACGAACAGCAGCGCCCAGACGCCGACCGCCTGGTCCCTGCCGAACTCGCCCTGGACGATCAGGTTCCCGGCCAGCCAGATCACCAGCGCGTAGAGCGTCGCGACCCAGAAGAGGGTGGGGACCTCGTCGAGGGTCGTCTTCCTGACCAAGTGCTCGTCCCGGTCATACAGACCGGTGACCTTTCCGACGACCAGGACCAGAGGTAGGGCGAGCAGCGCCGCCGGGTTGAGTGAGTCCTGGCCCAGGATCGGCACGCCGATCAGCACGGCGATGCCGGCGGCCGCGACATCGGCGAGAGCCAGGGCGCGGCGGTAGATCGCGTCCCGACGGTAGGCCGCGGCGGGCAGCTGGCCCTCGGGGGACTTCTCGCGAGGTTCCGGGTCGCTTGTCGGCGCACCGGGGAACCGATCGGCCCGCAGCGGGGGGAAGGGCGTCGGCGCCGCACCGTCCGTCGCCACGGATGCCTGCAGCGCCAGGGGCTCAGCCGCCTCTTCGAACCCCAGATCAGTGGTCAGTTGCCGTTCGGCCATCCGCCTCTGATGACTAACGGGCGAAGTTCGCCTCGAGGGACGCTCCCGAGGCCCGGATCCAACGTAATTCGTACCTACGTGCGCCGCGGGAGAATCGCCGCCGCTCCTACGTTGGTGGATCGAGGCCCTTGATGCACGTCGAGCTTCGAGAGCAGACCGATGCGCCGATGAGCCGGGTGGGCATGCCCACCTGCCGCTTCTGCTCGGCGCCGCTGCACCACACCTTCGTCGACCTGGGCATGTCGCCGCTGTGCGAGAGCTACGTGCCTCCGGAGAGATTGGGCGAGATGGAGCCGTTCTATCCGCTGCACGCCCGCGTCTGCGAGCAGTGCCTGCTGGTGCAGCTCGAGGAGTTCGTGCCGCCCGCGGAGATCTTCAGCGAGTACGCCTACTTCTCCTCGTACTCCGACTCATGGGTGGCTCACGCCCGCGACTACGTCGAGTCCACGGTCCGGCGCTTCGGACTCGGCCCGGACAGCCAGGTCGTCGAGGTGGCGAGCAACGACGGCTACCTGCTCCAGCACGTGGTCGCGCGGGGAATACCGGCGCTCGGGATCGAACCGGCCGCGAACGTCGCCGAGGTCGCCCGCGAGCGCGGCATCGAGACGATCTCCGAGTTCTTCGGCCGCGACCTGGCATCCACCCTCGTGACGCGGGGCCGCCGGGCGGATCTGCTGGTGGCCAACAACGTCTTCGCGCACGTCCCGGACTTGAACGATTTCGCCGCTGGAATGGAGCGCGTGCTGGCGCCGGGAGGGGTGATCACGATCGAGTTCCCCCACCTCGCGCGACTGATCGAACAGAACCAGTTCGACACGATCTACCACGAGCACTTCTCCTACTTCTCATTGATCAGTGCGCGCATGGTGCTTCGGGCGCATGGTCTCGAGGTCTTCGACGTCGAGGAGATCCCGACGCATGGTGGCTCGCTTCGGGTGTACGCGCAGCGAGAAGCGGACGGCGGCCACGAGGTCAGCCGAGGCGTGGCGGAGCTGGTCGAGCGCGAGCACGAGCTCGGCCTCGATCGGCTCGAGGGCTACTCGGGCTTCGCGCCACGCGTCGCGGAGACCAAGTGGAGGCTGGTCGAGTTCCTGATCGCCTGCCGGCGCGACGGCAAGCGCGTGGCGGGCTACGGCGCTCCGGGGAAGGGGAACACCCTGCTCAACTACTGCGGGATCCGCACCGACCTGGTCGAGTTCACGGTCGACCGCAATCCCTACAAGCAGGGGCAGTTCCTCCCCGGCACCCGGATCCCGATCCGCGAGCCGGAGGAGCTCGAGCGCGGCCGGCCGGACTTCGTCCTGATCCTGCCCTGGAACCTGAGCGAGGAGATCATGGCGCAGCTCAGCCACCTGCGCGAGCGGGGGACGCGCTTCGTCGTCCCCATCCCGGAGGTGAGCGTCCTGTGAAGGTGGTGATCTTCTGCGGCGGGCAGGGACTCCGGATGCGGGAGGCCTCCGAGGTGGCACCCAAGCCGATGATCCCGATCGGGCCCCGGCCGGTCCTCTGGCACGTCATGAAGTACTACGCACACTTCGGCTTCACCGACTTCATCCTCTGCCTGGGCTACAGGGCGGAGGCGATCAAGCGGTTCTTCCTGACCTACAGCGAGGCGATGGCGAACGACTTCGTGCTGTCCAACGGCGGCGCCGACGTGCACCTGTTGAAGACCGACATCCAGGACTGGAACATCACCTTCGTCGACACGGGCCTCCGGACGCCGATCGGCGAGCGGTTGCGGGCCGTTCGCCATCTGCTGGCGGAGGACGAACTCTTCCTGGCGAATTACGGCGACACGTTGACCGACGCCGACCTGCCGGCGATGATCGATCGCGCGCGGAATGCGGAGGTGACCGCGAGCTTTCTCGCGGTGCGACCCAACTACAGCTTCCACGTCGTCTCGATCGGCGAGGACGAGCGGGTCACGGAGATGCGCGACGTGACGCGCTCGGACATCTGGATCAACGGGGGCTATTTCATTCTGCGGCGGGAGTTCCTCGATGAGCTCCAGCCGGGAGAGGATCTAGTCGAGGAACCGCTGCGGCGATTGTTCCCCAGCGGCAGGGTGATGGCGCAGCGACACAACGGCTTCTGGGCGCCGATGGACACGCTCAAGGACCAGCAGTGGCTCGAGAACCTCCACGAGAGCGGCAGCGCCCCATGGCAGGTCTGGGATCCCAACCGCGACCTGCAACAGGACCTCGAGTACGCGGCAATTGCATGATGCTGCCCCTCGCGCTCGGCGGGCAAAACGGAACCGGGGCCCGGGCACTCGCGATCGGCGCTCATCCCGATGACATCGAGATCGGCTGTGGCGGCACCCTGCTGAAGCTGATCGAGGCAGACGCCCTCCACGAGGTCCGGTGGGTGGTCCTGAGCGGCGACGAGGTCCGTGCGGAGGAGGCGCGGCGGAGCGCGGAGGCCCTGCTCGAGAGCGTGCCCCTCAGCATGGTGATGGTCTGCGACTTCACCGACGGCTTCTTCCCCTACGAGGGCAAGAACGTCAAGGACTTCTTCGAGGAGCTGAAGGCCGACTTCTCTCCGGACGTGGTCTTCACCCACCAGCGCGACGATCTCCACCAGGACCACCGGACCGCCTGCGAGCTGACCTGGAACACCTTTCGCGACCACCTGATCCTCGAGTACGAGGTTCCGAAGTACGACGGCGACATGAGCGCCCCCAACACCTTCGTTCCCCTGACCGAGGCCGTCTCCAGGCGCAAGATCGAGCACCTGATGGACCACTTCGCCTCCCAACGATCGAAGCACTGGTTCAGGGAGGAGCTCTTCTCCAGCCTGCTTCGCCTGCGCGGCATGGAGTGCAACTCGCCGAGCTCACGCGCCGAGGCGTTCTTCTGCCGGAAGGCCGTGCTCGCGTGAGCACGATCCTCGCCGAGCCGGCTCAGCGGGAGGACGTCGGGCGCGAGGCATACGAGCTGATGCAGCGGCTGTTTCCGCTCTGCCGCAGCCTGACCGGCGCCGGGGTGCGTGCCACCTTCGACCTGATCGAGGAGCAGATCCCGATCACGCGCACCGAGGTCCAGAGCGGGACCCGCGTCCTCGACTGGGTGGTGCCGGACGAGTGGAACGTGCGAAACGCGTACATCGCGACCGCTGACGGAAGCAGGGTCGTGGACTTCCGCGACTCGAACCTCCACCTGGTCTCCTACAGCGAGCCGGTGAGGGGGAGGTTTCGGCTGGACGAGCTTCGCGAGCGGCTGCACACGCTTCCCGACCAGCCTGATGTGATCCCCTACCGGACCTCCTACTACCACCGCACCTGGGGCTTCTGCCTCTCACACCGGCAGTTGCTCGAGCTGGGCCCCGGCCCCTACGACGTCGTCATCGACTCGACCCTCGAGCCAGGGCACCTCTCGTACGCAGAGCATCGGGTCGAGGGCGAGGGCGAGGGCGAGGTCCTGTTCTCCACCTACGTCTGCCATCCCTCCCTCGCCAACGACAACCTCTCGGGGATCGCCGTTGCGACGATGCTCGCCCGGCGGCTGGCCGGCCGGCGGCTGCGGCACTCCTATCGCTTTCTCTTCGCCCCTGGGACGATCGGCCCGCTCACCTGGCTCGATCGAAACCGCGAGCATCTGGACCGGATCCGGCACGGAGTCGCGATCTCCTGCATCGGCGACGACGGGTGGCTGACCTACAAGCGCAGCCGTCGCGCCGACGCCGAGGTCGACCTGGCGATGGAGGCGGTTCTGCGCGGCTCGGGGGAGCCGCACCGGGTCCTGCCCTGGGAGCCCTGGGGCGGAGACGAGCGCCAGTTCTGCTCCCCCGGCTTCGACCTTCCGGTCGGCACGCTGATGCGCACGCCGCACGGGGAATTGGACGGCTACCACACCTCGGCCGACGCCCTCGAGCTGATCCGCCCCGAAGCGCTCGCCGGCGCCGTGGAGCGCTGCCTCGAGCTGGTGGGCGTGCTGGAGACCAACCGGACCTACACCAACCTCAGCCCGTACGGCGAGCCACAGCTCGGGAGGCGCGGCCTCTACCGGTCCGCCGGCGGGGCGGTGACGAGCCCCGACGAGGAGAGGGCGATGCTCTGGGTCCTGAACCAGAGCGACGGGAGCGCGAGCCTGCTCGACATCGCCGTGCGCTCCGAGCTGAGCTATCCCCTGGTGAGGCGGGCCGCCGAGCGGCTCGAGCGCGCCGGGCTGCTTGCCGCGGCGCCATGAGCGATCTGCGGGACAGCCGCGTGCTGGTCACCGGCGCGACCGGTTTGATCGGCCGGCAGCTGGTGCCCATGTTGAGGGAGGCCGAGGTGGTCGCGGTGAGCCGCTCGCCTCGGGAGGACACCGAGGGAGTCTCGTGGGTGGCCTGCGATCTCGCCGAGCCCGGCGCCACCTTCGGGCTGGTCATGTCGGTGCGCCCGGAGGTCGTCATCCATCTGGCCGGCAGCGTTCGTGGCGATCGGTCCCTCGACGCCGTCTCGCCCACGCTGATGACCAACCTGGTATCCGGCGTGGAGCTGCTCGAGGCAGCCACGAAGGTGGGTTGCCGGAGGATCGTCTGGAGCGGCTCGCTGCTCGAGGAGCCGGCGGAGTCGCGGACCTTCCCCGTCCCGCCGTCCCCCTACGGCGCCTCGCGCTGGGCGGCGAGCGCCTACGCCCGCATGTTCTTCGCCCTGTTCGAGTCGCCGGTGGTGATCCTGCGGCCGTCGTACGTCTATGGCCCCGGTCAGGACGCGACGAAGCTGATCCCCCATTCGATCAACTCGCTGCTCGACGGAGCGAGCCCCAGCCTGGGATCGGGGACTCGTCGTCTCGACTGCATCTACGCCACAGACGCGGCACGGGCCTTCCGCGATGCCGTGTCGGCCGTGGGCGTCGAGGGCCGCACGATCGATCTCGGCTCGGGAGTGCCGCTCTCGGTGCGCTCGATAGTGGAGTCGATCGTCGAGGTGATCGGCCCGACTCCGGGCCACCCCGTCTTCGGAGCGGTACCCGCTCGGCCGCTGGAGCAGGAGGTGCTCGTCGACGTCGAGCAGGCGGCGGAGGCGCTCGGCTGGCGTGCGACGACGGGCCTGGAGGACGGGCTGCGGGAGACCGTCGCCTGGTTCCGGGACCGACGCTACGAAGCGGTTCCGGCCGGCACCCGCGACTGACCGTCGTATATGGCGACCACGTCGTCCGGAAGGGGCTCCAGGTCGCTCGCCCGGACGAAGTCGCGCAGCGTCGTGCCCGAGCACTCCGAGTCGAGGTTCGGAGCCCCGACCCGATCGACGAGGTCGGACAGGTTCACCGTGCGGAAATCGATGCTGAAGCGCGTGCTGCGCGTCGTGTTGGGGACGGTCGAGTGCAGCTGTGCGGCTGAGAAGACCAGGGTGCCGCCCGGAGGGGTGACGACCCGGACGTCGGGCTCCAGGTCGAGCGGCTCCTCGGGCTGCGGTTGCTTGCGCGTCTCCTTCTTGACCTGCTTCGCCGCCTGCTGACGGCCGGTCTTGCTCCACTCCTCGTAGTCGTAGCCCGCGGAGCTGTTGCGGACGGCCTGGTCGAAGTACTCGGGGTGGAACGCCATCGAGTTGTGGGACTCGATCTCGTAGACCGGCAGCCACCAGTTGAGCTGCTGCTGCGGAGCCGAGAACCAGGTGTCCCGGTGGGGGTGAAACTGGTACGCCAGCCCCGCGTTCAGATAGTCGACCGGAGCCATGGTCCGCAGACGCGGGACGTCGAAGTAGGTCTGATCTAGGTCGCACCCCAGGTCGGACAGCAGCCGCCCGATCTGCTCCTTGGCGCGCGGGTGGTGGATGAACTCGGGCTTGAGCTCGGCGAGGATCTCCACGTAACGCTCGGGGTCGAGGCTCTCATGTGCGACCGTGGGGTCGTGGGGCGCGAACGCCGCCTCGCTCAGCTCCCGGGCAAGCGCGCAGAGATCGGCGGCGCTCACCTGCGGGGCGAAGGCGAAGAGCTCACCTCTATAGAGCCGATGACGGCGGTCTTGATCTGTGGTCTGGGAGTCGAGGTAGATCGTCGGCAAAGGGGATCCTCCACGGTCGAACTTCGGCCCTTCGGCGGGCCTCACCCCATCTAACGGCCGCAGACCGCCCAACCTTCCGCTCTCGGGAGACGAAATCCAAGTACCAGCAACGGACCATTGGGCGAAAGCGCGGAACCGGCGCGGCCGTTTGTCATCTGAGGCGACCAATCCGGCCTCGAGGATGGACGAGCTGAAACGGCATCGAATGGACTTTGCGCGAGCGTCAAACCAGCGGTCACGCGGGATACATGCGCAAGGCTGGTTGCGCTCCCCGGACGTTCGCGTCTCCGTGATCGGCTGAGGGCACGGCCGCCGAGCGTCAGATCGCGATCGCGCCACGCGGGAAAGATCGCGATCGCGCCACACGGACGAGCTCTGCCGCCGCAAACAGATGGCCTGGTCCGATGCGTTAGTCGCTCAGACGGCGGATATCACCGATGAGCGTCGTCGAGCGACGCGGAGTGACCCTGAAGGCCCGGACACACAGCCAACGCCCGCCGGCGGCCTCGACGGAGACGCGGGACCGAGTCGTCTGGCTCGACGGACTCCGAGGCGCGGCAGCGATGTTCGTCGTCCTTCACCATGCGTGGCTGGCGACCTGGCCTGACTTTCCGCACAACGACGGTCCGTGGTTGTTGGGCTGGCTGCTGTATGGACACCTCGCCGTTGCGGTCTTCATTGTCGTCTCCGGCTTCTCGCTGGCGCTGGCACCGATGCGTGACAACGCACAGTTGCGAGGGGGCACGTCCCGCTTCGTGCGGCGGCGCGCCTGGCGGATCCTGCCGGCCTATTGGGCCGCACTGATCTTCTCGACGCTGATCACCGCTTGCCTGCTGCGCCCTGATCTCGGGGCGCCGGACGTCTCGAAGGCGCTGGCCGTCCATGGCCTGCTCTTGCAGGACGTCATTGGCAGCCAAACGCCCAACGGCGCGTTCTGGTCGATTGCCGTCGAGTGGCAGATCTACTTCGTCTTCCCACTCATCCTGTTGGTGGGCAGGAAGCGGAGCCTCGAGGTTGCGGTCATCTTGACGATCGTTGCGGTTCTGCTCACTCAGATCGTCGCGGGGCTCGGCACACCCTTCAGCAAGCTCAACGAGCTTACGCCCCAGTTCCTCGCGCTCTTCGCGCTGGGCGTCCTCGCTGTCAAGCTCGCCCACACCGGAGAGAACGCCAAGCTGCCGCGCTGGCTGGGCGCACTCGCGCTGGCTGCCCTCCTGGCTGTCGTCGCGGGCGCGCTGCTCCGGGGCTCGGAATGGATGGTCGCCCACTTCTTCTACGTAGACCTGGTCTTCGGTCTCTTCGTGGCATGCGCGCTCTACCTGCTCTTCATTGGTAATGCCGTTGCTCCCCGCCGCCTGCTGACCTCGCGCACGATGCTGCGTCTGGGGCTCTTCTCGTACAGCATCTACCTGATCCATGCTCCGATCATCGCCGTGCTCGACAAGTACGTGATCGGCTCACTGGGCATTTCCGCGCCGGCGAAGTTCGGCTTGCTGCTGGTCGTCGCGGTGCCGCTCGTGCTGCTGCTCTCCTACGCATTCCATCTGCTTTTCGAAGCGCCCTTCCTCCGGCACCGCGGCAGGCGCGCTCTCCGCGAAATCCCAGGCGTGCAGATGATTCTGCGGGGCCGAGGTGCGTCCACGGTCCCTCCCACGGACGTAGCCATGGCACGCGGGCATGGAAGCGACTAGGGCGTTTGCTGCGACGGACGCTGCGCCTGCCGCACGGGGCTCGGGGGAGCTCGTGCGCACCGGCGAGGCCCTCGCCGACCTGGCTCAGGCCCTGGCGCCTGTCGATGTCGAGGTGTTTGCGCCGCTGGAGGACTCGCTCTCGGATTGGCGCACGCCACGGATCGCCGCAGACCTCGGACCGCGGTTTCCCGCGCTATTGGCGGCGGCGGAGCGGTCCCTGGGACGCGGTCCCGAGCGAAACGCCTTCAATCGGGCACTGGTCGCCCACCTCGCTTCGCGTCTCCCCCTACGCCTCGATGCACGCCGGCTCCCGACCGACGTCGTGGAGCGCGTGCCACCCGCGCTCGAGCGCCTGCGTGCGTTCCTCAGCGAGCCACGCAATGGCTACGGGCTGGGCGACGAATACTTCCTCCGGGACGTTCGCTTCGCCGCAGGGTGGACGGTTCCCTGCGGCTCGGAGGTGATCGATCTTCGGGCTCGCGTCAGCCTGCCCGCCAGCTTCCAGATTGCGCTCAGAGCCAGGGCACCCCGACTCGCCCTGCGACGCCTGCTCGTGTCAGAGCCGGACCCCTGGTTCGCCCCCCATACCGAGTCGCGACATCTTGACGAATTCAATGAGACCGGCTGGGAGACGACCTACCGGAACGTCGCCTCACTGCTGCGCAGGCACACCGATGTCGTCGGGGTCGTCGGCTACAGCTGGTTCTACGATCCCGCGCTCGAGCTGATCAGCCCGCGCCTCGCCTACCTCCGCAGGGGCCCGCTCGCCGGCGGCGCCGTCTTCATTCGCGGGCACACCACCGAGTTCGACGTGAGGAACGCGACCGCGAAATCGCGGACTCGAAGGCAGCTGTATCGAGCGGCCGAGTACACGCCAGTCGGCTACAAGATGGTCTGGCTGCGCGACGACATCCTCCGCTGGGCCGAGGGGGCGGCGCGAGTCCCGCGCTGACCTCAGGCCAGCGGGCCGGTCGTCCGCAGCCAGGCGCGCCCCCCGCGGAGAGCCGGCATCAGCTCCAACTCGGGCCCGATCCGCCAGCTCGCATAGCCGTCGAGACGCACCCTGTTCCAGATCTTGCCCGAGTTCCCGTTCATATGGAGTCGCGACTCCGCCAGGAACGAGGCCTCATGCCCGGACTCGTGAAGCACCCTCTCGACCATCGGAGTGGCGTCCCGGCGCTGGCCATACGGATAGCCGAACGCCCGCACCGATCGTCCGGTCAGTGACTCGAGTCGCCGCCCATGCTCCACGATCTCCTCACGCGCCACGTCCTCGTCCGGGATCGATCTGCAGAACAGGTGCGTGCGGGTGTGGTTGGCAACCTCGCATCGGTCTGCGGCCAGCCCGGCGAGGTCCTGCGAATCGAGGAAGATCCCGCTCTCGGCTCGAAGCGCGGCCCGATCGACCTCGAAGCGATCCGCCAGTTCGCCCCCGAGGGCCTGAAAGCGGCTGTACGGCATCGCGGCGACCAGATCCAAGAGCTGCAGAAAGCTGCGGGTCTGCCGTGCACCGGGGTCGATGGCCGCCGCCAGACGCTCCAGGCCGACGCTTGCGCAGAGGTACGACAGGAGGTTGTCGAGGGGAAGGTTGCCGGGCTCGAGAGTCGCCCCCGTCACGAAGAGGACGCTCGGCAGGCCGAACCGGCGAAGCACAGGCAACGCGGTATCGACAAAGGAGCGATAGCCGTCGTCGAAGGTGATCAGCAGGGCGCGGCGCGGCAACCTCCCTGAAAGCACCATGTCGAGGCTGACGATTTCGTAGTTACGCTCCAGCTTTCGTACGTGTGCTTCGAAGACCTTCGCCGGCGTGTTGACGGCCAGACGATCGACAAGGACGGACGCCTTGCTGGCGACGTGGTGGTAAAGGACGGCGCGGAGCGGAGGGCGCGCCTTGGGGCCGTGCGCCGCGAATCTCATCTCCTCAACTAACGGTAGGGATGGCAGAGAGCTTCCGGCTCCAAAAAGCACGATCGCGGCCGAGCGAGAACCACCTCGCCAGTGGAAGGCAGCCTGCGTCGCATGCGTTGATAGCGTGATGAGCGAGCCAACTGACTGGGATGCCGCCGGCCCACTCGCGCCGCTCAAGCTCGTTCAGGGGAGTAGCGCAAGGGGGGTCATGTGTTGAAGCCGGGAGACGTGGTCGAGGTGCGGGCCCCCGAGGAAATTCGGGCGACGCTCGACAGCGAGGGCTCGGTTGACGGAATGCCGTTCATGCCCGAGATGCTTCGCTACTCGGGGAAGCGGTTCACCGTCTCGCATCGGGTCGAGAAGATCTGTGACACGGTGAGCGGTGCTCCCCCGAGGAGCCTGAGGATGCGCGACACGGTTCTGCTCGAGGATCTGAGGTGCGACGGGTCGGGCCATGGAGGATGCCAGGCAGGCTGTCGCGTCTACTGGAAGGAAGCGTGGCTTCGCCCCGTCGACTCCAGCGCCGAGCGCGAAAGTCGCAATGGCGATGCACTTGCCCAACTCGAAGAGCTTGTGCACGAAGCTACGCGGGTTGTGCGCGAGGTTGACGGGGCTTCCGTCGAGTCATACCGCTGCCAGGCGACAGAGGTCTTGCGCGCAGCCGAGCCTCTCAGCAAGTACGACCTACGCCAGTACGTTCGCGAACTCACCGCCGGGAACGTCCGGGTCCTGCGCTTCCTTCGCGTTGCGGTGCGCGGCTTGAGCCGCGCGATCGGGCGCCGGCTCCGGCTTCTCAGCTGGGAACCCCTGCCGCACAAGGGCGCTCCGGTTCGCACCCGAGGCAACCTCGATCTGCAGCCCGGCGATTCCGTGGAAGTGCGGTCACCGCAGGAGATTGCTCCGACCCTCGATGAGGGCGCAAGGAATCGCGGGCTGACTTTCGACTGGGAGATGATCCCCTACTGCGGTGGCCGGTACCGGGTAAAGGATCGCGTGGAGCGGATCATCGACGAGCGAACTGGTCAGATGATCGAGATCTCCAGCGACTGCTTGATCCTGGACGGCGTGGTGTGCAGCGGCGAGCACAGTTCGGGGCATTGGTTCTGCCCACGGGCGATCTATCCCTACTGGCGGGAAGCGTGGCTCCGTCCAGTCGAGGAAGCGGATCCTTTGCCCTCCGGCGGATCGGATGCCGAAGCAGCCAACCCCTAGGTCCGCTGGCCGTGGACACGAACACGACGAATGATGCTGAGCGCGTCCACGTTACGGTCGGCATTCCCACCCGGAACAGATCGCAATTGCTTGGGCGGGCGATCGCAAGCGTCCTCGGGCAGAGCTATCCCCATTTCACCTTGGTGGTATCCGACAACGCGTCGGACGACGACACGGCCAGCGTCGTAGCCTCGTTTCGCGATCCGCGGCTCGTCTATAGACCCCTCGACCACGACATTGGCAGGGCTGCGAACACCAATCGGCTGATCGAGCTTGCCGAGACCGAGTTTGTCGTCCTCCTTGGAGACGATGACGAGCTCCATCCCGATCACCTGTCGCTGACGGTTCCCGCGCTCGAGCGTTGGCCGACCGTGGGTGTCGCGCATACCGGCTGCGTGATCGTCGACCTCCTCGACAACAGCTTGGATAGGCACGTTCGGTTCATCGAAACGAAAGACCCGATCGTCTTCGAATCGGGCCGGCAGTTCCTCGAGCGCAGCATGAAGTCGGGGTGGACGGTGTGTTTCTCGTCGGCAATCTTCCGCAGGGCGGCGCTGGTCAGCGGCGACGGTCTGCGGCCAGAAGACGGCGACATCGACGATCTACCGCTGCTGATGCGTATCGCGACCAAGTGGGACTTCGCCTACCTCAACCAACCGCTTACCCAGATCAGGGCGCATTTCGAGGCATCCTCCTCCTCCCTCGGCTCATTCACGGCGAACGGGTATCGGTCGTCGAGCTCCCTTCCTGACATGCTCTACGAGCGCCGACGGCGGTTCCTCACCGAGGCCCACATCTCACAGATCGAAGCCCGGCGACTGGCCGATGTCGCCGAGCGGACTCATCGGCGTGATCGTGTCCGGCACCTTTCCATGTGCGCCACCACCGGCGACAAGCCGGCAACGGTATTCAGGGCCCTCGGCAGAGAGGTCCGCCGGGATCGTCGCCTGGCGCTCGACCCGATGACCTGGCGCTTCGTCATCGGGCAGCTCGGGGGGCGGCGGATCCGCGACGGCATACGACGAGCCTTGGAGCCAGCGGGGCACAATCCTTGAAGATCGCATTTCTCATCCCCAACCTCGGTATCGGCGGTGGGAATTCCGTCATCTTGGCGCACGCCCGCACGGCCGCCGCAGCCGGCCACGAGGTCACTATCGCGGTGACGGAAGGCCTGCCTGCCGCGTCAGACGCGTCTCGCATCGAAGGCCCTCGAGTCGTTTCCCTCCGTCAGGCGTCGGATACGGAGTACGACATAGCGATCGCCTCATGGTGGCTCGACATCCTCTTGCTTCCACGGCTCGTTGCAGGCAGGCACGCACTATTTCTGCAACGCATGGAAGATCGCATTTACGGACCGGGCGACGTCCACCGCTCTCTGGCTCGAGAGACCTTTCGAGTTCCACTTCCGGGGATCACGATCGCCGATTGGCTGAGAGATCAGTTTCAGCTCGAGTACGGACGAGAACTCGCGGTTGTGCTCAACGGTCTCGACAAGTCGGTGTTTCGTCCTGACGGACCCCAGCTGGCGCCACCTCGAACGGATGGCGTTCGAGTCGTCGTTGAAGGACCGCTCGCCTCCTGGCACAAGGGCGTTGTTCCCACCCTTCAACTGGCCCGGTCGATTTCCGACGAAACCTGGCTTCTCACATCGACCAACGTCGGCCCGATCTCAGGGGTGGACCGTGTCTTCTCGCGTCAATCTCCGGCCGAGGCTGCTGCCGTCTATCGATCCTGCGACATCCTGCTCAAGCTCAGCTTGATCGAGGGGTTGCCCTTGCCGCCCCTCGAGATGCTCCATTGCGGCGGAACGGTGATTGCCTTTGATGTCCCGGGAGTCACGGAGTACGCCGAGCAGGGGCGCAATTCGCTGCTTGCACCTCCCAGTGATTTCGAGCGCGCTGGGGAGCTGATCTCGGCGCTGCTCAAGGATCGAGA
>AR_comb_assmDRAFT_10209723_pt1 | contig 13540 bp, 9 predicted proteins | sample ArasoioldDNA_FD_10543 | JGI IMG/M metagenome (IMG submission 10543) | reverse complement strand
GAGCCGCACCGCCATCTCGCCGCGTCGTTCAGCGACGACGAGCGCGATGACGCCGAAGACTCCGGTGGCGGCGAGCAGCAACGCGGCCGCGCCGAACGTCGACATCAATAACAAGCCAAGCGTCGGCCAGACGAGCGACGCCGATACAACCGTTGCCAACGGCTCGAAGTCCACGGGCACCTGCGGATTTACCCGCGACAGCTCGGAGCGGATCTGCGGAATCAATCGCTCGGGCCGTCCGTCCGCCGTCGTTATCACGACCGTGCGTCTCAACGACATCACCTGCGTATCGGAGACGTAGACGGTCGGCTCCGCCGCTTTCGTCAAGTCCGAGTACGGCACGTCCTCGACCACGCCGACGATCGCGGCATCGCGCGAGACAAAACGCTGCCCATCGCGGGTGACGAAACGGCCAGGATTGATCCGCTCGCGAAGCGGATCGAGATCGGGTATGAACTTTCGTGTCCAGGCGCGGTTTACGATGGCGACGGGAGCGCCGTACAACCGATCGTCGCGTGAGAATGATCGACCGGCAACCACGTCGATACCAAACATTTCGAAGAACTCGGGCGAGACGACACGCACCCGGCCGTTCGGCCGGTTGGACGGCTCGGTCGGGCGATTGGTGATGTCGACAAACGCTGTCGAATCCCACTCGTGGCGGAGCGGCAAGGAAGACGCGACGCCAATCGCTGTGGCCCCGAGCGCGCGCAGCCGGCTGTCGACCTCGTCCGACCAGGCCCCAAGTCGTTGCGGCTCTCCGTAAGGATCGGGCGGCAGCAAGACGTCGATCGCGAGACGTCCTTGGGGTGTGAACCCCGGATCAATGGCGAGAAGCTGCTGCATGCTGAGCAGCAGGCGACCCGCGCCGGCGACCAGCACAATGGCAAGCGTGACCTCGGCGACGATCATCGCGCCAAGCACGCGTCTGGTTGCGCGGCCCTGCAGCCCGCTGCGGCCGCCTTCGTTGATTCCCGCCGCCAGGCTCGTTTTCGCAGCGGCAAACGCCGGTGTCAGGCCGACGAGCACGCCGGCAACGACCATGACGGCCGCAGAGAACGCAAACGCTCGCAGATCGAGCTGCACGCCTCCGACGCGCGGCAACGCCGCGCCGCCGACGAGCACGATGCCCCGAATGGCTCCGGCCGCCACCGGCAACGCCACCACCGTGGCGGCAACAGCGAGAATCAAGGACTCCGCCATCACCGGCCGCAACAGATCGACACGATTCGCGCCGAGCGCCGCGCGCACGGCGTTTTCTCGGGCGCGCGTCGTTCCCCGAGCCAGCAGCAGGTTCGCAACGTTCGCCATCGCCAGCACAAAGAGCAGTCCAGTCGCGGCGAACGCCATCAACAGGACGGGGCCGAAACCGCCGACGATCGTGTCGAGGAGCGGCCGCATCACGAAGATGCGGTTCTTGGCCTGATCGGGATACTTCCGCGCCAGCTCCTCCCACATCGGCGGCAGGAGGCCTCGAATCGCCTCGGGCTTGAGGCCAGGCCTGAATCGCACAAAGCCATCGAACGCATGGCCTATCGATTCGGGCGCGTGGAGGGCGAACCACAAATCCGCGTCTCGAGGAATAGCAAGCGTCTCTGGCGCGATGCCAACGACCAGCGCACTATTGCCGGCGAATCGAATCGTCGTGCCGACAATGCCCGGGTCGCCACCGAAGATGGTCCGCCACGCGCGCGGTGAGAGCACGACGCGCGTCTGCGGCTCCGCGGCGAAGTCTTGGGAAACGAACGGCCGTCCAGCGCCCATTGGCAAGCCGAAGAGGTCGAAGAATCCCTCGGTCACGCCGAAGCTGGTGACCTGCCTCGCCCCGGCATCGGTGATGATCGTATCGTCCAGGCGCATCACGAGAGCCGACGCGACGATTGCATCCGTCGTGCGCCGCAGCGAGCTCATCTCCGCCGAGGCGACGAGGCCGATCGTGAACCTGCCGTCGGTCATCTCCGTCCGCACGGTGTAGATGTCCTGGTAGTTCGGGTACGGCAGCGGCCGCAACAATGTGGCGTTGACGACAGCGAAGAGCGCCGTCGGCGCTGCAATGCCCAACGCCAAGGTGAGGATGGCGGTCGCGGCGAAAGAAGGCTGCCGGCGGAGTCGCCGCAAGGCCACGAGCCATTCGCGCATGAGGGAGTCTAGCAGCGCGCCCGGGCAGGCGCGCTCAGGATCACGAACGAGTCTTCGGTTTGACCGTCGTCTGCGCCAGCAGCCAGACGAGGTTCACCGCGACGGGCGATCCGGCCAGTTCGGCTGGTTGCAGCCGCGTCTGCGAGATGGCGTCGAGGATGCTCGAAACCTGCCGGCCGTGGCGATCGTTGGCGAGCACCAGCAGATCGGAGACGCGGCCTTCGCGCGTCACCACCGCCGACACGGCAAGCATCGTGTCGGTTTCGGTTAACCCATCGGCAAGGGCGGTATCCTCGAGCGCTCGCTGAACGACCCCGTCCTGCGGAACCCGCGGGAACTGATACCGGCCGTCGAGCCGGGCAGGATTCAAATCGGACCCTGACGGTGCTGCCATGACCGCTATCACGGCGGCCATCGAATCGTGACGTTCAGGCGATGCGAACTGCAGCGTGCCCAGCGCAATCGCTCCACACAGGAACGTCGCCGTCGTCGAGGCGAGCGCGATCCAGACGAGGTGCATGTCTTCGAACACGCGGCCCACCCGGGCGCGCCATGATTCGTGGTTCTCGGCGCACATCCGGCTGACGACGCCAGGTGCCAGGCCAGCCCATTCATCGGCCGGCAACGTCGCCGCGGTCGACCGCAGCAAATTGCCAATGTCGCTCAACTCGGCGAGTTCGCCGGCACACGGAGGGCAATCCTTGATGTGGCTCTCGAAGGCGATCATCTCGCCGACAGGGAGCTCGCGATCATGAAAGGCTGCCAGACGCCGCCGCACCGCCGCGCAGGTCAACAACCTCATGCATCCCTCAATTCCGCGCGAAGGGCTTCACGAGCCCTCGCGAGGCGCGATTTCACCGTGCCGACCGCGATCCCGAGCGAGAATCCAATCTCTTCATAACTCAAACCGTCGATCTCTCGGAGGACGAGCGCCGTTCGCTGGTCGAACGGCAGATCGTCGAGCGCCACACGAATCCTGTCTGCCAGAACCTTCTGCCCGAGCACGCGGTCTGGGGAGCCGCCATTGCTGCGCTCGGGTGGATCGCCGTGGTCGCGGATATGCTCATCGAGCGACACCTGTTGCGACCGGTGACGACGCCGCCACCACCGCTGTCGGTTCCGCGCCTGATTGATGACGATCCGGTAAATCCAGGTCCGCAGGGCGGACTGGCCGCGGAACGTATGAATCGTGCGGAACACCCTGAGAAACACTTCCTGGGAAAGGTCCAGGGCTTCGTTGTGGTCACCAAGGAGGTTGAGCGATAGCTGATAGACCATGCGCTGCTGCTCGTTGACGAGCTCGGCGCAGGCCTCTTCGTCGCGTGCGGCGCAGCGCTGAATCAGCGCAGCCTCCCGCCCTCCAACCTCGGTCCAGGTGATGGCTCGAACCGGCTTCACAGACAGTCCCTGTGCCATCTTAGCACTCCACCGCTGGGGAGAATCACGGCAGCTTCTGACAGATTAGAACCCATCCGGCCCCGGAGGTTCCCTCGGTCCCTAAGTGCTAGAATCCGCTCGTGAAACGTCTGCTCCTGACGCTCGCCGTCGTGTGCGCCCTGGCCGCCGCTTACGGTTATGTCGTCACGGAGCGGGAGAACAGCCACCGGGAGGAGATTCGCCGCGGCGACGCGGCGATGGCGGCCGGGGACTTGTCAACGGCCATCGAGGCGTTCAGTGGCGCCATCACCCTCAAGAGTGATTCGATGATTGGCTATCTGATGCGAGGCGACGCCTACCGCCGGCGCGACGAGCTCGAGGCGGCCCTCCGAGATCTGCGGCAGGCCGCGGAGATCGACCCGGGCGCGCCGAAGCCACGCGAGCTGCTCGGAGACGTCAACTATGCCCGCCACCGCTATCAGCCGGCCGCCGACCACTATCAGGCGTACGTCGAGCTCGACGATCGATCGCCACGGGTGCTCTACAAACTCGGACTCGCGCGGTATCGCTCGAGCCAGGCAACCGTCGCGATCGAAGCACTCCAGAAGGCGCTGGCCATCGACGAGAACTTCGCCGAAGCCCACTATCTGATCGGCCTTTGTCAGCGCGACACTCAGCGTCCACTCGAGGCCGTTAGTTCGCTACAGAAAGCCATCACTCTGGCGCCCACGATGTTCCGGGCGCGCGAGGAACTCGCCGACCTCTACGGCCGTCTCGGCCGAACCGACGCGTGGCTCGCCCAACTCGATACGCTGCGAGTGCTCGACCCCGGACCGGCGAGGTACGTGACCCTCGGACTTGCCTACTCGAAAGCCGGACAACCGGACCGTGCGGTGATGACGATTCGGCAAGCGACTGAAGTCTATCCAAGGTACCGCCACACCTACGTCGCTCTAGGCCGTGTCTGGCTCGAGACGGCTCAAGCGCGCGACGATCGAGTGGAGTTGAGCAAGGCGCTCGAGGCGCTCGAAAAGGCAGTCGCCGAAGAGGATTCGAGCGAGGCGTTCACGTTGTTCGGCCGCGCGCTGCTGCTGGCGTCAGAAGCGGAGCCGGCCGAACGGATGCTGCTGCAGGCGACGGCCAAACTTCCTGTCGATCCTCTAGCCTTCTATTACCTGGCGGATGCCGCCGAGCGCCGTTCGCACTACGACGTCGCGCGGCAGGCGCTCGTCGACTACGTCGCTCTCGCCGGCGAAGATGCCGACGCCCGGCGGCGAGCAGCAATTGCCGTGCGCGTGGCCGATCTCTCGATGCGCGTCGAAGACTTCCCGTCCGCCGTCGGCTGGTACGAACGCGCCGCGCCAACGCTCGCCGCCGACGAGGCGTTCATCGTCAAGCTGGCTGATGCGCGCTCGCGTACAGGCCAGACCGAATCCGCCAAGTCGGCGCTCGACAAGCTGCTCGAGAAGAATCCAGCCAACGCGGCCGCCCGCAATTTGCGCCGACGAATCCGTTAAGGCGCGAGCTTTGACTCGACGCGATCGTCGATGCGGAGGCGGCGCATCATCTTCGCGAGTCCCTGTCGCGAGACACCGAGCGTCTGCGCGGCCCTCCCCCGTCGTCCGCCGGCCTGCGCCAACGCCGCGCGGACGAACCGCCGCTCGAACTCGTCACGCGCCGCCTCGAACGTCGAGGCGTTGCTCGCGGCAGTGTTCGCGATGTGTACCGGAAGCATCGTCGCGGCAATGCGGCCGCGACGTGGTGCGTGCACCGCGAGGGAGGCGATGACGTTCTGAAGCTCGCGAATATTGCCGGGCCAGTCGTAGCGCGCGAGCGTGGCGAGGACCTCGGGGGCGAGCACGGCGGACGTGCCAACCCTCGCGGCGGCCTCGTTCCAGAAGTGCGCCGCCAGGGCTGGGATGTCCGATGCCCGCTCGCGAAGCGGTGGCACAACGATGCGGACAACGTCGAGCCGGAAGCGCAGGTCGGCACGAAATCGTCCGGCCGTTACTTCCTCGTCGAGCCGGCGGTTGGTTGCCGCCACGACGCGCGCATCCACACGGCGCGCCATGTTCTCGCCGACGCGGCGCACCTCCCCATCCTGTAGTACGCGAAGCAGTTTCGCCTGGGCGCGAGGCGACAGCTCCCCGACTTCGTCGAGAAAGATGGTGCCTCCATCCGCTTCCTCGAATAGTCCCGGCCGCTCACCGACCGCGCCTGTGAATGCGCCGCGAGCGTGGCCGAAGAGCTCGGCTTCGAGCAACTCGTCGGCGAGGGCCGCGCAGTTGAGCGTGCACAAGCGACGCTCGCGCCGGCCGCCAAGACGATGAATCGCGCGTGCGACGAGCTCCTTTCCGCTGCCACTCTCCCCTTCGACGAGAACCGGAAACGGCGACCGCGCCGCGCGAGCAATCGAGGCGCGGAGTGCGACGGCCGCGTCGCTCGTGCCGAGCAGATCGTTGAAGCCGGCCTCCGGTTGAGGAATCTCCGGCCGCTCGAGCAACGTGCGCAGCGGCGACGCTGCGGTCAGCGCCGTGGCACGTAGTACTCCGATGGCACGCTCGGCGTCGAAGTCCGTGCCCATCGCCCATCGGCAGCACAGTGCCGCCACGGCTTCGTTCCGGCATCGAATCGCCTCGGCCGCCTGTCGCGGCTCCGTCGGCCAGTCTGGAACCGGCGAGGCCTCTTTCAATGTATGGCTTCGCGCTGGACACGTCACGGCACGCGTGACGACAGCGGGATCGACGGGCCAGGCACGCCCGGCGCGCGCCAGCACGCGGAACGACGGCGGCCCGCCGACAATCTGGACGCTCGCGGCATGCAGCCGCTCGAGTGCGTGCTCACACAAGGCTTCGAGCGCTCGGCGTTCGTCCTGCGCGGCATGGGCGAGGTCGAGCAGCGCACCGAGCTCCTCCAGTGCTCTGTCCGACGTACTCGATTCGGGCGACGATCGGCGTTCGGTGGTGCGAGCGCAGGCCTCTTCGATCTCGCGTCGTACGAGTGCTGGAATCGGGCCACGCGTCAGGGCAGACCGAAGGCGTCTCAGGGCGACTTGTGAGAATCCTGGCGTGGCGACGAACAGACACCGCGCGCGGAGGCTGTGGAGCGGCAGGTGACCTGCGGCGGCCGACTTGAGGGCTTGCATCGCCGCGTGCCGCACCTGCGCTTCGTCGCCGACCAGGCGCTGCACAACCGCCATGTTTCGGAACACCGCACACGTGACACGGTGACACGACAACTGCGGTGCGCGATTGACGGCATCAGAACCGGCGGCAAGGGCGCCGCGCAGATCGCCGCTCGCCGCTCGGACGCGCGCCAGCAGCGCTGACGTCTCGACGCCGCACACTTCGTCAGGTGACGAGGCCATCACCGCCGCGATCGCGATCGAGGCCTCCTCGTGCCTAACTTGCCAGAAAAGGCAACGTGCGAGGGCCAGCCCGGCGCGACTGCGCAGTGTCGCATGCCGCAGGACGTCCGCCGCGGCACACGCGCCGCGCAGCGTCGATTCGGCATCCCGCAGCCGAAGTTGATCGGTCCTCACGACACCAATGCCAATGGCAGCAGCAATATGCTCGATGTCGGCACCGGCCGGCTGACGCCCTGCCAGTTCTCGCGCACGCTCGAAGGCCTCGAGCGCCCGATCGCTGCGCCCGCGGTCGCGCGCAAGCCAACCGAGTTGTGTCGAGCATGCTGACGCAAGGGCGTGCTCGCCGCGTGCCTCGAGCACCCGCGCCGCACGTACGAGCAGCCGCTCCGCAGACGCATGCCTGCCGCGCCCCGCCAGCTTCACCGCCCGCTCGGGCGCATCGCTGAGGATCCGACCGACGCTGCGCTTCGTGTTCACGGTCTCGCGCGTCGGTACTACGTAGGCCGGCGATGACTCGTGTACGACAGCGATGCGGAGGGGCGGATCCGCCACGTGAGCTCGTAGATTCGAGAGAAAGGCGCCGGGACGTCCGCCGGCTCGTCGTGCGGCGTCGAACATCTCCTCGTGCGTCGGCCCGTTGTCGCCGTCCGCGAACACCATCGACGTCATGGCAGCAATCCCCATCGAATCGATCCACCGAGCACCGCGGCGCGGCACTTGCGTGCGAGTGAACCGGAGCAGCAAATGGCAGCGCGCGCTGCGCGCACCAAGCTCGGCGAGAAAGGTGGCGAGCAAGGCACGTTCGTCCGGCGGGTGGTCGTCGAGAAACACGCAGACGTGCCGTCCGATCAGGACTTCGCGCAGCCACGGCAACCGGACGAGGGCCGCGCTCGCGACCGGGACAAACCCGGCCAGACGCGCGACACGTGCACATAGGAGCCGGGTCGTGCGGACCCCCGATCCAGGGGCACCGGCAATCTCGAGGCCGAGAGGCCCCGCTGTTGGATTGCCGACGCCCAGCTCAAACACCTCACAAAGGCCGTCGAGCACGGCCCGCGCCTGCAGGATCACCCCGATGGGGCGTTCGACCTCGACACCTGCTGCCGCACGTTGCCGCAACACGGATGCCGCCACGGCCGACACTTGACGCAGCGCGAGCCCCGAGGTTCGCGGCTCGACCGGCAGGGCGCGCGACGCGAGAAATCGCGCGGCGTGTTGCAGGAGAACGGTCGCGGCTTGGCCCGACGCGACGAGCGGCGCACCGATGCAGTACGCCTCGAACACGTGCGTAGGGCTGGCTACGCCGTAATCCACCAGCACATTCAGCAGCGGATGGCGCAATCGCGCGCGCTCGGCTCGCTGGTCGTTCCACACGATCTCGTCGATGCGCGACGCCGCTGGAGAGAAACGCAGCGACACGGGCGCGCCAGTGGCGATATCTGTCCACGTACGGCCGAGTGAAACGAAGCGGTCGGCGACGAGCTCGCGCATGACTCGGCCCTCGACGCTGCAAGACGGCCGCCGCCATGCTGATCGATGATTTTGCCTGAGGATCCGCGGCCTCGCCGCCAGGAGTGCGCAGAAACTTAATATACAATCGACGGATCCATGGTGCGGTTTCTCACAGCTGGTGAGTCTCACGGGCGAGCGCTCGTCGTCATTCTCGAAGGCATCCCCGCCGGCCTCGCGCTCGATGTCGATGCGATTACCAGAGACCTGAAGCGCCGGCAAGGTGGCTACGGACGCGGCCGGCGAATGGCCATCGAATCGGATCGTGCCGACATCCTCTCCGGCGTACGCGCCGGCGAGACCATCGGCGGACCGATCGCGATGATGATCGAAAATCGCGATTGGCCGAACTGGCAGTACACGATGCGAACCAGCGTCGAGCCGCCACCCGATGCTGGTGGCGCACGCCGCGCTCCGGTCACGCGCCCCCGCCCCGGACACGCCGACCTCGCCGGTGTCGCCAAGTACGGACGCAGCGACGTGAGAGACATCCTCGAACGGGCGAGCGCGCGGGAAACCGCCGCCCGCGTTGCCGCAGGCGCCATTGCCAAACAGTTGCTCGCCCGGGCCGGTGCGCGGCTGACGAGCCATGTCTTCGTTCTCGGAGAGTCCGCGCTGCCGTCCGGATTGGTTGTGACGTTCGAACAGGCAGCTGCCCTCCCCGACGACAGTCCGCTGCGATGCGTTGACCCTCAGGTCGAACAGAAGATGATCGCAGCAATCGATCGGGCGAAGGAGGCCGGTGACACGATGGGCGGCGGCTTCGAAGTCATCGTCAAGGGCCTGCCCATCGGGCTCGGCAGCTACACGCAGTGGGACCGCAAGCTCGACGGCCGGCTCGCGCAAGCGCTGATGTCGATTCCTGCAATCAAAGCCGTGGGCGTCGGCCTCGGTCCCGAGGTTGCCGTCCGTCCGGGGTCGCGCGTGCACGACGAAATCGTTCCCGACCCATCGGGAGCCCACGCCACAGGCGTCGCCCGGCCGACCAATAACGCGGGTGGCCTCGAGGGCGGAGTCACCAACGGCGAAGACCTGCGCGTCTCCGCCTGGATGAAGCCGATTTCCACGCTGATGAAACCTCTTCGCTCCGTGGATCTCACGACGATGCAGGAATCGCCGGCGGCAATCGAACGCAGCGACGTCTGTGCGGTACCGGCAGCGGCCGTCGTCGGTGAAGCGATGGTGGCACTGATGCTCGCCGACGCGCTCGTCGACCGGTTCGGGGGCGACTCGGTCGCCGACCTCGAGCGCGCCCTGGCCGCCTCGACCGACGCCGTGCGCGCGCACTTCAGCACTCGATGATTCGTCCCATCCTCCGCTACGGTGAGCGGCCCCTGCATCAGACCGCGACAGATGTGGCCGTGTTCGACGATGCGCTGCAGCAGCTGATCGACGACATGATCGAGACGATGTATGCGGCCCCGGGCATTGGCCTCGCCGCGACGCAGATTGGGGTGCCGAAACGCATCTTCGTCGTCGATACCAGCGTCGGGCGCAACCGCAGCGATCTGACTGTCTTGGTCAACCCGGTGTTCGTCGAGCGCGAGGGTATGCAACTCGAGGAAGAAGGCTGTCTGAGCGTCCCCGGCTTCAACGCGACCGTGGTGCGGCCGTCACGGACGGTGATCAAGGGGCTCGACCGGCACGGAACGGAACTCACCGTCGAAGGCACCGGACTGCTGGCCCGCGCGTTCCAACACGAAATGGACCACCTCGACGGCGTCGTGTTCATCGACCGCCTTCGCGGGATCAAACGCGACCTCATCGTCCGCAAGATTCACAAGTTGAAGCGAAACGGGAAATGGTGACGCACGTGCCGCAGCGTCTGCGCATCGTGTACTTCGGCACGCCGGAGTTCGCGGTGCCGACGCTGCGACGACTGCTCGAGCCGTCGCCGAGACACGAAGTCGTGGCGCTGGTCTCCCAGCCTGATAAACCGAAAGGCCGCGGACATCACGTCGCGCCCACGCCAACGAAGGAAGTCGCGCTCGCACATGCCATCCCGGTGCTGCAGCCAGAACGGCTGAAGGACGAGGGTTTTCTCAGCCAGATCGCATCGCTCGCGCCTGACCTGGGCGTCGTTGCCGCGTATGGAAAGATCCTGCCCGAAACACTGCTGACGATTCCGTCGCTTGGGATGGTTAACGTTCACGCCTCGCTCCTGCCGCGCTGGCGGGGCGCAGCGCCGGTTCACCGTGCGGTTATTGCGGGAGACCGCGAGACCGGCGTCACGATCATGCGCGTGGTCAAAGCGCTCGACGCCGGAGCGATGTTCAAGATGGCGCGCCGGCCGATCGGGCCCGACGAAACCAGCGTCGATGTCGAGCGCGATCTCGCCGAGATGGGTAGTCGCCTGCTGGCCGAAGTGCTGATCGACATGGCGGCAGGCCGCGCGATCGAGACGCCGCAGGACGACTCGCACGTGACTTACGCCGACAAAATCACCAAGGCCGAGGGCGCCATCCGGTGGTCGCTGCCAGCCGAGCGAATTCACAATCTGGTTCGTGGGTTGCAGCCGTGGCCGCTCGTGTCGTGTCGGATTGGCGGCGCGCGCGTGCTCATCCATCGCACCGCGCTGACATCGGCCGTCAGCCCCGATCGTCCGGGCACGATTGTCCGAGCCGAAGCCGATCGCTTCGAGATCGTCGCCGGCGACGGCCATGTGCTGCGGCTGCTGACAATCCAGCCCGAGGGGCGCAGGGCCATGTCGGCGCGAGAGTTCCTGGCTGGAAGAGTGGTCGCCCCGGGGACGAGAGTCGAGCAGGGATGATTGCCGCCGCACGCGAAGCGGCTTATCAGGCGCTCCGCGCGGTCTCGACCGGAGCTGCTGACCTCTCGCACGCGCTCGCCCGTGTTCGAACCCGGCTGCCGGACGAGCGCGATCGTGCTCTCACTGGCGAGATCGTGACCGGCACCCTTCGCTGGCAAGGGGCGTTCGATCACGTCATCGCGTCGTTCAGCGGCCGGCCGCTGTCGAGGCTGGATCCGGAAGTACTCGACATCCTCAGAAGCTCAATCTTCCAGCTGCTCTACCTCGATCGTGTGCCGGCAGCGGCAGTCGTGAGCGACGCCGTCAACCTCACGCGGAAGATCGGCAAGAAGAGCGCGGGGCCGTTCGTCAACGCGCTGCTGCGGCGCGTCAGCCGCGAGCGGCGCCACCTTCCTCTACCGCCACGCCCACAGGAGACGAACGACCGCGAGGCGGCGCTCGAGTACTTGTCCATCACGCTGTCTCACCCACGCTGGTTGGCGGAACGATGGCTCGATCGCTACGGCTTCGAGGCAACCGAGTCCTGGCTTCAGTACAACAACCGGCCCGCGCCTCTGACGATTCGCGCCAATCGCCTGCGTATCGATGGCGCGTCGCTCGCAAACCGGCTCGCGGCGGAGGGCGTCGAACTGGAGCCATGCCGGTTTGCCGCCGACGCGTGGCTCGTGCGAAAGGGCAATCCCCTGTTGACGTCTCTCGCCGACAGCGGACTGTTCGTCGTGCAGGACGAAGCGTCTCAGCTCGTCGCGTCGCTCGTCGGCGCCCGCGCCGGCGACCGCGTACTCGATGCCTGCGCGTCGCCGGGCGGAAAGACTACCGCGATTGCCGCGGCGATGGGCGATCGCGGCCTGATCTTGGCAACTGACGTGCGGGGACGCCGGGTCGACTTGCTGGCGCGAACCGTTCGTGCGTCAGGCGCCCACTCCGTGAGAATCGTGCAGGCCGACGCGGCGGCACTGCCGCTCGCCGCATCCTTCGACTGGGTGCTGCTCGATGTGCCCTGCTCGGGCCTGGGCACACTTCGGCGCGATCCTGACGTCCGGTGGCGTCGTTCAGCCGCGGATCTTCAAGGCCTCGCCGAGGCACAGCTGAGGATGCTGACCGAGACCGCTCGTGTAGTTCGACCGGGTGGTCACCTGGTCTACTCGACGTGCTCGAGCGAGCCCGAGGAGAACGAGGCGGTGGTCGCGGCCTTTGCCTGGGTTGGAGGGTTCACGCCGGTCGCCCCTGACAACCTGCCGGCAGAGATCCGCGCAATGACGACTGCTGCCGGTCACCTGCGAACCCTCCCTTTCCGTGACGGCCTCGAAGCGTTCTTCGGCGCCGTGCTCCGCCGCGACGCAGGCGGCGATTGAGCGCAACTTGCGGTACAATTTGAGGTTGCATGCCCCTGACGACGCGCGTGTGGGGAGCGGGCAAGGTGCTCTTCCTGTGCGGCGCGCTGCTCCTGACCTATGTGGTGTTCGCGGCGGCGGCGATGCGCATGGCGCTCAAAACTCGCGAGGTCGCCGTGCCGGAGCTCGCGGGTAAGGCCGTGAACGACGCATCCGCGATGCTTGCCGAGCAAGGTCTGACGCTGAAAGTCGAAGAGGGGCGAAAAGTCGACGCGAAGGTGCCCGCCGGGCAAATTCTGGCGCAGGACCCGCCGGCCGGCGGCAGCACGAGGCGGCAGCGCAGCGTGAGAGTCTGGATCAGCGCAGGTCCGCGGTCCACGGTCGTACCATCGCTGGTTGGCGAATCTGAACGGACGGCGCAATTGCGCGTCACACAGGACGGCTTTGGGGCGGGCCCAACAGCTGAGATCCGGTCGCTCGACTACACCGCCGGGACCGTAGTCGCGCAGAATCCGCCGGCCAAGAGCAAGTCAGACACGATTTCGCTGCTCGTCAATCGGGGCGAGCGGGGAGCCACCTACGTCATGCCCGACATCATCGGCGTCAACGGCGATCGCGCGGCGGACCTGCTGCGCACGCGCGGGTTCCGGGTGTCGGTTGTCGGCGATCATCCCTATCCGGGCGTCCCCGGTGGCGTCGTCCTGCGCCAGAACCCGCAGGCGGGATTCCAGATCGCGCCTGGCGAGGCGATCTCGATCGAGGTCAGCCGGTGAGTGTTGCCATCGCACCGTCGCTGATCTCAGCTGACTTCTCGACTCTCGGCACCGAGGTCCGAAAAGCCGAACAAGGTGGCGCTGATCTGCTGCACCTCGACGTGATGGACGGTCACTTCGTTCCCAACATCACGTTCGGTCCGTTGGTGGTGCGGGCGGTCAAGAAGATCGCGACCGTTCCGCTCGACGTGCATCTGATGATCATGGACCCCGACCGCTACATTGAGGCGTTTGTCGATGCTGGCGCGTCGAGGGTCGCTGTTCATTGCGA
>AR_comb_assmDRAFT_10009491_pt1 | contig 13544 bp, 15 predicted proteins | sample ArasoioldDNA_FD_10543 | JGI IMG/M metagenome (IMG submission 10543) | reverse complement strand
AGACGTTCGCCGGCTGATGAGAGCCGCACGCCCGAATACGGCTCGTACTCCGCGAGACCCGACTCGGCGAGAGCTTTGATCATCGTGGTCGCAGTTCCGGGCGTGACGCCAAGCGCGGCCGCAACCTGGCCCATCGGGACGAGACGAACGCCGTCGGTCAGAGACGACTGGCCCTGATAGATTGCCTTCAGGTAATTCTCGACGGTGCTCGAAGGGAGCATTGAACGCTATTATCCAACAATGTCCCGGCGCACGCTGGACGGCGCCATCGCGACACCGGACGGAAAGCGCCGGTACGTCGGCGCTCTCTTCGCCACGATCGCGGACCGCTACGATTTCATCACGCGGGCGTTGTCGTACGGGCAGGATCGCCGCTGGAAGGAGCGGCTCGTGCGAATGGCGGCGCTCCGATCGGGTACGAGAGTCCTGGATCTTGCGACCGGCACCGGCGACATTGCCGTTGCGTGCGCGGATCGCGGCGCGCTTGTCGTCGGGCTGGACCTCACGCGCCGCATGATCGAGCTCGCGCGCGACAAGCACGGCGTACGCGTACGCTTCGTTGTCGGAGACATGGCCGCGCTTCCGTTTCCACCGGCGTCATTTGATCTCGTCACGACCGGATACGGGCTTCGCAATGTTCCGGACCTGGCGGTTGCGCTCCGCGAAATCCAACGCGTGCTCAAGCCAGGCGGCACGCTGCTATCGCTTGACTTCAACCGGCCGTTGAATCCGATCGTCCGCGCCGCCTACCTGGCATATCTCGACCTCGTCGGCGGCGCGCTCGGGTGGGCATTGCATCGCGATCCGGATACATACCGGTACATCCCTGCGTCGATTCGGCGTTACCCAGGCGCCGAAGCGGTGGCGCAGCTGATGCGCACGATCGGGTTCTCTCGGGCGGAATATCATCCGGTGCTCGGCGGGCTGATGGCGATTCATCATGGCGTTCGAGACTGACACGTCGAACTGGTCCGGCGAAGGCGAGTTTACGCAGCTGCTTCTGGAAAGACTGCAAACCGTTCCCGCAATCCGTTTCGTTCGGGTCGAAGATGCGCCGGCCACGCGATCCGAAGCCGACTATCAGTTCATGAGCAACGAGCTTTTCGTCGACTTCGCGACCGCCGTCCGCCACGAGCCGTTTCGGCGTTTTGGTTTTCTCCCAGGTACGCGTGCCGTTACCGCGAAGGCCATGGGCCTGGCGGGCCTCGAAGCCGCGCTTTCGGCAATGCCTGACGTCGGGCCACCGGACTACACCGACGACGGGATGCTTCAGTATTTGAGGGCCGAGCGTGTGATTCCGCCGTATCAGACGAAGGGGTACAAACTCGTGGAACTCGTGCGTATTTACGAGGTTGGGACGCCCTCGCGTTCCTAAAGAATCTGGCCTTTCAGCCGACAATGTAAGCGGTGAGTCTCGTTCCCTCGCTCCTCCAGGCCATCGTCCACGTCGACGGTGAGGCGCTGGTGATGCACGCCGGCGACAAGCCGTATGTGGTCTCACCAACGGGGCAGGTCGATCTCGCCACGCGCGGTCTCGCGCTCGATGCCGTCAACGGCATCGTCAATCAGCTGCTGCCGCAGGAGCTCCAGCAGGCGCTCGACGAATTCGGCGCCGTCCAGCACGAGCTGGCACCGCTCGCGGAATTTCCGGGCGAACACTTCACCATCGTCGCGGCTCGCGGCGGCGACGACGTGTGGGTGGAAATCCGGCGACGCCGGATTCCCGACGACGACCGCATTCCCGAGGACCTGTTCAACTCCGCCGACGTGACGACGGTGGCACCGTATCCCGTCTATGCGTCCGCCGGATCGCCGTCGTTGTCGCGGCCCGTCGAGCCGTTGCCCGATTCACTCGAGGTCGGAGCCATCGGCATCGGGCCCGAGGGGATTTTGTACTCGGAGGCGCCGGATGCGGAGGCGCTCTATCAGGACTCGCTGGAGGTCGACGTCGATTTGAGCGTCGACGATCTGCCGCTCACGCTCCCGGATTTGCCGCCGCCCTCGCCGCGCGAGTCGCAGGCCGCCATCGAGCGTTTCATAGAAGAAGCGGTCGTCTCGGCACCGCCCGCGCCGGAACCTGTTGCGCCTCCGCCACCGGTCGCTTTCGTGCCGCCGCCCGTTGCAGTTGCACCGCCGCCTGCGGTTGTTGCACCTCCGCCGCCCGCGGTGGTTGCTCCGCCACCAGTCGCCGTCGAGCCGCCACCGCCGATGGCGGTTGCTCCACCTCCAGTCGCCGTCGTGCCGCCACCGCCGATGGTGGTTGCTCCGCCGCCAGTTGCGGTTGCGCCGCCACCGCCCGAAGTGGTTATCCCGCCGCCGCTCGCCGTTGTGCCACCGCCGACAACAATGCCGGCGTTTATCGAAACCGTCACGACTGCAGTTGTCGCGCCGGCACTTGCCGAGCCGCACGTCACGCAGTCCGTAACACACGCGGAGCTTGCCGAGCCATTACGGGTCGAGCCACCGCTCGAAGTCGAAGAGGCTCCGCGTGCCGTTCGTCAGACGTTCGAACCTGCGGCCGCGGCTGCACCGATCGTCGCGTCCGCGAAGGATCCCGTCAGCGAGCCAGCTGCGGCGCCTCCGCTGGCCGACGTTGCGATGCCGCCGCCGGCGCAACCAGCAGTCGTGCTGCCGCTCGCGAGAAACCCGATTCGCGCAGAGCAGCCCTGGCCGCCGGTTGGGGACGCTCGCACGTCGGGGCTCGATCGGCTGCTCCGCCTGTCGGCGGCCCGCGGCGCGTCGACGATGTATCTGTCGTCCGACTCGCGGCCGGGCGTGCGGGTGGACGGCGAACTGCAGATGCTCGAAGGCGAGCCTGTGTTGACGGCGCGCGACGTCGAGTCGCTGCTCCTCACGCTCATGCCCGAACGCAATCACGAGGCACTGCGTACGGGCGCTGCGACGGAGTGGATTCTCGACATCGAGGACGTCGGCCGCGTCCGGTGCATGAGCTTCCGCGATCATCGCGGCCCGGGCGGCGTCTTCAGGCTGATGCCGACGCGGTCGGTGTCGGTCGATCAGCTCGGCCTGCCGCGCGTGGTCCAGGGCCTGGCGATCGAGCCCGAGGGCCTCGTGCTCGTCGCGGGCCCGCGATCGAGCGGCAAGCGGACGCTGATCTCGGCGTTCGTCGACTTCATCAACCGCACGCGGCGCGATCACGTCATTACGATCGAGCGCGAGATCAACATCGTGCACGAGCGCGGCAACTCGTTCGTCAGCCAGCGCGAGGTGCGCGGCAACGACGAAGACCTGCTTGCTGCCGCGCGCGCGGCGCTGCGCGAAGATCCGGACGTGCTCGTCATCGAAGACCTCCGCTCGGCGGGTCTCATGACGGTAGCGCTCGAGGCGTCGGCGTCGGGTCACCTGGTCGTCGGCGGATTCTCGGCGCACACCGCGACGGCCACCGTGGATCGCATCATCGATCTGTACTCGCCCGATCATCGCCGGCAGGTGCAGCTCGGACTCGCGGACAGCCTGCGCGGCATCGTCGTCCAGGTGCTGCTGCGGAAGAGCGGCGGCGGGCGCGTCGCGGCGCGCGAGCTGCTGCTGAACACCCCGGCGGTCTCGAGCGTGATCGCCGAAGGCAAGACGTCGCAGCTCCCGATGGCGATCGAGGGCGGTCGCCGCTACGGCATGGTGCCGCTCAACGACGCGCTCGTCGGGCTCGTTCAGCAGGGCGTTGTCGATGGACGCGAAGCGTATCGTTACGCGAGCGATCGGCAGGGGCTCGTCGCAGCGCTCAAGCACCAGGGCCTCGACACGTCCTTCGTCGAGCGCCTGGCCTGACCTATCGTTCGACGAACGGTTCCAGCTCTTTCATCAGAAACGAGAAGACGTCGTTCTCGGTGATCGCCTGCGGCGCGCCGGCGCCGACCACCTGTTCCCGATCGACGACCTGCCTTCCGCGGCGCCAGCTGGTGCGGCCCGTCAACTGCGGCGCATCGCCCGCTGTGTCCAGCGAGATCTCGATGAAGTCGTCTGCGTTTTTGTCGGACGCCAGGCGCACGCTGCCTGACGGCGTCGAGACGCTGAACGTATAGCCTTCGACGCGGAGCACGTTGGCAACCTGCCGCATCAACGGCGTCACGACGTGCGACAGCAGGGCGTCGAATGCCTGCGCGGAGGCATCGGCCCTCGCACGCCGATCCGCGGCGCGCTGTTTCGCGCGCGCCATCGTTTCCAGCACTCCCTTGCGCACGTCAGCGACTTCCATTGGCTAAATCACCTTCTGCTCGCGGAGCCTCGCAATGGCAGCTTCGTCCAAGCCGAGGTTGCCATGGAGAATCGCATGAGTGTGTTCTCCCAGACGCGGCGGCGCGGACCGCAGCAGTCCTGGTGTGTCGGACAACTTGACGGGCATCCCGAGCACTTTCAACGCCCCGATCGTCTGATGCTCGACGAACGCGACCATCTCCCGCGCGCGAATCTGCGGATCGTCGAAGAGCTCGCGCAGGTCGCGGACGGATCCACATGGCACTCCTGCTGCCGTCAGCCCCTCGATCCAGTGCTGCCGCGGCCGGGTGGCGAGCCGCGCGGCGATGATCGGACGCAGCGCGTCGTAGTCGCTCACGCGCTGCCGGTTGGTGGCGAAGCGATCGCCGGCGTCGAGCCCGGCGACGGCGCAGAATTTCTTCCACAGCTCGTCGTTGCCGACCGCGAGGACGAAATCACCGTCGGACGCCGCGAACGTTTCGTACGGCGCGATGCTCGGGTGGCGGTTTCCGAGCCGTGCCGGCGTCTTGCCGCTCGCGAAGTAGTTGCCCGCCTGATAGGTCAAGAGTGCGCTGACCGCGTCGAGCATCGCGACGTCGACTTCCTGCCCGCGGCCGGTCCGCTCGCGCGCGAAGAGGGCCATGCTGATCCCGTACGCGGCGAACATGCCCGACACGATGTCGGCAATCGCGACGCCCAGCCGGACCGGCGGACCGTCAGGCGTTCCCGTGATGCTCATCAGTCCGCCCTCGCCCTGCATGACCGCGTCGTACCCGGGTTCGTCGCGGCGAGGCCCGGTCTGTCCGAACCCGGAAACAGAGCAGTAGACGAGCCGCGGGAATCGCGACTTGATGGACGAGTAATCGAGGCCCTGCTTCGCCAGCGTGCCGGGCCGAAAGTTTTCGACCAGCACGTCGCTTCGCCCGAGCAGCTGGTCGAGGATGGCGCGACCTTCGGGCCGCTTGAAGTCGACGGTGACGCTCTCTTTGTTGCGGTTGATGCTCAGGAAATACGCGCTCTCGCCCTCGAGAAAGGGCGGGCCCCACGCGCGCGTGTCGTCGCCCTTGCCGGGTTGTTCGACCTTGATTACGCGCGCGCCCATGTCGGCCAGCAGCATCGTGCAGTACGGACCCGAGAGCACGCGAGTCAGGTCGAGCACGGTCAAACCTTCGAGAGGCGCCATAATGAAGACGTGATTATCGTCTACGCCGGCAGCTCCTGACGGAGCTGCGAGCAGGTGAAAGAGTTTCTTTCACGCGAGCGTGTGCCGTTCGAGGCGTACAACGTGGACGAAGACGACCGCGCGTACGACGATCTCATCGCGCGCGGTTTCCGCGTCGTTCCGGTCACGATCATCGGCGACCGCGTCCTGACAGGGTACGATCCCGCCGCACTGTCGGCGGCGATCGCCGCGTGGCGCGCCGCGGACTCCACTCCCGGCTAATAGTCACCAGGTCCGACAGAAGGCCGAACGCCGTCATCGTCAGGCCGGAACCGCGCTGGACGATCGCGACGTCACCCAGATGGTCCGTGTGGAGAACGAGGGCGTTCTCGCCACCCTCGAGGCCCGCCAGCAAATCCGACTCCGGCAGCTCGACCAGCCGGACGGACACGCGCGCGCCGCTGCCCGTCCCCGCCCCCGACGCAACCAGCTTGAGACGTCGCCCCGCCGTACGTGCCGCCTGAAGACGCGCGGCGCTGACGCCTGTGATGCCTTCGCGATCGACTGCATGCGGCGTCATCTTCGCCCCAAGCAATACGTTCGCAAGAGCCGCAGCCTTGGCGGCTGCATCCCATCCATCGACATCGAGCGACGGGTCGGCTTCGGCGATGCCGTCGTGCTGCATGGCGGCAAGCGCGCTGTCAAATGACTGGCCGTCTTCCATGGCGGTCAGGATGTGATTCGTCGTGCTGTTAACGACGCCGTCGAAACCCTTCACCGACAGCGCGGGAAGAGTCGTGCGCCGGAGGTTGAAGACGGGGACCCCGTCCATCACGGCGCTCTCGAAAAGAAAGCGGCGGCGTGCTCGTTCCGCGGCCGTCGTCAGCATGCCGAACGCGAACGCGGCCGGGCCCTTGTTGGCGGTCACGACGTGCGCGCCTGCGAGAAGCGCGGTCTTGACGTGATCAATCGCGGGTTGCCCGTCACCGATTGCCAGCGTCGTCGTCTCGACGACAACGAGTCGCCCGTCGCGCGCGCTCGTTCGGCATCGCGCCAGGCTGTTCTTCAGAAACGTCATCGTCGGACCTGACGCGCGGCCGACGCGGCTGCCCGCCTCGACGTTGTCGGCCAGCGCCGCAGCATTCAGGCCCCTCGGATCGAATACATGACCCCGCGTCCGTGTCGCAATGGCGACGACGCGCGTTTCGATGCCGTGGTCGCGCGCGAGCTGCGCGCGCGATTCGTCCAGCAGCCGAACGAACCGTCGGCCGACGTTGCCAAACCCGACGAGTACGAGGTCGAACCTCACGCGGCCACGCCGCCGATCTCGACGAGCAAATCGTGCAGGCGCGTGAGCCCGTCGCGAAGGTACGCGGTCTCGTCGCCGTATCCGATGCGAAGGTAGCCATCCATGCCGAAGTGATCGCCTGGCACGATCAACACGCTCTTTTTCTCCCGCAGCTGGTTGACCAGCACGGTCGAGTTGATCTCGTGGTGATAACGAACGTAGACAATCGCACCCGCGTCAGGTGGCGCGAAGCTGAAGAGATTTCCGTGGCTGCGGAGCCAGCCGTCGATCACGGGGAAGTTCGCGTTCAAGATCTTTCGGGTTCTCGACAGAATCTCGGGACGACGCGCGCTGGAGAGCGCATGCCGCGCGAGAAAGTCGCTGAGCGCGCTGGGGGAGATCGTCGTGTAGTCGTGATACGACCACAGCGACGCGACCAAGGAGGCCGGCCCGACAATCCAGCCGATGCGAAGACCGGGGAGTCCGTACGCTTTCGACAAGCCGCTCGTGACCACCACGCGGTTCGAACGTCCCCACATCGTGGGCGTTTCGCGGCCATCGAGCTCGGCGCCCCGGTAGACTTCGTCGGACAGGATCCAGGCGCCGTGACGATCCGCGGCGGCCGCGACCCGGTCGAGCGCAGCAGGACCGAATCGCGCGCCCGTCGGATTGTTCGGGTTGCAGATGACGATCAATTTCGTCCGCACGGTTACCAGCTGGTGGAGCGCGTCAACGTCCACGCGCCATCCCTCCGATGTCGCAGGCGGAATGAGCGGCCATTCCTTGACGGTTGCGCCGAAAGCGCGAACCAGTCCCCACGTCTGCATGTAGCTGGGCACCATGAACACGACCTCGTTGCCTGGTTCGACCAGATTCCAGGTCGTGATGTAGTTGGCTTCGGCGCCGCCGTTCGTAATTTGCACGTGATCCCGTGTTGCGCCGGGATACTGCGTTGCGACCAGGTCGCGCAGCTCCGCGGTCCCGTTCGACTGCGTGTACCGAAGACCCTCACGCATGAGCGCGTCGCGCGCTGCCGGCTCCGCGATGAGATCGCCAAGCCGCAGTGGGGTGACGCCGCTTTCCGAGAGGTTGAAGTCCACTTGGTTCTCGTACGTGGACTGCATCCGTTCCATCTCAAACTGTTCGACTCTCATGGCGATCACTCTAACCGTTTTTGCAAGCGGGCCCGCGAATGTCCTGGACTATACTTTCGCGCTCAGGTGACGAGTGCGCCGGATCTGGCACGGATTCCATCAGGCGAGTTCCTGATGGGGGCTGCCGACGCGGAAGACGATGAGCGTCCCGTCCATCGTGTCTTCGTCAGCGAATTTTTCATCGCGCGGCATCAGGTCACCAACGACGAGTACGCACAGTTCGTCCGCGCCACCGGCTACCCGTCGCCTTCGATTCGAAATCTGCCGCTCGTCGCGAGCGGCGAACGCGATTCGCTGTTCCGCGAACTGGCGGCGCCCTACGTGTGGGACGGCACCACACCGCCTTCCGGCCGCGGCAGTCATCCAGTCGTGCTTGTCGGGTATGAGGACGCAATGGCGTACTGCGACTGGCTCGGGGATGCCATCCAGCGCCGAGTTCGCCTCCCGACCGAAGCAGAATGGGAGAAAGCGGCGCGCGGAGGCGTCGAAGCTCAGCGATACCCCTGGGGCAACGCGCTCGAGCCGTCGCAGGCGAACTTTTTGCCGGATGCCGCGTCGAAGCGCCGGCGGGGAACACGGCCGACCGGCACTTACGCACCCAACGGCTTCGGCCTCTTCGACATGATCGGCAACGTGTGGGAATGGGTGTCCGACTGGCACGGCCGCGACTATTACGGCGCCGGGGAGACCCGCGATCCACGTGGGCCGGCGACGGGGCACGCGCGAATCGTTCGAGGTGGGTCGTGGGTGAACGACGAAACCAACATGCTCAGGTGCGCCTACCGCCACAAGGTACCGCCCGATACCTACGCTTACAGCATTGGGTTCAGGGTGGTCTCTACCTATTAGGTTGCCAGACACCACGAGCGGCCCTGCGGCAAAATGCAGAATTGATGGCGGCCGTGATTAAGCGACTCGGGGAGCTGTCGTTCCGGCCTCCGTTACGCTTACGGTATCAATGAAATGAACAAGCCGATTCAGACTCCGATGGTTCCAACGTCCCTTACACCCGACGGCTACGTGCGAGCGCGGCGCGCGCTGATGAAACGCGACCCGGTGCTCGCGGCCGCGATCAAGGAAATCGGCGCCTGCGGCATGGCCGACCGCCAGCGCAAGGATCATCTGAGCGCGCTCGTCGGATCGATCGTCAGCCAGCAGCTGTCCACGAAGGCCGCCGCCACGATCTACGGCAGGTTCGTCGCGCTCTTTCCCGAACAGCGGATCCCCGGCGCCGACGCGATCGCGGCGCTTGACGATGGGACCTTGAGAAGCGTCGGCTTGAGCGGTCAGAAGGTCGGGTACCTGCGCGATCTCTGCATGCGCATCCAGTCCGGCGAGCTTCAGCTCGACGAGCTCGAATCGCTGCCGGACGAGCACGTCATCGAGCGCCTCACTGCCGTCAAAGGGTTTGGACGATGGACCGCCGAGATGTTCCTGATGTTCCGCCTCCATCGCCCCGACGTCCTGCCGGCGGGCGATCTCGGGATCATGAACGCGATTCAGCGGCTGTATCGGTTGCGAAAGCGTCCGGATGCGAGGCGGATTCTGAAGATGGGCGAATCGTGGAAGCCGTATCGGTCGGTAGCGTCGTGGTACTTGTGGCAGACGCTCAGAAACGAGCCTTTAGCCACAGCAAAGCGTAGCCAGCCGCGATCGCGACCAAAGTCCCGCGCTCGCTGAACAGCGTTTCGCGCCAGGAAAATTGAGCGACCTCCTGGCGCGAAACCGGTGTGACACGGTGCCAGGCACTCAGTCTGGGCAGCCACCGCGGGACGGCTGACCGATACGTCGCGTATTCGTGACCGAATCGCGACTCGAGGCGTTCCTCTTCCCATTTCGCAATGGCGTGATATTCGGCGACCAACAACAGACCGGCGATCGGCGCGGCCCAAAGCAGCCCGGCTGTGACGGCAAACCCCATCCAGATCAGCACGTTGCCGATGTATAGCGGATTACGCACGAACGCGAATGGACCGGAGGTCACGAGCGGACCGAGCCGATCGCTGCGCGTCCGCGAGATGACGCCGATCTGGTGGACCGCCGCGACTCGCAGCGCTTCGCCGCCGACTGTGATGGCCACACCAGCCAGGCAGCACGTCCACGAAAACGGGCGGCCGGCGGGCACGATCAGCAAGGCAAGCGCAATCGGAATTGGAATGGCCGTACGGTGCCGGAACAGCCAGGCACCGAGTTTGGTAGAATCAGGACTTGTCTGGTCGGATATCCCCGATGCCATCGAACGCACCCATTGTTGATCGCGTCCCCGGTTCATCCGTGCTCGACATGATTGGCCGGACGCCACTCGTGCGCCTCCACCATTTCGAGCAGGGCCTTTCCGATGGCGTCGAGCTCTACGCGAAGGCCGAATGGCAAAACCCGGGCGGTTCCGTGAAGGACCGCGCCGCGGCCCGCATGATCCTCGAAGGCGAAGCCTCGGGTCGGCTGACTCCGGGCAAGACGATTCTGGACGCCACCTCAGGCAATACCGGCATTGCGTACGCGATGGTGGGCGCCGCGCGCGGATACAAAGTGAAGCTCTGCCTGCCCGAGAACGCCAGCCCGGAACGCAAGCAGATTCTTCGAGCACTTGGGGCCGATCTCGTGATGACGAGCCCGCTCGAGGGAACTGACGGCGCGATCCGCGAGGCGCGCCGAATGTTTGCCGCGAATCCGGACGAGTACTTCTATCCCGATCAGTACAACAACGACGCGAACTGGAAGGCCCATTACGACACGACGGCCGCGGAGATCATCGAACAGACGAGCGGGCGCCTGACCCATTTCGTTGCCGGGCTTGGGACGTCGGGCACCTTCGTCGGCACCGGACGACGGCTGCGCAAGTTCAATCCGTCGATCAAGCTGATTTCGTTTCAGCCCGACTCGCCCTTCCATGGGCTCGAGGGTCTGAAGCACATGGAAACGGCGATCGTGCCGGGCATCTACGATCCCACGCTGGCCGACGAGAACCTGCGCATCTCGACCGAGCGCTCGTACGAGCTGGTGCGTCGGCTCGCGAGGGAAATGGGCCTGATGGCCGGCATCTCCTCGGGCGCCGCGGTCGCCGCGATGCTGGACGTCGCGAAAGGCCTGAAGCAGGGAGTGCTCGTGACGATCTTTCCGGATGGCGCGGAAAAATATCTGAACGAAGCATTCTGGACGGTGGATTCCGATGCCGCGTGATCTGACGCTTCGGCTCACGCCGACGGTAGCGGACGTAATCCGCCGGCACGGGCAGGAAACGTACCCGCACGAGTGCTGCGGTGCGCTCGTCGGCAGCGACGACGGCGTGGCGCATGTCGTGCCGCTGCCAAATACCACCGAGGAGGGACCGCGCCGCCGATTCCTGGTCAGGCCGCAAGACTACCGCCTGGCCGAGCAGCAGGCGACGGCCCTCGGCGGATCGCTTCTCGGCTTCTACCACTCGCACCCTGACCATCCGGCGCGGCCGTCACAGTACGACCTCGACCACGCGTGGCCGACCTTCGCGTACATCATCGTCGCCGTGGCCGAGGGCAGGGCGGCGGACATGACCGTGTGGTATCTCAAGGACGATCGATCGAGCTTCGAAGAGGGCAACCTTCATCATGGCGAAAATACTCATCCCGACGCCGCTCCGGCCGTACACCGATAAGAAAGACACCGTTGATGCCGCTGGCGCGACGGTCGGCGAACTGCTCGCCGACCTCACGCAGAAGCATTCCGGTTTGAAGGCACACCTGTACAACGAGCAGGGAAAGCTGCGGAGCTTCGTCAACGTTTACGTCAACGACGAAGACATCCGGTATCTGCAGAAAGAGCAGACGCCCGTCAGCGCGGCCGATACGGTCAGCATCATCCCGTCGGTTGCCGGCGGCGCTCCCGCCTCCGCTGAAGCTTCGGCGGGCAAGCCCGCGTCAGCGGACGCGCATGGCACACCGGAGTTGACCAACGAAGAGGTCAAACGCTACTCGCGGCATCTCATCATGCCGGAGGTGGGCGTCGACGGTCAGAAGAAGCTGAAGGCCGGCAAGGTGCTGTGCATCGGCGCCGGCGGACTTGGGTCGCCGGTGGCGATGTATCTCGCGGCGGCTGGCGTCGGGACGATCGGAATCGTGGACTTCGACGTCGTCGATTTCAGCAACCTGCAGCGCCAGATCATTCACGGCACTCCTGACGTCGGACGGTCGAAGCTTGCGTCAGCGAAGGATCGGCTCCACGCAATCAATCCACACATCGACATTCCGACACACGAGGTCGCACTTTCATCGCAGAACGCGATGAAGATCTTCGAGCCGTACGACGTCATCGTCGACGGCACGGACAACTTTCCGACGCGCTATCTGGTCAACGACGCGTGCGTGCTGCTCGGCAAGCCCAACGCGTACGGCAGCATTTTCCGTTTCGAAGGGCAGGCATCGGTGTTCGCGATGAAGGAAGGCCCGTGCTATCGCTGCCTGTACCCGGAGCCGCCGCCCCCCGGCCTCGTGCCGAGCTGCGCGGAGGGTGGAGTGCTGGGCGTACTGCCGGGCATCATCGGCGTGATCCAGGCAACGGAAACAGTGAAGCTCATCATGGGCATCGGCGAGCCGCTCGTCGGCCGATTCCTCATCTACGACGCCTTGCGCATGAAATTCCGCGAGCTGAAGCTTCGGAAGGATCCCGACTGCCCGGTCTGCGGCACACACCCGACGGTCAAGCAATTGATCGACTACGAACAGTTCTGTGGAATCGTCCCCGCCAAACCGGAGCCAGTCGCCGTGAACCACGCCACCGAGATCACTGCCCTCGAGCTGAAGCAGCGTCTGGACCGCGGCGACGCGCTGACGATCGTTGACGTCCGCGAGCCGAACGAATACCAGATCAATCGGATCCCCGGGTCCGTCCTGATTCCGCTTGGCGATATCCCCAAGCGTTACAACGAGTTGGATCCATCAGCCGAGCTCATCATGCAGTGCAAGTCCGGAGCGCGGAGTGGGCGCGCGGCCGATTTCCTTCGCTCAGTGGGATTTAAGCGGGTCCTGAACCTCAAGGGCGGCATCCTCGACTGGATCGACAAGGTTGATCCGAGCCAGCCGAAATACTAAACTAGGACCTGAACGGTCGGATATGTTGAGGCTCTCCAAGAAGGCTGATTACGCGCTGATGGCGATGAAACACCTCGCGCTGCGCGGCGATCGCGGAACCGGCGGACTCGGCGCCTCGTCGAGCGCGCGCGAAATCGCGGAGCTGTACGACATTCCAATCGAATTGCTGGCCAAGGTCCTTCAGCGGCTGGTGAGGCGCGGGCTCCTCGCGTCACAGCAGGGCACGCGGGGCGGCTACCAGCTGGCGCGCCTGCCCACGCAGATTTCCGTTGCGGACGTGATCCAGGCTATCGACGGTCCCGTAACCGTCACGGCGTGTTCGACGGACGAAGGTCAGCAGTGCGAGCAGTTTTCGAAATGCAATGTGCGCGATCCGCTGTGGCGGGTGCGCGAACGGATCTTGAGCGCGCTCGGCGAGTGCACGATCGCGGAGCTCGCGGCTGACGTGCCGCCGCCGCCCGCTTCGAAGACCGCGGTGCTGTACACGCATTCTTGAAACGGAGCGCGAAGGCTCCAGTCGGGCGAAATGAACGGAGCGCGAAGGCTTTAGCCGAGCGTTCATCAGACGGGAAAACGATGTCGATAAAACTTCCGATCTACATGGACTATCACGCGACGACGCCGGTGGACCCGCGCGTGGTCGAGGCGATGCTGCCGTACTTCAC
>AR_comb_assmDRAFT_10993857_pt1 | contig 13556 bp, 15 predicted proteins | sample ArasoioldDNA_FD_10543 | JGI IMG/M metagenome (IMG submission 10543) | reverse complement strand
ACAACCACGGGAAGTGAATCAGTCTAGATGGCTTTCAAATCTATTTTCAGTCTGTTCTCAAGCGACCTTGCAATTGATCTCGGAACGGCAAACACATTGGTCTATGCAAAGGGACGCGGCATTGTCGTCTCGGAGCCATCGATAGTCGCCATAAACAAAGTGACCAATCAAGTCGAGGCTGTCGGTCGCGACGCCAAAGACATGTTGGGTAGAACCCCTGGCAACATCGTGGCTATCAGACCAATGAAGGACGGCGTCATTGCAAATTTCGAAGTTACCGAAAAGATGCTGCAACACTTCATTCGGAAGGCCCATAACGGCAAGACCTGGGTCAGTCCTCGCGTGGTCATTGGTATCCCGTCTGAAATAACACAAGTCGAACGACGAGCCGTTGAAGACTCGGCCTACCGCGCCAAAGCTTCGGAAGTCTATCTGGTCGAAGAAGCGATGGCCGCCGCGATTGGTGCTGGACTGCCAATCACCGAACCCCACGGCAACATGGTGGTCGACATCGGTGGTGGGACGACTGACATCGCAGTGATCAGTTTGAGTGGTATCGTCTATTCACGAGCGGTACGAGTGGCCGGCAACGAGATGGACGAGGCAATAATTCAATACATCAAGAGGAAGTACAACCTTCTGATTGGTGAGCGAACTGCCGAAGCGATCAAGATTGAACTTGGATCCGCTTACCCTCTCGACGAACCGCTTTCCTATGAAGTTCGCGGCCGCAACCTTATTGAAGGCATACCAAAGACAATCACGATCACCGACGAAGAAGTGCGTGAAGCGCTCGCTGACTCGATCTCGACAATTATCAATGCCGTGCGAGTCGCTCTCGAACGAACTCCACCTGAGCTGTCAGCCGATATAGTTGAACGAGGAATTGTTCTAACCGGCGGCGGAGCATTGCTCAAGAATCTCGATAAGCGACTCTCGATTGAAACCGGCTTACCGGTCTCGCTGGCAGATGACCCACTCGCTTCAGTCGTGCTGGGAACAGGAAAAATGCTTTCCGACTTCGACTTGCTCAAGCGAGTAAAATGGGAAAATACGATGACCAGCGGGATGTAGTTTTGTAGATGGCCAGCGTTCGTACTCAACGTGAAATTCGGCAACGGGCCCCGCTTTGGCTCGTAGCGCTATTGTTTGCGAACCTCGTTATCATGGCGCTTGATGCTCGTGATAGTGATGGACGCCAAAAAGTAGTCCGCATCTGGACACAAACTCTCGCTGCCCCAATCCAAAGCGCATCTTCCAAAGCAAGTGGGGCAACTTCCGGTTTCTTCCAACGAATCTGGAACTTTCGTTCCACAGCGGATGAAAACGAGAGACTTAAACAACAGCTGGCCCAAACTGAGATCGAGCTACAAAAAGCTCGCGAGCAGTCCTTTGAAAACGACCGGCTCAAAGGCCTTTTGAATTTGAAGGAGCAAATTGGTTACGACTCGGTTCCAGCGCGCGTCATTGCTCGGGACGCGTCGGTATGGTTCAACACCATCATGATTAACCGCGGTACCAGCTCTGGCATCGCCATCAATATGCCGGTTGTTACTGCCGGGGGAATAGTCGGTCGCGTAATAACGGTGAGCCCGTTTTCCTCGCAGGTCATGTTGATTACAGACGAGAAGGCGGGAGCCGGTGCAGTAGTCGGACAGTTGAGCCAGTCCGGAGCTCTCGGGTCCGTGAGAGGTCGACCGGAAAACGGCATGATCGAAATGCGTTATGTGCCAGGGACAGAAAAAGTTGAAGTTGGCGACGACGTAATGACCACCGGACAAGATGGAATTTATCCCCCAGGTTTAAATGTAGGCAAAGTCGCTGTTGTGAAACATGGAACTGCGACTCAAGCACACGAGATTTTAATCAAACCAGGAGGGGGACTGGATCATCTCGAAGAAGTGGCGGTGTTGTTATATCGTCCGCCCCAGCGAGCTACGCCGGAACAGAGCCTGCCTAACGCAGTCGAAAAACCAAAGAAGTAGGTTAACTAAAGCAGGCATATGTCGACCAAGAGACGTAAGGCCACTCCGACCAGTCTTCACGTAACCCATAACTGCATTGGACCAATTCGATTTGCCAGCGATTAAATACTTAGGATGCCGCAGATAAAGATCGCCGTAGTCCTGGCTATTTCCATCGTGCTCCAGCTGACGTTAGGAGCCGTATGGGCCCCACTTTCCTATATCGACTTTCCGCTTATTGTGGTGGTCTATATCGCCCTCCAACGTGACGCCTGGCAAGCATTACTGGTCGGCACTCTCGCAGGACTAATCGTCGACGCTTCTAGTGGCGGGTTGATAGGCGCCGGTGGCTTCTCAAAAACACTTACGGCTTACATAATTTACTTCGCCGCCACTCGAATTAATCTTGAGAATCCGTTGATCCGAATCCCGGTACTCGCAGCAGCAACAGTGATGGATTCTGCCATCTACGTGTTCTGGCATCGAGTGTTGGGTTCGCCCCCTTCAGTTCCCTTCGCCCAAACGATGTCGTACAGACTGATCGCAACTACTGTTGTGGGAACGCTGGTGCTTTACGTCATCGACTCGATTCTTGCCGACCGTTCGGATCAGAGAAGACAGTTCGCCACTCGTCGGCGAGTAGCCCGAAGAAGTACCGGATCCCTTCGTCGCAGGTGAAAAGCTCAAAATTCCGCTTTGATCTTTAGCGTTTGCGTGTCAACATTACACCGGCCACGTCGCGGAGTTTGCGGTGCAACTCCGAACCACGATTAAAAATCTAAGATCAGGCACCAGGCAGCGGGAAATATGAAATTCGAAGACACCTCTCAAAATCTCAGAGCCAGGCTCAGATTTATTCAAGTTCTGGTAGTAGTGTTGCTGGCAGTACTGGGTGTCAGACTCTATGTGCTTCAGGTCGTCAGAGGCGAAAAATACGCCGAAATCGCGGAAAATCAACGACACAGACGACTACCAATTCCTGCGCCAAGGGGAGTTATTTTCGACCGCGAAGGAAAAGTGCTGGTCGATTCGCGTCCAATCTATAACGTCATTCTTACTCGTGAAGACGTTAAGGGAAAGGACCTCAGTTCCCTGGTCGAACCTCTCGCCGAAGGTCTGAGTCTGGATCCAGATCTACTGCGAGATCGATTCGAGCTGGTCAAGTCGATGCCGGCTTTCGAGTCGATTCAGGTTAAACAGGGCGCCACACAGGGTGATATAGCCTGGGTCGAGTCTCACAACCTTGAGTTTCCTGAGCTACGTGTCGAGAAACAGCCGCAGCGACGCTACCCTGATAACGGTTCGCTTGCTCACGTACTTGGATATGTCGGTGAAATTAGTCCAGACCAGTTAAAGCAGCAATCATTTAAAGATAAAGGACTGAAGCCGGGCGACGTCATCGGCCAAAGTGGCCTTGAACAGGTGTATGACGACTACCTCCGCGGGCGCGATGGTTATAGGGAAGTTGTCGTCGATAGCCGTGGTCGAATCCAAGACGAGATCGAGACGGTTCCGCCGCAGCCAGGTCGGGACCTGGTGACAACGATTGATTTGGATCTCCAGAACTCCGCCGAAGAGCAATTGGCCAACTCATCTACTAAGCGTGGCGTGATTATCGCGATGGATCCGAATAACGGCGAAATCCTGGCGCTCGCATCTGCTCCTACCTTTGATCCGAATCTATTCTCGCAGCGCATCACAACAAAAGAGGGTCGTGCCGAATACGTCGCTTTGCTGAACGACCCCCAAACTCCACTCCTGAATCGAGCCATCCAAAGTCGCTATCCCCCGGGATCAACCTGGAAGATTCCGATGTCCGTAGCTGGTCTGCAACAAGGCGCGATAACGATTGACCATTCGAATCTCGTTTGCGGTGGTGGCATCCAAGTCGGTAACAAGTTCACGCGATGCATGGGTAACCACGGTACTCCAGATCTGAAGAGCGCGATCACACATTCGTGCGATGGATACTTCTATCGTCTTGGTCTAAAGATGGGGATCGACGGAATTGCCTCGATGGTTGACGAGTTTGATCTTAATAAACGAACTGGTATCGATCTTCCAAATGAAGTTGTCAGTTGGACTCCCTCACGTGAATTTAAGAGACGAATGCAACCAAGAGATCCAGATTGGCGCGATATAGACACTGTCTATGCATCCTTCGGCCAAGTCTACGATATCATCACTCCAATCTCGCTGATCCGAACGGTAGCAGCTGTAAGTCAAAGCGGACGGATGTTCATTCCTCATCTACTGAAGGAAGTTAAACCGCTGGGAGAGCAAGGTACTTCCGATTACAAGGCGTCGGTCGGCTTTCAGCCACTCGATCCCTCGAGACCAAACCCTAAAAACATTCCCATTCCCGAAGACATACATCACCTTGTAGTCGAGGGAATGTGGGGAGTGGTCAATAATGGGGGAACGGGTGCAGCAATTAAGATGGCCGGGTTCGACATTGCCGGTAAAACAGGAACGGCGCAGGTAGTTGGACTTGGTAAGGACACCGGTAAAAACAAGGATCACGCGTGGTTTGTCAGTTATGCTCCGGCTTTCAAACCGGAAATATCAATGGTTGCGCTGATTGAAAACTCGGGCTTCGGCGGTGCTAATGCTGCGCCTGCTATTCGTCGTATTTACGACGTCTACTATCGCAAGACCAGACATGAAGAGCCTCCTGGAGCTGTACAGATAGCTACGAAACCAGCTCCCTCTCCGACGCCAGCTACTGCTAAAACAGGGCAGACTATTGCGAAAAATCAATAACGGCCCCCTTTTCTGCATTAGATAAGACATTTCATGGTTGCAATTATTCAAAAGAGAAGTTGGCGAGATTTCGACTGGATCCTGGCGCTGCTGGCGATTGGGATTGTGGCATTCGGAACTATTCAAATTCGCAATGCTCAGCCAACTGAGACTTTCTGGATCAAGCAGATAATTGGACTTTCAATTGCGCTCGTTGCAATGCTTGCTGTCGCCTTTACTGATTACCGAAGATTGATCCACTTCGCGCCCGCCTTTTACATCTTCGGCCTGGTCCTTTTGGTAATCGTGCTCATCCCGGGTATCGGCTTGAAAATCAATGGTCAACGAGCATGGATCAAACTGCCAGGTGGAATCGGCCAATTTCAGCCTTCGGAATTTGTGAAAGTAACGACTGCCATGATGTTGGCGCGGTACTTCGGCAGAAATCGTGCGCAAACCTTGACACTCAAAGAAATGATCATCGGCGGACTTATTCTGGCTCTGCCAATCGGTCTAATCCTGCTTGAACCGGATGTTGGGTCAGTTCTTACCTACATGCCAATTCTGGCGGTGGTCCTATTTCTCTCTTCTATCAGACTCCGACTCGTTATTATCAGTGCTGTCCTGGCAGTGTTGATGATTCCGCTCGCTTATTGGGTTGGCGTAAAAACCAATTTGGTTAAGGGCTATCAACAAGAGCGAATCAATGTGATCTTAGATCCCGAAAATGCTGACAGGAAAGGTATTGGTTATCACACGTGGCAGTCGATACTGACTGTCGGCGAAGGCGGGTTTATCGGTTCTAAATCATCCACAGAACATTCTCAGAGCAGTCTAAAATTCTTACCTGAACCTCATACCGACTTTATCTATGCAGTTACTGCTGAAAGTTCTGGCTTTGTCGGTTGCGTGTTAGTACTCGTTGCCTATGCAGTTTTATTGTCGCGCTTAATTACGGGAGCGCGACGTGCATCAGACCGCATGGGCATGCTGGTAATAATGTCGATCGTCGGAGGCATGACTTTTCAGATCTTCATAAACATTGGCATGGCGTTGGGAATTTCGCCGGTGATTGGGGTGCCTTTGCCATTGATGAGTGCCGGACTGGCTTCTTTAATTGCAACCTTCATAGCGATTGGATTTGCGATAAGTGTGCAGTTGAGAAGGTTTGTTAATTAGGTCTTTGGCCTTCGCGCTTTGGTCGTTTTTGTTTGCGATCTGAGATCTGAATTTTGAGATCCCGAATCCTCTCCGAGTCTTCGAAGCCGCCCAACTTAAGGAGGTGCTCATGCGCAGAGCCGCTTTCACTTTTCTCGCCTGTCTGTTGCTGTGCTCTTTAGATGCTTACGCTCAAACTTCTGAATCACTCACGGAACAACAAGTTCTCGACATCATCAATTCGATTGATCGGGCAGCAAGGCGCAAGAGCATTGCTGGTGTAGTTGGCCCCCTTGCCGAGGATGTAAAGATTAAGTTGACAGTTCTGATCCCCGGAACAAACGAAGAGAAAACTCTAACACTGACCAAAGACGAGTACACGTTCCAAACGAAACGCGCCTTTCAGACTCGTTTTCGATACACGCTGCAAAGAAAGAATCTACAGATAAAGATTTACGAGGACGGGCAAACCGCAATGATTACCAGTGACGTTTACGAGAGTTTCTCGAACGCGCAAGCGACTCTGCGAAGCGTCGCTGCGGAAGTCTCATTCATAAATCTACGCAATGGTAAGCCAATGATTACCTCAGTAGAGGGCAGGCTGCGCTTTTACTGATGAAAACCCTGTCGATTCTCCTAATCGTGGGCCTGCTGATGGTGTCGGGCTGTTTGCGCCATCGCCAAAGCTTAAAACGATCCAAAAGCTGTCGTCATCGCATTACTGACGAAGATCTATACATCGAGTTTACCACTTACCGGAGAGCGATGATCCTCACAGCGTGCTATACGGGCGAGTGAATAGCTTTCGAGATTTGGATCAGATGGGAGAGGTATTCTAGAAGCCTGGCTTCGATCTAATCGATTTAACAAAATTGGACTAACTGACACGTGCAAGAGTGTTCGGCTCAAAGAAAAAAATGAGTCGAACTTTTTCTTTATCGGAAGGGTATCAGACAAGGACTTTCTGATTTAAATCCTTCGCCGGGAGAAAATGGATGCTCATCCATAAATTCATATGCTTGCTCGCTGCTCTACTCGTCCCGCTGACTGTCGCAGCCCAAAAGCCACAATTTGAAGTCGTCAGGGTTGGTGAAGGAGTTTACGCGTGTGTGCGGACCGAACCACCTGGTCTAACGGTCAATGGTAATACAGTATTTATTATTAACGACGATGACGTAGTTGTCGTCGATACGACACTTACGCCGGGCTCAGCGAAAGAGACGATTGCGGCGTTAAAGAAATTGACGAATAAACCCGTCAAGTACGTCATCAATACTCACTGGCATGATGATCACGTCATGGGCAACGTCGCTTACCGCGAGGCTTTTCCAGGTGTTGAGTTTATCGCTCACACCAATACTCGCACGTATCTGCCTTCCACCGGAATGAACAATCGGAAACAAGCGATGTCAGACCAGGGATATCCAGCCTTCATCAACGCACTAAAAAGCCGATTGCAGAAAGGCGACAGCGTCTTTGGCGGTCCAATGAACGAGGAGGAAAAGACCACTTACGCAAGCGATATTACGATCGCTGAACGCTACATGGCGGAAAATCCGAGCGCCGAAGTCATTCTTCCGACCACGACGCTTGAGGATCGACTTACGTTGCGCCGCGGCTCGCGCACAATTGATATTCTTTACCTGGGTCGCGGGCATACCAGCGGGGACATTGTAGTCTTTCTTCCAAAAGAGAAAATCGCTATCAGTGGTGATCTAGTTATTTGGCCGGTTCCATATATCGGCAGCCCGCAGAGTCATCCAGGAGATTGGAGTGTGACGCTAGGTAAACTCCTCGCTTTGAAACCGACGGCAATCGTTCCTGGACATGGACCAGTTTTACGCGACGATACATATGTCAATTCGATGATTCGATTGCTGGCATCAATTGACGAACAGGTGAAGGCGTCGTTCAATCGAGGAGAAACTGCTGAGCAGGCACATCAAAGTGTGAAGCTAGACAACTTTGAAAAGTTTTTCGCCGGCGACTCGAGAATGAGGCGACTGATCTTCCGGAACTATGTCTCAGGCGCCGGAGTTGAAGCCGCTTACATTGATGCTGCTCATAAGTAAGGCTTTGAGCTTTGCACAAACAGTAAGGCCCACCACGTCCGATGCTGGAGGAATGTACAGTCGCTGCGCTCCTGGTTCCGTAACGGTCAGTGTGCATCCCGTTCATAAATTACAGAACCGGAGCGAAGCGACCGGATGGCACACTCAACAAAGCGATCACGAGCATCGCAGCGGAAAATTTGGGTGTGACATCTGGTCGCTTCGCTCGCGGTACTGTACCCGGGGTCGCGTTCCTCTAATAGTAATTTTAGAATCGAGAATTGAGATTAACTTTGAGATTCCTCGAAGCAGGCGGTTATAAGCTCGAATACGAATGGCTGGGACCAGGCCCGGCTGACTCGCCCACTATCATCTTCCTGCACGAAGGTTTAGGATGTGCTGAGTTGTGGCGCGATTTTCCCCGTCAACTGGTCGAGCAAACAGGACTCGGAGCCTTAGTTTATAGCCGCTCGGGTTACGGCAAATCTGACCCGGTCTCGCTGCCGCGCCCAACGCGGTTTATGCACGACGAAGCCATCGTTGTGTTGCATCAGATCATTGAACAACTGCAAATTCAGGATGCCGTACTTTTTGGTCATAGCGACGGAGGATCCATTTCACTTATCTATGCGGGCGCTATCAATCGTAAGGTTCGCGCGCTGGTGTTAGAGGCTCCGCATGTCTTCGTCGAAGAGTTTGGATTACGGAGTATCCGAAAAGCACGGTCCGATTACGAGCAGACGGATCTGCGCGTGAAACTTCAGCGCTATCACGGCGACAACGTTGATTGTGCCTTTTGGGGATGGAACGACGTCTGGCTGAGTCCTGACTTTCCTGATTGGAATATTGAAGAGTATCTCCCCCAAATCGAAGTACCTGTGCTCGTCATCCAAGGTGATGAAGATCAATATGGCAGCTGGAAACAGGTGGAACGAATTGAGAATGGCTGCTCAGGACGGGTGCAATCCGTTCTCTTAGAGAGTTGTGGTCATAGTCCACATCGCGAACAACGGGAAGCAACTTTAGACCTCACGGTAGCCTTTTTAAAAGGCGTCTTAAGGGGGAAATAAAACAAGGAGGGCTCATGATCGAACGGAAATATTTTTGGCTCCTGCCGGTCTTGTTATCTTTACAGACAATTGTTCTCGCTCAGGTTGAAACTAAATACAAAGAGTTGCCAAACTTTCATCAGGTCGATCAAAGCCTTTATCGAGGCGGACAACCAAAGAGTGGTGGCTTTGAAACTCTAAAAAAGCTCGGCATCAAGACCGTTATCGATTTGCGAAATGATCGAGGGCAAGCAGAGAGCTCAGAAGCAGAAGCCAACGGCATGAAATATTTCAATTTTCCGATGGAGCGAATGGGCAAACCTGATGACAAAACTGTTGAAAAAGTCTTAGACATCATTTCGAATAGCAATAATCAACCCGTCTTCGTTCACTGTGCTAAAGGCGCCGATCGGACCGGTACAATCATCGCCGTGTACCGCATCAAACACGACGGGTGGACCAGCGAGCGAGCGAAAGCTGAGGCTAAAAATTTCGGCATGGCTCCATGGCAAGTCGAAATGAAGAACTACATACACGATTACTACCAACGACAGCTCAAAACTGAACCGCGCTAGCTTTGGAGTGCGCCGGCCCGGCGGCGCGTTTTAAGCATCTAAACAGGACAACTCTATTTAAAATCACACTCACCGATCTTGAATTTTCTGAAAAGCGCCGCCGGGCCGGCGCACTCCAAAGAATGAAACTAAAACTCACCTCAATTTTACTCCTCACCAGTGCGTTAGCCTTTATCTTGGTCACACTCTTTATTGGTACTACCCTAACTGCACCGGCGCAACAACGTATAGACCTTCCTGCGAATATCCAAAATATTCAGCTCGTTCAATTCGCAAGTGGATCAGGCAGCACAATTCATGGCTGGCTGATGCCGGGCACACAAGGTAAAGGCGTAATTGTTTTGATGCATGGCGTCCGTGCCAATCGTCTCTCGATGTTGAGCCGGGCCGAATTTCTGAATCAAAACGGTTTCAGCGTGCTTCTCTTTGACTTTCAGGCTCACGGTGAAAGTGATGGACATCATATAACTTTTGGGTATCTTGAAAGCCGCGACGAGATTGCAGCCGTCAACTTTGCCAGGGCGAAATTTCCACGCGAAAAGATTGGGGTGTTAGGCGTTTCAATGGGAGGGGCCGCCGCCATTCTTGCTTCACCACCATTACCCTTGGACGCGATGGTGCTTGAAATGGTCTATCCGTCCATAGATCGCGCGGTCGATAACCGACTCACCATGCGTTTCGGGAATTGGGCAAAAATTCTCTCCCCGCTGTTACTCGTGCAACTAAAGTGGCGTCTGGGAGTGGATCCTAAAAACCTGCGGCCAATTGATCACGTCGCTGAAATTCGAGTCCCGAAGCTTTTCATAGTCGGTTCGGAAGACCGTCACACAACACTTGAGGAATCGAGGGAACTCTACAAAGCGACCGCTGATCCAAAGGAATTGTGGATAGTTGACGGAGCACCCCATATTGATCTACATGAATTCAAGAAAGACGCTTACGAGTCTCACGTACTGAGATTTTTTTCTGAACACTTGAGGTGAGGCATGGCTAAACAGACTCCCTTCCAATTCATTCTCGACGAGTTGACACCAATCCGGCCAAACATCACGCGCGCGTTCGGGTTCACATACATATATCTCGACGACCTGTTGCTGTGTTGTCTGCGCGCCAGCGAAAAGGCGCCAAACACGAATGGGATGTGGCTCTTCACGACTACAGAGCACGTAGACAGTCTAGGCAGCGAGTTTCAGGATTTACCACGACGATATCTCTGGCGTTCGAAACCAAATGCCTGGGTGGTCCTGCCGAGCCGTCTGGAAAACTTTGAGGAGCACGCCTTCAAGGCTTGCGAGCTTATCGTCAACGGCGACCACCGAATCGGGAGAGTCTCTAAACGCGAACAATCCAGAACTGCAAAAACCAGAACGCCGACTCTCTTTCACTCGCCTGTTAGATGAAAAATCGAGAGTGCAATCTGACGCGGATGGATCGAATTCTAATACTTGGTTCCGGAGGCGCTGGAAAATCAACCTTCGCGACACAGCTTGGGGAACTGCTGAATATTAAAGTCGACCATCTTGATCGGCATTACTGGAAACCAGGCTGGGTAAAACCATCAAATGAGGAGTGGGTAGCAACGGTTGCCGACTTGATCGGACGTGAACGGTGGATAATCGATGGGAACTTTGGTAGTACGCTGGTCCAGCGCATTGCTCGATGCGACACGTTGATCTTTCTCGACATGCCTCGTCTTCTATGTCTTTGGCGCATCATCAAAAGACGGCTGACCTACCTGAAAGCCGCGAGACCCGATATGGCGGAAGGCTGCCAGGAAAAACTTGACCTGGAGTTCGTTAGTTGGGTATGGAACTATTCAAAGCATACCCGGCCCAACATTTTGCGTGCGATGCAGAGCAATTCAAAGCAAAAGCAGATCGTATGGCTTCGATCTCAGAATGAGGTAAAGCATTTCCTTAAATCGCTGGCACAGAACTAAAACACGAGGGTTAGCTACATGCCTGAACCAGGAAAGTTGATAATTAAGGCCGCAAAAAAAGGCGACGTTGCGAGCATCAAGACTCTACTCGCAGATGATCCATCTCTGGTTAAGGCTCGAGACTCAGACGGCTCTACGCCTCTTCATTGCGCCACCTGGAAAGGTCATGTTGAGGTAGTCGCTCTTTTGCTAAAGTCAGGCGCCGACGTCAATGCGGTAAATGAAAATGAACATTGGGGAACAACGCCACTTCATGCCGCAGCGCACGCGAACCAGTCAGCCATCGCAAAGTTGCTACTAGATCACGGCGCAAATGTTAAAGCAAAGGATAAAGAAGGTCGCACTCCGATGTTCCACACAACTTTCCACAAAGCAAAAGCAGTTGCAAAAATCCTGCAGCCGTTTGAGTAGATCGTTGAGGTTGCATCGTAACCATCACCTCATAGTTGTGGTGAGCAGGAGTGACATTCATCACTTCACATATCAGCGAAACACTTTACCTTCACCGACTCAAACCATGGCCTTAAAGACGAAGCCCTACTTGCGGGAAATCACAGTCCAACATAGTCCGGAACAACCAACTGATTCATACCCTTTCAGCATACGGGCGATTCGCGGACTCAAAACATTGAGGTTCAACCCGGATGTTACGTTCTTTGTTGGTGAAAATGGTTCAGGTAAGTCAACACTACTCGAGGCGATCGCAATTGCCATGGGATTTGGCGCCGAGGGCGGAACGAAAAATCTGAAAGTTCAAACTGCAGAGACAATTTCTAATCTGCATCAGTTCTTAAAACTAAAGAAAGGATTCAAATTACCGAACGACGGTTACTTTCTTCGCGCCGAAAGTTTCTATAATGTCGCCACCGCTGTTGACAGAAGTGGTTACCTGGTTGGCTATGGAAATAAATCGCTTCACGAACGGTCACACGGGGAAGCGTTTATGACGCTGTTGACAACGAAACTGAAAGGCAATGGGTTCTATTTACTCGATGAGCCTGAAGCCGCGCTATCGCCTTCGCGTCAACTGGCAGCTTTATGGGCAATCAATCGTTTGCTGGATAAGAACTCCCAATTTATTATCGCCACTCATTCACCTATTCTTCTCTCATATCCGGGCGCCACGATCTTCAACTTCGATGGTGAAGGGTTGACTGAGATCGCGTACGAGGATACCGAACACTTTGGAATAACTCGCGACTTCCTCAATAATTACCAGCAGAGACTCAAAGGTTTGTTTAGTAAAGGCTAGACTAAAACAAGGACGAGGAGATAAACATGGCCGGGCAAGTTGCATTAGAAAAAGTAAAGAAACCGCTTATGAATTGTTTCGATGAAACATTCTCTTCAGTTCACGGCATCTATCTTGATAAAGGCGCAACCCTTTTCGAGACACTAGCCAGTGTTTCAGCACACGAAGCTTCACAGTCAGTTGGACCTGGCACGGCAACAGTTGCCGCTCAAGTCGACCACTTACGTCTTTATCTCGATGTGCTCGATGACTATATGCACACGAGTCAAGCTCCAAAAATCAATTGGCGGGAGATTTGGGAAACCGTTAGAGAGGTCTCGCCCGAACAATGGGAAAAAATCAAACAGGATTTGCGTAATAGTTACGATAAGGTAAAAACGACGCTAACTTCATTCGAGGATTGGAATGGACAAGATGACGTCGGCGGCGCTTTGGCAATCGTGGTTCATAGTGCCTACCACCTCGGCGGAATTCGCCAGGCTCTTGCCGGAATAAGAGCTAACACGAAAGCAGCTGGACACGCTCAATGACAGAACAGCGCATCATTATCGCCACTACAGATGAAGAAATAGCAAATTGTTTTCCGGTGATGTCCGAGTTGCGACCGCACATCAGTGCGGACGAGTTTGTCGAACGAATAAAACACCAGACGAAGATCGCAGAATATCGTCTTGCCTGCCTGATTGATGTCGAGGTCAAAGCGGTAGCGGGTTATCGGATTTCGCAAAACCTGGCGTGGGGGAACTTTCTTTACGTCGATGACCTCGTTTCAAAATCAAATGACCGTTCAAAAGGTTATGGCGGCTCGCTTTTTGACTGGTTAGTT
>AR_comb_assmDRAFT_10048324_pt1 | contig 13557 bp, 12 predicted proteins | sample ArasoioldDNA_FD_10543 | JGI IMG/M metagenome (IMG submission 10543) | reverse complement strand
TAATATCGCCGGGAAATTCGCCGTGCTCGGACCGGCAAGCGTCCAAGCCCCCGCGGTGTTCTTGTTCGACTGTGATTTGATCTTCGCCCACGCATTCTTTGCGTTGACCGTCAAACTGAATGGGACCTCTGTCGCAGGGTACGCGCGATTCGTATACTCCTGAACTGCGGCCTCTGTGGGATCTTCGGTCTCTTCCTTGTCGGATGCCTCGCTACGTGAACTTAGTCCGTACTGGGCCTGCTTTTTTATCAAGCGAGGTGTGGCGCGAAACCTTTCAATACGATCCTGGGTGATCTTGGTCTCGTTTTTCTCGATGTTTTTCTGGATCGTAATCTTGTAGAGAGCGAATCCAACGCACGCAGCAACCATGAGGATTGCCACCAAAATGAAGTTTTTCTTCATTTATCCACTCCTTCAGCCCGGGTTCCGCGGTTAACGTAACGCTCCTTCTCGACTCAGCTCAGCCCGTTCCCCCTTCGACAGCGCGGATGAGACCGCTGTCGGCTGCGATTTTGGTCAGGCTGGCAAGAGATGGCAAGGGAAAAGGATCGTCGGCCACCGCGGTAGCGACACGACTGTAATTGCCTTCCGGGGCCGCCGTTTTCGGCGGCCCCTGCTTGTTCGGCTTCAGCAGCCCAGACAACCCCATCCAACGTAATCTACCGCCATGGCGAGGACGCTCGTCGGTGTGATGGGTCCAGGCGACGATGCGCAAGCCCCTGATTGTCAGAACGCCTACGAACTTGGACGCGCGATCGCGCAGCGCTCGTGGGTGCTCGTGACGGGCGGACGCAGCGTCGGCGTCATGGACGCCGCCAGCCGTGGCGCGCACGAAGCAGGCGGCCTGACCGTTGGTATCCTGCCGTCGAGTGATGTGAGGGGCGCATCGAGTTTCATCGACATTCCGATCGTGACCGGCGCCGGCCAGGCGCGAAACAATATCAACGTGCTGTCGTGCCACTTGATATTCGCGTGCGGCATCGGAGCGGGCACCGCGTCTGAGATCAGCCTGGCCCTGAAGGCTGGACGTCATGCGATCCTCGTCGAGCCGACGGCGGAGACCGTTGCCTTCTTCCGTGCGCTCGGGCCTCGCACACTTCACGTGGCGCGCGACGCGTCGCATGCAATGCAAATAGCAATGGGATTGCTGAACGGCGCAGCAGACACATGAACGGTCCGTGCTGGCTCGTGGTCGCGTCGTTCGCGATCGTCTTCCTACAGCCGACCGCTCAGAAGCCGCCGCGTGCGCTCTGGCTGTGGGATCCGAAGCCATTCCTCTCGCGGGGCAACGCACAAGCCGACTTCTTCGATTTCTGTGAACGTCACCACATCGGCGTGCTGTGGGCCCAGATCGTGACGGTTGCCGATCCGCCGGGCCGTCGCGTCGATCGCTCGGACGACTGGAAGCAGTTCCTCGCCGAGGCGCATCGCAGGGAATTCAAGGTGCATGCGCTCGACGGCGACCCGCACTACGCGCTCCGAGCACAGCACGCGGCTGCGCTCTCAATCGTCGATGCCGTGATCGGTTACAACGCGGCGGCGCCGCCGGTTGCGCGCTTCGACGGCGTCCACTTCGACAACGAACCGCACGCGCTCCTCGACTGGAACGCTCCCGCGCGTCGTGAGCGGCTGCTCGCAGAGTTTCTCGACCTGAACGAGCAGGCGGCCGCAACAGCCAGGCGCGCCGGCTTGGCATACGGTGTGGACATCCCGTTCTGGTGGGGCGACCGCGACCCCGAGAGCGGCGCGCCCATCGGCGTCACCACGTTCCGGGGTAACCGAACCGTCGCGAGCGATCGGTTGCTCACGATGGTCGACAACATCGGGATCATGGATTACCGCACGGTTGCGGATGGTCCGGACGGCATCATCGCGCACGCCGCGGAAACATTGAAGGCCGCTGAGCGCGCCTCGACCGTGCGGGTATACGTCGGCGTGGAGACGTCCGTCGAGCGCGGGGATTACGTGTTCGTTGCGGGGATTCCACGTTCGGCGATGCGAACTGCGATCGCATCGGGCGATCCGGTTGCCGTCGCGCTGGATCAGCAGCGCGCCCGCCTTGTGGCCGACGGCGACATGCTGCACGTCGGCATCAAATCCTCGTCCGATGCCGGCGATGTGCTTGCGCGGGTCGCGCGAGCATTCCACCTGAAATCCGGGGACGATGACAAGGCTACGCGGTCGGCGATCGCAGCGATGCGCCGTGAGGGCGAATGGTTCGGCATGCAGATCCGCACGATCGAGACGCGCGAACAGTCTAAGCTCGCCGTGATCGAGGCGACCTACACGACGCCTCCAAGGATTACGTTCGCCGGACGGCCACTCAGCCAGATGCAGGCCGAACTTGCGAGCGCGGAACGCGACTTCATGGCGTATCGCGCATACGCGGGAATTGCCATCCACGACCACGAGTGGTTCCTGGCCGTCTCACTCCTGTTTGGCGCTGCCACAACGCTGGTGGCGGTCGTCCTGAGCGACCTCGGTACCGGGCGGTACCTGCGGAACCGCGACCTCGCGATCTTGCTCGCTGCCGCGGTTGTCGAAAATCTCGGGTACCGGCAACTGAATGCGTGGTGGGGATGTGTCGGGACGGTGCAGGCGATGACGGGCAAGGGTGGCTGGGGCCCCATGACGCGCCGGGCGTTCTGAGCTGCGTCCCGCAACAGAGCTCCGATGCTGAAAACAAAGTCGGTGTTTAGCCCAATCGAGCGCAGGCGCGACGGCCTGCGAATCCTGGCCACGCGGTTTCGCGGCCGCGGCATGCCGGCCAGCCGATATGACATCTGGATGCCATCGCTTGGACCGAGCGAGCGGCTGCTCAGGGCGTATCTTGGCGGACGGATCTCGTGGGCGAAGTTCAGCGCGGCCTACCGCTCCGAGCTCTTCATGGATGGCCCGATCGATTCGCGCAGCCGGACGATCAAGAACCACGGTCAGAAGTTCACGCTCCGCCTGATCGGGGAGCTGGCGCGCACAGGTCGCGTCACGCTGATGTGTCACTGCGCCGAGGACCAGGACCGATGTCATCGTCACCTGCTGCGACGCCTGATTCAGCGAAGCGGCGTGTGACATACTTCACGCAAACGACGAGCGAGAGTCAGATAGATGAGTCGCCGATTCGAAGCGATGTGGCGTGAAACGAAAGACGGGATTCGAAGGCTCGTTCGTGACTGGCGGTTCAGTGCGCCAGCGATCCTTGTCCTCGGGCTCGGCGTCGGCGCGAACACGGCGATCTTCAGCCTCGTCAACGCGGCCCTGATCCGCGGTCCTTCCTACGAAGGCAGCAGCCGTCTCGTCGACATTTACCAGAACGCTTCGAACCCCGGCGGAGTGGACGGGAACTCCTATCCGGCGTTCCTGGACATTGCGGCGTACACGGACGTCTTCGCGACCACGACCGCCGCGCTCGTCCCGCACGGCGTCAGCTATTTGCACGACGGTGCGCTGCGGTCTGCAGTCGTGGAGCACACGACGGCGACGTATCTTTCCGTGCTCGGGCTGCAACCGTCGCTTGGCCGCTGGTTCAACGCAGAGGAAGACGTGCGTGGCGCCCCACCGGTGGCGGTGCTGGGATATCAAGCCTGGACGAGGAAATTCGCGAAGGATCCATCGATCATCGGCCGCGCGTTACGCATCGAGGGCGTGCCAGTCACCATTGTGGGAGTCGGTCCCGCCGGCCACAACGCTACGCTGAATGTCGGGATCGTCACCGACTTCTGGATGCCGGTTGCCTCACTCTTGGCGCTCGGGATGCCACCAGGCCTTCTGGACCGTCATCCGGAAGAAGCAGCGTTCCTTGTCAAGGCTCGGCTCAGGGAGGGAGTCACCGTCGCGCAGGCGCAGGCCGCGATGAAGATCCTGGGCACGCGGCTGGCCGCTGACTACCCGGATGAAGATCCAGGCAAGGGCATTTCGGTCTTCGCGGCAGACGAGGTGCGCGTACATCCACAGATGGATGGTGTACTGCGCGCGACCGCGTTCGTGCTGCTCGGTGTGGTCGGTGTCGTGCTCGCCGTGGCATGCAGCAATCTCGCGACACTGTTGCTCGTACGCGGCGCGGCACGCGCGAAGGAAATATCCATCCGGCTGGCGCTGGGCGCTACGCGGGGACAGCTGGTCCGTCAGCTGCTGGTGGAGAGCCTGCTGCTGTCAGCCGCAGCCGGCGCCGTCGGCGGCATTCTCGCCTGGTGGTCTGTTCGGTCGCTCGCAGCGTTCGATCTGCCGCTCGAGCTCGACCTTCATCTCGACTACCGCGTGCTGATTTTCACGGCTGGCGTCTCGCTCGTCACGGGTGTGGCATTCGGCTTGGCCCCCGCACTCAACGCCACGAGAATCGAACTCGTTCCCGCACTGCGCGACGATGGCGCCACGCCATCGGCGGACAGGCGCTGGTTCACCGTCAAGAATGCCCTCGTCGTGTTCCAGGTCGCGGTGTCGGTCGCGCTGCTCGGAGCCACGGGCATCTTTCTTCAGATGCTCGACGCCTCGCGGGCACGGCGTACCGGCTTCGCAATCGATGGCGTCGGCATGCTGCAGACCGATGTCCGCTACGCCGGCTATTCGGCGTCCCAGGCTCGACGGTTCGCGGACGAATTGCAGCGCCGTGTCTCGTCAATCCCCGCCGTTCAATCCGCCGCGATCGTGCGAGGTCTGCCGATGGAGGTGACCGGCACGCGGATCTTTACCGATACCGCACTGGCGGGACCTTCCCTGAGGGCCGGCGCCATCTGGGCCGGGCCAGGCTTCTTCGATCTGCTCCGCATTCCCATTCTGTACGGCCGCGCGATGGACGAGCGCGATCGCCGCGATACTCCGTTCGCCGCGGTGATCAGCGACTCGATGGCCCGGCAGTTTTTTGGTGCCGCGAACGCGGTTGGCCACCGGTTTCGCCTCGAAAACGACGCGAATACCTGGTTCGAGGTTGTCGGCGTCGTCCGCGATACGGGGACGGCTGACCTGCAAGGAGATCTCGTCGATCCCACGCCCCAGTTGTTCTATCGATCGTTGATCCAGTCGGACATGCTGCCGGACACCGTGATCGCGCGGTCGTCGTTGGACGCGGCCGCGCTCGTCGGCGCGATGCAGCGGGAACTCCGTGCCGCGAACTCCACCTTGCCCATCGTGGCGGCGAAGACGATGACGCAGCATCTCGAGGAGTCGCTCGTGGTGCCGAAAGCGGCTGCGACGCTGCTCGCCGGGCTCGGGGCGATCGGGCTTTGCCTTGCCGGCATCGGACTCTATGCCGTTGTCGCGTTCAGTGTTTCGAGACAGACACGCGAGATCGGTATTCGCGTCGCGCTGGGTGCGCGAAGGCGGCAGGTCGTTTGGACGGTGACAAGGGAAGTCGCTGCGCTTGTCGGCGCCGGCACCGCGGTCGGGCTGCTGTTGGCGCTGCTGGCGATCCTGGCGCTTCGCGCGTCTGCCGCGCCGGCGCCCGGTGTCTCCTTGTACCGCCCGTCAGCTGATCCGTTGATGTTGCTGTCGATCGCGGCGTTCATGGGAGCGCTGGGACTGTTGGCGGCCTTCATGCCGGCGTGGCGAGCAGCCAGGCTGGATCCGATGACCGCGCTGCGGCGGGACTGATCTCTTCCTTACCACCAACGATTGCCCGAGCCGGCGCTCTCACGCTACAGTGCACGGGTGGCGCGGTCCGACCGCCGCGTCAGTCAAACCGACAAGGGGACACGCCCGTGAAGGATCTGCTGTTCGTGTGGGTGTCGCTGCTCGTGCTCTCGCTCTCGGCATCATCTGCGTTCGCGCAGAAACCACCCGTGCCGGCGTCGCAGGATCCGCTGGTCCGCATGAACGAGTCGATCGACGCACTGACCAAGAAAGTCTGGCCCAGCGTCGTGCAGATCCTGGTGACCAGCTACGGCGCGCGCGAGGAGGGCAGCCGCGGCGATACCAACGTCGTCGTCGGCAGGCAGCGTTCGGTCGGATCCGGTTTCGTCATCGATGCCGAGGGCTACGTGATGACGAACGCGCACGTGGTCAACGGCGCGCAGCGCGTGCAAATCGTTCTCCCGCCGGACAACGTGGACGGCACCCTGGCCACCGCGCTGTCGGGCCGTTCGTACACGGTTGCCGCGCGCATCGTCGGCATCAGCAGTGAGCTGGATCTCGCGCTGCTCAAGATCGACGGCATGAAGCTGCCTGCGCTGCCCCTTGCGACCTACTCGCAGGTCCGACAGGGTGAAACGGTGTTCGCCTTTGGATCTCCGATGGGCATGCGCAACAGCCTTTCGCACGGCCTCGTTTCCGCCGTCGCCCGACAAGTCGATCCCGATTCGCCGCTCATCTTTATCCAGACGGATGCGCCGATCAATCCAGGCAATTCCGGAGGGCCGCTGGTCAACATTCGCGGCGAGGTCGTGGGGGTCAATACTTTCATCGTCTCCCAGTCGGGCGGCAACGAAGGCCTCGGCTTCGCGATTCCGAGCGCGACGGCGAGAACCGTCTTCCGCCAGATGAAGCAGTTCGGGATGATCCGGCGTCAGGAAGTCGGCATGAGCCTGCAGACGATCACGCGGAGCATGGCGCAGGGCCTGGGACTTGCGCGTGATTATGGCCTGATTGTCTCGGACGTGTGGCCCGGTGGTCCCGCAGAAGCCGCAGGGCTCAAAGTCGGCGACATCCTCGTGTCGGTGGACGGTCAGCCGGCCGACAACCTGCCGACGGTGACCTACAACTTCCGCCTCAGGGATTCAACGGACAAGGTACAGCTCGTCGTCCTCAGGGCTGGCGCTCAGCAGACGTTGAGCATTACGCCGGTCGAAGACCGCAACGAGCTCGATTCGGTATCCGCAATGGCGGATCCCGAAAAGAACCTCGTTCCCGAGCTGGGCATGCTCGGCGTGGAAATCGACAAGCGTATTTCGTCTGCATCGACCGGACTGCGGGATCCCTACGGCGTCATCGTCGTCGCGCGCGCGGCAGGAGCGACCAGCGAAGTTCCGATCCAGCCGAGGGATATCATCCGCAGCCTGAATAACAAGCAGATCGCGACGCTTCAGGGTCTCAGGACTGCAATGCACGAGTTGAAGCCGGGCGCCGCGGTGACGCTGCAGATTCAGCGCGACGGCAGGCTGATGTACGTGTCCTTCACGCTCGAGTGAGGTCACAGGGCATCGGCCTGAGCTGCGTTAGCGGACGATCGGGCCGGCGGCGCCCTGCGGGACGAGATAGCTGACCGATGCCGGGTCGTTATCCGGATCCGTGTTGCCGTTTGGCCGTGTCAGGGCAATCGCGGCGTGGTACCGCTCGCGGTCCGAGATGGACTTCGTGCAGGAGGTGATGGTCGGATACATGACGTCGTTCGCGTTGTCGGTGTGCCAGTAGCCGATCATGTGGCCGATCTCGTGCCGCACGACCCCCGGCGTGACGCCGGGTGAGCCCGCGCATCTGCAGCCCATGGTTCGTGGGTAGAAGGTAATTCGGCCCCCGCTCGTCGCGACCTGCGCGCTGCCGCAGGTCAACCCATCAGCCGACGCCTCCGCCGCCCAGAGGACGGTTACCCATCCCGGCACACCTTCGCGCGACTCGGTTCCGCGCACGACGGTGGCCGCCGGATACCCGCCGCCGCTCCAGTCGCGCATCGCCTCCCGGATGGTGGATTCGGTGGCGTCCAGAGTTCCCGAATCGATCGGCCGGTTCGCCTCGTCAATGGTGCGGTAGTAAATCTGCGGCGGCGCAAGCCAGAGCCTCGTTGCACGAAGTCCACCGTTCGGCTCTTCGACGGCGTTGCGAACGAGTTGGCGATACAGCGTGAGGTCGAACCCGGCCTGCGCGATCGCGGAGATCGAGACGGCGTGCGCGCTCTGTCGGAGCGCCGTTCGCCTGGTGACGATGGAGTTGCCGGAGAGCGTCAGCGCGACGGACGCCGAGCTTGCCGCGGGAAACCGCAGCGTGAAGGCCCCGGTTCCGTCCGTCGTCGCTCGCTGACTGCCCGCGTCCACAGTGACGCCGCCGAGCGGCTGGCCGCCGTTCGCGGCCGCGACGACGCCGGTGACCGCGATGCTCGAGTCGTTGACCGGAGCGGGCGTCGGAGGCGTCGGACTTCCGGGGGTGACCGGCTGATCGTCCGAGCACGCGGCGCAGATGAGGAACGCGCCGGCGATCACGCGTTTCATGGCCGGATTATACGTGGGGAGACCATTTGTGTCGGGTCATGAGCCGACGATTGTCGGATCGATCGCGCTCAACAACGCCGAAACGTTGAACCCCGTCGCGTTGCTCATGACGACGGTGCCGGCGGCGCGATCGGGATAGAGCCGCATCATGCAATGGAACCCGCCGCCGCCGCCTTCCTTGAAAAAGAATCGTTGGCCATTCGCGCTGCCCGTGTGCCATCCCAGCGTCATGGGGATGGTTCGTCCGTCAGTGGTCTGCTGGGGCGTGAAGAACAACGCTCGCGTGGCGTCGTTGAACAACGCCGAATGCGGACGGAGCTGATCTTGAAGAAATGCGCCGAATGCCCGGGCGCAGCCGATGAGTCCCCCGAACGCCGGACCATTCGGATAGTGGCTGCGGAGTTCGAGCCAGCGCCCGCAGTAACTTCCAATCAGCTGGCTGTCGATGAGGAGCGGTTTCAGCAGGTTGATGAACGAGTACTTTTCCAGATAGCCGGTTGCGTGCCGGGCTGGATCACCGACCGTGTATCCCAGCTCGCCTGGCGCAATTTCCAGCCGACGCAGAACGCGATCCGCGACGTACGACGACAACGGCTCGCCGCTCGCACGCTCGACTACCTTTCCGAGCAGCCAATATCCGATGTTCGAATAGGCATACCTCGTTCCCGGCACGCACGTCAGCCGCGGGTGTTTTTGCAGCACTGCCGCGAGCGCCGCGTCCTCGTCGAACGTCGCGTGCGCATCTGCAGAATGTACCCACCGGAGCGGAATCGGGTTGGGGATGCCGGACGTGTGAGAGATCAGATGACCGACGAGCACTCTTGGTCCGTACGGCGACGCCGGAATGTATTGTTCGATCGGATCGTCCAGGCGTAAACGGCCGCTTTCTACGAGCTGGAGTGCCGCCGCTGCCGTAATCGTCTTGCTCATCGAGTAGGCCATCAGCGTCGTGTCGGCTTCCATCGACCTGTCGCTGCAGAGATCCGCGGCGCCGGCCACGTACGCGAGCGCGACGCTCGTCGCGTTCACCGCGACGTACTGAATCCCTGGTGTCCGTCGAATGCCGGTGAGCGCGACGAGCGTGTCCGTAGGGTTCATGCCGGAGCCCAACACTAGTTCGATGCCGTGTTTCCGGCAACCGCCTCGGGCGAACGCATGAACGCGCCAGCCGTTCGTCCCGTGCTGCCGGAGATCCGTCGATTCGTTCGATCCACGCGGGCACCTGGTTTGCGTCGCACGCTTGTGAGAGGAGCGTCCAATCATGCAGCCGCCGGACATGGTCAAGACTTTCCTGACAGGACGCCGGTTTGCGGTCGCGGGCGTGTCGCGCTCGGGATCGCAGGCCGCGAACGCGGTCTTCCGGAAGCTGAAAGCGTCCGGATACGAAGTCTTTCCCGTCAATCCGAGGGCATCCGAAGTCGAGGGCGTGCGGTGCTATGCGGATCTGCGATCGATTCCCGTGCCGCTCGACGGCGTGGTGATCGCCACCGCGCCGACCACTTCGGTGGACATCGTGCGGCAGTGTGCCGAGCGCAAGATTCCGCGTGTTTGGTTCCATCGATCGTTTGGTGACGGCAGCGTGTCCGACGAAGCGGTGCGGTCGTGCCAGGCTGCGGGCATCCAGTCGATCGTCGGCGGGTGTCCGCTGATGTTCTGTGAGCCTGTCGATTTCGGACACAAGTGCATGCGCTGGTGGCTCCAGCGGCAGGGTCGCGTTCCGAAGTGACGAGCCGACTGCGCCGACGTTCGCGCGCGCGCCTGTATAATCGCGCCGGATGGAATGGCTGCGGCTCGCGGCAGCGTTCGCCGTCGTTCCCGCTCTCGTGGCGGGCCAGGGCGCAAGACGCGACGGTGTTCCTGACTTCGACGGCATCTGGAACTCCGCGACGGCCACGCCGCTCGAGCGTCCGCGTGCGCTGAAGGACAAGGTGTACTTCACGCCGGAAGAGGCCGCGGCATGGGAGCGCCAGGTCGCTCAGAACAACGAGGAGCGGCCACCGCAGTCCGACTCGAAAAACACCGGCACCTACAACGTCTTCTTCCGCGAGTTTGGCTCAAGGGTCGTCAAAACGGGCCGGACCTCGATCATCACCGACCCTGCGGATGGTCGTATCCCGTCGTTGACCCCGGAAGCCGCCGAGGTCAAACGCCTTCGCGTCGAGCGGCAGAAAGAACTCGCAAGCGCCCAGGATGCCGGCCTGCAGGATCAGTGTCTGGCGATGCTCACAGCGGGGCCGCCGATGCTGCCGTACTCGTACAACAGCAACTACCAGATCGTCAGAACGCGCGATGCGTTGCTCGTCTACGTCGAGATGATTCACGACGCGCGCATCATCTACCTGGATGGCCGTCCGCATCTGCCGCCGGGCATCCGCCGCTGGATGGGCGATTCGCTTGGCCGCTGGGAAGGCGGCACGCTCGTAGTGGATACGACGAACTTCAACGACGGCGGTGGCTTTTACGGTGATGCCGGTGGAAATTTTGGGTGGGACCGCAACCTTCATCTGATCGAACGGTTCAGGCTCCTCGATTCCGAGACCTTGCTGTATCAGTTCGAAATCGACAACCCGACGGCGTTCACGCAGCCCTGGAAGGGAGAGCTGACGATGGTCCGATCGCCGGGTCGCATTTTCGAATACGCGTGCCACGAAGCGAACTACTCGCTGGTGAACATGCTGCGGGGATATCGAGCGGCTGAGCGCCCGTAACCCTTCGCGCTCCTGCCGTATACTGGCCGGCGAAGACCAGTCCAGTGATGCGGCCTCGTCTCATCTGCGTGCTCGGCCTCGCCGTCGTTCTGGCGTCCACCGCCGTGGTCGCGCAACGTCGCGCGCCCGCGCGGCCCGATTTGCAGGGGACGTGGAGTGGTGCGACGTTGACACCGCTCCAGCGGCCGGCCGACTTCCGCGACAAGGCGCTATTCACGCCGGAAGAAGCAGCAGAGTACAAGCGAACCACTCCGGAACGGAATCGCAACTCGTTGCCGAGCGCGTCGGATCGTCTGACACAGGCCGACGTCGACGAAGCCTTCGTCGAGGTCGAGGTCTACAACATCGATCGCCTGCGAACGTCGCTTATCGTGGACCCGCCGAACGGGATGCTCCCGGCGCTCGTGCCCGCGGCGAAGGCCCGCATCGCCAGCCGTCCCAAACGATCGTTCGACGATCCGGAGAGCCTGGGGCTCGCGGAACGCTGCCTGCTCGGAAACTTCGGGATTGGCGGTTCGACCGCCTCGCCGCCGATGGTGCCGAGCCCGGTCATTCCCGGCTACTACCGCATCGTGCAGACCGATTCCGTCGTCCTGATCTTTGCGGAATGGGTCCACGACGCGCGGATGGTCAGGATGAACAGTACACATCTGGCGCCGACGATTCGGAAATGGCTCGGCGATTCGATCGGCTATTACGAAGGTCAAACACTCGTCGTCGACACGACGAACTTTCGGTCCGACACTCACAATCTCGATTCCGCCGAACGTTTGCACGTCGTCGAGCGGTTCACGCGCGTCGACGCCTCGACGCTCATGTATCGCGTCACCGTCGACGACCCAGACACCTGGGAAACGCCCTGGACCGCCGAGTGGCCATTCAAGGCGATGGATATCAGGCTGTATGGCGTCGAGTGCCACGAAGGCAACTACGCGATCGAGAATTTTCTCCGCGGTGCGCGCGCCGAAGAGCGGCGCCAGCGCTGAGTGCTATCGTCCCGACACCCCGAGGATTCAGCATGGACACGTTCGGAGTGCACAGTGAAGCCGGTCAGCTGCGGGCCGTACTCGTGTGTCGGCCGGGACTCGCACAGGAGCGGCCGGCCAACGGCGCCGACGCCAATGCGGTCAGTACCGACGGCTCCGTGCAGGTCGAACGCCTACGACAAGAGCATGACGAGCTCGTGGGGAAGATGCGGGACCGCGGCGTCGAGGTGCTGGAGCTTCACGACCTGCTCACAGAAACGCTGGCAGAAACGGACGCGCGGACCTGGCTCCTGGACCGGTCCGTCACGAACAACGACGTCGGTATCGGGCTGGCGCCGGTCTTCCGCGCGTGGCTCGACGCGCTGCCTCTCCCGGCCCTTGCCGATCACCTGATCGGCGGCGTCGCGCTGAGCGATCTGCCCGTATCGGCGCGCACATCGGTGATGACGGCGGCGCTCGGTGCGGCCGAGTTCATCCTGCCGCCGTTACCCCGGATGATGTGCACGCGCAGCGCGTCCAGCTGGATTGGAGCCGGGGTGACGCTGAATCCATTGTCGTCGCCCGGTCGTCAGGCGGAGACGCGGCTGCATCGCACTGTCTACAAGTTCCACCCGAGCTTCAAGAACGGGAACTTCACGATCTGGTGGGGCGACAGCGACGAAGCCTTCGGCGCATCCACGATCGATGGCGCCGACCTGATAGTCGTCGGGAAAGGCGTGGTCCTCGTCGGCATGACGGACCGGACCACGAGGCAGGCCGTGTTTCAAATCGTGGATGCGCTTTTCAAGCATTACGCGGCGACGCGGGTCGTCTGCTGCTTGATGCCGAAGAGCGATCCGGTCACGCACCTCGACACCGTGCTGACTTTCTGCGACAGGGACCTGTGCGTTGCGGCGCGAAAAGCCGTCGATCAGATCCGTTGCTACAGCGCCTGGCCGACGGAGACGGGCGGGACTGTCGTTCGCGAAGACGAGGGTCCTCTCCTGGATGTCGTCCGCGATGCCCTGGGTCTCGACAAGCTGCGCGTTGTCGACACCGGCGGCGCTGCCCAAAATACTCGGCGCAAGGGATCCGACGATGGCAACGGCGTTCTCGCGTTGTCGCCTGGCGTGGTGATCGGGTCCCACCGGCACCAGACCAATGCGCGGATGCGCGACGAAGGCATCGAGGTGATCGCGATTCGCGACGGCGAGCTCGCCCGGGCCAGTGGCGGCCTCGGCCGGCTGATCTGCCCGATTTCCCGGGATCCGGCCTACTGACGGCTCTCTCCGGACCGCGAGGCCGGCATCCATAGGCTCCGAAATGTCGGAGTCCCCCCGTTCGGCGAGAGGCGAACGCACTGGTCCGTGGCTGGCCAAGAGCGCGCATTTCGGCGGGTTTCGGCCAAAATCCCCGACTCCGGTATCCCCGACGCTTGGCACATGATGTGCTCGGCCGCATTTGCCTGACACGTTCCGCGCACTGCCGAACTACAATCCGGCGCGACCTCTCTGCGGCTCGCGATCAATTGAATGTGGGGAAGGACTTGAGCATGGGTATCGACGTGCGAAGGACGATGCTCGCGGCAGTTGCGTGCGCAACGGCTGCGATGGGCGTTGCATGTGAAAAGCCGGTTCCGCCTCCACCCGCGCCGCCCGAGGTGTACGTCACCGCGGTCGTGCAAAAGGACGTGCCGGTCTATCTGGACATGGTCGGCCAGACCCAGGGCTACCAGGACGTCGAGATTCGCGCCCG
>AR_comb_assmDRAFT_10032815_pt1 | contig 13566 bp, 12 predicted proteins | sample ArasoioldDNA_FD_10543 | JGI IMG/M metagenome (IMG submission 10543) | reverse complement strand
CCGCCAGTCGATTTGACCGTCTTCCTTCTTGAGGAGGGGGGCGGGCGTGGCTTCTCCGTGACGTTGCGGTTGTGGCTTCAGAGTGCTGTCCTGGAGGCCGCGGAGGGATTCGGCCATTAGCGGAGCACCTAGTTCGGAAAGGCGTTCGGCCAGTTGCGGTGCGGTTTCCGTTGCGGCGATGGGTGTTTCGCGCTGGAGAAGGATTTCGCCGGTGTCCATGCCGGCATCGATGCGCATGGTAGTGATGCCGGTAACGGATTCGCCGCGGGCGATGGCCCATTGGATGGGAGCGGCTCCGCGGTATTTGGGGAGCAGAGAGCCGTGCAGATTGATCCAGCCGAGGCGCGGAACGTTCAGCAGGCGCGCAGGGATGATCTGGCCGTAGGCGATGATGACGATGGCGTCGGGAGCGGCTTCGCGGAGGAATTGTTCGGAGTCAGGGGTGCGGATTTTTTCCGGTTGGAAGACGGGGATGTTGGCGGAAAGGGCCAGTTCTTTTACTGGAGAGAACCCAACTTCGTGGCCGCGCCCGCGGGGGCGGTCGGGTTGCGTGATGACGGCGGCGATTTGAAAGTCGGTCTGGGCGAGGAAGTGCTTGAGGGTTGGGATTGCGAATTGAGGAGTGCCGCAGAAGAGTAGGCGCATGATTCCGTTCGAATTGAATTATACGTTGAGATCCATCGTCCGCTTCCGGTCCTCAGGATGACAAACATGAAGAAAAAGATTCGGAGTCACACCGAGGTCCAAGAGGCCGGAACGCAGAGTTTACGGGGGATTCGAAGATTACCACTCGCCTTGCTTTTTTAGCTTTTTGATCTTGCGCTTGATGAGGTCGCGTTTGAGCATGCTCAGGTGCTGCAGGAAGAGGATGCCGTTAAGGTGGTCAATTTCGTGGCAGAAGGCGCGAGCCAGGAGATCTTCGCCCCGGATTTCGAACTGATCGCCTTTGATGTTTTGGGCTTTGATGGTGACGAATTGGGGGCGGACTACATAGCCGCGAAACCCGGGAATGGAGAGGCAGCCTTCCTCTTCGCGTTTTTCGCCTTCGCCGTGAATAATTTCAGGATTGACGAGAACGATCTTGGCTTCGGGGTTCTTCCCGCCGGTGACGTCCACGACGGCGAGGCGAATGCTTTTGCCGATTTGCGGAGCGGCGAGGCCGACGCCTTGCGCAGTGTACATGCTGGCGAACATATCTTCGGCGAGCTCTTCCAACTCCGCATCAAATTGCATGATCGTCTTGGCGGGCTTTTCGAGGATGGGGTCGCCGTACTTGACGATGGGATAGATTTTGCGCGGAGGTGTGGAGACTTCGGACGCAGCGGTGTTGGTTGCGGAGGTGGTCGCTTCAGAAGTCGTGGATTTGTCTGGCATAGCCCTCGAAGTTGCGGCGAGTCTCCGTCAGGGAGTCTCCTCCAAATTTTTGCAGAAAAGCATCGGCCAGGACAAGAGCAACCATAGCTTCGCCGGCGACGCCGCCCGCGGGGACGACGCACCAGTCGGAACGCTCATAGGCGGCCTGGACGGGCTCTTTGCTGACCATGTCGGCGGTTTTCAGCGCGCGGCGAAGGGTAGAGATGGGTTTAAGGTAGCCCCGTACGATGACGTCTTCGCCGTTGGTGATGCCGCCTTCAAGTCCGCCAGCGCGATTGGAGCTGCGGGAAAATTTATGGGCGGATTTGTCGTAGGAGATTTCGTCCTGCACTTCGCTGCCGAACGAGCCGGCGGCGAGAATGCCTGCGCCGACTTCGACTCCTTTGACGGCTTGAACACTCATGACGGCTTGGGCGAGGCGGCCATCGAGTTTTTCGTCCCACTGGGCGTGAGAGCCGAGGCCCACGGGAACATTGTGCGCGACGATTTCGAAAACGCCGCCGACCGTGTCGCCGGCTTTAAGGACCGCGTCCACTTCGGCTTTCATTTTGTCCTGTGCGGCCGAGTCCAGACAGCGCAGAGGAGATTCGAGGTCGTTAGAGATGGTCAGGATTTCCTCCCAGGAGGGCGAGCGCTCAATGCGAGTGTGGCCAACCTGAATGGTGTGGCTGGCGATTTCGATGTTGAAGGCGCGGAGGAGTTGCTTGGCGAGAGCGCCGGCGGCGACGCGGGCAGCGGTTTCGCGGGCGGACGCACGCTCGAGGATGTAGCGAGCATCGTGAAAATTGAATTTTTGCGAACCGGCTAGGTCGGCATGACCTGGGCGCGGGGCGAGTAGCTTTTTGGCCGTAGAGTCGTCTTCGGGGTAGTCGGCAACAGCGAGGATTTTTTCCCAATTGGCCCAGTCACGATTTTCGATGCGCACAGCGATGGGCGCCCCGATGGTCTGGCCGTGACGGACTCCAGCGAAAATGTCGGCGTGGTCTTTTTCGATTTTTTGGCGGCCACCGCGTCCGTAGCCGAGCTGGCGGCGGTGGAGTTCGCGATTGATGAATTCTAGGTCCATGGGGAGACCTGCTGGCAGGCCGGACAGAAAGGAGAGGAGCGCCTGACCGTGCGATTCGCCTGCAGTGTAGAAACGAAGCATTCAGCTGAATCCCTGGAGATAGAAAATGAAAATTGAACAAATGAAGATAGAGTTTAACCGGCGAAGGGAGTTGCGTCTAGGCGCACGCCGGGATCGCTGAGCGGGGACTCTCTCTGATCGAACTTGCCGCGCATTTGCACGGGATGAGATTTCTAAGACCGTTCCCTAAAGAAGCGCCGAGATTTAATAATTTCATTCTGCGTTTGGAGAATTCGCCAGCAATTCGTCGTGAAGTGCAAGGGCGAGTCGAGATCTCTTCCTTTTCTGTATTCGTGGCGATTCGCTTGAAGGCGAGTGTAGTCTAGAAATGCAGGGCTGGTTACGCCAAGCGAGGCGATAACGGGAAAGCAGACTCAGGCCGGGCACTTCGTCGTTTTGCGCTTTGCTTTGGCGGTGACAGATTCGCAGGATAATCGATGGCGTGACGCAAGAACGGTGCCCAGACGGCGAGGCAGACCCGCCGCTGCAGAGGAATCGGACAGGAGCATGATGCGCTTTTCAGTTTTTCTAGGTGGCCTCGCGCTTTTCTCTCCGATCGCAATTCTGGGCCAGGAGCCAGACCAGTCGGTGATGCGGGTAGCGGTGAATTTGGTGATGGTGGATGCGACGGTGAAGTCCAAGGCCGGGCAGATATTGGGGGACTTGAAGAAAGAGGATTTTGAGCTGCGCGAAGACGGGGCGGCGCAGAAGGTAGAGATTTTCAGCCGGGACGAGTTGCCGCTGAATGTGGCGCTGGTGCTGGATTTGAGCGACTCCATCGAGCCGTTTCTGGGGCCGCTGCGGGACGCGGCGAGGACCGCGCTGAGCGCACTGAAGCCGGAAGATGAAGTGGCGCTGTTTACGTTTTCAACGGAAGCGGAGCTGAGGGTACCGTTCACGCGGGACAAGAAACAGCTTGCGGAACAGATCAACGCGTTCAAAGTGGGCGGCGCGACGAACATCAATGACGGAATCTTCGTGCCGGCAAAATATTTGCTGAACGCGCCGAACCGCGGGCGGCGGGTGATCATCCTGATCAGCGATGATGTGGCGACGTATTCGGGCGGAGAGGGGACGCATGACATCATTACCGAGCTGATTGCGTCGGACGCGGTTTTATACAACCTGAAGATTCCGGGATATAACCCGCCAGGAACGCTGCTGCACGCGGCGATGGAGAAAGGATTAGTGAACCTGCGCGCGGTGATGGAGCAGACTGGGGGGGAGATTTTTAATGTGCAGGATGTGGCGAACCTGGATGCAGCGTTTCGCGCTCTGATCGAACGAATCAAGACGCGCTACACGCTGGGGTACTACACCAAGGCCAGCGCCGCGGAAGGAAAGCCGCACAAGCTGGACGTACGGCTGGCGGGTTCGTTCGGGAAGAAGGGGAAGGACTACGTGGTGCTGGCGAAGAACGGGTTTTACGTTCACTGAAAGAGCGGAAGGTTGAAATTCGAAGAATGAAGATCAGCGCCCATGGCGATCTCCTGGTGCGGCTCATATGAATGCCTCGCACATTCTCTTTAGGACCGATCGATTCAACCTGTCTAAGGTTGGAGAGCACTTTATTAATCCATGCTGCTTTGGGGAGGATTTGGCGGAGTGGCTACGGACGGTATTGATAAGCAGGGGGCTCACCGTAGGTCAGCCCTATCAGGAAGATTGGGGCTGGGAGCTTCCGGCGACGTGCGGAACCGAAGCGTACTATTTGTGTATGAGCGGCAATTCCGACGAGTCAAGTACGAATAAAGACGAGGGTGAGTGGCGGATTATAGTCGAGAAGAAACGCACGATTGGTCAACGACTAAGGGGCGCGGGGAAAATTACGACTGAGGACCGGATGATAAAAACGGTTGAAGAGGTTCTCAGCGTAGAACCCACGATTCGGGAAGTGCACCGCGAGTAGCAGGGGATATCCGGTGAAGATCGGCGCCGGCGCGTTGCCGCTTCGCTCGTTTGTGACGGCGAAATGGGCGTGGTATCGTCTCCGCCAACGCGGAGCGAGCAAAACTAACATGGCACAAATTGGGAAGTTCACGCAGCCGGATGTGTCACCGAAGTACTTTATCGAGTTTCTGGAGTTTCTCGACAAGCGCGAGGACATCAGGGCACACCGCGCGGAAACGGCGAAGCAATTGAACCTGGTTGCCGGGAGCAAAGTGCTGGACCTGGGTTGCGGGATTGGCGGTGCGACTTTTCCGCTGGCGGAGATTACCGGGCCGACCGGACTGGCGGCCGGGGTAGATATCAGCGCAGCGATGATTGAGGCGGCGACTGTCCGTGCGAAAGGCCACGCCGGGATTGAATTCAAGGTCGGAGAAGCCGGCGCGATTCCGTATGCCGATAGGTTTTTTGACGCCGCACGTTGCGAGAGAGTGTTTCTGTATTTGGCGGACCGGCTGGCGGCGATTCGCGAGATGCAGCGAGTGGTGAAACCGGGCGGGCGAATCGGCCTGGTGGACACGGAGCTGGACTCGACCGCGGTGTACTCGAAAAATCTGGCGCTGACGCGGAAGATGACATCGATCGTGGCGGCGAGTATGCCGAATCCGAATTCGGCGCGTGATTTGCCGGCGCTGGCCAAGCAAGCGGGGTTAAAGGATTTAAAAATCGAAACTTTCTCTATCGCGACGCCGTACGAGTTCTTTGTGCGGGTAATGGCGGGCACGCTGGCGAAAGCGGCGGAGGATGGAACCGTTCCGCAGGCCGAAGTGGACCAGTGGCTGGCAGAACAGGCTCAGCTGCAAGCGAGCGGAGACTTTTTTCACGCGTGGCTTTTCGTGATGGTTTGCGGAACGGTGTAAGGCTGGGCGGTGGTCCGGCAGACATGAAAGTACGCTTCGCAAGAATTCTTTTGCACCATCTGATTCGCATAACCTCGACGACGATAACTTGACCTCGTACAACTTGCCTTGACGGCAATGGGCGGCACGGTTAGGCTTTCGTGGAAGTACTTTTCTGTGACCGAAAAATGCAGCGCGTGACGGCAAGAACGGCTTAGCACGCGCCGGAAAAACGTCGCGGAACAGGAACACGTGGCCGACACGCCTCTCCAGGGCTTAGGGAAAGAGCCTCCACCGTCCGGTGTGGAGCGCGAGGCCTCGATTTCAGAAATATTGTTAGGCAGCGCCAAGGAAGCGGTGCTGCGCGTGCAGGAATACTCCTATCTGGCGGCGCAATCCGTAGCCAACCTATTTTCCCGGCCGCATTATGTGCAGGACACGCTGGACCAAATGGACAGCATCGGCGTGGGATCGCTGCCGATTGTCTTGCTGACGGGATTTTTTATCGGCGCGGTGATGGTACTGCAGACGGCGTCGCAGTTTGTGCGATTTGGGCAGACTTCGCTGACGGGAGACGCGGTAGCGCTGGCACTGGTGCGGGAACTGGGGCCAACGCTGACGAGTTTGCTGGTGACCGGGCGCTGCGCGTCGGGGATTGCGTCGGAGCTGGGTTCGATGCTGGTGACCGAGCAGGTGGACGCAATGCGCGCGATGGGCACGGACCCGAGCCGCAAGCTGGTTACGCCGCGGGTGGTGGCCACGGTGTTGGTGGTGCCGCTGCTGACGACCATGTCGGATTTTATAGGGCTGGTGGGAGGATGCGTGGCTGCGGTATTTTCGCTGCGGCTGGGCGTGGTGCAGTTCTGGACGCGGGCGATCGATGCGCTGGAATTTTCGGACATCATGCAGGGCATGTTGAAGTCCATTGTGTTCGCGTTCATTTTGTCGACGGTGGGCTGCTACAAGGGATTGACGGTACGAGGCGGTACGCAGGGCGTGGGGCGGTCTACCACGCAGGCGGTGGTGATTTCGTCGGTGCTGATCATTGTGGCCGATACATTTTTGACGAAGCTGGCGTTGTATTTAGCGAACAAAGTTTTTTGAGCGCTCTTTCGAACATGGAAGCGACGATCTCGTTTCGTGATGTGCGCCTGGGATTTGAAGAAGGCGACGTCGTGCATGACCTGTCGTTTGAAGTGTATCCCCGCGAGACGCTGGTGCTGTTGGGAGAGACGGGTACGGGGAAAACGCTGAGCCTGAAAATGGCGGCGGGCCTGATGCGACCTCAGCAGGGCGAAGTGAACGTCCTGGGGCGACGAGTTTCCACGATGTCGGAGACGGAGCTGCTAGCCTTCCGGCGAGAAATTGGTTTTGTGTTTCAGGAAGGCGCGCTGTTTGACTCGTTGACGGTGGAAGAAAACGTGGCGTACCGGCTGAGGGAAGAGCACGTTGCTGAAGAGGAGATTGATCCGAAGGTGCGAGAGGCTTTGCGGTTTGTGGAGCTGGAGCATGCGATTGATCTGGTTCCGTCGGAGTTGTCGGGTGGCATGAGACGGCGGGTCTCGATTGCGCGGGCACTGATCACACGGCCCCCGATCGTGCTGTACGATTCGCCGACAGCGGGCCTGGATCCGGTGACGTCGCAAACGATCATTGCCCTGATTTTGCGGCTGCGCGACACCTACGGGGTGACGGCGCTGCTGGCGACGCACCGGCTACAGGACGGCTTCGCGCTGGCGAATTTTTATTTTGACGCGGCCAGCAACCGGGTAATGCCCAACAGCAAGAAGGCGAAGGGAAAAGGCGAGACCGATTCCAACACGAGATTCGCGGTTTTGCGCGACGGTAAAGTGTTTTTTGAAGGCAGCACCGAACAGATGGCGGCGGTGAAAGACTCCTATTTGAAGCGGTTTCTAGTGTGAAATAGGGTAGGCTGGGGCGGACGCACAAGGAGCAGCGAAAGATGGCGCAGCGAAGACAACTCACCTGGACGGAATTACGTGTTGGGTTGTTCGTGCTCGTGGCGCTGTTTGTGCTCGCGGTGGGGATTTTTTATGTGACAGGTACGGGATTTTTGGGGCCCAAGTACAGGCTGCGGACATATTTTCCGGAAGTGGCGGGCGTTTCGAATGGAGCGCCGGTGCGACTGGACGGAGTAGACATCGGCAACGTGGAAACAATCAAAATGGTGCCACGTACCGGCGGAAAGGTTCCCGACAAGAGCCGCAACATTGAAGTGGTAATGCGTCTCGACAAGCGGTTTCAAGATGACATTTTGACGGATTCTACCGCCACTCTTGTAACCGAGGGTTTGCTGGGAAATCGCTACGTGAACATAGCGCGCGGTTTTACCGGCACCTCGCTGAAGGACAATCAGGAAGTAGCCGGGACGGCGGAAAAATCGCTGTCCGATGTCATGGCCAGCATGCAAGGGTTGACGGTGGACATCCACGGCCTGGTCACCAGCCTGCAAGAGGGCAAAGGCACGATTGGGAAATTGCTAACCGACGACGCGGCATACAATCACCTGAACAGTTTGCTGGCGCACAGCGATCAAATGGTGACGGGAATTCAGAAGGGTCAGGGGACAATCGGCAAGCTGGTGGCGTCCGATGAGCTATATGGGAAAGTTAACTCCGCAGTAGACAACGTGAACGGGATCGTGACCGACGTGCGCGCGCAGAGAGGAACAATTGGGAAGCTGCTTTACGATCCTTCCTTGTACGACGAGGCGAAAAAGGCGCTGGAAAACGGGAATGCGGTGTTTGCCGACGTACGGGCCGGAAAGGGCTCGCTCGGAAAGCTGGCGACGGATGATGAACTTTACAACCAGCTGAAGGATGCAAGCTCGAATCTGGCTTCGGCTACAGGGAAATTGAATGACAATACGACGACGGCGGGCAAACTATTCTCCGACCCGAAGCTCTACGACAATCTCACCGGGCTAACTGGCGATCTGCGGCTGTTGATCGGTGACTTCCGGCAAAATCCGAAGAAGTTCCTGCGCATCAAGGTGGCGGTATTCTAGTGCGGAGCGGGTTTGCGTAGGACGCCGTCTGCGTGATGTAATCCACCCGTAATAATCGCGATGTAGCATCGAAGAAACCAAAGCTCGAACACACATGGAAAACCAAGAAATTTCCATAAAGCAAGCGCGACCTGAAGCCGGGAAATCGACACTGCCGCAGCCGGGCAGGCCGGTGCCCAATCGCGCCTATCCCGGCGCGTTGATTGTGGTGGAAGGGACGGACGGCTCCGGGAAAAGTACGCAGCTCTATTTGCTGAAGCGGTGGCTGGAGATCGGCGGTTACCGTCTGCATTTTACGGAGTGGAACTCTTCGCCGCTGGTGAAGTCGGCGACGCGGCGGGGGAAACAGCGGAGGCTGCTGACTCCACCCACTTTTTCATTGCTGCATGCGGCGGACTTTGCAGATCGCTGTGAACGGCAGATCATGCCGTTGCTGCAGGGCGATTACCTGGTGCTGGCGGACCGCTACATTTATACGGCGTTTGCGCGCGATGGGGCGCGCGGCTGCCCGGAAAAGTGGTTGCGCAATCTATACCGGTTTGCGCCGGTGCCGGACATTACCTTTTATTTCCGCGCGCCGCTGGATGTGGCCGTGCACCGAATCCTGAGCGGGCGGCCCAAGCTTAAATATTACGAAGCGGGAATGGACCTGGGGCTTTCCTATGACCGGCCGGAGAGTTTCCGGTTGTTTCAGGCGCGCATCATGGACGGCTACGACAAGATGGTGGAATCGGACAATTTCGTGGTGCTGGATGGAACGCTGCCGGTGAACAAATTGCAAAAACAGATGCGCGAAATCGTGGCGTCGAAGATTGACTTGAAGCGATTTGCGCCGCGCGCGGCCGAGGCCGAATAGATGCCCGATCAGGAAAAAGAAAAACTTCCGGACAAGGAAAAAGCGATAGCGCCCGCCCCCGCGGAACATCCAGAGCCGATTCCCGGAAGACTGCCAATTGTCACCGATGACGAGGCGTCAAAACACTTTTTTGGCGAGCCCCTGGTGGGGTTTGATCCGCACGAAATCACCGGCACGCTGATAGTAATCGAAGGCATGGATGGGTCGGGACGTTCAACGCAGATCAGCCTGTTACAGGAGTGGCTGGAGTCGGAAGGATTCGCGGTGCAGACCAGCGGATTGCGCCGCTCCACGCTGGTGGGACGCGACATTGACGAATTGCTGGCTAAAAATGCAGTGACGCGGCTGACGCTGGCGCTGATGTACTGCACAGATTTCTTCGATCAGCTGGAGCACCGGATTGTGCCGGCGCTCAAATCGGGAACCATCGTGTTGGCGGACCGATATATTTTTACGCTGATCGCGAGAAGTGTGGTGCGCGGCATCAACCGGGATTATTTGAGTGGGCTGTATGCGATGGCGCTTCGGCCGCACTTGACGTTTTGGCTGAACGTTCGGCCCGAGACCGCATTCGGCCGCGAATTCCGCAAAGCGCAAGCGATCAGCTACTGGGAAGCCGGGCGCGATATGTCGTTGTCGCATGACCTGTATTGGTCGTTTATTCGTTACCAGACGATGATTAAGCGGGAGTTCGAAGCGTTCGCCAAACGGCACGACTTTCTGGAGCTGGACGGCGAAGCGCCAGTGTCCACGGTGAACAAACTGTTGCGGCAACGGATTGCCGAACAACTGGGAATTCGCGCGACCAAGTACACTCCTTCATCGGCGCTGGCGCATCTGTGGCGCTAGGCGCCGAATCAAGCAATGGCTGATCCGGTCCACATCGCGGCAATTGATGCCGGTTCGAACGCTGTGCGGCTTTCGGTAGTGCGTGCATTCTCCGCACTGGATATCGAGCCGCTGCACAATGAGCGTTACCCGCTGCGGCTGGGCGAGAGTGTGTTTGTCCGCAACCGCTTCAGTGCGGATGTTTTCAAAAAAGCTGCCAAGGCGTTCCGCCATTTCCACGAGGTGATGAGTGAATTTGGCGTGACGCACTATCGCGCAGTGGCCACGAGCGCCTCACGCGAAGCCGGCAACCGCGAAGCGTTTATGCGGCGTATCCGGCAAAAATCAGGGATCAAACTGGAAGTGATCAGCGCGGTCGAGGAATCGCGGCTCGGCCGAGAAGCGGTGTTCGCAGCGCTTGGACCAGATTGTCAGGCTCGCTGCATCGCGGATCTGGGCGGAGGCAGTCTGGAGATCAGCGTTCTGCGTGATCACAGAGTGCAGCAGACGGCGCAGCTGCCGTTGGGCACGGTGCGTTTGATGACTACGCTGAATCTGCACGGGCAAATCCGGCCCGTGCAAGCAGAGCAGGTGCGGCGCTACGTGCGAGCGTTGCTGGAATCGAAGCTGGCTTCGTGCCCGAATCTCGCGGATGGCCTGACGGTGGCGCTAGGCGGCAACGCGGAAACGCTGGCGAACGTGGCGCCGGGCCCGCGGCATCACGGGCTGACAACCCTGGAACTGTCGTTGTTGCGCGAGCGGCTACCGGAGCTGTTGCGAATGGACGTGCGCGAGCGCATGAAAGCCTACGGCGTGCGGCGCGACCGTGCCGACGTGATGGGAATTGCGGGAATCATTTTTATTACGCTGGGACGATACCTGAACGTGCGGCAATTGGCGGTTCCGGCAGTGGGGATCCGGGAAGGTCTGATTCACGAAATCGCGAAGGAAGCGTTTTCGCGGAAGGAACCGCATCGCTACACGGCCACCGCGCGCCAAATTCTGATGGGGACGCGAAGCTTTTCGCGGCGGTTGGAGCGGGATCAGCGGCACGCGGAGCATGTTCGCCAGCTGAGCCTGCAACTTTTCGATCAACTGCAGCCGCTGCATCATCTGCCATCGGAAGCGCGCGTCATTCTGGAGGCGGCGGCGTTGTTGCACGACATTGGGCACACCGTCAGCCACAAGGGCCACCACAAGCACGGCGAATATCTGACGATGAATGGCGACATCCCGGGCTTGGAGGGGCGGGAGCGGGCACTGGCAGCTGCGGTGGTGCGTTATCACAACCGCAAGGCCGAGCCTGCCAATCATCACATTTCGTATGCAGCTCTCAATACCGGTGACCGCCGGTTGGCGCGGCGGCTGGCCTCCCTGGTGCGCATTGCAGAAGGGCTGGACCACTCCCATCGGCAGCGCGTCAACGCGATTCGAGCGGCGTTTCAGCGCGGGGCCGTTGGATTGCACTTGCAGGCCCGCGGCGATGCCAGCGAGGACATTCGTGATGCTGGCCGCAGTTCGGAGCTCTTCGAAAAGGAATTCCATACCAAGCTCTACTTCCGGCCCCTGAACGACTAAACTATTTTCTGCAAGTAAGTTGCCCAGAAAGAGAGAGCTGACGCGATGCTGCTTTACATTGTCCGGCATGGTATTGCCATTGACCGGGAGGACCCCAAGAGTCCCTCCGACCCGGAACGTTACCTGACGGCTGAGGGAGTTAGAAAGACACGCGAGGTGGCGTGTGGTTTTGCCGCCCTTAAGATTTCGCCGGATGTTTTTATTTCGAGCCCCTACGTACGGGCGATGCAGACTGCCGAGATTTTTGCCGAAGAGGCCAAGTTTTCGAAATCCAAGATCAGGCAGACCGACCTTTTGCTGCCGGGGGCCGATGCGGCTGCATTTTTTCGGGAGCTGCAACGGACATCGAGATCGGAGGAGTCCGCGATTTGCTTCGGTCATGCTCCGCACCTGGACGAACTCATCGCGTTTGCGCTGGGCTCGAAAAAGGACCTGACGCAGTTGAAGAAGGCCGGGACGGCCTGCCTGGAACTGACACGCATCAGCCCGCCCGCCGGAGTGCTGGCGTGGCTGAGCACGCCGAAGATTTTGCGCAAACGCGCAACGCGAGACTGAATCAATGAAAGGCCGCAACAGGTATCAGGGGCGCGATCTGTTTCAGCGGCTCGGCAGGTGGCGCTTTGGTTGGTTGGACCAGGATAGTTTTTCCGATGCTGCCCTCCAGAAGGTGCTTTGCTTCCACAAAACGTGCCGCAATGGACGGAGTTTCTTCAACACCCTTCACATGAAGCAAGAGTCCTTGCGACAGAGTTTCCATTTTGATCGCGCCGCCGGACGTAACTCCGCTTCGTTGTATGGCTGCCGAAAGCCGCAGGATTCCCGCAAGAACTCGGATGGCGGCCTGCTGTTCCATGGACAGTTTCGAGAACCTCTTGTTGGCGATGCCGGGCTCGGGGCCGCGCTGGAAGCGAATGCTCCAGCCAACGCGTTCCCATTCGGCGAAAGTCCAGCCTGGCGGTACAGGCGAGTTTAGAAGAAACGTGCGTGCTGATTTCAGGCGCGACCGCTTTTTGCCTTCTGGTTCGATACCGCTAAGCCGCGCGGCCGCAGCCAACACACGCTTGTCCTTCTGATCCGCGAAAACCTGATCGCCGATGCAGAGGCGCAATTGAGTCGACAGTCTCCGGGCGATTCGCGAGACAGCCAGGCTCCTGCCGAGCCTCGGATCCATGGCCTTGCGCGTCGCGGTAATCCTGGCTGCAGAGTATGCCGGCCAATCGTGCTTTGGAAAACCGCTGAACCAGGTTTGCCAGATGCTTACGCCACCCAGGGCCAACTGGCGGTAGGTTTGCAGTTTCTCCTGCCGTACATCCTCCACGCGAGCCTGCCAATTCTGGTGCCACTCCCCGGGAAGCGCACCTTTCGACTCCGCCGCTCTTTCCCGTAGCATGTCCAGGTCATGGACGTCGCCAAGTACGTCCTGGACGCGCTTTAGAGAACTGATCCACCTGGCGTGCAGTGATGGAACGAGCAACTCGAGCGTGTAGCGGAAGCGTTTCAGCGCGATCCGCAGATCATGCCAGGGACAGGGCCGTTCTGTGCGCAACGCGCGGCGATGTTGTTCGTGTGCTTGCTCGAGCCGTTCGAGCGCCAGGCAACGCGCGGCCTCACGATCGATCGGAATATTTCTCAGACGCGCATGCAAAGCTTTGGCTAGTGCGGCCCAACGCTTTTCATCGAACTTCTGGGCCAGATGCAATGCCTTGGCTAACGCGGAGTTCTGGGTTTGTTTCAACGAACCCAGCAAGGAAACTATGAGGGGATCGGGTTCGGGACGCAGCCTGTGGAGCCATTCTTGCCCGATCTGAGCGTCGCGAAGGTCACCTATAGATCGAAAGAGCTTGCGAGCGCAATCGCGCATCTCCCGCCAATCCGGGTGTGGATCGATTTCTTCTACAGCGGAGGCCAGAGAGCGGCAGCGGCGGAAGGCAACCCGCAAATCGTGGATCGTGTCCGCCGAAGGATTTGCGCGAAGTTTCGCCAGTTCCTC
>AR_comb_assmDRAFT_10321111_pt1 | contig 13569 bp, 10 predicted proteins | sample ArasoioldDNA_FD_10543 | JGI IMG/M metagenome (IMG submission 10543) | reverse complement strand
GTGCCCTTCTCGCTAACGGAGAGGAAGATGCCGGAAGCGGCTGGAATGTTTCAAAGCCCGTTTCCGTGTTTCATTAAATCCTTTAGATTCAGTAAGTTCGCGAATTCGAGTTTTTACTGGTTGCACGGACTCACGTTCGAATCCAACCCCGGGGCGCTCCGCCCTAATTAGGAGCAATAGGCGCGACGGCAAAGAGCGGCCCTAGAAAACGGCAGCTTGCTGGACAGTTTGCCGGCGGCGGCCGGGCGAACTCTTCATCTCCAGATCAAAAAGCGTAGCGAGAACCTCGGAAGAGTTCAAGCCGGTGTTTTCGACGATGTCGTCAATGGGCCGCGGTGCCCGGGGAATTCCGGAGCGCGTAAATCTTTTGGCCGCTGCCGGTCAGGGAAGCGGCACCGGCAGATTGCGCTGCTGGGCCTCCGGCTGTTCGGGTTTGCTCAGCGCGAAACGGGCCGGGGTCGGCAGCTCTTCGGTCACATCCGCTTCAATGAGCGCGGTCTCGTTCGCCATGGGGCGCACCGAAGCCAATTTCCATCGGCGTGTCTTTGACAAAGACCACGTCCTTCCCGCGCGACAGAAAATTGCGGTACAAGGAAAAGCCGGCTCCGTAAGCGGCGAATGCGATGGAAACGGGTTGTGAGCGCGCCGCCAGAGTAATGAGCGAGCCGGAAAAGCCGTAGCCGGAGACTCCCGCGCCAGCACGAACGCTTGGATCGCCTGCGGCATCGGTAGTGCCGTGCTCCACGTCAGGCCGCGAAGCGGCGGCTGCCATGAGCAGCGCCAATCCCGTGGAAAGGTAGCGCGTCTTGCTGTCGGTGGCGTGTGCTCCGCCCTCGTCATCAAGCTTCATTCCGGCGGCGCGATCGGCTTCCAATCCTTCTAGACTTCCCTGCATCGGTTGCACGATGCCTTCCGGTGTCGAAATGCGATTGAATATTACCCGCAAATCGCCGTTATGGTGCAGTTTTCCGGCGGGCTTGGCTTGTATAACCTCACCCTCGATCCGGCTTTCGGCGGGCAGCAACAGATGGTGATCCGTTGAATACAGCGGTTCGGTCAAAACGGCTGTGACCGGAGCACCTCGTGTCGCTGTGGCCGAGCTGACTTCCTGTACCAACCTCGCGTGCAGCAGGCTCGCCGGAGCGGGCGCCTGGCCGAGTTGCGAGAGCTGCTCCTGCGTTCGCTCGGTCGTCCCAAATTGAAGTGACTCATTCAACACGGCTGCGAAGCGCGTGCCGGATTCGAGATACTGCCGGCGATACGGCGACTGCGCCAGAACAATTTGCTCCAAGCGGTGCATTTTGCCCGGCGCCTTAACTCCTTCAATGGCATCGCGAACCTTGGTTACTGCCTCCTGTTTCGCTTCGCCGACCTTGTGCGATGCAACGTTCTTTTTCTTTTGGCTGTCCGCAGCGACCAGGTGAACGACTTCGGCTGTTCCCGGTGAAACGACGGTCACGACTTTGCGATTTTCGCCGCCGGGAAGAGTAACGGAATCGAAGTCCAGCCGGTATCCGTGCGATGGCGTCAGATTGCCGTTGAGGTATGCCTGCAACCGCTTCCATTTTGGTACGGCGTCGACTTGCGCCACCCACCCGGTGACCTCGCTTCCCGCCGGTATCACTGGTTGATCGAAGGCATAAACCGTTTCGACGATCTTCCCGTGTACGGGTTGGCCGGGCGTCTTAATGCGTACACGTTGATCCAGTGCGACGCGCAGCGGCGTTCCGGAGGGAATGCTCAATTCGAGGATGGAGGCTGGCGCCGGTGTGGCGAGCATCGCGGACGTAGGTGGCATGCACAATGCCGGTGAAGCATCTTCCAGCGGAACTAGAGTACAGCCGCCGGGAACGGCCACTTGAGAAAAAGCCACGGTCGGCAAAGCTAGAAAGCCCGGTACGCTGATGAGAACGAGGACAAAATGACGAACGGAAATCGACATCGGCCACTCCTGCCAGAAAATGAGGGAAGGGCGAGCCGGCATCCTTCAGATGAAGGATAGCACCCGATTTATACGACGCGAGAACATCCTAGCGGGATGCCCGTCATGAAGATTCCTTTTCGGATGGCTGGGCGGGGTCTTCCAGCAAAATCTTCTTCAATATTTCGCAAAAATGAGCTGCGTCCGGCTCCGAAAAGACCAAAGGTGGCCGCAGCTTGATCACGTTGTGATGAGGCCCGTCGGTGCCGGCCAGGATTCCCTCGTCGCGCAGCCGATTGACTATGTACGAGGCCTGGTTAGGAGCGGGCTCTCGTGCAACTTGCGAACGCACCAGATCGAGTCCAAGGAACAGCCCTGATCCACGCACGTCGCCGATCAAAGGATGACGGCGCTGCAGTTCTTTGAATTCCAGAAGGAGCAGCTGGCCGACACGCAGCGCGTTCGATTGCAGCTTTTCTTCGCGCAAAACGTCGAGAACTGCGAGTCCCACTGCGCACGAAACCGGATTGCCACCGAACGTGCTGAAAAACTCCATGCCGTTGTCAAACGACCGCGCGATTTCTTGTGTGGTAACCACTGCGGCCAGCGGGAATCCATTCCCGATCGGCTTGCCGAAAACAGCGATGTCGGGCACCACACCTTGCGTTTCGAATCCCCAGAAATGCGTGCCCAGCCGGCCGAATCCGACCTGCACCTCGTCTGCGATACACACGCCGCCAGTCGCATGGACGTGACGATATACTTCGCCAAGATAATTAGGCGGAAAAACGATCTGACCGCCGACGCTTGGCAAAGTCTCCGCAATGAACGTGGGACGTTTTCCGCGCGATTGCAGTTCGGCGCAAATCTCGCCGACGTGTTTCGCGTATTTCGCGCCGAGATCTGCCTCGCCGCGCCGGTAGATGCCGCGGTAGTCATCGGCGAGCGGCGCGACGCGTACCCACGGCTTTTTCCCCAATCCCCCCGGACCGTCGAATTTGTAAGGACTGATATCAATCAGCGTGTTGGTGTGACCGTGATAGGCGTGTTCCAAAACGATTGTGTCGTCGCATCGCGTGTGCGAGCGCGCCAGTCGCAGCGCCAGCTCATTGGCTTCGCTGCCTGAATTCACGATGTAGCACACGCGCAGCGGCTCAGGCAGCAACTCCGTCAGGCGTTCCGCATATTGCAAAATATTTCCGTGGAGGTAGCGGGTATTGGTGTTGAGCAGCGCCAACTGTTGCTGCGCCGTTTTCACCACTCGGGGGTGCGAATGCCCGACCAGTGGCACGTTGTTGTACACATCCAGATAAGCGCGGCCCGTTTCGTCATACAGGTGCTGGCGCCAGCCGCGCACGACCTTCAGCGGCTTCCGATAGGAAACGCTCAGGTTGCCGCCGAGTAGTTCGCGGCGCCGCGGCAGCGTGTCTTCCGCAGAGCTTTCTAGAGGCGGAATCCCTCCCGCGGGTATTCCCAACAACAAATTCGGATCGGGGCACAAACTTGTCCACACAGAACGCTGCGAAGCGCGCGCCACGCCGGCAAATTCCGCGCCACTATCCAGAAGGTCGAGGATCACTTGAAAATGCAGATGGGGCGGCCAACCGCCGTTTTCGCGCAGCGTGCCCACCCGAGCGAAAATCTCGCCGCGAGAGATTGCTTGTCCCGGCGTCAGCTCGTGCAAGGTCTCGCGCGTCAAATGCCCGTACAACGTGAAGAATTCGTCGCCGTCGCCCGTGACGTGCCGCAGAATCACCAACGGGCCATAGTCCAACTCCGCCGTATTTTCCGCCAGCAGATGAACAGTGCCGTCGAGCGGGGCGCATACTGCTGTACCTGACACGACAAACAGGTCAAGCCCCAAATGAATGGTTCTCCGTTCATTCACGTGCGCCGCATCGCCGCAATACTGAGCTGCGGTGTAGAGCAAACGCGCTTCGTTGTAGCGTCCAACGCCAATCGGCACGCGCTCCCTCTCCATGCGCTCAAAAATAGTTCGCGCAAGCAAATGCACTTCTGCGTTTGCTGGATCGGCGCCGAGCATTGCGCTGCCCGCGCTCAAGTCAAAAACGTGCAGTGGTGCTTTGCAGAGGTCCGCCTCGAGTACTCTTGCTCCTAGCGACCGTTGCTCTGCGAGCCATGACGTGAATTTTCTTTCCTTCGGCACCGCCGAAAGTCCGCAAGCGTCACGGAGCATGTAATGCGCGAACCGTGGATGGATCTTCGCCAGTCGTTCCAGCGCCCTCCAGGCATGATCTTCGGTGACAGTAACATAGGGATCGCCGGGCCTCTGTTTTTTTCGCGCGGCGGAATTGACGACGCTCACCGCGAGGCGCATGCCAATCAACGGAAACAACGCGGCGATTTCCGGCTCAGTCAACGGAAAAACGCGGTGGAATCCCCGCACGATGGAGGCTGCGGCACTCAGCGGATCTTCTTCCCCCAAAATTGCATACGCGGCGGCGATTGCCGGTTCGCTGACCGTCCAGCCATGGTGCATGTCGCCAAAATCGATCACGCCGGCGATCTTGCGCGGCTGCGGCCACGGCGGACTCACCAGAACGTTGTGGTCATTTGCGTCGCCGTAAATCGTGCCCTTGCGCAATTCGTCGCCGCGCGATTCGACTTGCTTCTGATAAAGCGAAAGGAAATATTCCACCAGCGAGCGGCGCGGAGGCTCCTCAACATGATTCAGCTGGCCGCGAATCCATCCGGCGCGCGACGAATCCCATTTTAGCTCGCGATGAACACCCGGGTGCGAGAAGTCTTGCAACGCCGAGTCCAGCTCGCCAAGAAACCTTCCCAAATCTTGCAGAGTCTCTGCCGAATGAGGAGTAGTTTTCCCCAATGTCGCGCCCGCCAGAAAACTCAGCATCCACACCACACGTTTGTTGTCCGCTCCGTCATTGATCTCGGCAAACTGCAGGCCTACGCTGTTCCGCTGCACGCGCGGCAATGGCAATTGCGAAGCGCGGGTAGAAACGTGCTCCAGGGCGGCGCACTGCATTTCTATAAACGAGGTTTCTCGCGCCGGATGCATGCACTTCAAAACAAATTCCCGGCCGCCGCCGGCCCGCAAGCGAAAATTGCAGTCGTATTCGCCGGGCAGTGGAGTCGCGACCGCCGCGACTCCGTACAAATCTGCCGCAAGCCGCTCTGCGTCCGCGACGGTTATTGCTAAGGCTGCGCGCTCTTCCAGAAACATAGCTGAAATCTTATCGGCATCGGCGGCTACCGTCCATTGGGCGCCGTTCCGCAAACTCGTGGGTTCTATTGGACTAGACGTGAGGTCATTACCACAGAATGAAACTCAAAATTCCCCAGGGGGAGTTCCGCGCATACCTGTTCGATTGCGACGGCACAATCGCCGACTCCATGCCGCTGCATTACATCGCCTGGAAAAAAGCGCTGGCGGAATGGAATTGCGACTTTGAAGAAAGACTTTTTATGCTTGGGGAGGGCGGCCAGTGGCGGAGATTATTTCCACTCTGAATATAGACCGCGGACTGACGATGCCCGCAGAGCTTGTCGCCCGCCGGAAAGAAAACCTCTACTACCAACTATTGCCGCAACTAGAGCCGGTCCCGGAAGTTCTCGAACACATCGAAGCGAAGCACGGCCAGATTCCATTTGGGGTTGTCTCCGGAAGCGCGCGAGATTCGGTTACCGCTTCGCTCTCAACTCTTCATCTGCTCGATCGGTTTGACACTCTGGTTTGTGCCGGCGACTACAAAAAGAGCAAACCGGATCCCGAAGGCTTCTTGCTCGCCGCGTCGCGGCTGGGAGTCGCGGCCGAAACTTGCCTGGTTTTTGAAGACACCGGCACAGGGATTCAGGCCGCGACTTCGGCCGGAATGGCTTCGATCAGAGTTCCGCCGTTCTGGGAACGGCTCACTTCATTCGTTCCTGCTAGTTAACGCTGACGGGCCCGTTTACAGTGGAAACTCTCACCATTGCAGGACCACTGCCGAATTCCACGCGCTTGCTGTTTTCGTCCCAGGTCTTTCGCCCTTCGTTGCAGACGGTGGCCGCGCAGCTGAACGGCCCGTGACCGTCCGACTCCAGCACCACGCCGGACTGATATCCGGAGGGCACATGGAGCGTCACCGGGCCATTGGTGGCATGTGCTTCCAAGCCTTCGCCGTTCCAGTTGCTTCCTTCCAGACCAATGGTGATCGGACCATTCTGCGTCCGCACGTTCAGCTTGCCGCTGTTCTCTGCAAGCGAGATCGGGCCATTTTCTGCCGTCAGATTCAAATCACCCTTGCACTTTTGCACGGTGATCGGGCCATTCACTGCATGAACCTTCAGACTTCCTTCTACCTCAAACAGTCCCATCGGCCCATTGTTGACATTCAGGTCCATCGCCGCGCCGCGCGGTGCCTTGATCAGAAGATGCGCGCTCCATTGATGGCGCGAGTTTGGCCCGCTGACGCCAAGTTCCCCGTTGGAAAATGTGAGCTTGATCTGGCCGAGCACGTTCTCCGCGTCGTTGCCGGGACGCGCCGCCTTGCACAGCGTCACCGAATAATTGTTTTGATCCCATCCCCGCACCTGCACGCCGCCGTTCGATTCCGCCTTTACGCGCAGCGTCGAAGCCTCGGCTTTAGTGATGGTCTTTGCTTCGGACTGCATCACGCCTTCGCGCCCGTCGAACTCAATGTGCAGGTCGTTGCAGCTGGCCGCGGGCCATTCATCGTGCCCCGTCGAGACTCCGACAGTATGTTCGCTATAGCGGTGCGAGATCACTCGCGGCGCTGCGGTCACCAGGACCGCTGCCCAGATTGTGATGCCAATTGCGGAAAGAAGCGTGCGCGAAACCATGGACTTCACCTCCAACCCTATAGACGATGGTGGCTGGCGATGGTCTGGTGGCCCGCAAAATAATTTTGGCTTCCGCTTCGGCTAGTTTAGGGGCCAGCCGTCGAAATCCTCGTCGTCCCCAATGGGCGGGCCGTCGGGCGGTTCGGAGGGCGCGGGCAGGTCCAGCTTCTTCGGATCTTTTTGAAACTGCTCGACTTGCGCCGCTGCATAGAAAAGGTGGGCGCTCTGTGCCGCGTTGGTTGCCGACGCTTTTGCCCCTTTCAGCCACCGTTTGAGTTGGTCCGCTTCAAGCGAAGCAATCGCCCGGACCTCGGTCGGCGCCCGCTCACTTGCGGCCAACCCGAGCAGCTCAAACAGCACCACGTCGTCGACCACCCGCGAAATTTCACCGTGATAGCCTTCGGGGTGCGGAGCTTTCCAGGTAGCAGCCACGATCGCATCAAGCACTTCCTCTAACCCGGGATTCGCCGCATCGCGCGCATGGAATTCCACCAGCCGCGCCGCCCGCTCCGGGTTGAACAGAAACTGCAGCGTCTGCTGCGCCGCCGCTTCCGCTGGAGCCAACGCGTCGAACGCCGGACTGGTGTGAATCTTGAAATGTTCGCGACCGCGCTCGTAGTCCGGTGGCCGGGGCGGGGTCATCTCCAGCAGTGGTTCCGGCAACGCCAGCGCGGAGGGCTTCAGCGTGGCCAGCACCGCCGTCAATGCGCGACGCTGCTCCGCAGGCAGGACAATTTTTGTCGGAGTTTCGCCGTCGCCGCGCACTGCGAATGTGTAGTCCATTCCTCCGACAAGTTTTGCGGCCGCTTCGACTTGATAGCGATGCAGCAGGTATACCGGCACCAGCGAATCCTCGATGGTCGCCAGCGGTGCTCCCTCACGAATGTTGTTTTCGCCGAATCGCTTTAGCGCCGCGGCGCGTACCTGCATCACGCGGTTGAGCTCATCCACAGCATTTGCGCCTGAGTCCCACAAATGCGCCACGCTGCTCGAACTTCCTGCCGGTCGGGCGTCCTGGTCCGTCAGAAAGCGCAAGCCTTTGCTATAAGCGTCCATCAGCGTTTTGTTGAGTGCCCCTTGCTCATCCGTCCCCGCGGGAAAATCCTCGTAACCCCACTTGATCGAAACTTTGTCCCACTCACCGATTCCCGTTGCGTAGGCATCGCTCAAATCAATCGAACCATCGGCGGCGACCTTCGCTACCGGCGGCGGATAGTCCATCACCGACGACCGGTTCACCGTGCTCGCCGAATAGTTGTGTTCCAGCCCCAGCGTGTGTCCCACCTCGTGCGCAGCCAGTTGCCGCAGTCGCGCCAGTGCCATTTCCTGCATTTTCGTGGAGGCGGGTTTGCCTTTTTCGTAGGGCGCCAACAATCCTTCCGCAATCAGATAATCCTGCCGCACGCGCAGCGACCCCAGCGTCACGTGTCCCTTGATGATTTCTCCCGTGCGCGGATCAATCACGCCCATTCCGTAGGACCATCCTCGTGTTGCCCGATGCACCCACTGAATTACGTTGTAGTGCAGATCCATCATGTCCGCGCCTTCCGGCAGCAGCTCCACGCGAAACGCGTTCTTGTAGCCCGCTGCTTCGAAGGCCTGGTTCCACCAACGCGCGCCTTCCAGCAGCGCCGACCGAATCGGCTCCGGTGCCCCGCGATCCAGGTAGTACACGATAGGCTCAACTGCTTCGCTGCTCACAGCGGTTGGATCTTTTTTCATCAGCCTGTGCCGCGCCGCAAGGCGCTTCACGATCGGCTCGCTCACCGGCGTCGCGTAATCCAGATAGGAAATCCCAAAGAAGCTCGACCGTGGATCGTAAGCGCGCGGCTTGTAGCCCGGCGGCGGCAACTGCACGAAAGAATGGTGCTCCCGTACAGTAATTGCGGAGGGGTCTGGCGTCACGTCCCGCACCCAGCGTCCAGGCTCATCGCCGGCAAACGTCAGCGTCACTTCCACTTCGGTATTCAACGGAAAATTCCTGGTGTTGGGGATATAGATCGCGCTGCGCGACCCGTCCAGCTTATACAGGCCCTGCTTTGCGCGACGCAGCGCGGTCGCCACACCGTGCACATCATGCAGAAAGAAATCCGTAGCATCCACCAGTACGCGGCCGTTCTCTTCAGCCGCCGCTGTAAATCCCCACAGTACCGATTCCGCGAACGAATCGTGTACCGCGCGCTTTTCATAGGCGTCATTACTCACCGCCCGGAAGTTCAGATTCTCTTCTACTAGCAGCACTTTCGGCCCGCTGCGTTCGAACCGCACAATTCGTGTACCACTCAACTGCCCGCGATCCAGGCCAATGTCATTTGAACCCACGCCCGCCGGCAGGCCGCTTTGATACAAGAACTCCGTATCCCATTTATCGACTTCCAGCCACAACTTGCCAGCCTTAGCATCCCAGTACAGATTGAAATAGCCCGCCAGCTTTTGCGCATCTTTCGTCCGTTCTGCGATCGTGTTGCCTTGAGTTTCGCCCGGACTGGCAGCGCAAGTCTGCACCCCCAGGACCATTAATCCGACCACAGCGTTGCGCCAAAAACGTTTCGCCATCTTCAACCCTCCAGCGGGAACGAACGTTTTACACCAGAACAGATTGCTGTGCCCAAATTTCGTCTCTGCTATAATCGGGGTCTTCAAGAGCCGGTTCTGTGAGCAAACTCCGCATCTCCGTCGTGCAGTATCTCAACACCGCGCCGCTCGTGCGCGGCTTCACACATGGCCCTTTGCAGGGCAAGTACGACCTCTCCTTCACTGTTCCCTCGCAGTGTGCCGAAGCTTTGCGCTCGGGCGCCGCGGACGTTGCCATCATTCCGGCCATCGAATACCAACGCATTCCCGGGCTCGTCGTCCTGCCGGACCTTTCCATCGCTTCCAAGGAGCGCGTCCGCAGCTTGCTCATCGTTTCGAAAATTCCGATCCGCGAAGCCCGCCGCGTCGCGCTGGACAGCGGTTCACGCAGTACGCAGGCGCTCACCAGGATTCTTTGCGAAGATCGCTGGAGCATCGCTCCAGAATTCACTGAAGCAACTCCCGACGTCGCCGAAATGCTGCGCATCGCTGATTCCGCTTTGCTCATAGGCGATCCCGCGCTTCGGCTCGCGATTCAAGCGGAGCAATGCGCGAAGCCAGGTGCAGACGGCGAATGGATTTGCGGCGGTTCGCAAGTCGGTCTTCCACAAACTTCGCGGCTGCATCTCTATGATGTCGTTCATGAATGGTGGCAGCTCACGGAACGCCCCGCCGTCCTTGCCGTGTGGGCCGTCCGCCCGGAAGTCGCCACTTCCGAACTGGTCGCCGATTTTTCCGCTTCGCTCGCCTTCGGCTTGGCACACCTCCCCGAAATCTGCACCGAAGCCGCTAGCGAACTGCAGCTCCCCGAAAAGGAACTCTCGCTCTATCTCCGCACCAACATCGACTACTCGCTGGACGCGGAAAACCTAAAAGGTCTGAACGAATTTTTCGCCCGCGCCGCCCGCCTCAGCCTCATTCCGCAGGCCAATTCCATTACTCTAGCCGGTGCCGCCAGGATTTCCGTCGCCTGACCAGCCCTTCTTCGCTGCTGTTCTTCTATCTATCCATTCCGCCGGTGTGTCTCTGCGATTCTCTTTAGCAAGTCCTTTTTCTTCCCATCTTGATCTCCAGCTCTTCCAGCGTCCGCGGCCAATCCTCGCGCAACAGCCGCGAGAACGCTCGGTCCGCCAGCAGCTTCCCGCCTGTCTGGCACGTCGGACAATAATTCGTCTCATTCGAAGCGTACTTGATCCGCTGAATTGCTGTTCCGCACCGCGGACAGGCCTGCTGGTATTTCCCGTGTACCGCCATCTCCGGCCGAAATGCCGTCACACCCTCCGGGAATTTCTCATCCGCCTCCCGCCGCAGCCGCTCTACCCATTCCGTGAGCGATTTACGAATCGCCTCATACAGCCGCTGAATCTCCGCCGCGCCCAACTTCTGCGTCAGGGCCATCGGCGATAGCCCGGCCTCCCACAAAATTTCGTCCGAATACGCATTCCCAATCCCGCTGAACAAAGTTGGATCGGTCAGGGCTCGTTTCAAGGTGTGATTCTCCCAACGCAGCACCTCTGCAAACCTTGCCGCGTCGCTTTCCAGCACTTCCAGCCCGCCTGGATCAAGCTCCCGCAATCCTTCCTCGCCCGCCATTACATGCAACGAAGCCCGCTTCTGCGAACCCGCCTCGCTCCACATCACCGATCCATTCTCAAAATCTAGCGCGGCAAAATTCCCATTTCGCGAAATCGCTTTGCCCTTCCGTGCTTCCGCCGGTGTCCAGTGCAGCCGCCCAGCAATCATCAAGTGCAGCACCAGCCAAATCTCATTCTCCAACCCGATACAAATCCGCTTCCCCAGCCGCCGCACCTCGGCCACTTTCTTTCCGAATGCACTCTCCAGCGGTGGCGTCGCCGTCCGCAACAAAAATGGAGACGCAATTCGCACTCGCTCCAGCCGCTGCCCTATAATCCGCGCCTGCAACGCCCCGATGTAAATCGTAATGTCCGGCAGTTCCGGCATCTCGTACCCGCTTCAGTGATGTTTTTTTTGAATGTAGTGCCTGCCTTCAGTCCGCCTTCTTTCTTTCGTTTTCGTTATCTGCCGGCTTCTTACAGCTTCACGGTCGTCGCCATCTCCCGGTAAGCACACAATGCATTCGCCAGCTGCATCTGCCGCGGACTCCGGCATTCGGGCTCGAATAATCTCGGGCTCCCCACCACAATCACCGCCGACATCGCCCGCGACGTCGCCACATTCAGCCGGTTCAAGCTGTACAAAAACTCCATGCCCCTCGGCGCATCTTCAGGCGAAGACGTCGTCAGCGAATAAATCACCACCGGCGCTTCTTGTCCTTGAAATTTGTCCACGGTTCCTACACGATGCCCGGGCAATCGGGCCAGCAAATCGCTTACCTGTGCGTTATACGGCGCCACGATCAGTACATCCTCCGCCGTCAGATTCCTCGGCCGATCCACGTGGCTTTGCCATATCACCGCCGGGTGAAGCAGTCCGCGCACAATTGTCTCAATCGCCTCTACTTCTTCCGCCGAAGAGTTGCGTTTCCCTTCATGCTCCACCGGCACAAACCACATTCCCGCCCCGTGCACCCACGGATGACCTTCGATTACGCAGTTCTTCAGTGCCTCGCGCGACTTCAGGCGCCCTTCATAAAACAATTCCGACGTGAACTTGCAAATGTTCGGGTGGAGCCGCCACGTCTCAGGCAACAGCAATCCCACTTCCGGCGAAATCGTCCGGTGCTGTCCCAGCAAATGTTCCAGCGCCGATTTTTCCGCGCCATCCGGATGACTTCCCTTCAGCGGCCGCTCCAGTTGCTGCGGATCGCCGATCAGCACCAAGCTTTTCGCTGCATGTGCCACCGAAATCACGTCCGCCAACGCCATCTGCCCTGCTTCGTCGCTGAACAGCACATCCACGGCATCCGTCATCTCTCCGCGCGACCACAAAAACGACGTTCCGCCGATCACATTGGCCGTCCGGGCCTCCAGCGCCGCGTAAATCTCCTCATTTTTCTTGGCCACGCCAATTCCCGGCCCGGCTTCTCCCTCGGTCCATCGTTGCAGGCAGCTCACTCCGCGAATCTCTTTTTTCGACGCGGCTTTCACCACCTCTTCCAGCAATTTGCGGATCACTTTGTGGCTTAGCGCTGCCACACCCACCCTTTTCCCTCGCTGCACCAGGTCGCAGATCATGCGCGCGCCTGTGAACGTCTTCCCGGCGCCCGGCGGCCCCTGGATCGCAAACGTCGTATCCTTCATCGCCCTCCCGATCCGGCATGCGGCATCCGCCGTCAATTCGCCCGGAAGCACCGCCACCGTCTCGCCGTTCCCGAGCCGCGGCGCTTTCCGCAGCATCAGGTCACGCGCCGCCTGAAAGTCGCCCGTGCCGCCAATTCCGTTCGCCGCCACCCAGTCGCCCACGCGAAACAGCGCATCCGCCTGCTGCGTTACGTTCAGCGGCGCATCCCACAGATACACTCCCTTCGGTTCTAGCTCCGCCGATTTCTTGGTCTTCTTCACGTCCAAGGTGCGCGACGCATAATCCACGGCTACCACCGTCCCGAATTTGTCTCCTTTGTAGTAAAGCTCCTTTTCTTCGCGTACTTCCGTTTCCTGTTTTTCGAATTCATAGCGGTCCGTACGGATCTGTTTTTCCACGCGCAGCGTCGCTATGTGCCGCAGCCCGCCCAGTCCCGACCGCTCTTCCAGCAATTCATCCTCGTCCAGCTCCGCCAGCCGGTAGCCTTCCCACCATGTCGCCTTGTCTTCTCGCCGGTGCCAGTCCAGCAGCTGCGCCAGCAGCCACTGTGCTTGCTGCGCCTCCGATCGCTCGGCGCGCTCCACCGGCAAATCGTTGGTCAATCTCTGCACCAGTTCCGCGACCCGCTTCTGCCTTTCACTCAACTCTTCCGGCGGCTCAGGATCGCCCGCCACCGGCCGCTCAATCTTCTCTCCTGAAGCCATCAGCTTCACCCGCTCCGCCTCCAGCCAATCCCGCAGCGCCGCGGTAGACTCGCAATCCTCGCGGTTGTATCCCTCCATCGCCTCGCGCATATCGTCGCGCAGCGTCTCGCCTTTCCATCCGAGTTCCAGGTGATGCTCGATGTAGCGCATCGCCGCGCGCGAAACATCCAGCGATGTCTTTCGCACAAATCCGTAAAACGCCTCCATCTTCTTCAGCGAATATTCCTCCACACTCGCGCGAACGCCTTGCTTCACCACGCGATGCAAATCGACGAACTTTCCTCCGCGCAGCATCCGGTCCATCTCCTCTTCCCGCGTCGCATA
>AR_comb_assmDRAFT_10252710_pt1 | contig 13572 bp, 9 predicted proteins | sample ArasoioldDNA_FD_10543 | JGI IMG/M metagenome (IMG submission 10543) | reverse complement strand
GTGGGATGGAATTGGATGAACTCCATGATCGCAATGACGGCTCCCGCTCGCCATGCCATCGCCACACCGTCACCCGTAGCGATATCAGGATTGGTCGTATACAGGTAGACTTTCCCACAGCCGCCTGTTGCCAAAACCAGACGGTCTGTCCGCATCGTCTCCACTTCACCCGTTCTTTCGTCGAGAACATAGATTCCGAGGCAACGGTCCTCCGTCGCAAAACCAAGCTTTCCGGCCGTGATCAAATCGACCGCCATGTGATTCTCCAGCAACTCTACGTTGGCTGACCGATCCAGTTCACGTAACAGCGTTTTTTCAATTTCAAGGCCAGTGACATCCTGCACATGAAGGACACGTCTTTTCGAATGGCCGCCCTCTCGCCCCAAGTCTGGTTCGCGATGTCCTGATACTTCGCGGTCATCGAAGTGAAGCCCAAGATCCACCAACTCTTGAACCCGCTTCGGTCCTTCCATAACGATTGTTCGAACCGCCACTTCGTCGCACAAGCCCGCGCCCGCTTCGAGCGTGTCCTGGACGTGGAGTTCGAATGAGTCTTCATCGCTGGTCACGCAAGCAATTCCACCTTGCGCCCACGCGGTGTTGGAATCGGCACCTTTGCGTTTCGTAACAACCGCAACCGATCCGTGGGTCGCCGCCTTCAGGGCAAAGGTCAGCCCGGCAATGCCGCTGCCAATCACGATGAAATCATATTCCTTCATCTCGCCAGCGCGGGTTCTCTCGCCGCGATGTTAGCATTACCACCTCCTGGTCAATTGCGATAGAGGCCGATCCGAAATTTCTGCGCCAATTCAGGAATGTTTCGAACGTGACGAGCAGCGCTTTTTAATGCGCCGAACTATAAACAGAACCGCCCGCGCGCTTTCCGCTCTCACGGAAGCCGAACGTTGTCGATCAATCGAGTCTGTCCAAAAAAAACGGCGAGGGCCATCAACGAGCTCGATTCTACGGTTTCGATCGATTGCAACGTATCCGAATTGACCAAATCCAAGTAGTCGATTCGTGCGAATGGCGATTTTTCAATCACTTGCCGTGCAGCGCCAACTATCTCCTGTGCAGATCGCTCGCCCTTGGCCGTGAGCCGTTTTCCTTCCAGCAAAGCCGCATACAGAACAGTCGCTGCCTCGCGCTCGGTCTTGCTCAGATATTGATTGCGCGAACTGCACGCGAGTCCGTCCGGCTCCCGGACAGTGGGCGCACCAATAATCTCAATTTGAAAATTTAGATCACGCACCATCCGGCGGATGATCGCCAGTTGTTGGAAGTCTTTCTCACCAAAAACAGCTGCATCCGGAGCAACCAAATGAAAAAGTTTCGTCACTACCGTACAGACTCCGCGAAAATGCCCGGGCCGCGATTTCCCGCACAAGGTCGTTGAAAGTGAATCCTCGTCTACGGTGACCGAAACATCAGGCGAGTACATTTCCGTAGGGCTTGGTCGGAAAAGAAGATCTACACCAGCATTTCGACAGAGTTCTTCGTCATCTTTTTGAGGACGTGGGTACCGTTCGAAATCACTGCCCGGAGCAAATTGCAACGGATTAACAAAAATACTAACTGCCACTTCGCCTTCCGAGCCGGCAGCCTTTCGCGCGACCTGGATCAACTCCAGATGGCCACGATGCAAAGCACCCATTGTCGGCACGAGGATTCTACGTTTTGTCGTGCGCGGAATCCCCGCGATGCTCTGAACAATATTCATGCTCAGATTTCTGAAGGCTCCATCCAAATGGCCTGGCGTGCGAAACGAAATTTTCGATGGTGAAACTGCCTCCAGCCAGCACGCCCTGCCAGCGATTCAAGTTCGCGGTACGAAAAAGCACGCGCTGCGGAAAGACGTGCGTCATAACGGGTCATTGATTCCCGATAAATGAATGCGGTCAGAAGGTAAACCCCAACGGTGGCCAAAAGGCCTCGTCGAAGATCGGCGACTAGGACGAATCTTCGGGAGAGATCTAGGCACCGTTTCAGGACTCTGACTGCACTGCTTTCATCGAAATGATGAAGAGCTAGCGAGCAGAGAACGATGTCGAATTGCGTATCATCCTCGAAGGAAACTACGTCGCCCTGCCGAAACTCGATCTCTGGAAAATCCACACTTAACGAACGGGCGATTTCCAGAGTGGAGCTTTGTTGATCGATCGCGAGCACGGAAATACGAGCTCCAACTTTTCGGGCGTGATTAACAACAAGCCGCGGGATATCTCCGGAACCTGTCGCCAAATCAAGCACTCGCAAGTGCGCTTCGGGTGTAATCCAGCGTCGCAAAAACCGTGTGATAAGTGCATAGCTTCCGAAATAGCGATTGAATTGGCGCAAGTTGCGCAGATCGCTCACCAACTCAGCCGTCACTGGTTGCGGCCTATCCATTAACTCCGGCTCACCTGGATCAAATCGCCGCTGCATTGAATAACTCCATTCAAGGAACGACGGTCTGCAACCGCCGTCTTAATAGTTGAGGGATGTTAAAACCGCCCTCCTCGAGTTTAGCCGAGAAATTTCTGCCACGACTCCGGCAGCAACATGGTCTCGACGTCACTCGCGATTCGCCCTTCGAACTCCGGACGGAAGGATGTGCTCGTGCCGTAAACCATGATGACATCTTCAGAACCTTCCACTCGAATGGCGTGCGCAACCCCGGGAGGAATGACAACGCCAACGTTGTTCGGACCGCGGTGATTATCGCCATCAACAAAAAAATGCATCGTGCGACGAGGGAAACCCGCGCGAACATCGTGCAAAATCATTTCCGCCACACCCTGAACAAAGAACATCACGTCCCATTGCTCGTCGTCATAACGACGCAGGGAATAATTACCCGGTTCCTCAACAAAACACCGCCGTAGCCAATCGGCAGGTTCAGTGCCCGCCGGCGTACTTGGTGGATGAATGTGAAATCCTTTCGCGGTCTGGACAAACATGCGAGCGTTTGCCCACTGGGTTGGCCAGAGTCCAATCCTCGCGAGGGTTCCTTCGTCGCGACGAACAAATTCTCCAAACGAACCTCGATGTCGCTGCAGAAAAATTGTCCGTGAAAAAACTTCGACGCCTGGAATCCATGCCTCCCGAACCTCGGAGTTAGTCCTATCTGCGGATGCGAGCTTTCCCGCTTCCATTCCGGCTCCAGCAAGCTGTTTGGAAAATGATTGCGAGGCATAATCACGCGTGGTGAGCGCTTTCTGGGCTTCCGCAGTAAGGCCTTGCCAAAGTTTTTTGTCAGAAGTGGTCATGATAAAAGCTGGTTTAGCTATTTGCTTAGGGAGAAATCAGCGCGTTCACGAGAAAGATTAGGATTATAATACGGATCGTGCTCGAGCACCTCCCGCCATCGCTCCTGCATCACCCCGGTCTCCAGTGGTTCGACTGCCGGACGTCGCGTGCCGGATTCATGGTGATACAATCTTGCAAAAGGAGTGTAAATGATTCGATAGCCGGCGCGCCTCATCTTTAGGCACAGGTCCACATCGCTAAATGTGACTGGCAATTGCTCCTCATCAAATCCTCCCACTTCAGTGAAGACGTCGCGTCTGGTCAAGAGACACGCGCCGGTGACTGCACTGTAATTGCGAGTTGTTTGCAGCTGTCGGCAGACGCCCGGCGAGTCCGCAGGCCAACCGCGAAAGGCATGCTCCGCAATTCCCCCTACTCCCATGACAATGCCGGCGTGTTGCACAGTATCGTTCGGATAAAGCAGCATTGGACCGACTGCTCCTACTTCGGGTCGCTGAACATGCTCAGCCATTACAGTGAGCCAATCTCTTTCGATGACTTCTGTATCGTTGTTCAGAAAGAGCAGCCATGGGCTCTCAGTTTGTTCCACGGCAAAGTTATTCATCGCCGAAAAATTGAAGGGGCCAGCATACCGTAACAGCCGATGCGGAAACTGAGAGAAAAGGGTTCGCGCCTCCTCTGACTGACTATCGTTGTCGACCACAACGATTTCGTAAGAGGCATAATGGGTATTATTGGTTAGGCTGGTCAGACACCGGATAAGCAACTCTATCTGGTCGCGCACCGGTATGATGATCGAGATCTTTTTTGCCTCCTTCATTTGCCGCCTGATCCAATACGTATGTGTTGGCCAATCGACCGTGACATGTCCCGCTTGCCCCCGTCGGGCAAGATGAGCCTCCAGGACTTGCCGGCCAGTCTCGAGAGACCCGGGCTTGCGCCGAATGTTGTCGGCCGTCGAAGCGAGACTGCGGCGCCAATGATAAAGGATGCGTGGAATATGATCGATCCGATCAGTCTCCTCGACGATGCGAAGAAAAAGATCGTAGTCCTGCGCCCCATCAAACTCCGGCTTTAACCCGCCGATCTTCCGCAAGAGATCACACCGGACCAAGGTGAAATGGCAAACGTAATTGCAGGAAAGAAAGTAGTCCGGCGACCAATCCGGCTTAAAAATCGGCGCGTCGAAACCTTGTTCCGTAAGTTTATCCTCATCGGAATAAATCAAATCCGCGTTAGGACGATTCTGGAGCCATTTCGCGAAACAAAAGAGTGCGTCTGGCTCGAGAATGTCGTCGTGATCGAGAAATCCTACCCATTCGCCATTTGCGAGTGAAATACCACGATTTGATGCGACGGAAATCCCAGCTCGTTTCTCATTCTTTGTCAGAGTAATTCGCGAGTCACGCGCACTCAGCTCGCGCAGAAGTTTCGTCGTTTCAGGATCGGTTGAGTCATCATCGACCAGAATCAATTCCCAATTTTCGTAAGCTTGGGCCAAGACCGATTCAACACACTCGGTCAGCCAGGCCACTGGTGTGTTGAATACGGGAGTAACGATGGTTATCAATGGCTGATACGCGAAGCTCTGCGATTCCTGACGAATGGCCGGAATCTCGTCCCGTTTCAGAACATGATTTGCAAGCCATTGCTGATATTCGTTAGCCGGAATCGAAGTGCAATATGACTTGTCACTCTTTGGGTAACGCTTTCGGACTTCACGAAGTAGCTTTTGCGGCAATCGGTACGGCGCCAGAAGAACCTGGCCGATCTTACGTTCCGGAGATTTACGCAGAGCCTGCTTCTCCTGTTTCAACTGTTTTACTTGTCGCTTCGCTTCCTTCAGTTTGAGCAGCTTTTCCTCCAGCTTTGCGATATGCCGATCCGCCGCTTCCAGCTCCGAGAGCCGGGTTCGTAGAGTTCGCTGCAACCCGCGAACATGACGGTTAAGCCGCGCGATGGCTGATTCAACTGCCGGAACGAGCGTCTCTGATGACTCTTCGCTTTTCCGGATTAAATGGAGCGACGTCGATTCCAAATCTCCAAGGTCACATTGGTAATCTGGCCGCAAACCCAATCGACGGAACAGTTCGACCAAGTCCGGACGGCGGTTCGCAATTTCGACATCATCACTCAAGACCAGCAGCACTTCCCTGGCACGAAGCGCAATCTCTTCGGCTACGCGCATGTCCTGGTCTTTCTCGGCAGGATAGAACCAGATGGCCAGATCAGCTGGCGGATTGTTGCCATTCTGCGGAAGCGTTGACACCAGATCCGAGAGAGATGTGCAGAATGTTGCCTCCAACCTGAGAGCATCGAAATGTTGCTTCAATTCTGCCGGCTCGGACGCAACCACAACAAGCCGAACGCGACCGAATTTCTGCGCAATGAATCGCGCAAAATCCGAACGAACTGAATGGGTTGAGGAACGCAACACAGCAACATTATTGATTGAAGCAGGCGACAGGCAAATCTACGTTTGCACCGGATCCTCCAGTCAAGTCTCGCTGACCCTGCATGCTCGATTTCGGCATTTACCTCTTGTATCGCGCCAGCACGACAATCGCGAGCGTATTGCCGCTACGAGTTCTATTTCATATTGGGGATATATTGGGGTTCGGGGCTTGGGTGTTCCTCCCTTATTATCGCCGTCTGGCGCGACGTAATCTCGAAATTGCCTTCGGGAGTGAAAAATCATCGCGAGAATTACGAAGGATTAGCCGACGCCACTTTCAGCGATTGGGGGGAAACTTGGTGTGCAGCGCGAAGATGGGCTCAATGCCGGCCGAAAAGCTTGTACAACATCTCGAGACAGAAGGCTTCGATTGTGTGTTGAGGGAATTGAAGAACGGGACGCCAGTGACACTGCTTCTAAGTCACATTGGAGCTTGGGAGATTTTCGCCCAAGTTTTTCCGCATTATATCAATTCCGTAAGGCTGGCAACGGTTTACCAAAAACTTGGTAACCCTTACATCGATGCTGATATTCGCCGGAAGCGAGGGCGGACCGGTGTAGAGATGTTCGATCGCGCAGAAGGTTTTCACCGCCCAATCGAAGTACTGCGCTCGGGAGGACTGATTGGAATCTTGGCTGATCAACATGCCGGTGATCATGGGCTTTGGACCCCATTTTTTGGTCGTCTTGCTTCGACTTCGACCCTGCCGGGGTTGCTGGCAAAACGGACTGGGGCATCGGTGTTCGCCGCAGCTGCTTACACGATTAAAGCTGGACGTTGGCGAATGGTCTTTACGAACCGAATCAATTCACCTAACGACTCTCCAGATGCAATCACCTTCAAAGCAAACAAAACGATCGAAGAACAAGTTCGCCGCGCACCTGAAGATTGGTTTTGGGTCCACAACCGTTGGAAGACGCCGAAGCCGAACTTTCTTTTAACCCATTACAAACGGGGTGTGTACGTTCCACCTGAACCCTCAAAACTTAAGCCTTTTCGGATACTGGTTAGAAGCCCTAATTGGCTCGGCGACAGCATCATATGTATACCTGCGGTCCGTGCGCTCAAGACAGGAAGGCCCGATGCCCACGTTACAGTGGCAGCTCCTGAAAAAGTTGCGGCGATCTGGAAGCTTGTTCCTGAAGTCGACGACGTAATTGACCTATCGAATCGATCTTTTTTCGCCAATCTTAAATCGATCCGAAAAAAGCCGGCCTTCGATGTCGCGATTCTCTTGCCCAATTCACTCCGAGTAGCCCTTGAAGTTTGGAGCGCACGAATCATCCGACGTGTGGCCTATCGAGGCCATCATCGTCGATGGCTCTTAAATCAAATCGTCCCCGAGCAACCCAGTCCTGGGCCAATTAAGCATCAAGCTTTCCACTATCTTCAACTTGTCCGGGAAGTAGGTGGACCGTTTGAAACTCCAGCCATTCAAATGTTGCCCCCTCGGGCAAAGAGCAACGGAGCGGTGACGAAGATCGGCCTTTGTCCAGGCGCTGAGTACGGGCCGGCGAAACGATGGCTCCCAGAACGCTTCGCGGAAGTGGCTATGGCGATCTCCGCGCAGGAGTCAGTGCATTGGATACTATTCGGCACGGCTGGGGACGCTGAGACCGGCGCCAGCATACAAGCCGTGGTTAGAGATAATTGCACGAATCGTATCGGCAAGACTACGCTGGATGAACTCATCGCGGAATTAGGCGAATGCGCCCTGCTGCTGACGAACGACACCGGCACAATGCATCTCGCTACGATTCTTGGAATTCCAGTCGTGGCTGTCTTCGGTTCAACCGAACCCGCTCTCACTGGCCCCCTCGGGAACGGCCACGTCCTTCGCCACCAAGTCGAATGCAGCCCCTGCTTTCTCCGAGAATGTCCGATCGACTTTCGTTGCATGAAAGCCGTAACGGTCACGGAAGTGGTCGCAACAGTTTCGTCTCTGTTAAAAAAACAAGATCGATTTGCTGGCCTCTCCCGCTCAATCCATTGATCTTTCCAAAATGTTAAACAAAAACGTGCCTCGCATCCGCACCGATGTGCAGGTGATGTTCTTCGATACCGATTGCGCGGCGGTGGTCCACAACATCGCTTACCTGCGCTTTATCGAAGTGGCGCGAACCCTTCTAGCCGAACAACTTGGACTCGGCCTCGCGCAGATGGCCGACAATCAGAAATATCCTGTAGTAGTCCGAACTGAGATCGACTATCGGAGCGCCGCAAGACTTGGAGACCGGTTAGTGATCGAGGGCTGGCTGGATCAACTTGAACGAGTTCGGTTTTGGTGCGCGTTTCAGATTACGCGGCCAGCAGATGAGACCCTGATTGCTGAATGCCGCCAGATGTTGGCGATTATTCAAATGCCCGGAGCAAAGCTATTGCGCGTCCCAGACGAGTGGGATCGCTATCGGTTGTCTGATGACGTCTGAAAACGGCATACGAATTAGTTCGAGCGGAGGTTGCCCAAATCCTAACAACCGATGAAGGTACGGGGTCAACATTATCGAACAATCTGGCCTAACGGATCTGATGAACGGGTCATTTGTATAATCGATCAGCGTTTCCTTCCTCACCAGTTCGTCATCGAAGAAGTGCGGACTGCCGAAGAAATGGCAGAGGCAATTCGGGATATGCACGTCCGCGGCGCCGGTCTCATCGGCGCAGCGGCAGGCTACGGAATGTACCTCGCTACACTTGGTGCCGAATCACTGATCGCACTCGATAATAACCTCGCTGCAGCGGCAACCCGATTAAGTGCGACCAGACCAACAGCGGTAAACCTGAGATGGGCGATTGATCGACAACTGAAGGCAATTGGAGGTGCCAAAAGCGTTGAGGAGAAACAAAAAGTTGCTTTCGAGACAGCCCAGAAAATTGCAGATGATGATGCGGAGTCCTGTCGAAGAATCGGCGAACACGGGCTGCAACTGATTCGATATATCAATCAGAAAAAAGATGGGGCACCCGTCAATAACCTGACGCACTGCAACGCCGGTTGGCTCGCTTTTGTCGACCATGGCTCGGCCCTGGCCCCAATCTACGCTTCCCATGATGCGGGAATTCCGGTGCATGTTTGGGTCGACGAGACGAGGCCGAGGGGCCAAGGATCCAAACTCACTGCTTGGGAGCTGGGCGAGCATGGCGTTCCTCACACGGTCGTCACCGACAACGCGGGTGGACTCTTGATGCAACAGGGCAAGGTGGACGCAGTAATCGTTGGAACAGATCGAACCACCTACACCGGGGACGTAGCGAATAAGATAGGTACTTATCTTAAGGCCCTTGCCGCCAAAGATAACCGGGTCCCATTTTATGTCGCCCTGCCTTCATCTTCATTCGATTGGAGAATTCGTGATGGAGTTAAGGAAATTCCAATCGAAGAACGCAGTTCTGATGAGGTCAATTACGCAGATGGGTGGCACGACGGCGAGTTAATTGAGGTGAGATTGACTCCCGAGACGAGCACCGCAGCTAACTTCGGTTTCGACGTTACGCCGCGTCAATTTGTAACCGGATTGATCACCGAACGCGGAATTTGTCAGGCGAACGAGCAAAGCATTCTTGGGCTCTTTCCCGAACACGTCGTTCAGCAAAAGGGGAGTTGAAAAGCCGGTATTGCATCGTAACGTTGGCGCTCGATTTCGAACAGGTAGGAGAATTGATTGTTATGTCGCAGCATCGAAGCCTCAAAGGAGCCAGCACGATCACCGCGAAGCGAAATGTCCTAAAACGCTTCGAGCGGGTGGAACTTCTCAAGAAGCGTGGCCAGTTTAAGGAAGGCACGAAAGTGATGGGCCTCCCGAAAACAAAGCCCGACGCATAATTGCTAACAAAGTCCTTAACAGTAGACTGTTACGTATACAATTGCTGACGGTTTGTAAGGGTATTGTGCGGTAACTTAAAACCTTTCCCCCTTGCGCCTAAATCGTTTCCTCGCCGCAGCCGGCGTCGGTTCGCGGCGGCATTGCGACGAGTTAATCGCCGCTGGACGCGTCACGATCAATGGTCGCGTTTGCACTAACTTTAGCATGCAACCGACCGAGACTGACCATGTTAAAGTCGGAGGAAAGCTGGTCCGAAGTCAACGTACGGTCTACATAATGTTGAATAAACCGGCCGGCTTTGTTTCTACCCGAACCGATCCAAATGCGCGTGACACAATTTTCGATCTTTTGCCGCCAAAGCTTCCGCGACTTTTCAATGTTGGCCGACTTGATGCGCAATCCGAAGGGCTTTTGATTCTGACGAACGACGGCGATCTTGCACAACGCCTGACTCATCCACGTTCCAAGATCGAAAAGGAGTATGATGTCACATTGAATCATCCTTGGGACCCGTCGCTGGGACCAAAGTTGTTGAGCGGAATGACACTCGATGGGCAGCGTGCTCGAATGGAAAAAGTGGCGGCAATCAGGGCAACGCGAGTTCGAGTGATCTTGCGTCAGGGAATCAACCGGCAGATCCGCCGCATGTTTTACGAGCTCGGATATGAGGTCGAGAAACTTGTGCGAGTGCGGGTGGGTCAACTGCGTTTGGGCGACCTACCACGCGGACACTGGCGACCCCTAACGAAAAGCGAACTGAAATCATTTCACACCTGATCTTACTCCGCTTCGGCGCGCAGGATTTGCAGAGGTGGGCTGCCGGCAACACCGCGACTGGCGATTAGGCCGACAAGGACGGTCAACAGGGTGACACATACAGCGGTGACTACGATCGGCCACGGAGAGGGAGCGTAATTAAGCTTAAACAAAAACTTGGCCAATGCCCAACTTGAAGCGACCGCCAAGCTGATTCCCGTAGCGCTCGCGCAAACGCCGAGCAAAAAATACTCCGCACAGAGTATCTTCCAAATTTGCGTTCGCGATGCGCCAAGCGTCCGAAGCAAAATACTCTCCTGGAGACGTTGGTATCGACCACTCCAGATCGTGCTCGCAAGAACCACGACCCCGACGGCGACCGTGAAAAGCGACATCACCCGGATAACCAGAGCCGCCTTACCCAGAATTGAATCGACCGTCTGAATAACCGAAGTCAGATCTATCGCCGAAACATTCGGGTATTTCGCTACGACCGCGTTTTGAAGAAGTGCTGACTCAGCCGGTGTCGAAACGTGGCTGACGATAACATGGAACGTTGGTGCGGCTTCGAGCACACCGGTGGGAAAAAGCACAAAGAAGTTCGTTTGAAATCGTTTCCAATCGACCGTCCGCAAACTCGCGATTGTTGTCTTTATCTGTACGCCTTGAACGTCGAAAACTAATTCGTCACCGATTGTAGCTTCGAAATCCTTCGCGATCTCACCGTCGAGCGAAATCGGGACCGTCTCACCAGGGTGATAATCAAAGTGACCTATCCAGCGTCCGGCTGTGATTTTTTCCGTCTCGGACAATTGCGCGCGATAGGTGCTCCGATATTCTCGTTGCAACTCCCATTCCGGAATCTTCCGGCGCGGATCCGCGAGAATATCTAAAGTCTTTCGGCCTTTGATTTCCACCAATCTCATCGTCACGATCGGTGCTTCCTGAATGATAGGCATCCCGGTTGACCGAACGATTTCCGCCACCCCGGCTTTCTGGTCAGGTTGAATGTCGAAGAGGAATATATTGGCCTGGCTTTTAACGCCGACGAATTGCAACTGGGCGAGCAGAACGTCGCGACTAAGATGAAGATTTAAGAGGAGAAACGTACCGAGGCCTAACGAAAGTGTGAGCAGTAGGGTGCGATTGTTTGGTCGGTAAAGATTTGCCAATCCTTGCCGTAGGACAAAACTCCCATCGCGAGGAAGAAATCGGCGGAGCCCAATAATCAATAATTTTGCTACGCCTGCCAGGAACCCGCAGGCAACTCCGAAAGCAGCGGTAAAAACCAAACCTCGCAGCAGAGTGTCGGTCTGCGAGATGGCGAAACCAGCAATCCCAACTACGATACATCCATAAACAAGCCAAAGAAGTGGATCACGCTTTTCTCGACGTGTTTTGACCTCAATGGTTGCGCGAAAAATTCGTAACGGTGAAAGTCGTCGAAATTTTAAGAGAGGTGGCAGCGCAAACAGAATGCAGACCGCTAAGCCAAGTAACATACCGTAGATGACCGGCTCCCACGATATCGTCGTCGGAATCGCAAGCGGCACGAATGTTTTCAAAATGCGGGGGAACGCTCGCTGCAATCCGACTCCCAACCCTGCGCCAATAATCGCGCCTACTAAACCCATTGCCGCTGCTTGCAGTAGGTAAATGAACACCGTTCCCGGCGCGGACATGCCGAGACATCGCAAAATTGCGGCCGTTTTCGTTTTCTGCTGCAAATGCGCTTGAATGGCACTGCTGACGCCGACGGCTCCCAAGAGAAGCGAAACAAAACCGACGAGATTCAAAAAGCGGTAGAGATTCTCCAGAGCCGTGCCCAAATCCCGTTTACGCTTTGCGACCGTGTCATATTCGAGGCCTAACCGCTGAATCTGGGGAGCGAGAGTTTCGATCCGTTGAGCAACATCGGTGTTATCGGCAAATTTAACGTAGATGCGATAACGAGCCACACTGCCTGGTTTAATGAGATTGGTAGCACCGAGATCGCTTAGAGGGATATAGACCCGCGGTGCAAGTGACGCGGCCGCGGAAGCTTCACCCGGCATTTTTTGCAGCGCTCCTGCAACGACAAACTCCATCTCACCAATTTTGATCGGATCACCGGGTTGGACACCGAATTGCAGTAGCAGGCTTTCGTCGACCAGGGCCTGACCACCGGCGCGAAAATCATATGCAGCGGAAGCGGGAACAGTCTCCATTGCGCCATAGAATGGAAATTTGCCTTCGAGCGCGCGGACGTGCGCCAGTCGGGTTGAACCACGGCGCGGAAAAACAGCCATGCTCGAGAAACGCACCTCGCGGGCCTGAGTTTCGCCTAACGAGCGCAAAAATGTTTCGTCTTCTCCGCGGAAGGGACGCGTCGATTCAACCACAAGGTCGGCGCCGATCAAGCTTCGTGCCTGATCATCAATTGCTCTGGAAAGACTTTGTCGAAGCGAGCCAATTCCAACCAGCGCCGCGATGCCAAGGGTGATCGAAATCGAGAAGAGGAGCAGACGATACCGGCTCGAACGGCTATCCCGCCATGCCATTTTCCAGATGAATGACATCATGACGTCGCTCTAAACAGATTCACCATTGCGGAGGCGAATAGTGCGTTCGGTAAGAGCCGCAACATCGGCATCATGCGTCACCAAGACCAGTGCTGTTCCGGCAGCCCGATTCAATTCGAGCATAATTTCAATTATGCCGCTGCTCGTTTCAGCATCGAGATTGCCGGTTGGCTCATCCGCGAAAAGAATCTTAGGGCGATTGATGAATGCCCGAGCGAGCGCGACGCGCTGTTGTTCACCGCCGGAGAGTTGAGCAGGATAATGATCAACACGTTCCCCCAAGCCGACACGTCGCAGCAAATCCAAGCCAAGCGATCGCGCGCTCCGGTCGCCTCGAAGTTCGATCGGCACCGTGATGTTTTCCAGAGCTGTGAGGGTAGGTATGAGTTGGAAGTTTTGGAATACGAACCCCACATACTCATTACGAATCCGAGCACGCTCATCTTCTCCCGCCTCTCCTAACGTGATTCCATTCAGAAGGACGGATCCAGATGTCGGTCGATCCAGTCCCGCACAGAGCCCGAGTAACGTCGTCTTACCGCTACCGGATGGCCCAAGTATTGAGCAGGTCGCGCCCTGCGGTAAGATAAAGGAAATATCTTTAAGCACAGTCAACTTCCCGGCACTTGTCGTATAGGTCTTTGTGAGACGTTGAACGTTGAGGATTGGGCATGCAGTCATTGACGGTGGGAATGGATTCGTTTTGCTTACGCGAACATCATTCGC
>AR_comb_assmDRAFT_10049324_pt1 | contig 13573 bp, 14 predicted proteins | sample ArasoioldDNA_FD_10543 | JGI IMG/M metagenome (IMG submission 10543) | reverse complement strand
GGCTCTGTCCAATTACAACTTTTGGAGGATACATGCGGGTGGTTCATTACCTGAATCAATTTTTCGGCGGCCTCGGCGGTGAAGAGCAGGCGTCCGCGCCGCTGGAGATACGTAACGGTGCGATCGGACCGGGCAAGCGGCTGGAGCAATTGCTTGGCAGCGAGGCGCAAATCGTATTGACTTTGGTTTGCGGTGACAACTACGCGACTGAAAACCAAGAGCAGTTCATTGCTTCGGCCATAAAAGAAATCCGCGCAGCACGCGCCGATCTGTTCGTTGCCGGTCCATGCTTCTTAGCCGGAAGATACGGCGTTGCCGCGGGTGCTTTGTGCAAGGCTGTACAATCGCAATTAAAAATTCCAGCCGTCACGGGCATGACCCATGAGAACCCTGGTGCCGATCTCTATCGGGAAAGCCTCTACATCATCGACAGTGGTGAAAGCGCCGCAAAAATGGGAGAGGTGTTGGCCCGAATGGCCCATTTCGCTCAGAAACTCAGGTTAAACGAGGAAATTGGCTCGCCTACGGAAGAGGGCTACATTCCGCGCGGATTGATTCGTGATCAGTTTGTGGAGAAAACCGCGGCCGAGCGGCTCGTCGAGATGCTCATGGCCAAGGCGAAGGGACAACTATTTGAATCGGAAATGCCGCCGGCAACCTTTGAACGTATTCCCATGCCACCCGGTGTCAAAGATTTGAAGAAAGCCAAGGTCATGCTTGTTACCGACGGCGGCCTCGTGCCGAAAGGCAATCCCGATAAGATTCAAGGCTCGGCTGCCACTCGGTGGGGTACCTACAGCATCAAAGAGTGTGACGATTTGAAAGGTGAGGATTACGAAATTTCGCACGGCGGCTATGATCCGCAGTTTGTCCGTCAAGATCCCGATCGATTGCTGCCTCTGGATGTCGTTCGCGAGCTCGAAAATGAAGGGAGGATTGGCAAGCTGTGCGATGAATTCATTTCGACTTCCGGCCTGGCAAATCCGCTCTCGAATACGCGCCGGATGGGCAGAGAGATCGCGGACAAAGCCAAGCGCCTCGGGGTCGATGCGATCATTCTCACATCGACGTGAGGAACCAGCACGCGCAGCGGCGCTGCGATCACCACCGAACTGGAGAAGGCAGGCATTCCCACGGTGCAAATCACTTCAGCTCTGCCGATTGCAAAAATGGTCAGCGGCAATCGTGTCGTGCTCGGAAACGGGATTGTGCAAGTTGTCGGCGATGCGAATGCCTCACCGGAAGAGGAGAAGAAGCTCCGGCGGCGCTTGGTCGAAAAGGCGCTAGAGAGATTATCGAGGGATGCCGAGTAACGCCTATGGCGCGGCAATTCTCGTTAATAATTGCGAAAAATACGCCTGCTCGCGGCATGAGTGTGTTCCGAAACCACTCTTTTTGGAGTAGGAGCCTGGCGTCGGCTTCTTTGTTTTATCGACCAGGGCGTTTGATTTTTCCCCAACTTTTTGGCAAAAGTCCGTCCGTTGGCGTGCCGGTGCCGGACGTGTTTATTAAACGGTGAAAGCTCGATAAATTGTTGAACTTCACAGTAGAGTCTTTTTTTTATGGGGTGCTCGGGGTTTGTGCCCTACTGCTGGGCTTGCAAACACTCTTCTCTGCAATGCGAGTCCTCAAACAGGATCGCGCAAAGAAATTGCAACTGACGGGTCAGGAGTCTCTTCAAACGAGTAGTGTCTCCAGGGCTGATGGACGGAAGCCCCATAGGAATTGGATGCCCTATATGCAGAGTTTGAGCGGCAGGATGGTTACGACGTTCACTTGCATTGTGGCGATGCTCGGCTTAGTGACGATCACCTTGGTGTATTTCACAGTGAAGTCGTCGCTGCGCTATCACGCTATTGAACGGGCGCGGGTCACGGCGATAAACGTGAGTGACAGCGCGGCAGGATACATTTTAAAAAAAAATGCCAAGGGCATGCGCGAGCTGCTTCAGAAACGTACCAACCGTTCCGAGCTAGCCTATATTCTCGTGCAAAATAACTCGAAAAAGATCTACGCCCACACCTTCGAGGTACTGCCCGAGGAGCTAGAAAATGCATCCTCGGAAGTGGGGGGGCAAGGCGAGCGCTCGCTTCGTCTTGGGGGAGCTGCAGTCATCGAGGTGAGCGTTCCCATTTTGGAGGGTCGAAGCGGTACGGTGCGGATCGGAATATGGCAAAAAGAAATTGACGGTGAGATCAGCCGAGCGATAACCCCGCTCATCAAGGCATTATCTCTTGTCGTGATTGGCGCGATCCTAATGGCCATTTATCTGGCGTGGAAGATTAACCGGCCGATAGTTCGGCTAGTACGGTCGGCGCAAAAAATCAGTGACGGCGATCTCGATGCCCCTTCCTTCGGAACGGCCGACAAGACCGAGTTTGGTGAGCTCGCGCGCGCACTCGAACGCATGCGATCGAGTATCAAGGCGGCATTGGCGCGCCTGAGCGAGCAGCAACAATCGTAGCCTTCCGCAGAACCTATAGCTTATTTTGCGGCGTAGAGTTCTTTGATGAATCCGCTACTTTCCAGCTCCTGTAAAAAGCGGTTGTCGTAGAAATCCTTGGGATTGGCCGACGCCGCCTTGGGATGATCGGTGACCGACAATGCCGATCGTATCGCCTCATCCGTGACGTAAGGAATTTTCGGAAACAGCGGGGCAAAACCTTTATACGCTTCGTCGATAATTTCCTGATCCTTGGTGGCTAAATATCTGCCTGCGGCGCGCTTGGAGAGCTCGGGCTGCTCTATCGCCATCTTTAACCCGGCAAGATAGGCTTTGAGGAAGCCCCGGATCGTCTCAGGATTCTGCTGCACAGCGGATCGTCGGACGGCGATGCCCATGAATGGATAGGGGAGCTTGAGAGAGCCAATGTTCACCAGCTCTTTATACCCGAGACGGCGCGCCATTAGCGTCGTCGGCGGCGAGTGAACCGCGGCTTGAACAAGCCCTTGATGAAGCGCGGCTAGAGCATCCTCTTGTCTCGAGAAGTAAAGCACTTTCAAATCGTGCTGGGTCATTTTGTAGTGTCTGAGTAGAGCGATGGAAGCATGGTCGGACGATGCGCCTTTGGTGATCACGCCCAGTGTTTTGCCACGCAAATCGGTGACGTCCTTGATCTCGGGTCTTGCATAAAGTGAAAATGCGTAAGTGGGAACAGGCATCCCGATATAGATGATTTCGGCGCCGCTTAACATCGCGTTAATGGCCGCGCCCCCCGTCAAAGCGATGTCGACCGAACCTGAAAGAGCCGACTGTGTCAGCCTTACCCCACCGGGTATATAGACCGGTTTGATGTCAAGGCCATATTTTTGGTCCAGCTTGTACTCCGGAATATTCCATAGCGGTATCTGACCGCCGTTCAGTTGCGGATATCCGACGCGGATCGTTGATGGCGCGGCTGCAACGGGACGCGCAGCGGTAAGGCAGATTACTAGAGACAATACGTAGTAAATGCTTATTAGCAAATGTTTGCGCATAGAATCATGGCGTATCATCAAAAGTTCCCTCTTGGTACGATCGATATACGGGGTTCTTCAGCACCCCGTCTGAAGTCATTGCCGGTTAAAATGCACGCATGAGCGACGTCTAAGCAGTATATCAACTTACTTGCAGTAGTTACGCACCGAGGATACCGCCACCTGATATTCGTTGTAGCCTCTTGCCAACCTGGTAAAGTCGGCGGAACAGTCGTCCCGAAAACTTGGGTTCGACACCGCGCAGGCAGCGAGCCGACGAGAATAGGTATCCACGATCGAGGCGATCATCTTCGCTTGCCGAGTCGCAGACAAACAAATCGCAGACTGATCATCTTCAAAACCGTAAGAAGATTTCTTCTGCTCCTGATTATCTTTCGTGTTTTCCTGCTTTGTTGATTGAGCCATCCCTGCAGGCTCAAGTGGTGTGAAAAAGACCAACGCAGCCAGCAAAACAGTGGAAAAAATTTGTTTCATGATTCTCCTCGGAGACTGAAGCATGGACATCGGCGAGAGCGTTTGTTGGATTTCTTGTGCAACCTATTTACATGGGTTTTCCCGTGGGATTGATCGCCTTGACCGTCATGACCGCATCCGCAAAATGATCACCCTTATAGCCTCTCACCAGCGTCCCCGCGACAACGAGCTGCTTATCTAGATATTTTGCATAATCGCCAAGCTCCGCAGGAAAGATGAGTTGGACAATCGAAAGATTCGTGATCGACTCGTTGTTCACGCTGCTCGTCGTTCGCGCTCTCACCCGGGCCGGCACCGGAAGAATTAAGAAGCAGACTTCCACTTTTTCGTCCGTTTCAGGATTTTCGCCGTAGCTCGGTTTCCCGTATTTGGTGATTTTGACAAGTTTTCCCTCAAGCCTCGAAACCGCGGGATAATAAGACAACCAGTCTTGCAGTTGGTTTTGTTGCGGGTGGGTTTCAGAGAAGCTAAGCAATATGCCGACCAGAGCAAGACTTGCTGCCAGGAGCCTCGACGATAATGACAGAGAACCGGGACTCATTGGCTGCCAGTATGCGATGCAGCCGAGTCTAATGCAAAAGCAGCAACGCCAGAGGCGCTCGCGCTTAGCAGGTTGGCTTTGACATCGGAAGGGTCGCGCTCTATGTCTTATCTGTCGGTTGCACGATTTGTACGCGACTTGCCAGCTTTTCGGCTTCCGGCAGGCCGTCGAAAGTGTGCTGGATGCGACGAAGCTTTCAAATCGTTGTGGGTCTTACACCGGCACTGTTATCGGTGGTGTGCTCTCCCAACCCTCAACCTCATCCCACTGAAATGGCGCCCATCCCAGCGAACGTCCGTATCTCAGAAGAGTGCTCGACGGTTGGCAAGCTCATGTGCAGCGCCGTATCGATGCTGTCGGGTGACATCGCCGTCGAACGAAGGTCCGGCTGTATCGCCTACACTGAACAGAGTGGCAGGCGCGTCGAGCAATGCGGATCGCTTCCGGCTTCGCAGCCCTCGGCTATTACTGGCACTAGCAATTCGTCAGGAACAACGAAGACAGCCCGTCTCTCCTGGAACGACAACAGTAAAAACGAAGATGGTTTTAGAGTCTACCGAATCGTCGGCAACCAAATCTCAAAAATCGCTGAACTGGGACCGAACGCCACGAGCTTTGTCGATCAGGCTGCGCCGTCGAAAGCGTGCTACGTCGTGGTGGCTTTCAATTCTGCCGGGGAATCTCCTCCTACTTCGAAAGCGTGCCTGGCCGAGTGACGTTAAAAGGACTGGATTAAGACTTCCAATACTTTGTGCTTGCCGCCCCGTTGTGACTGTTGTTCTTAACGTCCCAGCAGAGCTGTTAACTGTACCAGTTCTTCATATCGGCTACCCCACTTTTCCGCATCCGGCACCACCGTCTTCCGACTGCCGACCTCATCCGGTCCGCCCACCGCGAGCTCTTTAAATGCCGGCCACCGGCGCTGTTTGAACGCGATCTCCTGCCCTTTTTTGGAAAGCATAAAATCGACCAGCAACGCGGCAGCATGCGGGTGGCGAGCGTGCGATGACAAGGCGAAAGCGGAGACGGATTTCACCGGAATGAATGGTTCCGGAAAGACATAATCCACCGGCGCGCCGGCTTGACGTAGAGCCACGGCCTCGTGATGATGGGCGTCGATCTGAATGGGAAACTCTCCGGCGGCCACGAGTTGCGATACCAAGGTCCGGCCTTTGCGGATATTCAACTGTTGCGCGCCCAAAGCTCGCACTATCTGTTTGCCTTTTTCATCGCCGTAATAATCCAGCACCGCCGCGATGTAGTCATCGGCATCCTGATCCATGCCCATCTTGCCTTTCCACTTGGCTTGCAAGAGATCGTCGATGCTTTTGGGTGCTTGCGCGCGGGTGATTTGTTTGTTGTTGAAGAGGTAAACCATGAGCGATGCCCACATGCCGTTGAAATAGCCCTCTTTGTCGTAGAATCCCGGCCTCAGCCCGCTCCGATGTGGCGACTCATAACGGAGTATAGCGCCGGCTTTTTTGAGCGTGTAAAGCGCCGAGCTCCGAATATTCAATGTATCAAAGTTGTCTTTGCCCGCGCGACGCTCGGTGAGGATGCGATTGAGCAAACTCTGCGGCCCGCCGGTGAGAATCTCCACCTGAACGAACGGGTATTCCGCTTCGAACCCGGCGGTAAACTGCCGCAGGTCCTCGCGGTTCATGGGTGCATACCAGATGACGGTTTTCTCGTTTCTCGCTTCCTTGATTAGAGCGGCTTCCCGCTCAGCGGCCGGCAATCGATTTATTTTCGTGAGTGTCTCTTCGGGAGTTGCGGCGGTGGCGCGAGAATTGGCCTGTGCAAGGTGAAACACAAGAACCAAGACGGTCCAAAGCTCAATCCGCCGTTTCATAATTCGTGTCTCGCCGATCAAATCGGGTTACCGAGCCGATAGTTCTTGCCGGCCAATCTACCGACCGGCGGAACTTGAGGATCAAGATGGGCGGCGAGCGCTTCACCCACAAAGAGATGTAATCCTTCGGTGCCAAAATCATTGACGACGCGGCATTCCACGCTCGCGTGGCAGCCGGCCACTAAGGGCGCCTGCACCCGAGTTGCCGGCAATGCTGTCAGGCCTAGAGCAACGAATTTGTCTTCGACTTCGCGTCCGGAAAGATCCCGGCTTTTGTCAACGGCCGGCAACTGATTCTCCGAGCAGACATTGAGGACGAATTCGCCGCTTTTCTGAATCATTTCGCGGCTGAAATTTTTGTCCTGAATGCCGATGAGCAGTAGCGGCGGCGCATCGCTGATGCCAAGGGCGCGAAATGCGAACTGGACATTGCGCTTGCCTTGATACGCCGTGGAAATGAGATACAAGCCGGTCGGCGTCACTCGATAGGCTTGCGCCAGGGAGATTGCCTGTAGCATGTCGTCTCCAAAGATCTATCCGGAGGGAGTACCGAGATTTTTGTACCAAGGCTCGCTATCTGCGAATTGCCCTTGGCGGGCGAAGTAATCTTGATCCCGCCCGGACCGCTTCAACTCAAGCAGCAGTTCGCGGGCGGCAGTAACAGCGGCCACGGGAACGCTCGACGGCATCAGAGCGATGCGATAGCCCATATCGATAAATTCGAACGCGCTCATGCGCGCTCTCGGCCACATTGTGACCAAAGGCGCCGGCGCGGCCGCGCCGATTCGGCGAAATTCCTCGATGTCGTTGAGTTGCATACCGACCGCATCGGCTCCAGCTTCAACGTATGCTGCCAATCGTTCTTGAACTTGGTTTAATGATTCCTTTGGACGGGCGTCGCAGCGCGCGATCAGAACAAGGGTTTCGTCTTTGCGCGCATTGGCGGCAGCCTTGATTCGTTCGACCATCAACTGCGGAGAGGCGATGGCCAGGGACTCGGCGGGCGCACCATACTCATTGAGTAGGGCGTCTTCGAAGCGCAGCGCGGCTGCTCCCGCACGCTCGAAAAATTTTACCGCTCGCGCCAAAGCTTCGGTCTCGATACACGCCGGGCCGCCATCGACGATCAGCGGAATCTCCGTGGCTTCCGCAATCTGTGCCGTGCGTTGAGCGATTTGTGTGACGTTCAAGAGGTTACGATCGGGCAGGCAAAAATTCTTATGAATCGCGTTACCTGAGAGATGCACAGCATCATAGCCGCAGTCTTGCGCCAGACGCGCAAACAACGCATCGGTTACGCCGGGCGCGATAATGCCTTTCGGGCCGGCGAGGACTTCGCGCAGCCGAGCGCGTTTTTGTCGATCGTTCATCGTGATTTCTATTCCATGCCGTCGGTGATGAACTGAATCACATAGCCCGCGGGGTCATCCATGTAGGTGCCTCCCTGCCCATCGTGACGCTCTTTCGCGGCGCCGCGGTCCCCATGCGGAACTCCGAGTCGATCCAGGTGTGCCATAGCATCGCCCCATTTGTTACCCGGAACATAGAAGGCGATGTGTGGGCCCGGCACCTTGCGGCTCATCACGAGTCCTTTCGCCGAAAACGGAGCCGTCGTCAGGATCAGGGTCTGTCCGCTGGCCATCGTCAACATCGCTTGGCGCAAATCTTCTTGGCGATGGACTAATTGGAATCCGAGAACCTTTTCGTAAAAATCCACCGAAGCAGCGAGATCGGGCGCCTCCAGTTCGATGTAGCCCACGCCGGTCATCCGTGCGCTTTCATCCAGGGCTCGCCGGGGTTCTGCGGGTGTAAATACCGCGTAGTGATTGCCTGCGGGATCGGTAAAGAATAGACACTCTTCAGCGAACGGGTAGGAATGGAGGACCGGGCCGTCGTACTTAGTTCGAAAATCGGCCAAATCGCGCATCACCGAATCGAGGCCCCGCGGTGTCGTGGTAAACGAGTAGGTCGGGAGACCCCGCGCCAACACGGGCGCGGGACGCTCTTCACTCTGCAGATACACACCTATCCGCTTCCCGCCGATTTGAATGAAAGTGTGCGGCACTGCGCCGCGCTTGCGCTGGCGCGTGTTCAACCCGTTGCGTTTGGTGATGACGCCGCCGAAGACGCGCACGTAAAATTCTTCGGCAACGACAATATCGTCCACCGGAACCACAAAATGATCCAACGACTGAGCGAGATTAGGGGCGTCCATCGTTGCTCCGCCTTTAGGCGGGCTGATCAGCTTTGAGCTGCTTCATAAACCAGTCGGCGATGTAAGTTCGTCGGTCAAATTTCTTTTGGCCGTGACCAACGCCATCCACCATCGAGCGGTCGGGCGAGTTGACGGCGTTTTCATATAAATTAAGCGCGCCTCGTGGGTCCATCACTCGATCGTCGATGCTGTAACCGACAAGGAGAGGACATTCGATGCGATTCGCGCGTCCAATCAGTGTAAACTCTTTGATCCTTTCGCGCGCGTCCTTGAGATCTTTTGCGCCCATGAGCCAGCGAAGCCGTTCTTGAATCGGCGGGTAGTAGTCGAAAATATCATCCAGCAGGTTGTAGGCGCCGCTCCAAACGGCGACCGCTTTCATTCTTTTTTCCGCGGTGGCGGAGCGCGGACCGGAGTAGCCGCCCATGCTGGAACCGTGCAGCCCGATCCGCTCGGCATCGACATCCGGGCGGGTGACCAAATAATCGACCACGGCTTTGGCAACGCGCTCGGAATCCGGAGGCGCGTAGAGCTTATGATGGCGCAATGTGGCGCCATGCCCCGGTCCGTCGACGTCGATGAAAGACATACCACGGCGCACATACTGACCGGCACCGCCGTCTTCGCCACGGAGCAAAATGCCGTCCGCGCCGCCATAATTGTAGACGACGGGCAGCTTCGTCCCGGGCTTTCCGCGTCCGGGCCAGAATAGGGCAGGCAACTTCTTTCCTTCATAGGAAATTTCGACGCGCTCGAATGGCGGTTTGACCAAACTCCACGCTCTCTCAAAATTTTCTTCTAATTTTTTGAAGGTAGGCAACATGCGCGGGTCGCTTTCCGCCATATAAACGACCGCGCGACGGTAAAAATCTGCTGCGCGCAAATAAAACTCATGCGCTGTTTGCTTGCGGTTTTCTTCAGCAAAACCGACGGCGAGATCTTCGTTCTTTTTTGCGACTTCCGTCCATTCCGTGTGCCAGCTCTCGAGATTGAAAAACTTCACCCGGCGCGCAACCGAGCGAATATCCGGATCAGGATGGTCCGGCGATATTTCTATCCGTACTTCCAACTGGCCGCCTCCCGGAAGGCCTTTGGCAGGGTAAAGCAAGACCTCGGCTTGCTCGCGATTAAAAATGTCGCCGGCGGTTTTTATGGCCATCGTCGGATCTCCTCAGAGGCTAAACTGACCTTTGTTTGCCTGACTGATGCCGATATTTCAACCGCTCTCGGGATTACCGCCAAAAGCCTGCGGAAGACGGAACTGAAGAAGTCAGTCTGCATCCCGGAAAAGAGGTCAAACGAAATCCGGTCGAGAGAATGGAAGGGCAGCGAAAAATTTTGCCTGCGGCAATTAAGCCTAGGCCACGGCTTGCCGAACTTTGTTTTGCGGTGTGCTGCCATCGACGCGAAACTCGTTTCGCTTCAATGCCGCATAGCTGTCGAGAAGCTGTTTTTTCTCACCGTCCGATATGCCGAGCTGCGGTCGGCGCACTTTGGCGGTTTTGATCAAGCCCTCATGTTGGAGAACAATCTTGATCCGCGCGACCGCTTCGACAATCGGTTCGCTAAAAACCAATTCTTTTACGAAAGCGAGCTGGTTTTGAAGCGCCGCCGCTTCGTCGAATTTACCGGCGCGCCCAGCGACGTCCATCGCGCCCCATTTCTCCGTCGCGACGTTGGCTACGCCAATGAGCGCGCCGTTGGCTCCGAGTTTGTAGCTCTCCGCGACAAAGCGGTCGTTACCGGTGAGAACACGCATGATGGCATGATCGCGCTTGAGCGCGTTCACGGTTTGAGTGAATAATTCGATGTCGAAAGAGGCTTCCTTAAAGGCAACAATATTTTCGAATCGCGCGATCCGGCAGATCGTCGCGGGGTCATAGTAGTAGCTTTTCACCGGGATTTGGAACAAGACCACGGGCAATTTCGTTTCGCGCGCCAGATCCTCGAAAAAGCGCACCTTCAGGTTAGGATCGACTTTGCCCCAGGCAAAAAGCAGCGGCGGAAATATCATCACGCCATCCACGGGCAGGTTTTCGAGATCGTGCATCAGGGCGACCGCTTCATCCGTCGATTGCGGCGCGATCGCGGCGATGTGCACTTTGCCCGCCTCATGCATGGCCTTGCCGGAGATTTCATAAACGCGGCGTTTTTCTTCCAGGCTTAGCACCGGACTCTCGCCAATGCGGGCGCAGGAAACCAAGCCGGCAACGTTTCGAATGCCGGCAAAGTATCGCGTCAAACGCGCAAGGCTTTCCAGGTCGAGGGAGCCGTCATCATGGAACGGCGTCACATGCGGAACAAAGAGACCGCTGAATCGTTCATGAATCGCTGACATTGTGCCTCCGGAGATTGGACTGGCCACTGGCATAAGTAGACCAGATTACGCTATGAGTTCAAGCATGGGCGGCAATAAATACGTTTCATCCAACGAACTGGCAGAGTTGATGAATTCCAACAGCTTGTTCGCTATTTTCGACATCCGAGAGCGCGGTGAATACAACCGCTGCCAAATCCCGGGCACGACATCGTTACCCCGGAGCCAAATCGAATTCCGTATCAGCCAATTGGTGCCCAACCCCGTTATACCCGTAATCATTTATGATCAAGCCGAGGAGAGAGCGGCGCTTGCGGCAGAGACTCTGACGGAACTGGGTTATCGGACCGTTGCAATTCTGCGCGGCGGTATTACGGCTTGGTGTAACGAGGACCGGCCAATCGTGAGCGGTGTCAATGTGCCGAGCAAGGCATTTGGCGAGAAAGTTCACCATCAGCGAAATATTCCCGAGATTTCCGCCGATGAACTGCACCGGCTGAAAAATCAGGATGAGCCGTTACGGATTCTCGATGTGCGCACTCCCGAAGAGTATGGCCGATTCTGTATTCCCGGTGCCGTGAATGTTCCCGGCGGCGATCTCATTCTGTGGCTCGATGAACTGAAAGAATCGAATACGCCGGTGATCGTAAATTGCGCCGGGCGGACACGGAGCATTATCGGGACCGCTGCGTTGCGCCGCCTCGGGCTGGCGAATGTGCGCGCTCTCAAAAACGGCACCATGGGTTGGGTGTTGTCAGGCTTCGAGCTTGAAAAAAATCCGCCGCGAGGCACAAGCCAGGCAGCAAGGCAGAGTCGCGCGGGGGCCGTTTCGCGAGCACTTGCGCTCGCTGCAGAGGAGAACATTGCCTGGGTCTCGTGTGAAGAGTTTGCCGCGGCCGTGGCGAACCAATCCGATAGAGTGAGCTACGGCATCGATGTGCGCTCGGAAGCGGAGTATGAAGCCGGGCACATTGCCGGCTCGGTGAATGTGCCGGGCGGCCAAGCCGTGCAGCGTGCCGATGATTTTGTCGCGGTTAGGAATGCGGAGATTTTTTTCATCAGTGATGAGTCGCCCCGTGCCGTTATGGCAGCCTATTGGTATCGTCAAATGGGGTTTCCGAATGTTTTCGTATTGCAGGGCGGCTTGCGCGCTTGGTCGGAAAGCGGGGCAAAGCTCACGCGCGGCGCAGCGCAACACGAAGCTCTGGGTTTTGCAGCCGCGAAACGGGATGTGACTTTAGTCCAGCCGGAGGAGCTGGCACGTAAATCCCAGAAATCAACAACGTTAATCCTCGATGTTGGCAGCAGCCTGGATTTCGAAGCGGCGCACATTCCAGGGGCGAAATGGATTTCCCGTGGCTGGCTGGAAATTGAGATTTCCCGTCGGTTTCCCGATCGGCGGCAGAGCATTGTGCTCACATGCATCGACGGAATGCAGTCGATCTTTGCCGCCCTTGCACTGCAGCGGATCGGCTATATGGCCGTTGCCGTATTGAGCGGTGGAGTGCGTGCTTGGAAGGCAGCCGGTTTACCTATTGAGACTGGACTCGATGCGCGCCTGGTCGAGGCTAACGATGTGGTGTTGTCGCCATCCATCCGGGGCGGCAAAGAAGACATGCAACGCTATTTGGACTGGGAAACCAAGCTCGTTCGGAATGATCGCTAATGCTTTTTGAAAATGCTCAGCAGTTGTCGTACTTCGGGCTGGCGAAGGTTTTGACGGTCTGGTTTTCCACATCGAAGCGCAGCCGGGGCATATCTGTCAGATCTTTGCCGTACACGTGAATTTCGATGGTATCGCGATTGGTGACGTTGTTCATCTCGTGGATATCGTCGTTCGGGGATATCAAACAAGAAACCATTCCCGCTTGGTTTTGTAACACTCCGACGGTTTCGAGATCGGCATGGTTGCTTTGCGAGCCGTCGTCCTTTCTGCGAAAACGCGTCTCCTGAATTTCATTCTCAATGACGCCGACCATGCCCCAGGTATCGTGATTGTGCGCCTTGGCGCTATCGCCCGGTCCCCAAACCACCGAGGAGATGTTGAAGCGAGGAGCGCGATGGAGCATGTACCGCCCATACGCCGTCGTGCCGCGCTTTTTGTATTTTGGGTCGAGGCAGTCGGGTTGACGGACAAGCCGCTCGAGCAAAGGTTTTGCCGCGCCGACGATTTTTTCTTGCGAAGTTTCGGTTCGCGTGATGCGATCCAAATCTTCGATAAATTTTTCCAGCGAATATCCGGTCATTAAATTTACCACCAAGATACGAAGGGCACGAAGTTCGGAGAAATGACTTTCCTCCGCATCTTCGTGCCCTTCGTGGTTTGAAGGATGCGGGTGTCTAGGCGGCTTGTTTCTCCACGCGCGGCAACTTCGATGCGTCGATATCGTACAGACGGCAAACGTTGCCAGACACGACTTTGCGCTGAATCTCCGGCGGTAGATGGCCGAGGTCGCGCTCGATGATCTTAAGTGAGTTGGGCCAGGTGGAATTCGGGTGCGGAAAATCGTTCGACCACATGATGTTGTCTTGACCCCAGAACTTGAGATTTTCACCGCACACGTGATCGTTGAAGAAACAGGCATAAATCTGATCTTTGACGAAGCTGCTCGGATCGCGCGTGATCGGCGGCGGATTCTGCTTTTTGAAGCGATTGTAATAATAATCCCACTGCTGAAACATCCAGGGCATCCAGCC
>AR_comb_assmDRAFT_10037493_pt1 | contig 13573 bp, 10 predicted proteins | sample ArasoioldDNA_FD_10543 | JGI IMG/M metagenome (IMG submission 10543) | reverse complement strand
GCCAGCACTCTCTAGGAAATCTTTCACACAAAAAATCATTTCTTCAGGTCCGCAAATAAAAAATTCGTTTACTGCTTTATAAGTAATCAACTTACTTAGCTCATTTAATTTGCCAACATCCACACGGCCGCTGTTGATCGGCGCATCTGTTCTTTCGCGGCTTAAGATGTGAATGATACGAAAGCGATCGATAAATTTATCTTTTAAAGCCTCTAACTCCTCCTTGAAAATGATGGAATTCTTATTCCTGTTTCCGTACACCAATGTGAACTGGCTATTCGGCTCTGTTCGTAATGTGGTCTTTATTATTGAAATGACTGGCGTGATTCCGCTTCCCGCAGCGAAGGCCAGGTAATTCTTTTTGTTGGCAGGGTTGAGTTCCGTGTAAAACTTTCCCACTGGTGGCATCACTTCAAGAACTTCGCCTTCCTTCAACTGATCATTTGCGAAAGTCGAGAACATACCCCCTTCCTGTTTCTTGATCGCAACTCGCCATTCGTTATCCAGTGGAGAGCTACAGATTGAATAGGTCCTTCTCACTTCCTCTCCATTCAAGAATGTGCGCATGGTAAGGCTTTGCCCGTGCTTGAAGGCAAAATCATTCTTGATTGCATCCGGAATCTCAAAAAGCACGGAAACGCAATCCGCTGTTTCCTTCTTCAATTCTTTTATGACAAGCTTTCTAAAGTGTATCGACATGTCGCTGCAACGAACTGTTGGGGGAAGCCTGATTCCCAATTCTCAATTACTAATTCCTTAAACAGTAAAAATAGGTAAATCACGCCTGAAGACCTGTGATCAAATGCGTCACCATATTCTCCTCCATTTGCTGTTGGGAATATTTTTTTGAACTCCGGTGCCAGAATTCAAGGCCACGCACTGCAGAAAGAATGGTAAGGACAGCCACATAGGGAATAACCGGCTTCATTTCCTTGTTTTTGATGCCCTGATCAACAATAGCTTCCAGGCGTTGAACATAGCTGCGCCGCTGCCCAATGAAATTGGTGAGAAATGGCTCAGAAAGATGTATCCATTCGTGGGTCATCACATGGTACTCTTCGAACCGGTTTAGCATCATGCGAATATGAAAACGGATAATCTCCTCAATTTTTTTTAAAGAGGATTTTTCCGCAACGTCAACTTCATCCAAATGAACATTGCATTCGGTGGCAGTGTGAAAAATGATTTCCTGTAGGATCTCAGATTTCGACTTGATGTGATTGTAAAGGCTGGCCGCTTCGATGCCTACCGTTTCAGCGAGGTCACGCATCGACGAAGCAGCAAAGCCTTTATCCTTAAACATGGAAGCTGCCTTTATAAGTATAACTTCCCTTTTGGAAGATTTGCGACGCAAGGGCTGGGCCATACCCAAAGATAAGCACTCATAATGATTCATATCTCAGAGGACTGACCGGGCAAAAGGCTGCAAAGCTTCAACCCTAAAAAGTTTTGCTTAATATTGCCCGCCAAAATTATTTCTGAATCCCTAATTCGTCTGCATGTCATTGATCGTCGTTGGTACCATGGCCTTTGATGCTATCGAAACCCCTTTTGGCAAAACGGAACAAATCGTCGGTGGCTCGGCTACTTACGCAGCCTATGCCGCAAGCAACTTCATTCAGCCGATCAACCAGGTATCCATCATTGGATACGACTTCCCTAAGGAAGAAATACATCAGCTCATCTTCAGAGGAGTCGTGATGGATGGAGTGGAAATGAAAAAAGACAAGAAGTCTTTTTTTTGGAGCGGCCGTTATCACGCCGACATGAACACACGGGACACGCTTGTGACCGACTTGAATGTTCTCGCTGATTTTAATCCCCGCTTGCCAGAAAGTTACCAGGACTCGCAATTCGTCATGCTTGGAAATTTGCAGCCAGCGGTGCAGTTGAGTGTAATAAACCAATTAAGAAACCGACCGAAACTCATTGTGATGGACACAATGAATTTTTGGATGGAGTCCGCTATGCCAGAATTGGAAACGGTATTGGAGAAAGTAGATGTGCTCCTGGTGAATGATGCGGAGGCCAGGCAACTGAGCGGGCAATATTCACTCGTAAAAGCTGCAAGGACTATATTATCGATGGGACCGAAATTTTTGATCGTAAAGAAAGGAGAGCATGGGGCATTACTTTTTCACAATGAGAATGTGTTTTTCGCTCCGGCACTTCCTCTCGAAGATGTATTTGATCCCACCGGGGCAGGTGACACCTTTGCGGGCGGTTTCATCGGATACCTGGCTAAAACAAAAGACATATCCTTTGATAACATGAAAACAGCCATCATTGTGGGGAGTGCAATGGCTAGCTTTTGCGTAGAAAAATTCGGTCCAAGCCGATTGAAAGAGATCACGAAACAGGACATCGATAAACGTCTTCGACAGTTTCGGGAGCTAGTGAATTTTGAAATCGAGTTGTCATAGGATCGCCATGGCATATGCCTGAATCTGGAACATTTCCATCATACGAGCGCTTACCTGATTGTACATGACTACGTCGTTCATACAATTACTCATCTTTTTACTTGCTGGTATCGCGCTGATCATCTTGCTCACGGCAAAATTCAGAGTTCACGCTTTTTTTGCGTTGCTGCTTGCATGTTTCCTTGTGGGATCTCTTCTCAAGACGGCGCAGGGCTCATCTACCGTTGCAATTATTACTGCATCATCAATCATTCTTCCATTGCTATCGTCGTTGGGGCTTGATACAGAAAATGGTCGATTGTATGTGTCCTCTCCATGGGTGCCGGCTCAATGATGATCTCACATGCCAATGATGCCTATTTCTGGGTGATTTCCAAGTTCTCCGGGCTCGAAATGAAAACGATGCTAAAAGTATATTCCGTAGCGACTGTGTTGATGGGATGCGTAACATTGCTTGTAGTTTATATTTTATCATTAATATTACTCCCCAAGTAATTCCATGTATGAACAAAATCATTGGCTGATTTTTTTGGCGGGCTACTTGCCGCTCCGAGCCTTTAGGAAAAGAATATTCTTGGCGTAAACCGGCTTTCAATTTTTTATGTACAGAAAAAGACCAGATGTCGATGTTATTAGCGATGTGTTGAAGGCGACACTAGTCGCATATCCCAATTCTACATTTATTCAAAGCCTGTCTTTTCAATACCAGGAGCGAGGAGGGCTTAGCAAAAAACAATTGGAAGGTCTTCTTAAAAAAGCGGAAAAAGTAAAAACGATTCCGTCGAATTGGATTGCTACACTGGAAGCCGAAATAAGAAAAAGGCCGAACCGATATAAATCCGTGGCGCCCCTTCCAACGCCGTTATATTCAAAGGATGAAAATGTTGGGCAAATGATTTCTTCAATCCTCGGGAAATATCCGCAGCATAAACGAGTTTTATTTTTTAAGTCGAAATACGATCATGATGAGCCACTTTCCGCGGGAGAGCTTGCAGAATTGGAAAAATTTCATAAGATGCTTTTGTGAAGTCCAGGGCCCTTTCGAGCCCTGGACTTGTCGAGAATCCCCGTAGTTATTCTTCGAAGGTAGTGAAGTACCACTCCCCCTTTGCAAAGGGGGAAGGGAGACACTCCGATTTACGGATTCTTCTTAAGGGAGATTTTCGAGGACTCCTTTTGAAAGAAAATGTGTAAAGAAAATCTTTTATTTCATGGCTACACTTGTTTCTTTCGACACATCAAGGGTGGCAAGGACTTTTCCTTTTGGTAGTTCGCTTGACGAGTAAACGATGTTCAGCTTACTATCCTTGCTCTTTTTCAAACCCGAAATATCTTTCAACTTAATTGACATAGCCGGGTTATTTCCATTTGAGTCAGCAAACTTCCAAACTTTCAGCGAGCGGTCGCCCTCATCTTTGACCGTTATGTACCTGTTGGTTCCTGCCTGGCCACAATGCCTGTAATAGATGTCCAGTTTGTCATTCGCAGAAGCGGCATTTAAATGAAGCGTCTGTACAGAGCTCGAGACATGAACAAATTGCTGAAGCATCATTTTGCCATTGAGCCAAATCTCAAAACTGTCTCCGCCCCGATTATTCGAGAAAGAAAACAATCCAACACAAAAAATAACCAGCAGTGATTTAACCATCATCAATTTGCTATTGGGTTTCATAAAAAACTATTTTTTGAGTAAACAATGTGAAATGAACTATCTCATTCCTGTCAATCACAAAACAAGACAATCGGGAAGGCCATAAATAATTTGTTTGATAAGAAGTGCTGAAGGCTTGATGTTCTGCGCGAATATCAAGGGCTGGATTTATGAAAAATTGACTGGGCAAAGAATTCCCCAGAATTTCCTCGCCACCTTTAAAAACAGCGATGTTTCCGCTTTAAAAATTTATGGTTCATCTTTTGTCTCTATTAAACCTGGTTTTTCATAGGATATTGGATTTAAAAAAAGGGTCGATTTTCATCGACCCTTTCGGTATTTAGGACAGGAGCTTATAAGATGAGTTTTATGCCAATAGTTGCATAAAACGTGTCTTTCCCTTTTTCAGAAAGATCGGGACGACCCTCTATAAGAATGAGATTTTGTGGTACCACATAGGCAGGCGTGAATAGAACTTGCAGGTTTCCCCTAGCGAAAATTGTGGGAACTGAGAATTCATATGACAACACAGCAAATTGACTCACCTGTTTTGAATCGGCTTCGCCTAGGCGTGGGAGTAAAAAGCCGGTTTTTTCATTTGCCTTGGTGAACTGGCGGGTACCTGCGAATAGATACGCTGACGGGTCAATTACCATTACAGAATTATCGGCAAACTGTTTTCGAAAAATATGATCCGCACCCGCCGTTACGCCAAAATCAACTTTATCGCTGAGTTTGACATCGGCGCCAGCTGTAATGTCAATAAGTTTGTTCAAATGGGATAGACTGAAAGCCGCCTGCGCTTTTAGCGCCGATTGAACCAGCTGGGCGTCACTTTTGTAAAACGGTTTGACCAAATACAAATTACCAAACCATTTCTTCTCATGAGCAAAGAATTGATATCCCACCGTAGTGACCGTTCCGGCGTAATCGAATGGAGTTGATTTATTACTTACAAAGATTGGCGCAGCATTAATGTAAAAGTTTTCGTTGAACCACACTTCTGCAAGTGGGAAAAAGCCGCTGCTCGTTAAGCTGTCTGTTCGACCGTAGTAATTTAGATTACTACAGAAGTTAGCGCTCAGTTTCAGATGCATTGTTGGATTTTCCGATGTATCAGTTTGGGCCTTCAAGGAAATCGCAAAATAACCGCTCATTATCCCAAGACTAAGTACTTTTTTCATGTTATGTGTTTGCGAAACAACTTCCCATTCAAGCGGAATGGGAATGTTTTACTATGAATGCTTTCTCCTCTAATGAACGTTGGATTTGATATTGCTTTTCTCTTTTGCCTCGGCTGAAGCCTTCACGCTTGCTTTTGTATTTGCCTCGGTTGATTTTTCGGCGCCTATAGTTCCATCGGCCTTTACGTTTGCATCCGTCTGTGATTTCACAGCGTCAGCTTTCTCAGTTCCGGTTGTCAACCTATCCTTTGCTACAGTCGAAACTTTTGTTCCAAGGTTATCCTGGCTGCTTGCAGTTGTACTGGAATTGGCACTTGTGGCAGTGCTAACATTGGCATTTGCAGCAGTGTTTATAGAAGCATCTTTTGAAATAAGGGCCGAATGTTCATTCGCGTTACCAAGAGCCGCATCATTTGCATGATCAACGGCTACCTGGTTGTAATTATCCCCTGCCTTTGCATTTGCATTAATTGATGTCTTTGCATTTGCATTTGAAGCGGTATTCATTCCCTTTTGTGCTTGCGTTGAAACTTTTGTTGACGCCTGGTTAAGTCCAGTTGTTGATGTCTGAACAGTGGCCCTTGTAGCGGCTTGCGTTGTGGCTGTCACTGCCCTCTGGCTAGCAGCCGCGTTCACAGCTGCATTTGCAGCAGCGTTGGTAACCGCGTGAACGCCGACCTGGCTGAACCCACCAAAAGAAATACTGAACGTAACCATGGTAATAATTGTTTTCTTAATTGTCTTCATAGATTTACTTGTTTGATTAAAAAATTCTCTTCACACGTTCAAAACACGAATGTGCGAGAGGCACAGTTCTTATTTTTTCTGATGATGTCTAAAGATCTTGTTCTTATTGTAGGAGTAATAGCAGCTATTATGTAGAGACCGAACGTGAAAATAAAAGTTTAAAGTGCAAAAAAAATATGCATTAAATAAAACGCGAAATGAGTAAATAATGCCGAGTGAAAATAGGAGATTTACGATGTTGTAAACTAACGGTATGATGACATATACCGTATGATAGAGATGGAGTCCGGTTTCTCATTTGCGATAGACACATTCACGAGTCCTTTTATTCCGGCATAATCCCTGGCTGAGCTGTGCAGATAATCTTCTGCATGACTAACGATTCTATCGCGTACAGGGTTATTATGAATATATTCGACATGCTCATTCAGGACGTCTTCGTCAATGAGATCAATAAAAACGGAATTTACTGGAGTTTGCCAAACCTGGAATTTATCAAGCAACTTCATCGCGGTACTCGCCTCCTCAAATTTTTTCATCACCCAATTCCGTCTTATCTCCGGCTCAGCAACAATGTCTTCAAGGATAATTTTTGTGGTGAATTTTTTAAAGTCGTCCGCGAGTAATGACAATCCAAAGCCTTGTTTTGTCTGGGCTACCAAGTGAAGATGATTTGTCATCAGGCACCAGGCGTAAACCGTTAATCCTTTTTTTTCGATGAAATGATTTAAGGACTCGACTATAATCTGCTTGAACACTGGCCGAACGAAGATGTCGATCCAATCAACAACATTGAAAGTCAGATAGTGGCAGCAATGCTGCTCCGCAATTGATTTGTCCCCAAAAGACATAAATTCAGGTTTATGTTTTCACAATAGGGTACCGTGCTTCATTTCGTCTGTTTACTAGCAAATGCCGTTCCGAACAGTCAAAACGAGGTCATGAATATGTGATATATTTTCGGTTTAGCGCGACGCCAGGCCACGGCATTCATTTTGTAAGCTTTAATTGGTCATTTCCCTTGTCTTCGCCAATGAAAAGAAAATGGATAGGATATCTTCTTAAGGCGCTCATTGCTTTCCTTTGTGGCTGGATCATTTTGCTGGCTGCAGCTCTCATTTACATCAAAATAAACAAGCAAAAGATTGTTGCCTCAGTCCGGGCGAGCTTTACGAAAAAAGTTTCGGGCAGCATGACTTTCGCCGATTTCACTATTGATCCCTTTCATAATTTTCCCGGTGTCTCAATTGATGTCAAAGACTTCCACTTGCGCGACTCCTCTTTTCAGAATCATCAACGCGAACTTGTGTATGCCCAACATATATACATGGGCTTTGGTATCCTGGAGCTGTTGACCGGAAAGAAAGTCCCGAAGTACGTTCGTGTGAATGACAGCAAGATTTTTTTCTTTGCGGATTCCGCAGGAAATAAGAATTGGAACATTTTCAAAAAGTCAAAAAGCCAGGGGGGCAACAAGATAGATTTAAAGAAAGTGACGCTCAGGAATACGAATGTTTTTTTTGAAGATGATGGAAAATTCAAGTTCTACAACATATGGTTTGAAAAAATGAAAGGCAGTATAAGTGACAAAGGCGACCACATTCAGTTCGATATCGATTGCAATGGCGTTATTAAAAACTCTTCCTTCAACACAAAGAGAGGCAGTTACCTTACGAACAAAAAAATAGTTGGTGAGTGGGAGGTTTTTTATGATCGACAACAAAAGAAGATTTCATTAAGAAATCAGCTATTGAGATTAGACAGGCAACCTTATCGCGTAACCGCCGACTTTTTCCTGGATAGCGATCCGCGTTTTGACCTCAACATTAAAACTAATAATCTCTCATTAAAAGAGGCGGCCTCCATCTTTCCACCGGTCACCGCTAAAAAAATCCACAGCTATCAATTGTCAAAATCGCTCGAAAAAGTTGAAGCCGTTTTATCTGGAAAAATGAAATACTTATATTTTCCGCTCGCGAAGATTTCCTTTACTGTAAAAGATGCTTCGTTGGCGGTTTCGCCCACTCGTTTTGAGCATTGTAGTTTCAATGGTTTCTTTCAAAATGAGGTTGACCCGTCCAAACTGAGGGATGATTATAATTCCTTTCTGCAGTTCACCAACCTCAAAGGTGAGTGGGAAAAAACCTCGTTTTCGAGCAAAAAGCTCACTGTATACAACTTAATTCATCCCTACCTGCGATGCGACATTCATGCAACGTTTGCCTTAGCACAACTTGAAAAAGCGATTGCAACTCGCCGGCTCGATTTGATTAGCGGAACTGGGGAAGCGAACATCGAGTATGCTGGCCCCCTGGAAACCAGAGCGGATACGGTTTATAACTTGAACGGCGTTATCACGGTCAATAACGGCGACATAACCTACAATCCCCGCAATTTGACGTTCACAAAAACAGACATAGAATTGTTCTTTGCAAATGGAGATATGGATGTTCGAAAAATGAAAACGGTGGTAAACGACAATGCGATCTCGATAAGGGGCAATGTGAATAATTTCCTCAACTTCTTTAACACCGATCCATCCAAAGTCATCTTTGACTGGCACATCTACTCGCCAGACGTTGACATCAGCAAATTGAGATCTTCGCTTCATAGAAAGGCATCTGCAAAAAATAAGCAGGGATATTCTTTTTTTGACCGGCTAAATGACAAGATTGATCGCCTGTTCGATGATTGCAGCGCTTATCTCACAATACAGGCAGACAAATTAGTCTATAAAAAATTCGCTGCCGCCAATGTGAAAGGCCGCCTGGCTCTCACGAATGAGATGATCCGGCTCGATAATTTCTCCCTTTCGCATGCCGGCGGATTCATCTATGTTAATGCATCCTCCAAAGACAACGGCAACACAAGCGATCTGGCGATACAATCAAAAATGGATAATGTAAACGTAAAAGAGTTATTTCGCTCCTTCAATAATTTTGGCTTGCACTCATTAACATCAGAAAATATCAGCGGTAACTTTTCCGCGGATATTAATCTTACTTCCATGCTTGACGCGAATAATGATCTTTATCGTGCAGCCAACAGAGGTTATGTCGACTTTTCTCTGAAAAACGGTCGGCTCCTGAATTTTACGCCGTTGGTGGAAATTGACAATAACTTTTTGCAAAAAAGAAATCTTAGCGACGTCACCTTCGCGGAACTAAAAGACAGGCTTGATTTAAATGGTAACGAGGTTCATGTTAACCGCATGGAGATTCGATCGACGGCAGTGAATATGTATGTAGAAGGCGTTTTTAGCTTTGCAAACAACACTGACTTATCCATACAAGTACCCTTGCAGGGGCAGAAAAAAGATCAAGCTGAAACCCCGCAAAATAAAGGCGTGAACGCAAAGACCGGCATGAGTATTTTTCTTCGCGCAAAGGATGATGCCGATGGAAAACTAAAAATTAAGTATGATATGTTTGGTAGGTTCCGAAAGGATAAGACCTTACCGTGAAACGACATCATCGTGATAATTGTACAGCCTGATGACGTATGAGCTGACGTTTTTGTACGGGGGTATGTATTCCTCGAAAAGCTTAGAAACATTTACTTCCTTTTTAAATCCAGTGCTTAGTTCGTCCCAAAAAGTTACCCAGTCCACATTTTTTCCGCTGATGAGATAACTGTTCAAATGATTGAGCAAAGGATCGTTCACTGCCATTGATCCAACTTGCTTGGAAGCTACAATTTGTATTTCCGGATCCAGCTCGAGAATCTTCTTCATATTCTTGTAGCCACCGCACGAGCCAAGAATTGCCAATTTAACCGAAGGGTCAAGATATTTTAGTGTGTTTGGAAGATGGTAGCTATGGCCGCGGTGAATGAGTATCGACGGGTGAATGGATTGTTGTTCCAGGAAACCCGTAAGCGCCTCCTGCGCAGCAATGTCTTTCTCATCCTCGTTTTTTAGGGGCAGGTTAGCAAAGATTTTGATCGGCTGGCCTTGCAATGAACTTATCGTTACCCATGAGTCATTGGTGTTCACATCCCATTGTTTTTTGTCCTTAAACAAACCCATGAAACTGTTGAAGGAACTTTTACCGTCTTCGTCACCGTAAAAAAGTACCAGTTCCGCTATATTTCCGTTCTTATCCTTCAGCGAAGAAAAGTCGAGTTTCTTGTAGTTCGCTGACAAGCTGTTTGAAGATGGATCGCTATTTACAAGATCGTAGACACGCTGCAGAATTGAGTAAAGTTTGATACTTTGATAGTGATTATTTTTCTGGCTTATCTTCAAACCATTATCCAGCTCATCCTTCACATACTGATTGAATATTGGATCTTTCGACAATGTGATGAAGGCGTCGGCGACGTCGGATGCATTTGATACCGCTTCCTCGTCATCGGTGCTTTCAATGTTGCCAATGAATGAATGAATCAGACCTTTGGCCCTATCATCTGGCATATGGTGCAGAAAATCGGTAAGAGTGTTATAGGTCGCAGCGATGCGCATGAATTTTCGGAATTTGTCGTTATGCACAAGGCCCAAAATGGAATCCGCAGATTGTTCCTTAAAATGTGCCATTAATCTTTTGTACAAACCGAGATAAGTGGAAGTATACATTTCTTCATCTGCGCTCACGATGACATAATAAATATCTTCTGGTCTTAGTGATTGCACAGATTGAAAACGCACTCCGTCCGGCGAAGTATGCAAGTCATTTATTTTTTTCACATAAAAATCCAAAGACTTTTCGGCCATAGCATTCAGGAGGGCCGTCTGAAAATCCGGATCATCTCCCTGTTCCATCCTCTGCCGGTTAGCCATCTCCGTGTTTACGAGCAACTGGAAGTAGTCGTTTACCTTTTTTCTTTTTTCAAGAATGTCATCAATCATCAATTGATTAGAGGCGATTTGCTCCGTAAAAGGGGCCAATTCACTGGCCAGGCTGTTTGAAGAGAATGAAACGAGTTGCTGAACGTAGATATTTTTACTATTGCGGATACTGTTTGAAATCGCGTTGTTATTTTTTTGCAGATAGGATAGCAGTTGCTCGGGATAATTTGTGGCCATAAAACTTACAAGTGAATCGGTGTAAAAGAAACCGGGCTTGCTTTCCAGGAAGGAAAAAATGTACTCTGGTGTCTCCACCACCCTTTTGTATGCGCTAACATCGATCATTTGCGTCTTTTCCTCAAACTCCCAAAATGTATTCGCCAACAATTGGCAGTTGCGCCAGGTCAGATTCTTGAGGTCTTGGTCGATTGCTTCGCTGCCCCTTCTGTTCAAAACGTCATTCAGTGTTTGTTTGTATTTTCTTACAATCTCCGGTACATCAAGCTGATTGATTTTTTTGTCGCTCAATTGTTGTTTCAGTTCCTTCATAAAATACCCAAGGCTGCGAATTCCCTTAACCCTCCTGTCTCTTGGCGCGGTCGCGAGATATTGAAGATTATTCTGCAAACTGTTCACATCATTTATGGCGAATCTTTGGAGGCTTTTCTTTATGTTACTGTTCAATGGGGCATTCATCAAATAATCACGAAACACTTTCTGTTCGTCATCCACCATTTGCCTCGCGCCCTTTATATCATTCGATGAAGATTGAGCCGTAACGGAAATACACATAGCTAAAAACAGAATTGTCATCAAGAAGCGAGAAATCATTTTCATGGGTGCACCTTTTCCCGGGCTGTACTGCATTAAATGTGCCATTACCGGGTTTTTGGCATCACAATCGGCAACGATGCACCCCCTTGATAAGTTAGTATTGGTCATTGGGTGCAAAATTCCACATTAAAATCGCTTTGCACTCAAAAAGCCAATAGGTAATTTGGTTTTGCCATTTAAAGTCAGGTCGGCCAATATTTCGCCTACCACCGAAGTAAACTTGAACCCATGACCGCTGAAGCCACATGCAATAGAAACATAATCCTCGAAGCCAGGTAGTTTGTCGATGATGAAGTCTTCATCTGGCGTGTTTGCATACAAGCATATCTTATAAGAAAGTAGCGATTCAAAGCATCCAGGTAAATACTTGTCAAGAACATAGTTTAAGTCTTCCCGATCTTCCGGCGTCATTTGTCGATCCACGTTATCAGGATCCGTTTCGCGCGCGGGATAATGATGGGCCACCTTGAGACCTGCCGGCGGACCAAATTTAGACTCATTCAAAATTGGGAATCCGTAATAACATCCCCTGGTGGATCGGTCGGTCATCAACCAACATGGGAAATTGCCAAAATCAAAATCATCCCAGGTTTTTGGATTTATCCATGCGACAAATTGCCGGGTGATCTTCAAGTTGCTTGCGAGAGTGGGTATCATTTTGCCCGCCCAGGGACCGGCTGTAATGACGAGTTTTTTACATGAATAAACATTTCGATCAGTTGTAACGGTGACTCCATGGCCTTCCTGTTCCCACTCAACTACTTTTTCCTGTGCATGGATTTCTGCCCCTCTTGCTCTTGCTTGCTGTGCAAACAATCGTATCGCATTTTCTGGAGTGATGAATCCCGCTTCGGGTTCAAACAAAATTTCAAAGTGATGGGGGATGTGGAATGCAGGGAAACGTTTTGTCGCGGATGTATGATCTATGTTTTCCAGAGCCACATCGTACAGTGATGCCGATTGCTTCACACCTTTGATCAGCAAATGATCTCGAGGGCCAAAGTAAACTAACCCAGTTTTAAAATAGATCTGCACACCCGTTTCAGCCTCCAACGCCTGCCAGTTTGCATACGCTCTTTCCAACAGCGGAACATAATCTGAATTCTCGAAATAAGCTTTGCGAATAATTCGACTCTGGCCGGCGTGTGCGCCGAGTTCGTGCGCGATATCAAACTGTTCCAAACCTAGAACGGTACATCCCCGACTGGCAAGGTGGTAACATGCCGAAGAACCCATGGAGCCAACTCCAATTACGATGACATCAAAGGAGCTAATCATAAATTATTTGGGAGAGAGATTATTCCACGATCCTCAGCTTCGCATAATTGAGCATGATCTTCTTTTCTCCATTATGCTCAAATCTTACAGTTGCAATGGGGTTGTGTGTAGCACCTTCCAGCTTCATGACTTCTCCAAAACCAAATTTCTGGTGCTCCACTTTTTGCCCAACCTGTAAATTACGCGTGTCGCTGGCCTTGAAATCGGGAGAAGGAATGTGTTCCTTTGTTTGTTGCTTGGGTCCTGACGTCAGATAAGAAGGTTTTGACCCTTCGCTCCTGGAATTCCTGTTACCAAACGCGGGCGTTTCGAAACCACGGTTCATTCTGTCAAACGCCGACTGACTTGCCCAATTATCGAAAGCTCCCGCCTGGTTTCGCATGCCGCCACCGGCGAAACTCTTATCCAACAGTTCGCTCGGAATTTCCGAAATAAATCGGCTGGGCTCATTTTGTACAAGCTGACCAAATTTATATCTCGTATTTGCATAAGTGATCCACAGTTTATGCTTGGCCCTTGTGATTACTACGTAAAACAATCTTCGCTCTTCTTCCAATTCCTCTCTGGTATTAATGCTCATCGCGTTAGGGAAAAGCATTTCCTCAAGGCCGCAAGCGAATACACAACCAAACTCAAGTCCCTTGGCGGAGTGAATGGTCATCACCTTTAC
>AR_comb_assmDRAFT_10065030_pt1 | contig 13575 bp, 12 predicted proteins | sample ArasoioldDNA_FD_10543 | JGI IMG/M metagenome (IMG submission 10543) | reverse complement strand
GACCCGGGAGATCCACCCGCTGACGGTGCAGATACACCGTCTAAGTTCGTGGTAACGGTGAGGTTACTGCGCTGTATCAACTTTGGTGCGGCGGTTGCAGGTGTAAGACAAGTCCTTTAGTTAAGTCTCTCGACAGAAGGGGCTCCCCCATGACCTTTTCTCTTCTGAACCGTTGGAAGGAAACGACGACGCGGTGTTCCATCTGCAACCGGAGTGTCACCCTCGAATTGAGCAAAACGGACGAGGCAGGCAAGGCTGTCCACGAGTGGTGTTATGTGCGCAGAATTCTCTCAGAGGCTAGACTGCCGGTTGATGAACTGCCTCAAAGCTGGACATTCACGCCCATTGATCCTGTAGGAACTGTCTCTGAACCGGCACTCACCGGAATGCATTGGAGAATTTTTGGATTGGTTCGGCTCTAGCAGCCGCTGACCGTTCACCATCAAGTCAGGCCCGACTCTGCAGGCGGTTATCGCGGAAGCGAAATCGCCGCCTCGCCAAAGATCCCCTCCTCATTATGCGGACAAAAGCGTTGCTCGTCGACTCCCTGCGATAATGCTGGTTCAGAGGAGAGGCGATGAAAAAGTTGATCCTTGCGCTCCCAGTTTTTGCGACGATCGCGTTGATGTTCGGTGACGCGAATAAGAAAGAAATCATCGCGTTCACTCCCCACGATGTGCAATGGTTCACGCCGCCGTACTACACCGACGGCCGCGAGCGAGCACACATGCTCGGTGACTCAAGCCAGGGCGGCGCGTGGATTGATCGTGTCAAGATGCCTGCTGGCGCTCGCGTACTCGCACATACGCACCCGGCGGACGAACTGGTCACTGTCATCGAAGGAACCTGGTATCTGGGCGAGGGAATGAAATTTGACTCCGCCAACCTAAAAGCATACCCAGCAGGCAGTTTCATCGACATTCCGGCGGGCGTACCGCATTTTGTTGCTGCGAAGGAAGGTATCGTCATCGTTCAACTCAACGGCAATGGCAAATTTCAGACAGATTCTGTTGAGAAATAAAAGACGCGCGTCGCGAAGCGATTCGAATTCCTGCAAGAATCGTTGCGACAGATCGTTCTCGGATGACGGGCAGCACCATAGCGAGACGCTTGTTTAAATGCAGGAGGCCATGTCATGCGGAGCTTTATCTTTCAGGCGGCTACATTCCTGATCGTGGCGACGGCCGCGTTTTCGCAGAAGGCGGCAATCCCTTCCGCCAGTGAACCACCTCAGGAGGACGAACAGCAGATTCGGCAGCTTGAGGCGGAAATCCTGAACGGCGAGATGAATAGTGATCCGGCAGCATTTGAAAGAATTCTTGCCAATGACTGCGTGCTTTGGCCAGCCGGTCCGGATTTAACAAAGGCTAAGCTTGTCGAGGGAATCCGCAAGTCTCAAGGACAGGCTCCTCCCTATCACGCAAAAGATGAAGACATGCACGTTTACATCCTAGGTGACACCGCCGTAGCGATGTACGTGAAGGAATATGCAGTGAGAGCCAATCCGAATCAAGTTGACCGGCAGGACCTGACTGATGTCTTTGTAAGGAGCGACAGGACCTGGAAGCTGAAAATATCAAGATCAAGCCCGCTCCGAAAGACAGAAAGCTGAGCCCTTACATTCTGGTCTAAACTGGCTCATCGGAACCGGAACGTGAATTCGGCGCCTTTCTTGCATCAGTATGCCAGTTCACTTATTCCAGTGATCTTCCAAAGGAGTCCTTATGGCGCGGCAGATCGTCTTTACCTCTAAGGCTGCGAAGCCGTCACCGACCTATAGCCAAGCTGTTAAGGCAGGAGGTCTCGTTTTCGTTTCGGGAACTGCACCAACAGACCCCGAGACGGGTCAAATCAAGGGAACCTCGATCCAAGAGCAGACCCGCCAATGCCTGACAAACATTGCCGCGATTCTGGAAGAAGCCGGGACATCGATGGACAAGGTCGCCAGCGCCACGGTTATTTTGGCAGATGAGGACGATTTCGCTGGCATGAACGAGGAGTGGGTACGATGGTTCCCCACGAATCCGCCTGCTCGCCAAGGTGCGAAGCTTCCGGCACGCATTTCAGGCCTCAAGGTATCCATCGCCGCGATCGCCGAAGCCTAATTAAGAGTATTTGACTTCACTGCGAGCGGCTTAATACAGGCAGGACGCTCACAACGGGACACGAACTCTCATGCGTATGATCATTTCAATATCATCCATTTCCCTGCTTCTACTCGCGCCCTTCGCTTGGCCCCAGGCAACGAAATCACCGGTAAGCCCGCGTGGACCGAGCGTCGCCTCCGGCAGCAAAGGTGTAGTTGTTTCCGGTCGGCCTGCCGCGACTGCGGCTGGAATCAAGATTCTTGAACAGGGCGGGAACGCCGCCGATGCAGGCGCCTCCACCCTGCTGGCACTATCTGTCACTTACGTTGGCGCATTCTGCGTGGGAGGAGAAATCCCGATTCTGGTTTACAGCGCCGACCAGAAAAATGTGAAGCTGCTGGAAGGACAGGGCGAGGCGCCTCGCGACCCCAAGGCGATCGCCTGGTACATGCAACACGGAATCCCGGATGGTGAAGTCAAGGCTGCTGCCGTGCCTGGAACCATGGATGCGATCGTCACCCTGCTGAAGTTGTATGGAACGAAAAGCTTCGAAGAAGTTGTGCAGCCGACGCTGGCCATTCTCGATGCCGGCGGCCCCAGTTGGTATATCGACACCGGCGACGGGAAGAAGATCGAAACCGGAGTGAACTGGCAGGCGGATCTGGCGGTCACTTTTCGCAAACTGGTTGATTCGGAAAAAGCTGCGAAGGGAACGCGGGAGCAGAAACTGCAAGCCGTTTCAGACCGCTTCTATCGTGGCGACATCGCTGACGCCCTGGAAGCCTGGTACATCGAGAAGGGTGGTTTCTTGCGCAAGGCGGATTTGGCCGCACACAAAACTCCCGTGGTAGATCCGCTCACGACTACATACCGAGGTTACACGGTATATAAGGCCGGTCCGCTCACGCAGGGCCCTTATCTCTTGCAGACGCTGCGCCTGCTGGAAGGCTTCGACCTGAAGAAGATGGGATTCAATTCGGCAGACTACATCCATACGGTGATCGAAGCGGAGAAACTGGGACTGGCGGATCGCGATGAGTATTATGGCGATCCGAACTTCGCCAAAGTACCGATGCAAGAGCTGCTCTCCGATCCGTACACAAAGATGCGGCGCGCGCTGATCGATCCGAAAAAGGCGTCTTTGGAACTCCGACCGGGCGACCCCTACAACATGAAGCCGACCAAGCCGCCCACCATCACCGGCCCTTGGCACGGCGGAACCACGGTCATGTGTGTGACGGATAAGTTTGGAAACGTCATCGCGGCGACGCCCAGCGGGCTGTCGAGCACGGCGGGTGTGGCGGGACACACGGGCATTATTCACGGAAGCCGGCTCACCAGCCTGAACACGTTTGCGGGAACTCCCGATGTTATTCAGCCCGGCAAGCGGCCCCGAATCACTCTGAGCCCCACCCTGCTTTTCCATGACAACCATCCCGTGATGGCGATCTCGGTAGCCGGCGGCGATATGCAGGATCAGGCAGCCATTCAGGTGATCCTCAACTACGTGGAATTCGGCATGAATCCCGAGGATGCGTTCAAGGCGCCGCGATTCTCTACCGAGCATTTCATTAGCTCCTTCGGCCAGGACCGCGCCGTGTTGGGGAGCCTGTCAGTTCCCGAAACCCTACCCGAAAACGTGCGGGCTGATCTAACAGCTCGTGCGCACGTGGTGAGCATGGTCCATGGCGGCGTGGGCGGAGTTGCGTTGATCGGCATTGACCTCAAGACCGGGCAGGCTACGGCCGTGGGTCCAGCCGCGGGCAAGGTGGACTAGGGTCTTCTGGTTTGGGACCAAAATGGGGGGTAGGCCGCCCTTCGCAGCACTGGCAATCCATTCAGTAGCAACGTTTTTTCCTTCAGACGTATCTTCAATAATGACAGGGAGATGGAGATACGGAATCCCACAGAAACATCCCAAAAGACATAGTTCGCGTTTGAAATTGCATCTATAATTTTGGAAGTGGTTTTTTCTAAAGGCCTTAGCAGTTCCGAAATGGGAAACCGGGTGGCAGCGAAGTTGCAAAGTGACGACTGGGGTGAGCTCTCGTCCCCAACTCCTCAACCCTCTTGGGGTTCAGGGTCAGTGTCGACGTCCATGAACCGGGAAAGCCAAGCTCGTTTCGTAGCGATCATCCTCTTCCTGCTAACTGTGGCGGCGGTGGTCTTTGCTGGCTTCAACTTTCGGAAGGAAGCTGAATCAGCGGTGCCGGATGATGGCATCTGGTGGGTCGAGCGTGGCGGTAGCCTGGTGGCGGAAAGCGTCGATCCCAACGGACCGGGAGCGCGGGGAGGCGTCAAAGTTGGAGACCTGCTTGTCTCAGTGAATGGGCAGGACGTTCGAAGGACTCCGGCCCTGGTGCGGCAGTTGTATCACACGGGGGTATGGCACAACGCCTCCTATTCGCTGAGCCGCAATTCAGTAGTCCTCGATGCCAATGTATTGCTGGTCCCCGCGGATCGTTCCCCGAATAATTCCCTGCGCCTGATTGCGCTGATCTACCTGGGAATCGGGCTCTACGTATTGCTGCGGCGCTGGACGGCTCCCGGCTCGACTCATTTTTATATCTTCTGTGTCGTTTCTTTCATTGCGTACTCGTTCAAGTACACCGGCAAGTTCAACGACTTTGATTGGATCATTTACTGGAGCAATGTTGTCGCCGGCGTGTTGCAGCCTGCGCTGTTCCTGCACTTTGTCCTGACATTCCCCGAGAAGCGGAAAATCGTACAGCAGCGCCCGTGGCTGTTGACGTTGGCGTATTTGCCGGGGGCCGTTTTGCTGGTCCGGCACCTTATTGCACTCCGCCTCGCGCAGGCGAGCGGATTGCTGCGCTGGGATATGGATCGTCAGGAGATGGCATATGGCGCGGTTGTATTCCTGGGCGCCGCTGCCGTGCTCTGGTACAGCTACCGTCACGCGAGCACAACGATTTTGCGTCAACAGCTCAAATGGGTGACGCGTGGGACGATTCTCTCGGTTGTTCCCTACACCATTATTTATGTGATCCCGTTCCTGATGGGCGCACTGCCAGGAACGCGGATGAAGCTTTCGGTATTGTTCCTGAGCCTGCTGCCGCTGACGTTTGGCTATGCCATCTTCCGCTACCGGCTGATGGACATTGATCTGATCTCGAAGCGCGTGGTGGTGTACGCCGTCGCCGCGGCGGCGGTCGTCGGGATGTACTTTGCCTTGGTCGCCGGAGTCGCGACGCTGGTTCACAGCCAACAGCCCAACACCGGAACAACCGGTTTGATCCTGGCGATGGTGATCACGGCGCTGCTGTTCGATCCGATTCGCAAGTGGATTCAGGATCGCGTCGATCATCTCTTCTATCGAACGGTGTATGACTATCGGCGCACGCTGATTGAGTTCGGCCGCGAACTGAGTACGGAAACAGATTTGAATGCGCTGTTGTCTTCGGTCGTGGACCGGCTTTCGCGCACCTTGGCTGTCGATCGAATCGCGATCTTCCTGGAGTCGGCGGAAGAATCAGAGCAGTTCGTGCTGACAAAATCGGTTGGGCTAAGTCCCACCGGGAACCTTGATTTGACGTTCCTGAGCGCGCCCCGGCCCGAACCTGCCGGACACATGTTCTTCGAGAACACACATCAGGTTCCGAGGGAAAGCTCGAATGCGCAAGCGGCAATCGCGCGTCTTGACCTGAATTACTTCATACCGTGCCGCGCCCAGCAAAAGACGATCGCTGTTCTGGGTTTGGGGAAAACTACCAAAGGAGATTACCTTTCGAGCGAAGACGTGGAGCTTTTGGAAACGCTCGGCGGGTATATCGGGATCGCCATCCAGAATGGCCGGCTGTATGCCTCGCTGCAGCAGAAGATGGCGGAGTACGAGCGCCTGAAGGACTTCAACGAAAACATCGTGGAATCCATCAACGTCGGCGTCATGGCGCTCGATATGGAAGACCGCATCGAGAGCTGGAACGCGCAGATGGAAGTCATGTATGCCTTGCCCCGGTGGCAGGCTCTGACGCAGCCTCTGAGGAGTGTCTTCCCGGCGGAATTCGTCGAGGAGTTTTACCGAGTACGGCAGAATGCCGGGATCAACAATCTCTACAAGTTCCGGCTATCCACACCTGCGGGAGAGACGCGGACCGTAAATGTGGCGATTGCGCCGCTAGTGAGTCGCAAGTTCGAAGTGATTGGCCGGCTGGTCATCATGGACGACATCACAGAGCGCGTGGAACTGGAAGGCCAGTTATCACAGGCAGACAAGCTCTCATCCATCGGGTTGCTGGCCGCAGGCGTTGCCCACGAAGTGAATACGCCTCTGGCCGTGATTTCGTCGTACACGCAGATGCTCGCTAAGCAACTGCAGGGCGATCCGCAAAAATCCGGATTGCTGGAGAAGATTACACGTCAGACGTTCCGCGCATCTGAAATAGTAAATAACCTTTTGAATTTCTCGCGGACCAGCGGCACCGAATTCGCCAACGTGGACATCAACAAAGTCATCGCCGACACTCTGGCACTGCTCGAACATCAGTTCAAGACAGCGAAGATCCAGGTGCGCTCGGAGCTAATGTCGGGAATCTCACCGATTCAGGGAAATCCGGGAAGACTGCAACAGGTATTCCTGAATCTGTTCCTGAATGCCAAGGATGCTATGCCTGGCGGTGGAGAGCTTTCAGTCGCGACAAGCAACGGGGAGATGATCAGCGTGCGTGTAAGCGATACGGGATCGGGCATCGCGCCAGAACACATTCAGCGCATCTACGACCCGTTCTTCACCACGAAAACGGTTCCCAGAGAAGGCCAGAACCGTGGGACGGGGCTCGGGTTGTCGGTCACCTACGGCATCATTCAGGAGCATGCCGGAAAGATTCGCGTAGAGAGCAATCCGGGAGCGGGCACTACGTTCGCATTGGATTTTCCGATGAGCAGGAAGGCAGTACATGTCTGAGGCAGCAGTCATCACGCGCGGAGCGGTCAACGGCGGCTCGTCGCCTTCCGGCTCGGTATTGATCGTCGACGACGAAGCCGAAATTCGCGAATCGCTTCAGACCCTGCTGGAGATGGAAGGATTTGAGGTCGAGACCGCTGTTACAGGTGAGGATGGGCTGGGGCAGATGGCCGATCGCCCATTCGATCTGGTACTCCTCGATTTGACTCTACCCGGGCGCAACGGGATGGAGATTCTCTCCGAAATCCGGTCGCACGACTCCCACTTGCCCGTGATCATGATTACCGCGTACGGAACTGTGGAGAACGCGGTTCGCGCGATGCAATGTGGGGCCGTCAACTTCGTTCAGAAGCCCTGGGACAACGAGAAGTTGTTGGCCGACGTGCGGGCGGCCATCGGATGGCGGCGCGCCGAAGAGGAGAACGTTCAGCTCAAGCGCGCGCTGAAGCAGCGCTACAACTTCGAAAACATCGTGGGCAAGAGCGAGCCCATGTTGAAGATCTTCGATCTGGTAGGGCAGGTGGCCAACAGCCGGTCGACCGTTCTGTTGCAGGGGGAAAGCGGGACGGGCAAGGAAGTGATTGCCAAGTCGATTCACCTGAACTCGCCCAGGCGCGACAAGCCGTTCGTTCCCGTCAATACCGGGTCGATGCCGACTGACCTGTTGGAGTCCACGCTATTCGGCCACGTCAAGGGTGCATTCACCAGCGCGATCGCTTCAAAAAAGGGACTGTTCGAAGTCGCTGACAAGGGCACGCTCTTCCTCGACGAGATCGCCACGATGGGACTGGAAACGCAGGCCAAGATTCTGCGCGTGTTGCAAGACCGACGGTTCATGCACCTGGGCGGAATTCAGGAGATCCAGGTGGACGTGCGCATCATCGCGGCGACCAATATCGATCTGCGGCAGATGGTACGGGAAGGACGGTTCCGCGAGGACCTCTTCTATCGGCTGAATGTGATCACAGTGGAACTGCCGCCGCTTCGCCAGCGCAAAGAAGATATTCCGCTGCTGGTCGACTTCTTCCTGAAGAAATATGCGGAAGAGAACGGACGCTCCGTGCCTCGCGTGACGCCAGAAGCTTTGCGTCCGTTGATGGCCTACTCCTGGCCGGGCAATGTGCGCGAACTGGAGAACGTCATCGAACGCGCTGTCGTGCTTTCGTCAGGTCCGGAGATCAGCGTGGAACTGCTGCCGGATTCGCTGATGGGGCGCGGGTCGTCTCTCTCACTGCATGATGCTCCATCGGATGCTTCGCTGTTCGAGATCGTAGAAGATGTGGAACGGCGAGTGATCACCGACATGCTGGAGCGCTGCAACTGGAATCAGACCGAAGCGGCAGAACGCTTTCATGTCCCGCTATCGACGCTGAATCAGAAGATCCGCCGACTTAATATCGAGATTAGGAAGAAGGGTCGGGGGTAGAAAGCAGTCAGCGATCGGGTTTCAGCTGTCAGTATTGCACTCCGGGCACCTTCGCCTGCTCCCAAGCAATCCCGCTGAATCCGGGATTTGGTCCTCTTTGCGACCCTTGATGCAGTTCTCATACTGACAGCTGACGGCTGATGGCTGACAGCTTTCTCTGTTATATTTCCGTGAAGCCCTGTGCCTGCACCCAGAAGCGCAGGACTGAATCGCATGGAACTGACCTCTCCCACGGAATTCGCCAAGGACAAAGTTCAGGCGGTTCAGGAATACACACTGCTTTCATTGCAGTCTCTGGGAAATCTGTTTCGCAAGCCCCTCTATATCGCGGACATGGTGCAGCAAGCCGACCTCATCGGCGTTGGCTCTCTGCCAATTGTCGTCCTGATTGGCTTCTTTACCGGCGCAGTGCTGGCCGTACAGACGGCGAATACTCTGCAGCGATTCGGATCGATCACGCTGATCGGCCAATTGGTGTCACTGTCGATGGTGCGGGAATTGGGTCCGGTGCTGACTGGGATTCTCGTCGCAGGCCGGAACTCGTCAGGAATGGCTAGTGAATTGGGATCGATGGTGGTCACCGAGCAAATCGATGCCATGCGCGCGCTGGGAACTGATCCGATGAAGAAGCTCGTCACACCCCGCGTCATCTCGACCGTGTTCATGCTGTTTTTCCTGACGATACTCTCCGATCTGGTTGGATTGGCGGGCGGTTTGATGGTATCCAAGCTGCTGCTCAATCTCGACGCACGCCAGTACTGGAGTAACGCCTGGCAGTCGCTGGTATTCCAGGACGTCTTCATGGGGTTGGTGAAACCGGTTTTATTCGGCTTTATCATTGCCACCGTCGGTTGTTTTTACGGCATCACGGCACGCGGTGGCACGCAGGGAGTGGGCCGGGCAACCACGCAAGCGGTGGTGACGGCGTCGGTCCTGATTGTTATCATCAATTTTTTCACGACTCAATTCCTGATGAACGTCCTCTCGTATAAGTAACGCATGGTATCGCCCACGTTGCCACTCGGCACTACCGAGACGGAAATCCGCGAGAAGCCGGCATTCTCGGTTGTTTTCGAGGACGTCTGGCTGGCCTTCGGTCAGACCGAGGTATTGTCTGGCGTCTCGTTTTCGCTGCCTGTCGGGGAGACCAAGGCTCTGTTTGGCGTGGCTGGGGCCGGAAAGAGCACGATCCTGAAACTAGTGCTCGGCCTGGTAAAACCAGATTCCGGCCGCATCGTTGTGCACGGAGAAGATGTCACTCAGATGAAGGAGGACGATCTTTTCGGTCTGCGCGGAAGGATCGGCATGGTGTTTCAGGAGAGCGCGCTGTTCGACTCTCTTACCGTTCGCGAGAACGTCGCGTTCCGGCTTACGGAAGAGCACGGAATCTATGACGACGCGATCGACAGCCGGGTGCGCGAGTCGCTCCGTTTCGTGGAGCTGGAGCACACGCTCGATTTGTTCCCCTCAGAGTTGTCCGGCGGAATGAGGCGGCGCGTGGCCATTGCGCGCGCGATCATAACGCATCCCGAGTTGCTGCTGTATGATTCGCCGACCGGGGGCCTCGACCCGGTTACCTCGAACACTATCGTCGAATTGATCATGAAGCAGCGCGACGTGAACCGCACCAGTTCCCTGCTGGTCACGCATCGGTTGCAGGACGCATTCACGATGGCGACACACCAGTTCGATCCCAAGACGAACACGCTGCGCTCGTTGCCGCGCGGATCATTCTGCGATGTTCCCATGAGCTTTCTCGTCCTCCGAGACGGGAAGGTCACGTTCGATGGGGACATCCGAGAACTGGCGCACACGAAAGACGAGTACATTCGAGAATACATCTCTTAGGCACTAGGATCAGGAGTCACGGCCTGCGAACGCCATTGACCAAAGACTGGTCACTGACTACTGTTTTCTACTTTCCTGCCATCGCCTTCTCCACATCTTCCGCCTTCGACGACAGCGAGGCGCTTAGCTTGATTAGTTTGCCGTCTGTGCCTACAAGATAATCATCTTCGATGCGGACTCCTAAGTTCTCTTCGGGGATGTAGATTCCCGGCTCGATCGTAAACATCATTCCCGGCACGAGCGGGGCGTTGTAGTCCCCGACGTCGTGCACATCCATGCCGATGTAGTGGCCAAGGCCGTGAATAAAATATTGATCGAGCGACTGTCCGTGCATGTCCTTTCCGTGTGCCTTGATGTAGTTTCTGGCGACAGTGTCGAGCGAGGTTTCAGGCGGTCCGGCGAGCGTGGACTTGCCCGACTGGAAGGCAGCGGCGGCAGCTTCCTGCGCGCCGAGAACGATGTCGTAGATTTCCTTCTGGCGCGGCGTGAAGCGGCCACTGACGGGCAAAGTGCGGGTAATATCGGCGGCGTACATGGAGCATTCGGCGGCTGCATCAATCACAACCACATCGCCAGATTTCATCGTGGCGGTATTCTCGTCATAGTGCAGAATTGTGGAATTGTGTCCTGAACCCACCACTGGAGGATAGGCGGCACGCTCGCAGCCGCGTCTTCCCCATTCATATTGCAGCAGAGCGCCGATTTGATACTCCGTTACGTTTGGCTTGACGGCTTTCATCACGGCTAAGTGAGCGGCATTGGAAGCGTCTACGGACTTCTGCATGAGCGCGACTTCGCCTGGGTCTTTGATACTGCGCATCGATTTCAGAATTGGCTTCACATCCTGGAAATAGAGCACTCCGGTGGTCCGCTGGAGCAGACCCAATTTCTCGGGTGCCTCAGGACTCGGCTCGGGAGAATCGACGTCAGCGTAGATCAGGTGCTTGCCATTTCCGATGATCCTGACGAGTTCATCCGGCAGCTTGCTCAACTCCTCGACGCGATCGAAACCGGTGATCTTCGGACCTTCGGGATTGTCCGCGCCCAATTTTGGTCCCGTGTACTTCTCCATCATGGGAATCCGGGGAGGAAGAAACAGGATCTCTGTGTATGCCCGCGCCGGTGAATTCCCTTTGGCATCGACAGCGGGCGCGATGAGCAGTGCGGGCCCAGGCTCGGTCAGGCCTGAGAGATAGTAGAAGTTGTCTTCCTGACGGAACGAATACAGGAACTCGCTGGGTTCAAGTGCAGAAAACAACAGGACAACGCCTCCGGCCTTCTTGGCGAGGGCTTCACGCCGAGCGCGGTAGTCAGCATTGGGCTGCCGATCCATTGCGGACGCGGCCAGGCCAGCGAAAAGCACAATCAGTGCGCACACGAACAACTTCCGCATCGGTCCTCCGTACGAACTTCGCTGCGAAACTCCGAGTCTATTTTGGTGCTGACAGATTCTTGCCGGCTTCGATAAAGGACTGCACGTTGCTCTTGTCGATCAGAGCCGAGCCCGTGTCGACGAAGCTTGGGATCGGCGCGTAGCTGTCCGTCGACCAGGCCGTCTCTAAAGAAGACGGCTTGTGGTGATAAAGGTTATCCAGCATCTGCATGCCGACGAAGGCCATGGTGTACGGCTTCTGCGCGATGGTGGCCTGAATCAGACCTTTCTGGATCCCGTCGAGCGTCTCCTGATCGGTATCCATTGCGATGACTACTTTGCCGCTCACATGGTAGCTATTCAGGACACCCGCCACTTCTTTGCCCGATTGGGCCTCGAGGCAAACGAAGCCGTCGACCTTGTCACGCTCTTTGCCAACAATTTGCGTGGTGGTGTCGAAGGCGATGCGTGGGTCTCCTTGAATGTCCACGATGCGGGTGAACTTGATATCGGGCGTGCGAGCGAGAGCATCCTTGTAGCCGCGAAGACGATCCTGCAAATTGTGCTGGTCGGGCATGGTGAACACGACGACATTGCCTTTGCCTTTCAGCTCTTGCGCAAGGCGCTGGCCACCGGTGAATCCCGCTTGGTAGTTGTTGGTCCCGATGAAAAGCAGGCGTTTGCTGGAAGGCGCATCGGAGTCGATCGTGATTACGGGAATTCCAGCCGCGACTGCTTTGTCGATGCCGTCTTTGAGCGCCGCGGGATCGGTCACCGCCAGCAGGATGCCTGTAGCCTTTTTCTGGACGGCTTGATCGAGTGCCTCACGCTCGGCCTTGGGATCGTAGTTCTGCGGTCCAGTGAAATCGGAGCGGACCCCTTTGAACTCCGCCGCTGCGTTGGCAAAACCGTTTCCAGCGGTCTTCCAATAAGGAACCTGCAGGTTGGCCGAAACCAACACAAAGTACTCATCGGAATTGTGGGCGCTGCCACAACTGAGAAGAAGACCAGACAGCACAGTAACGACGGCGGCGTGGAGAGTCTTATGCGAACGAGGCATCGCATCCTCCTTTCGGGAACTTCATGGCATCGGAGAGGTCAGGCTATTCTGGGACTGGATTGTAAACGAGAGGGTGAAGGAAGGCTAGAAGTCAGCCCTGGGCATTGCCTCATCTTTGGTTGTTCTGAACGGCGAGTCCTGGTTCCACAGTTTGATTTCAATTACTCTAGGGTTTCGCGTCTGGGGTACCAACCCTTGCACAGAACGCGCGGATGGGGAACTCTCAATCGTGGTGATCTCGGCAAAACCACAGGTTGGGCCCCCCGCCGTATCGCTGCTGCCTTCTCAGCAGAAGTGTTGTGACACACCACATGAGCGCTCCAAACGGAAGCCATCCTGTGTAACCGAGTGGAAGGATTGCTCCACTGAGGCTCAGCGCAAGGAAGATTCCGAGCAATGCCCAACGTATAGTGGGTGAATACCATTCAAGCTTTGAAGCGACCCAATACCAGAGCAATAGTGCGCCTGTTGGCAAAAGCTCCGCTGCTTCTGGAACAGTGGGTATCAGTAGATTGACTGGCATCATCACAATCGACCCACCAAGAAACGCGGGGAAGGCCCAAATCGCCGCTACTTTGAATGGCCACGGCCAAACGTGAAACCGCGCAGTGCTGTCCCACAAAGTCTGCCCCATGAACAGCGACTGGCTCAGAACGTGATTTCGCTGCCACAGTCCGACAGCCCCACAGCCCTCCGTGATGGCCGTTCCTAAAGCGGCAACCCACAGTCGGAATCGAAGGTTTGCGAGCATAGCTCTGAATCATTAGACACCGTAAACACGCTCACAGCAGGGTGACAGGGTTACTGTTGAAAATCTCGATTTCACTAAAAATCCCCCGACGAGAGTTTTAAGCGCTGGCG
>AR_comb_assmDRAFT_10064916_pt1 | contig 13575 bp, 15 predicted proteins | sample ArasoioldDNA_FD_10543 | JGI IMG/M metagenome (IMG submission 10543) | reverse complement strand
CTGGGTGGAACCGGATCTCGCGCCCATCAGCGCGGAAGGTCTGACATGGCCGCTCGCACCTTCGACCAGCTTCTGAACGCGTGATGGCACCCGGATGCCGATTGATCTGGTGGGCGATCGCAGCCGCGTTCGGCGGGGCGGCTCTCCTCGCTGGTCTGCCGATCGTTCGCGCGCAGCCGGCGTCGTCACCGGGTCCCAACATCGTGATCATCCTGGCGGACGATTTGGGCTGGGGCGATCTCGGCTCGTTCGGGAGTCCGAACATCAGGACGCCGCGCCTGGACGCAATGGCCGCCGAAGGGCAGAAGTGGACGAACTTCTACGTCCAGCCCGTCTGCTCGCCGAGCCGTGCGGCGCTACTGACTGGACGACTGCCGATTCGCAGCGGCATGTACGGTGTCGCAACGGGGACGGCGCCGAAGGTATTCCGCGACAACGCGGCGCAGGGCCTGCCGGCAGACGAAGTCACGATCGCCGAAGTGCTGAAAGGGCGGGGATACGCGACTGAAATCGTCGGCAAGTGGCATCTCGGCCAGCTTCCGGCCTTCCAGCCGATGCGGCAGGGGTTCGACGCCTGGTTTGGCCTGCCTTTCTCGCACGACATGCGAATGACCGTGCCGCGCGAGAACGGGTTGCAGTCGCGCGCGTACTACGACCCGAAGCCGGAGTATTGGGACGTGCCGCTGATGCGAAACGGCGAGACGGTCGAGCGGCCCGTCGATCATCGAACGTTGACGAAGCGCTATACCGAGGAAGCGGTCCGCTTCATCGAGGCCAACCGTAGCCGGCCGTTCTTCCTGTACCTTGCGCACAACCTGCCGCACATTCCGCTCGCGCGGTCAGCCGACTTCGTCGGTCACAGTTCGGCAGGAGTCTACGGCGACGTGATCGAAGAAATCGACTGGAGCGCCGGCCGCGTGCTCGACGCACTGAAGGCCGCCGGCCTCGAACGGCGAACGCTCGTCGTGTTCACGAGCGATAACGGACCCTGGCTGACGTTCGGCGCGCACGGCGGGTCGGCGGGCCCGCTCCGCGACGGCAAAGGCACGACGTGGGAAGGCGGCGTCCGTACGCCGGCGATCGTCTGGTGGCCGGGCACGATCCGGCCCGCGGTCGTGACCGGCATCGGATCGGAGATGGATCTCTTCACAACCGCGATCAAGCTCGCACGCGGGAACGTGCCCGCCGATCGACCGATTGATGGTCTCGATTTACGGCCTGTGCTCGCGGACGGGGCGCCGAGCCCGCGCCAGATGAATTTCTACTACTGGGACAACGAACTTCGGGCGGTTCGCAAAGGCGCCTACAAAGCGCATTTCATCACGAGCGGCGCGTACGGGGAAGGCGAGTCCCGGCGCGAGCACAACCCGCCCTTGCTGTTCAATCTCGCGGACGATCCCGGTGAGCGGCACGATGTCGCTTCCCGGCACCCTGACGTCGTCGCGGATCTGATCCGCGAGGCGGAGAAGCATCGGCAAAGTGTGACGCCTGGTCCGCCGCTGTTCGACCAGCTGCTCACGGCGTCGCAGCCGGGTGTGCGCTGAGATGCCTGCCGACATTCTCGAGCTCGTCGCTTCAAGGACGGGGCACTTCCGCCTCGAATCGGGTCACCATGCGGAGCGCTGGCTGGACCTCGAGCGCCTGTGCATGAACGTCCGGGCCGTGGAAGATCACGCCGCCGCGCTGGCCGATCGTCTTGCCAGGCATTCGTTCGACGTCGTGTGCGGTCCGCTCGTGGAGGGCGCGTTCGTCGCGTTGATGGTCGCCGGGCGGCTCGCGAAGCCGTTCTTTTATGCCGAGCGGCTCGCGCCGGCGCAGACATCCGGAATGTTTGCCGTCCGGTACGCCATTCCTCTATCCGTCCGACCTGAACTGGACGGGAAGCGCGTGGCGATCGTCAACGATTTCACGAGCGCAGGATCCGCGGTTCGAGGAACAATGCAGGACGTCAGGGCGTGCGGCGGGGTCGTCGCCGTCATCGGATCGTTAGTAGTGCTGGGAAACGAAGCGGCGCGCTTCTGCGATCGCGAAAATCTTCCGCTCGAGGCGCTGGAATGCGTGCCTTTCGAAATGTGGGAACCGTCGGCATGCCCGCTGTGCACGGCAGGCAAACCGTTGACGGATCCGCTTGCCACCGCGCCGCGGCCCGCGGCGGGAAATCTTGACGGAGGCCGATGATGCTCGGGGCAATTGCGGGCGACATCATCGGTTCCGTGCACGAGTACATCGCGACGAAGACGACCGACTTCGAGCTCTTTGCAGAGAATTCGACGTTCACCGACGACTCAGTGCTCACAGTTGCCGTCGCGGACTGCCTGCTCCATGGCCTCGACTACGTGGACGCCTTTCACGACTATTTCGTCGCCTATCCGAATGCCGGCTACGGCCTTCGGTTTGTCGGGTGGGCGAGCGCCGGACAGCGGCAGCCGTACAACAGCTGGGGCAATGGTTCGGCTATGCGGGTCTCTCCCGTCGCATATGCGTTTGCGTCGTTCGAGGACGTGCTCGAGCATGCGGCGCGGAGCGCGTGTGTCACGCACGACCATCCCGAGGGCGTAAAGGGCGCGCAAGCGACAGCCGCTGCCATCTATCTGGCGCGGCACGGGGAGTCGAAGAACCGCATTCGCCGCGAGCTCGAAGACAGGTTCCTCTACGACCTGGGTCAGCGCCTGGACGACATCCGGCCGACCTATGAATTCGACGAGTCGTGCATGCGTACCGTACCGCCCGCGATTATCGCTTTCCTCGAATCAGACGATTTCGAGGACGCGATTCGAAAATCGATCTCGCTCGGCGGTGATGCCGACACGCTTGCCTGCATCACCGGCGGGATTGCGGAGGCCTACTACGGTGAGGTGCCGGAGCCAATCCGGACACAGACGCTAGCTCGGCTCGACGGCCGGTTACGCGGAGTCGTCGAGAAGTTCTCGGGACGCTATCTCGTACAAGCTCGTTACTCAGCAGGCTGAAAGGGGAGGTCTCTCATGGCAAAGTTCATGGTCTCGGCATCGTACACGGCGGAAGGCGCACGGGGGCTTGCGAAGGAAGGCGGAAGCGCGCGGCGCGCGGCCGTCAAGAAGCTGGTCGAAGGACTCGGCGGGAAAGTCGAAGCGTTCTATTTCGCCTACGGCGCCCATGACGCTGTGGTCGTCGTCGATCTCCCTGACGAGACGGCCGGATTGGCCCTGAGCATCGCCGTCAACAGCTCGGGCGCCGTGCGATCGACCACGACGCCGCTCATCACGCCGGAGGAAATGGACGCGGCCTGCAAGAAGGCGGTTTCGTACAGGGCTCCTGGCGCGTGAACGCGCTCGTCCGCCTCGGCTACCGCGGCGCCTACTGGTGTGCGCGCGCGTGGTGGTTCGTGCGGAGGCCACAAACCCAAGGGGCGGCCGTTGCGCTCTGGAGCGGCGGCCGGCTCCTCCTCGTCAAAACCTGCTACCGGACGCGCTATGTGCTCCCCGGCGGGTTCGTCGGCCGTCATGAAGACGCGCGCGACGCGGCGTCGCGCGAGCTGTTCGAGGAAGTCGGCGTCGCTGTACGGCCGGCGGACCTGAAATTCGCGTGCGCGCACACGCTGTTCCTCGAACATCACCACGACACGCTGACGATCTTCGAAACGGAGCTGTCGAAGGAACCGCGGGTGGAGGCAAGTGGACGGGAACTCGTCTGGATCGGATGGAAAACGGCAGAAGAAGCAGAGGCGTTGCCTCTTCTGTCGCGTCATCTAAGAGCGTACCTCGCGCAGCGATCATCGCGGACGGCTACGTAACCTGCAGGAAGGGAGATCGTGTGACACGACGGTTGATTAGTTCTGGTTCGAAATTCGAGGCCGAGATCGGATTCTCCCGGGCCCTCGTCGACGGCGACTGGATCTTCGTGTCCGGCACCACCGGGTTCGACTACAAGACGATGACAATCGCGGACGGCGTGGCGGAACAGACCGAGCAGTGTCTCCGCAACATCGCTGCCGCGCTGGCCGACGCTGGTGCAACGATGGCGGACGTCGTCCGGGTGCGGTACATCCTGCCGCGCGCCGAGGATTTTCCGCAGTGCTATCCGGCGCTGCGCCGCTGTTTCGGCGACATCCGGCCCGCGGCGACCATGATCGAAGCCGGCCTCATCGACCGCCGGATCCTGATTGAAATCGAGGTGACCGCGAGACGACGGGCGACAGTATGATTTTGTCCTTGCGTCTGACTGCGGGGCTCTGGATCTGCGCGGCGCTGCTTCTGTTCCCATCGCCGGCGTCCGCGACCTGGTCGGTCGTTGCCGTCGATCGCGCGACGGGACGCGTCGTTATCGCTTCGGCGACGTGCGTCGACCGCGACGATCAATTTCTGATGGGCGTGCAGGCCGTCGTCGTTCCCGGCAGGGGTGTCGCGGCGTGCCAGGCTGCAGTAGACGGTACGCATCAGAATCAGCTGCTCGTGTATCAGGAGCTGCAAAAGGGCACCGATCCGAGGGCCATCATCGAGATGCTCAGCAAGGATCCGGCGTTTCAGACGCGGCAATTCGGCATTCTCGATCTGCAGGGCCGGCGCGCGGGACATTCGGGACTGTCGAACGGCTATGTCTCTCAGGACATCCAGGGCCAGGTTCCGAATACGGAGATCTTCTATTCGATTCAGGGCAACATCCTCCGTCCAGGTCAGGTGGTGCCCAATGCGGTGCAGGCGTTCCTGAAGGCCGGCGGTGCTCTCACCGATCGTGTGATGGCGGCGATGGAAGCAGCGGACGGCTCGGGCGGCGACAGCCGCTGCACCTGCCCGCCGTGGCCGGACGACGGGTCGAAGCCCGCGATTTCCTGCGACGGCAAGACGGCTCACGTCGCGTACATATTGATGGCCGAAAAGGGCGACACGAGCGGCGATTCGCATAACAACGGCAAGTACACGATGTATCTGACCGTCTCGCAGCCCGCGCCGGATCATGGCCCCAACATCATCCGCGCAGGGGAAAACCTGAACCCGGTGAAGACGCTGCGTCTGCGCTATGACGAGTGGCGCAAGAAACAGCCGCCGTCGTTCAAGTAGACCCATGCGCGCCATCCGTTTCATCCCGATCCTGCTGCTCGCGCTTGCGCCCGCGCTGAAACCGCTGACGATTGGCGCGCAGCAGCGCGGCGGACCGCCGCCGCAGCAACCGACCGCTGCGCCGCCACAGCAGCCAGGCGGCGGCCGCGGACGAGGCGCCATTCAGGTGATGACGTTGACGTCGGGCGCCTGGGCCGATGGCGGCGTCATCCCGGACAAATTCACGCAGGCCGGCGAGGACATCTCCCCGCCATTGTCGTGGAGCAACATTCCCGCCGGGACCGTCAGCTTTACGCTCATCGTCCACGATCCGGATGCCGCGGTTGCGCCCGGCACGGAGGACACGCTGCACTGGATGCTCTGGAATCTGCCAGCGGCTGTGACGAGCCTGCACGAGCGTGCGCCGTCGATGGCGCAGCTGCCGGACGGCACGAGGCAAATCAGCGCGACAGGTCCGTACTATCGTGGGCCCGGCGCAGCCAGCGCGGGCCCGGCGCATCACTATGTGTTTGAGTTGTATGCGCTCGACGTGTTGCTGGAGGTGCCTGCCGTCGGAGCATCGCCGGCGCAGACGCGTGCGGCAGTCGTCGCCGCAATGGCAGGCCACGTGCGTGGCAAGGCGGCGCTCGTCGGACTCTTCAGGCGCCATGAGTGAGGCCACGCGATGGTGATTGGTTCTCACATCCTCGTCTACAGCTCTGCCCCCGAAAAAGATCGCGCGTTTCTGACGAACGTCCTTCAGTTCAAGAGCGTCGACGCCGGGCACGGCTGGCTGATCTTCAAGCTGCCGCCGGCCGAAGTCGCCGTGCATCCCGTCGACGAGGAGTCGGGGGACGCGACTGCTCACTCGATGCTCGACGCGCATGTGTACCTGATGTGCGACGACCTCGAACGCACGATGAAGGAGCTGGCCGCGAAAGGCGTCCAGTGCGGCGACATTGACCGCGAACGCTGGGGTATCCGGACGACAATCCGGCTGCCGAGCGGCGGCTCGCTTGGCCTGTATCAACCCACGCATCCGACTGCGCTCGACCTATAGAATGAGGACGCCGCTATGAAGACAAAACGAATCGCGACGTCGTGGCTGCTTCTCTGCGCGCTCGTACTGGCGATCGGCGCGATCGGGTCGTCCGCCCAGGTGATGGTCAGTTCTCCGGCCGGTTTCTCGGCCGATCGGCTGGCCCGCATCGACCGTGTGTTCCAGCAATTCGTGGACGACGGCCGCCTCGGCGGCGCAGTTGCGCTGATCATGCGCGATGGCAAGGTCGCCTACGAGCACGCGTTCGGGTGGCGCGACAAAGAAGCCGGTCGCAAGATGACGGCCGACACGGTTTTCCGCATCGCATCGCAGACCAAGGCGCTGACGAGCGTCACAATCCTGTCGCTTTACGAAGAAGGCAAGCTCGCGCTGAGCGATCCAGCGGGCCGCTATATCCCGGCGTTTTCGAAGACGACCGTCGCCGTGGCTGGTGACGAAGGAGTGAAGATCGTTCCGGCGCGGCGCGCCATCACCATCCGCGATCTCCTGACGCACACGGCGGGAATCTCGTACGGGACGAACGCTTCCGTGGCGGCCGAGTACGAAGCGAAGGGACTCGGTCCGGCCGCAGGCTACGGCTGGTACACCGCCGACAAGGACGAGCCCATCTGCACGACGATGGAGAGGCTGGCGACGCTACCGTTCGTGGCCCAGCCCGGAGAAGCCTGGGTGTACGGGTACAACACCGACATTCTCGGCTGCATCGCCGAGCGCGCGTCAGGCGTGCCGCTCGACGAACTGATTCGCGCGCGCATCACCGGTCCGCTCGGCATGAAGGACACGCAGTTCTTCCTGCCGGCAGCCCAGCGGGACAGGCTCGCGGCCGTGTACTCGAGCGGACCTGACGGGCACATTGTCCGCGCGCCAGACGGCGCCAGAGGGCAGGGTCACTACGTGGACGGTCCGCACCGCAGCTTCGCCGGCGGCGCGGGCCTGCTGTCGACCGCGCGCGACTACGGGCGCTTCCTCGAGATGATCCGCAACGGCGGCACGCTCGACGGCGTTCGGGTCCTGTCGCCGCGCAGCGTCGAATTGATGTCGACCAACCAGGTGGGCACGCTGCACTCGACGACCGGACTCGGCTTCGGCCTCGGTTTCGAGGTAACGGAGCGCTACGGCGCGAACGGTATGGACTCGGTCGGGGCGTTCGGCTGGGGCGGAGCGTACGGATCGACGTATCGCGTCGATCCGAAGACCAACATGATTCTCGTCATGATGATCCAGCTGCTGCCGAATACCACGGGTATTGCCGAGCGGTTCAACGCGCTCGCCTATCAGGCGCTCAATGACGGAGGGATGAAGTGAGCGAAGTCGTCAGCCATCTCAGCGCGGAAGATCTCGAAGCCGGTCTGGACCACATCCGGTCTGCGCCGCGGGATGTCGGCACGCTCGACCTCATCGTGGGGCGGCCGGCCGTCGGCATTCGCGAGGAACTGACGACGGGCGATCTCGACGTGGACGTCGGGCTCGTTGGCGACACCTGGCACAAGCGCCGGAGCCGGATGACCGCGGACGGATCGCCCCATCCGCTCATGCAGCTGAACATCATGAGCACGCGTGTCGTGGCGCTGGTGGCGCAGGACCGCACGCGCTGGGCGCTCGCCGGAGATCAGCTGTTCGTGGATCTCGACTTGAGCGAAGCGAACGTGCCTGCGGGCACCCGCCTCGCCATCGGAGACGCGATCGTCGAAGTGACCGAACAGCCGCACCTCGGCTGCGCGAAGTTCGTCGAGCGGTTCGGGCTGGATGCGATGAAGTTCGTCAACTCTCCGAAGGGCCGCGAATTGCACCTGCGCGGCATCAACGCCCGCGTCGTCCAACCAGGAACGATCCGGATTGGCGACACGGTGAGGAAGATGCTTTAGCCGCGAGCGGGCGTCTGCGGCGAGACGCCGTAAAGACAGGCCGATCAGGATCACGCAAGCCGAGCGGAGCGAGTCGGCGCGGCGGTTTGGTGGCCCGTCGTAGTTGGTGGAGTTGCCCGAATCCCTGCCCCTTCGCGGAGCGATTCCACGAACAGTAGAACCGCCGCGCGACCGGAAACGGCGATCGAGTCGGAGCGAGGATTGCCGGCCTGTCGATCACGGCGTCGAAGCGGCAGATGCCTGATCGCGGCTTACAGCGTCGCTACTTTTTCTTCCCGGCGAACGCCTTCGCCTGCTGGCCGACGATGTCGACCAGGTTACCCATCGCCAGGTTCACGTCGATCAGGTGAAGACCCCAGTTGGCCAGTGGTGCGGTCGCCGGTCCGATGTCGCCCGTGATCTCGTCGACGCGCGGATCGTTCGGATCGCCGTGCACGGTGATCTCGAGGAACGTCGCGTTGTCGTTCTTCGTGCATTTCGCGCTCAGGAGGCCCGGCACGCTGACCCACGGCGTGTCGACCGTCCCGCCCGTCGCCACCCACGGCTTGACGGGGAAGGTGGCCGTAATCGTCTTCCCGGTCGCATCCAGGTAGGCGTGGAGGTCGCCGCTGCCGCCGCCGAGCGCAGCCGGATTCACGCACGCCGCTTCCTGGTTCGGATCCGGCACCTTGCCGAAAAGCGTGTTCGCCGGCGGCGGGAGGTTGGATCGGAACGACGAGTAGTTGATCACGCAGCCTGTCTGCGTCGCCGAGTGGCAGAGCGGGATCGATTTGAACACGCCGCCCGTGTCCTTGCCTTTTGCGACCGGAAGCGTTGCGCCGAGCAGCAACGCAGAAACCATGCGGGCCTGCTCCGGCTTGCCCTCGATTTCCTGGCTGATGAGCGCCATCAGCACGAACGTGCCCTGTGAGTGGCTGACGAATACGTACGGGCGTCCCTTGTTATCGTGCTCGAGGTAGTACTTCCACGCGTCGCGCACGTCGTTGTATCCAACTCCGCTCTCGAGCAGCGACGTGTTGCCGGCGACGAGCACCTTTCGCAGTCCGGCCAGGGTGACCTGCCGGTACATCGGGGCGTACAGGCGGCAAACCGATCCGAATCGGGCGAACTGCTGTCGGACGACGTTGATTTCCGCCGGATCGGCGTTCATGTCGCTGTTGTCGGTGGTGTCGGTCGACACCGTCGGGTAGACGTAGAAGCAATCGATCGGCGCGGTGGGGTTCGCCTTCCACGTTTCCTTCGTCAGCGTGCCATTGGCCGCGACGACGGTGGCGGTCTCGTCGACGTCACAGGCGTTGGTCTCGCCGGCCGGCTTTCCCGGGCGGCACAGCCACGACTTCGCGTTGCCGTAGTCGTTTGGCTTCGTGTCGACGGCCGGCTGGGCCGCCGGCGCGGGCGTTTGCGCCGAGGCGATGGCTGCGGCCAGTATGCCACCCGCGAACAGGCCAAACATCGATATCTGCTTCACAAATCTCGTCACTGGGCCCTCCGCTCAGTTCGCCGATGCTAACACGTTGCGATTCAAACGCTCGGCTAAAGCCTCGCGCTCCGTACGACCTTAGCGCCGGAGAAGCGCTTTCGGAATCTTCGCGACGACCGTGAACGCCGGATCGACCACGTTCGCGACCTCGTATTCAGCCGCCTGACCCATGAACGTCTGAGCGCCGCGCTCGCTGAACCCGTAGTCGGCCATCAGCCATCGCTGCAGCTCGGACGTCGCATGCTGAAATGCTTCGAGCAGCGGTCGCGCGCTGCCGAGCACGATGATGTGGGTCGCGGTTTCCATCCGCGGCCACCCGATCGGCTTCTGCTTGATCACATCGACCGTGAACTCGACGTCCATCGACGTCTCGAGACCGGTGCCCGCCGGCTCGGCTTCGCCCTGGCGCGCGTGTCCGTCACCGATAAACAGCAGTGCGCCCGGTTCGTTGACCGGCAGCATCACCTTCGCTCCGGCGTTCAGCCAGGCGTAGTCCATGTTGCCGCCGAACGGACCGGGCGTCGCGGTCGAGATCGCCTCCTTGCGTGCGGGCGCCACGCCGACGCAGCCGAGCATCGGCCGCAGCGGCAGCTCGATGCCGCCCGCCTGGACGTCAGCCTGGTCGAGCCGCGCCACGTTCCTGGCGCGATCGATCGTCCACGTGACGCGCTTTGCCTCGCGATCCACGCGCGCGGCGATGGCGGTCGGGTCCACGGCGTACGGCGCCAGCAGGCTCGCCGAGTACGCCATCGCCCGGTTCGTTTCGATCTTCACGAACGTCACGACGAGAACGTCGCCAGGCTCGGCGCCTTCCACGAAGAACGGGCCGGTCTGCGGGTTCGGGCCCTGCCCAACCGACTTGCCGTTCCAGTCGACGCCTGCCGCGTCGATGGTTTTCGTGACGACCGTATCACCCGGCTTGATGCGCAGCGCCGGCGGATGGGCAGCGGAGTACGTGTTGTAGAAGCGGTCCGGCACGAAGCGGTGCGTCTCGGCGGCGAGAGAACAGGGCGCCAGCATGGCGGCGGCGACGGCGAGACGGGCGACATGGCTTCGGTTCATGCGCGGATTATATCGAGGACACTCTGTCACCCATCGGTTGTGCGCCCGAGCGCCCAGGAACGCTAAGTCGTTCCAAATGGCGCCGACAAGTTGGTATGCGCCTTGCCCCTGGGCAGCGAGATGGGCAGAACGCGATCTCTCACGCGCCGCGAGGCGCTCGGCACAATCGGCGCGGCGATGGGCGGGTTTTTCTCGGCTTGTGGGGGAACGCCCACGAGCGCGACGAGCACGTCCACGACGAGCACGACAACGACGACAGGGTCTTCATGCGCGGTGACGGCAACCGAGACGGCCGGTCCCTACCCTGACATCATGGGGATGCTGAACAATCCCGCGTTCAACCGGCGCGACATCACCGAGGGCAAGTCGGGAACGCCGCTGTCGCTCGTCCTGACCATCGTCAACGCCAGCAGTGGATGCGCTCTGGTCACCGCTGCTGCCGTCGAGATCTGGCAGTGCGACGCGGCCGGCAATTATTCGGAGTACTCGCAGCCTGGATTCAATGGCGTCGGCCAGACGTTCCTCCGCGGCGTGCAGACCACGGATGCCGCCGGTCAGGTGACGTTCACGACGATTTATCCAGGGTGGTACTCCGGCCGGGCAACGCACATCCACGTCGAGATCTACGTGGCCGGGCGAAGCGTCAAGGTCACGCAGGTCGCGTTCCCAGAAAGCATCTCGTCGTCCGTGTACGCGAGCGGCGTCTATGCCGCGAAAGGGCAGAACACGACGAGCAACGCCGGCGACATGGTGTTCTCGGACGGCACGAGCACTGAGCTCGCGACGGTCACCGGCAGCGTCGCATCCGGCTTGATGGCGACTCTCCGGATCGTCGTCGCCGCATAGATCGCATCGTCGGAGATCGACCGGCGGAGTTGAAGCCGTCACCGGACAAGCCGAAATTCCGTCCGGCCGGAAAATCACCACTTCGCTCGTTGCCCTTGCGCTGGCGCGTCGGTCCTACCAATTCGTGAAATCGCTCAGAGCAACTGGTGCCGCACGGGCAACTCCACTGCCTGATGTGACATCGCGGCAGACCGACGCGCGAATCTCGCTTCGCGGCGATTTTTCGTGCGCCCCGCGGCCGGACTTCAACGGCTCGTCCAGTGACGGCTTCAGCTCCGCCAATCGACCACGCGACCAGGCATCCGGCGCCACGTGCCGTCAAGGCAGGCTGACGTGTGATCAGGTCGGCCGGCCGCAACGGCACCTCGCCACAGATGCGTGATCGCGCCGTAGCTCTGACTTCTAACTTCAGACGTCAGACTTCAGACCTCAGACTTCTACGCCTATACGCGCACGATGCCGTGGCGGCCGTCGAAATCGATCTTCGTACCGAGCGCGCCGGACAGCGTCGCGATCCGTTGGATGATTCGCTCGGCGGTCTCGCCGGTCGCGACGACCGGCGTCCCGCGCGCGTGGCGCGGCTGCGTCATGTCGGACGCGACCGGGTGCAGCTGCATCTGCTGCAGGCCCTCGTCGGTGAACGTCATCACCGGCACGACTGTTTCCCAGAGCGCCCGATCTTTCGGAAGCGGAATGGCGTCGCTGGCGCGTGAGTGGTCGAGCGTCTGGCCGTCGAGGCCGTAGGATTCGTAGGTGTCGGCCGCATAGCCGCTGACCGTTTCGTACTGGAAGAAAAAATCGCCGAGGCTGTAGCAGATCGGCCGCCGCTTGTACAGCTCGATGCCCCAGGTCACGTGCGGACCGGCACCGAAGAACGCGTCGGCGCCCGCGTCGATGCACGCGCGGGCGAGCGGCTGCAGAAACTTGTCGGGCGTGTCGAGGCTCCCATACGTCTCGTGTGCGTGAATGCTCACGAGCACCAGCCGGGCGTTGCGCCTGGCGACCGCGACGGCGTCCGTCAGCCGCTTGAGATCGGCGGGCGACGCATCGCTGAGCACGTCGGACCGGGGGCCTGAGACGAAGGTGTTGCCCAGCCACTTCAGCCGGCCTGCGTCCGTCGCCGTGGGGGCAAGACGGCCCAGCGATCGTGCTGCAGCTTCGAGCGAAGCAAACGCCGACGGATCGAGCTGGTACCGCCGATCGAGGCGGACGGCGTTCAGCCCCGGCACGCCCTTGAAATCGCCGCGCGCAGCGACGGCCGGCGACCACGGTTGAAACGTCGACGCGCAGTTGATCAGCGCGACCCGGCCGGACGGCGTATCGGCATACGCGGGCGCTGCGGCTTCCTGCAGGTTCAGTCCGGTACCTGCGTGCGCGATGCCCACGCGATCAAAGCCCTGGCGCGTCGTCCGGATTCCTTCGATGCCGTAGTCCGTGGAATGGTTGTTCGCGGTGCCGACCATGTCGAAGCCGAGCCACGCGAACTCGTCTGCTATCCGAGGACTGGCGACGACGCTCAAACTGGAACCGGCGGCGGTCGGGAAGCCGGGATCGGGGTCGGCCATGACCAACTCGCAATTGCCGTACGCGCAGTCGGCTTCGCGCAGGAGGCGCACGACCTCCAGGAATGCCGGATCGGTGAGCTGAGAGACGCGTCGTGTGAGGATGCAGTCTCCCGTGGCGGCCACCGTGATCGGGCCGGCCGCGTGAAGATCGATCGGCCACGCTGCGTATGCTGTCGCGGCGCTGGCGAGCCGCACGAAGTCACGTCGATGCATGGGCCAGAGCATACAATGCGGTCATGTTCATCGGACACTTCGCCCTCGGGTTTGCCGCGAAGCGCGCTACACCGAGAGTGCCGCTCGTGACGTTGTTCGCGGCGGCGCAGCTCGCCGATCTGCTGTGGCCGTTCTTCCTGATCGCCGGCATCGAGCAGGTCCGCATCGCACCGGGCGACACTGCGTTCACGCCGCTCGACTTCGTCAGCTATCCGTACTCCCATTCCCTCCTGATGCTGGTCGTTTGGGGCGTCGTGTTCGGCGTCGTCTACGCACGCGCCGCGCGCGGCACGATGCGCGAGTGGGCGGTTATTGCAGCCCTCGTGGTGAGCCACTGGGTCCTCGATTTCGTGACGCATCGGCCCGACATGCCGGTCTATCCGGGCGGCGGGCGGTACGGCCTCGGCCTCTGGAATTCAATTCCCGCGACCGTTGTCATCGAGGCGGCGATGTTCGTGATCGGCTTTGT
>AR_comb_assmDRAFT_10197871_pt1 | contig 13579 bp, 12 predicted proteins | sample ArasoioldDNA_FD_10543 | JGI IMG/M metagenome (IMG submission 10543) | reverse complement strand
GGGAAGACGCACATGCCGACGCCGACGAAGCTCATCTGGTTCGGCAACTCGAACTCGCTCCTCGGGAACGCGAAGTGGTCGTTCGACGTCGTGAAGAACACGCTGCCGAAGCAGGACGCGGTCTTCTGCAACGAGTGGCACTGGACGAGCTCCTGCGAGTACTCGGACATGGTCTTCCCAGCCGACTCGTGGGCCGAGTTCAAGCTCCCGGACATGACCGCGAGCTGCACGAACCCGTTCCTGCTCGCCTTCCCGAGAACGCCGCTCAAGCGGATACACAACACGCGCTCGGACTACGAGATCCTCGCGGGCACCGCGGCCGCACTCGGCGACCTCGTGCACGAGCCGCGCATGCAGGCCTACTGGCGCGGGGTCCTCGACGGCGACCCGAGCCCGTACCTCCAGCGCGTGCTCTCGGGCTCCAACGCGACCCGCGGGATCCTCTACGCAGACGTGCACGAGAGCTCGAAGCAGGGCGTGCCGCTCCTCATGAACACGCGCACCTACCCGCGGCACGCGGGCTGGGAGCAGCGGCAGGAGGACAAGCCGTGGTACACGCCGACCGGGCGGCTCGAGTTCTACCGCCCAGAGCCCGAGTGGCAGGCGGCGGGCGAGTCGCTCCCCGTGTGGCGCGAGCCCGTGGACGCGACCTTCTACGAGCCGAACGCGATCCTCGCGAACAAGGCACACCCGTCCATTCACCCACGCGCGCCCGAGGACTACGGGGTGCCGGAGTCACAGCTCGACGTCGAGACGCGGCAGTACCGCAACGTCGTTCGCACATGGCAGGAGCTCAAGCTGACGAACCACCCGCTGCACGAGAAGGATCCTGCCTACCGCTTCATCTTCCAGACGCCGAAGTACCGCTGGGGCGCGCACTCGACGGCCGTCGACTCCGACTGGATCGCGATGCTCTTCGGCCCGTTCGGCGATCCCTACCGCCGCGACCTACGAACGCCGTGGACGGGCGAGGCGTACGCGGAGATCAACCCGCGCGACGCGGCGGAGCTCGGGCTCAAGGACGGCGACTACATGTGGGTCGACGCCGACCCGGCCGACCGGCCGTACCGCGGCGCCGACTCGTCCGACAAGTTCTACGACGTCGCGCGCGCGATGCTCCGCGTCCGGATCTTCTCCGGCATGCCGCGGGGCGTGATCCGCACCTGGTTCAACATGTATGCGGCGACCCCGGGCACCGTCAAGGCGCAGGAAGACCATCCGGGAGGCCCGGCGCAGAACCAGGAGACCCGCTACGTCGCGCTCTTCCGCCACGGCAGCCACCAGTCCGGCACGCGGGCCTATCTGCGGCCGACGCAGATGACGGACTCGATGACCCGCAAGGCGTACTTCGGGCAGACGATCGGGACCGGCTTCGAGGCCGACGTCCACTCGCCTTCCGGTGCGCCGAAAGAGGGGTTCGTGAAGGTCGAGAAGGCCGAGGACGGCGGCTTCGACGGCAAGGGCGAGTGGCGGCCGCTCACCCTCGGCCTCCGGCCCGAAGCGCCCTCCGAAGCCCTCCGCGCCTACCTCGCGGGCGAGTTCGTGAAGAAGAAGGGCGCCTGAGCGATGGCGACGGTGCGCAACTGGCAGCTGGGGCGGGACATGGAGTACCCGTACGCGGCCGACCGCCCGAAGAAGCAGTTCACGATGATCATGGACACGAACAAGTGCATCGCCTGCCAGAGCTGCACGATCGCCTGCAAGAGCACGTGGACCTGGGGCAAGGGCCAGGAGTACATGCTCTGGAACAACATCGAGACCAAGCCGTTCGGCTTCTACCCGACGGGCTGGGACGTCAACATCCTCGAGCGTCTCGGCGAGCAGCAGTGGGACGGGGACACGTACGGCGGGCAGACCATCTTCGAGGCGGCGCCGGAGGGCGAGCGCGTGCTCGGCTGGACGCCCGCCGAGGAGGACTGGTCGCACCCGAACATCGGCGAGGACGAGCCGACCGGGAACGCGGAGGACACGACGTACATCCCGGACAACCCCCACTCGCTGATGTGGATGTACTACCTCCAGCGGATCTGCAACCACTGCACGTACCCGGCCTGCGTCGCCGCATGTCCGCGCGAGGCGATCTACAAGCGGCCCGATGACGGCATCGTCCTCGTCGACCAGACACGGTGTCGCGGCTACCAGGAGTGCCTCACCGCGTGCCCGTACAAGAAGACGATGTTCAACCTCGAGACGCGGGTCTCGGAGAAGTGCATCGGCTGCTACCCGAAGATCGAGCAGGGGCTGCAGACGCAGTGCACGACATCGTGCATCGGGCGGCTGCGGCTGACGAACTTCCTCTCCCATCCGGACGAGGTCGACCCGCGCAAGCCGGCCGACTACCTGATCCACGTCAAGAGGATGGCGCTCCCGCTCTACCCGCAGCTCGGGCTCGAGCCGAACGTCTACTACGTCCCACCCGTCCACGTCCCGACGAAGTACCTCACCCAGATGTTCGGCCCCGGGGTCGAGCACGCCGTCGAGACGTACCGCAACGCGAAGGACGACGAGGAACTGCTCGGCCTGCTCATGCTCTTCGGCGCGACCGAGCGGATCATGGACACGTGGAAGGTGTCGGGCGGGGTCGCCCGCGCCTACGACGAGGCGGGCGACGAGATCGTCGCCGTGCCGCTCCGCGAGCCGACGTTCACGCGCCCCTTCGAGTTCACGACGGACGTCAAGGGCGTCCCGACGGCCGGCTACCGCCACAACACGTGAGGACCTGATGGCCGACTCGACGATCACCCGCAGGGACGTCCTCCTCTATGGCGGAGCCGCCGCAGGGGGCGTCGTCGCGGCCGGAGCGGGCGTCGTCGCGCTCGCCCACGCGGTCGGCGACAAGAAGACACCCGTGCCGGGTGCGCCGATCGTCGCGAAGTACGTCGACGGAGATCTCCCGGTCACGGACCCCGGGGCCGACGCGTGGAAGGACGCGCAGCCATCCCTGGTGCCGCTCGTCGCGCAGCAGATCGCGCAGCCCTTCCTCGAGGAGGCCGGAGTCGCCGAGCTCGACGCGCGCGCGCTCCACGACGGGAACGAGCTCGCGCTCCTTCTCGAGTGGGACGACGACAACGTCGACGACCTCGACGGCATCCACCGCTACCACGACGCAGTCGCCGTCCAGCTTCCGACCAAGAGCGGCGCGACGCCGCCCGCCCTGACGATGGGCGCGCCCGGCACGCCGGTGCACGTGCTCCAGTGGCGCGCGACCTGGCAGCGGGACATCGACTCCGGCGGCAAGACGGGCGTCGACCAGATCTACCCCGAGGTCGTGCACGACGTCATGCCCGACGACGTGCTGCCACCGCGGACGGCCGCCTACTACTGGGTCGGTCGTAAGGCGGGGAACCCGCTCTCGCAGAAGCTCCGCACGACACCCGTCGAGGAGATCGTCGCCGAGGGGTTCGGGTCCGTGACGCACCTCCCCCACCAGACCGCTCGCGGACATGCTGTGAACTCGGGCGGCCGCTGGCACGTCGTCGTTGCGGTGCCGACGGCACGCACAGGCGTCGGGGAACCGCTCCGGCCCGGGAGCACCTGGCCGGTCGCCTTCGCCGTCTGGCTCGGCTCGGAGAGCAACCGCGGCGCCCGCAAGCAGATCGCGGACTGGCAGACGCTCACCCTCGAGGCGACCTCATGAGCGCGCTCGCCACCGAAGGCGTCGCGCTCGCGGCCCTTTGGCGCCTCCTCTCGCTCGGCTTCGAGTCCCCCACGGACGAGACGATCGCCGAGGTCGAGACCCTGGCCGACACGCTCCTCGAGGCAGGGGGCCCGGCCGAGCTCGAAGACGTCCTGCTCGAGCTCGCCCGAAGCGGGCGCGAGGAGCTCTCGGCCGATCACGCCTGGCTCTTCGGCGGAACGGTCCGTATCTCGCCGTACGAGGGGAGCTACGAGCTCGATCCGATCCGGCAGGGCCGCCAGATGGCCGACGTCGCCGCCTTCTACCGCGCCTTCGGCGCCGAGGCCGAGGGCCCGACCGCAGACCGGCCGGACTTCGTCGGCTGCGAGCTCGAGTTCCTCTCGTTCCTCGAGCTGCGACGGCTCGTCGCGCTCGAGAACGAGGAGGACGGGGCCGAGCTCGTGGACGAGATCGAGTCGTCGTTCCTGGTCGACCACGCCGGGCGCTGGCTGCCGACCTTCTTCGCAGCGGTCGTGGACGAGGCGACCGCAGCCCCGTTCTTCCGTGCGCTCGCCGAGCTCGGGCTCGGCGTCGTCGAGGCGGAGCTCGAACGGCGCTCGCTCGACCCCGCGCCACTCCCCAAGCGGCGCGCGCGGACGTCGGTTGAGGGCGACGCCTTCGACTGCGGCGCGGGAATGCCCGCGTCTCGCGCCTGAGATCCGGCGAGCCTTCGCTCACGCTTGGGCGCCGTTAGGCTCATCCGCCGTGCCCCTCTCGTCCTTCGCCCGCACGGCGATCCTGCGCGCCGCCTCGAGCGAGCGCCTGCAGCGTCTCGTGCAGGGGCACGGGATGCGGGTCGGTGCCGCGCGCTTCGTCGCAGGCGAGACGCTCGACGAGTGCGTCGCCGTCCTGCGCCGGCTGAACGACGCGGGCCTCCACGCGAACACGACGCTCCTCGGCGAGGCGATTCCCGACCCGCAGGGAGCCGCTGCCGTGAAGGCGGAGTACGAGGCGATCCTCGAACGCCTCGTCGCGGAGAGACTGCGAGCGAACGTCGCCCTGAAGCTGACGCACCTGGGCCTCGCGTTCGACGAGGAGACTGCGTACGCGAACGTCGAGAGCCTGGTCGCGCGCGCCGAGCAGCTCGGGACCTTCGTCCGCATCGACATGGAGCAGTCGGAGCTCGTCGACCCGACGCTTGCGATCTTCGAGCGGCTCCACGCGGCGGGTCACACAGCCGTAGGCACCGTCCTCCAGTCGTACCTCTTCCGGACGCCGAAGGACCTCGAGCGGCTGCTGCCGCTGCTGCCGAACCTCCGTATCGTCAAGGGCGCGTACCTCGAGCCGACCGACATCGCATATCCGGACAAGCGCGACGTCGACGCCGCGTACCTCGCACTCGTCGAGCGCGCCCTCACGAAAGGCGCCTACGTGGCGGTCGCGACGCACGACGAGTCGCTCATATCGGAGGTTCGTGCGTTCTCGGAGCGGGAGGGCATCGGCCGCGACCGCTTCGAGTTCCAGATGTTGTACGGCGTGCGGCCTGCGCTCCAGCGCTCGATCGCCGCCGACGGGTACAAGGTGCTCGTGGCGACGCCGTTCGGACCGGACTGGTACCCCTACCTCACCCGCCGCCTCGCGGAGCGTCCGGCGAACCTCGGTTTCTTCCTCCGAAACCTCCTGCGCGGGTGAGCTCGCTCCCCGACCGCGCGAACGTCGTCGTCGTGGGCGGCGGCGTCATGGGCACGAGCATCGCGTTCCACCTCGCGGAGGCGGGAGTGGGCGTCTGCCTGCTCGAGCGCGACGAGCTCGCCTCGGGATCCACGAGCCGCGCGGCAGGAGGAATCCGCGCCCAGTTCTCCGACCCGCTGAACATCGCGCTCGGCGTCCGCTCGCTCGAGGCGTTCGAGCGCTTCGCGGAGCGGCCCGGCGGCGAGATCGACCTCCGCCGGGTCGGCTACCTCTTCCTCCTCGACCGCGAGGACGACGTCGCCGCGTTCCAGCGGAGCGTCGAGCTGCAGAACGAGCTCGGCGTGCCGAGCCGCCTCCTCTCCCCAGCTGAGGCGCTCGAGATCTGCCCGCTCGCGGGGGTCGAGGGCGTGCTCGCCGCCGGCTACTCACCGACGGACGGGCACGCGAGTCCGGAGGCCGTCGTCCAGGGGTACGCGGCGGGGGCCCGGGCGCACGGAGCGACGGTGCTCACGCGCTGCGAGGTGACGGGAATCGAGGTCGAGGACGGTGCGATCCGCGCGGTCCAGACGAGCGACGGCGTCGTCGAGACGGGCACAGTCGTGTGCGCCGCCGGCGTCTGGTCGCCGGCGCTCGCGGCATTCGTCGGCGTCGACCTCCCCGTCGTGGCGAGCCGCCGCGAGGTCGGGTTCACGGGGCCGACCGCAGATCTCCCCGACCGCATCCCGCTCACCATCGACTTCTCGACCGGCTTCTACTTCCACCGCGAGGGGCCGGGCCTGCTCTTCGGCATGGTCGACCCGGAGCAGCAACCGGGCTTCGACGCTCCCTCAGACCCGGACTGGCTCGAGAAGGTGCTCGCGGTCGCGGAGCGGCGGCTCCCGACCCTCGGCGACATGGGGATCGCGGGAGGGTGGAAGGGCTACTACGAGGTGACCCCCGACCACACTGCGCTCATCGGCGAGGATCCCGACGTCGGCCGCTTCCTCTACGCGACGGGGTTCTCCGGGCACGGGTTCCTACAGGGGCCCGCGGTCGGAGAGATCGTCCGCGACCTCGTCCTCGAGCGGGAGCCGTTCATCGACGTCACGCCGCTCTCCGCCGCTCGGTTCGAGCACGCGGCCGCGCGCCCCGAGCGCAACGTCATCTGATCGGGGTCGAGCTCAGCCCCGCACGACCGCGATGTTGAAATCGCTGCTGCCGAGCGCACCGAAGAGGCGGATCCAGAGCGGCAGATACATCTCGGTCCCTCGCGCATTCGAAATGCCTCCCAGGTCGAGGATCCGCTCCGCCGGCCAGCCGAACTCCTGCAGGAGCTCGGCCACCTGAGACTTGGCGTCGGCGTCTTCGCCCGCGACGAACACCTCGTGCTCTCCCGGCACCCTGCCCGGGTCGACCATGACCCGGAGGTTCACCGTGTTCAGCGTCTTCACCACCCTGGCATCCGGGAAGCTGCGCTGGATCTGCTCGCCCAGCGAGTCGGTGTTGCAGACGAAGAGTGTCGGAGGCATTCCCTGCGAGGTATCGAGCGGGTTCGAAACGTCGACGAGCACCTTCCCGGCGAGGTTCTCCTCGCCCGCCAGCTCGAGCATCGCAATGGAGCCCTCGCCGTTCGTCGCGTTCACGATCAGCTCGGCCCCTGCCGCGGCGTCGCTCGGCCGCACGAGCGCGACTCCGGGGTGATCCTCCTGCCAGGCCCGGAATGGCGCGTTTCCGAGGTAGTCGGGTTCGGTCCGGGCGAGCGTCGCGCTGGGGTCTCGCGTCCCTACTGCGAGGTCGTGGCCCAGTTCGTCGAGCTTGCCCGCCAGTGCCTGCCCGACCGCACCGGTACCGAGCACGGCGATCCTCATGACGTTCCTCCTTGATCGAGGGGGCTACCAAGACAGTACGTGGACGCTTCCACCTCGGGACAGACGCCGTACGCGGAGGATCTAAGCTCGGAGAGTGCCCGACACGCTCGTCTTCATCCCCGCCTGGAACGAGGAGGAGAACCTCCCCGCCGTGCTCGACGAGCTCCGCTCCGGGCTGCCCGGCACGGACGTGCTGGTCGTCGACGACGGCTCGACCGACGCGACCGCCGATGTCGCCCGCGCGCACGGGGCGCAGGTGCTCTCCTTCCACGAGAACCGTGGTCTGCGCGCTGGCATCGCGGCGGGATACGCGTACGCAGACGAGCACGGCTACGAGCTCGTCGGAAGGGTCGACGCCGACGGGCAGCATCCCGTCGACGAGCTCGCCCGCCTGCTCGACGTCGTGCGGTCGGACGAGGCAGACGTGGCGGTGGGCTCGCGCTTCGCGTTGGGCGACGGGTACGAGGCGTACCGCTACACGCCCTCCCACACGCGGCGGCTCGGAACCGCGGCCCTGCGCCGCGGGATGCGGGCGTCGCTCGGTCGCCCCTTCCTGGACGCGACGAGCGGCATGTACGCGGCCAACCGGAAAGCCCTTCCGGTTCTCGGGAAGCCGTACACGAGTCGCGCGCCGGAGGTCGAGTCGCTCCTCCGGCTCCGCGACGAGGGCCTGCGCGTCATGGAGGTGCCTGTGCACATGCGCGAGCGTGCGAGCGGCGAGTCCAAGCTCCGCGGGAGCAAGGCGTTGAAGCTCGTCGTGACCGTCGTGGGCACGCTTCTGCTGTACGGGATCGTTCGCCGCCGGTGGAGACGGTCGTGACGCGGGTCGTCGCCGTGTTCGGCTACTCGGACGGCACTCCCGGACTGCATCCGGTCTGCGCGGCCAGGCTCGAGCTGGCGCATGCGATCGCTCGTCCCGAAGACGTCGTCCTTCTCTCCGGGTGGTCGCGCACGGGCCGGAGCGAGACCGAGGCAGACGTCATGGCGCACGCCTGGCGTGGCCCCTCGGGACGGGTGCTCCTCGACCGGGGTGCGAGGACGACGGCCGGGAACGCGATCGGGATCGCGCGCGTCGCCCGCGCGCTCGAGGCGGAAGAGGTCGTGCTCGTGACGTCGAGCTGGCACGGGCGCCGTGCACGCACGCTCACGCGCGCAGCGCTTGCCGGAACCCCCTTGCGGGTAGAGCTCGCGACGACCGACGAGCGCGCAGCCTCCACGGCGCGGCTTCGGGAGCTCGCCTGCTGGAGCGCGGTTCCGGTCCTCGCGCTGGTCGCCGCGCGAGCGGGGTAGGGTGTCGCCCGTGCCGCGCGCCGTCCATGTCGCCGCCCTCTTCGCCGTCTGCGCGCTCGCCGCCGTCGCGGCCGGCTGCGGTGGCGGAGGGAGCTCCGACACGACCACAACGACCGCCTCGGCGACCCAGTGGGCAAACGACTTCTGCGGCGCCTTCGCCGACTGGAAGCAGGAGGCCGACAGCATCGTCGCGCAGTTCGACAGCCTGTCCTCGCTCTCGAAGGACAACCTGCAGAACGCCGCCAATGCCCTGAACACCGCGACGGATCAACTCCTCCAGGACCTCAAGAACCTCGGAGCGCCCGACACGCAGTCGGGCCAGCAGATCAAGGACTCGGTCGACCAGCTCTCGACGACGATTCAGACGCAGACGGACGCGATCAAGAAGACGATCGACGACACCTCCGGCATCGCGGAGGTCCCGGCCGCCGTGAGCGACGTGATCGCCTCGGTGAACACGATGGCCACGGCCGTCTCGACCACGACGTCGACGATCCAGAACTCGGACGCCGAGGGCGAGCTGAAGGACGCCATCACGAGCTCATCCGACTGCCAGAGCCTCACGAAGTAGGCGGCTCGGGCGCGTCCGCGCCGCGCAGGACGACCACCGCGTCGAGCCCGCCGCCCGGCGCGTCGCCGAGCTCGATCCGCCCGCCGTCGCTCCGCACGAGGCGGTCGTCCTGCCGCCGCCTGGCGGACGCTCGTTCCCCCCGCTCGAGGGGGTGTGAATCGTGATTCGGATCGAGATCCGACCGCGACCCGTGCATCGGGCAGGGAGCGCGCGTGGACGCAGCTCCGAGGTCGCTCGCTCGGCGCTGACGGCGAGGCGGCCTACGACGCGGAGCTCGTCGACGACGAGGACGTGCTCGAAGCCGAGCAGGTGCGCCCGATGGCGGCCACTCTCGCGTCAGTCGTCGCCGACGGCGAGGCCGCCTGAGCGGCCCTCAGACGTGTACCGCTGCCTGCTGCTCGAGGTAGCGGTGCACGTGCTGGATGACGACCGAGCCCTCGCCGACGGCCGACGCCACGCGCTTCACCGAGCCCGCGCGGACGTCGCCGATCGCGAAGACGCCGGGGAGCGTGGTCGCGTAGTCCATCTGCGTGACCACGAAGCCACGCCCGTCGCGCTCGATCTCGTCGGGCAGCCAGTCCGTATTGGGCTCGGCGCCGATCAGGATGAACAGCGCGTCGGCAGGAACCTCGATCTTCTCGCCGGCGCGTCGCAGGCGTAGACGCTCGAGCCGCTCCTCGCCGAGGACGGCACCCACCTCCGTCGAGACGCTGACGTCGATCTTCTCGTTCGCCTCGATCTCGTCGATCAGGTATCGCGACATCGTCGAGGAGAGCGACGCGCCGCGGACGAGCAGCGTCACCTGCTGTGCGTACCGGGCGAGATGGACGGCCGCCTGGCCGGCCGAGTTCGCGCCGCCGACGACGTAGACGCGCTCGTCCGTGTAGAGCTGCGCCTCGGAGGGCGTCGATCCGTAGTGCACGCCCTTGTTCTCGAGCTGCTCGAGGCCGGGAATGGCCAGCCTGCGGTACGCGACCCCCGTCGCGAGCACCACCGCGCGCCCGTGCACGTCCCCGCCACCGAGGAGCGAGACCACGTGAGCGTCGCCGTCTCGGCGGAGCTCGGTGACGTCCTGCGTGACGAGGAACGTCGCGCCGAACACCCAGGCCTGCTGGTATGCGCGCTGTGCGAGCTCCGCTCCACCGACGCCACGGGAGAACCCGAGGTAGTTGCGGATCCGCGTGCTCGATCCCGCCTGCCCGCCGATGAACTCCCGCTCGACGACGAGGGCGCGAAGGCCTTCGGAGGACGCGTAGACGGCTGCGGCCAGGCCGGCCGGCCCGGCACCCACGATGACGACGTCGAACATCTCGGCGTCCGGGATCTCGATCCGCATCCGCGTCCCGTGCTCGGCGAGATCCTCGGGCTTCGGATCGACGAGCGCGCTCCCGTCCGGAAGGAGGACGACCGGGAAGGTCGCTCCCTCCTGCCCGCACGAGCGGAGCGCGTCCACGCCCTCGGGAGACTCGCGCGCGTGGAAGGCGTGCGGGACGCCGTTTCGGACGAGCAGGTTGCGGAGTCGGTTGCCCTCTCGCGAACGTGGGTCGGCAACGAGCGTGAGCTCCCGGCGACCGGGCGCGTTCTGACGACGCCACTCATGCAGGAACTCCGAGACGAGCCGGTGGAAGAGCTCGTCCGGCATGCTGAACGGCTCGAGGGCGTAGTAGTCGATGTGGCCGAGCGCCATCGCCGACTGGATCGCCTCCGCCGTCTCCTCGTCCGCCCAGCCACCCCATGGGATCAGGAGCGCCCTCTTCGCATGGGGGTAGAGATCGTGAACGCGCGCGAGGAACTCCTCGCCCTTCAGGTCGTGTGTGCCACGAGCCGCGAGCACGATCGCGACCGCCGGAGCGTCCTCCTCGTTGTGCAGCGCCTCGAGCTTGCCGAGCGCTGCGTCCGTCGACGGCAGGCAGTCCACCTCGTAGTCGCGGCCGTAGCGCTGCAGCTCGTCGAAGATGTGGTGCAGCGCGTCGGGGTTCTCGTGGACGGCGACGATGCGCGGCTTCTCGCTCATGCGTCGACCTCGTCGGAGAGGTACGCCGCGAGCCGCCACTCGCCCTCGAGCCCCTTCAGCTCGTGCGCTCCGCGGTCCTCGAAGCGAAGCCCGGCAGCCGCGGCGAGCGCCCTGGTCAAATCCGAGACGAGGATCTCCCCCGGCCCGGCGGCCGACATGACGCGGGCTGCCTCGTGGACCGCGATTCCGCGAACGTCCTTGCCGACGAGCTCGACCTCGCCCACGTGCACGCCCGAGCGGAGCTCGACGCCGCGCGCACGCGCCGCCCGACGCAGCGCGGCGGCGCCGTGCAGTGCGCGGGCCGGTCCATCGAACGTCGCGAGCATGCCGTCGCCGGTCGTGTCCACCTCCCGCCCACCGTAGCGCTCGATCTCCTCGCGCTTCGCCTCGAAGAGGTCGGAGAGGAGCTCGCGCCACCGCGTGTCGCCAAGCTCTGCCGCTCGGGCTGTCGAGTCGACGACATCCGTGAAGAGCAGCGTCGCGAGGACACGACTGTGGACTCCGGTCGGGAAGCCCGCGAACGCCCGGATTCCACGCCACTCGATCTGGACGCACGGCTCGTCGCCGACCGTGTAGCCGTCGTGGCCTGGCGGGATGTCGAAGACCTCGCCCGGGCCGATCTCCATCCGCGTCCCGTCCTCGAAGTCGACTCCGAGGATCCCGGACAGGATCACTCCGACGTGCCGCGCCTGGCACCACTCGCCGCCGACCACCGGTCGCACGTGCTCCGACCAGCGCCAGCCCGGCTCGTTGACGAACCGCCCGACCGTCAGATCGCCGAGCTCGACGATCTGGCTGGTGAACTTCGGGAACTCGACGACCTCGTCGGGCCGGTCGAAGCTCTTCTGGAGCGCGTCCGCCATGCGTCAGCGCGCGCTCACCGTGTCCCCCACGTCCGCGATCGCCCGCATCGCCTGCGCGAGCGCGATGGGGATGGTCGCGATGAACACCGCGACCGGCAGCCCGACGAAGAGCACGCCGAGCGTCTGCCAGAAGCCCGAGACCTCGAACGCCCAGACGATCGAACCGATCGCCGCGATGATCATCCCGAACACGCCGACGAGCGTCGCGATGAACGCCCACGCGCGCAGGGTTCCGTAGTGGGTCATCTCCGCCTCCTTCGTAGTTGTCTGAACAGCCGCGAGCCTACTCGCCTCGCGCGTGGATCGTGCGCACCGTCTCGATCGTGTCCGCCTCGCTCGCCGACTTGTCCGGCCGGTAGCCCTTCACGCGCGCGAACCGAAGGGCCATGCCGCCTGGGTAGCGCGAGCTCGCCTGCACGCCGTCGAACGCGACCTCGACCACGAGCTCCGGCAGCGCGTGCACCACGTGCCCCTCGCGCCGCGTCTCGAGCTCGAGCAGACGCTCGGTCTGCCAGGCGAGCAGCTCGTCGGTCATGCCCTTGAAGGTCTTCCCGAGCATGACGAAGCCGCCCGTCTCGGGGTCGCGTGCCCCGAGGTGGAGGTTGGAGAGCTTCCCCTGCCGCCGGCCGTGACCCCACTCGGCGGCTAGGACGACCAGGTCGAGCGTGTGCGACGGCTTGACCTTGATCCACCCGGTACCGCGCCGGCCTGCCTCGTACGCCGAGTCGAGCGCCTTCACCATGACGCCCTCGTGGCCACGCGCGAGGCTCTCCTCGAGGAACGCCTCGGCCCGGGCGGCATCGTCGGTCTGGATGCGAGGGACGCGAAGTGCCTCGGGAAGCAGCTCGTCCAGGCGGGTGAGTCGCTCACGAGCGGGCAGATCGACGAGGTCCTCGCCGTCTGCGCGGAGGCAGTCGAAGAAGAACGGCGTGAGCGGGGTCGAGGCGCGCTGCGCGGCGACGTCCACACGAGACCCGAAGCGGCTCATCGAGACCTGGAACGCGTGTGGCCGTCCGTCCGCGCGAAGAGCGATCACCTCGCCGTCGAGCACGAGCGCAGTCGCCGGGAGCGCCAGCAGCGCCTCGACGACCTCGGGCACGCGCTCGCTCACGTCCGCGAGGTTCCGCGTGAAGACGCGCACCTCGTCGCCGAGCCTGTGGGCCTGGATCCTCGCGCCGTCGAGCTTCCACTCGACGCTCGCCTCGCCCGTGCGCTCGAGCGCGGATGCCACGTGGTCTGCGCTCTGCGCGAGCATCGGCTTCACCGGGTGGAGCGGCGTCAGCCGGAACTCCGCGAGCGCCGGGCTGCCGCCGGCGATCGCCGCCGCCGCGACGCGCGGAAGATCGCCGGCGAGCATTGCTGCGCGGCGCACTTGGGCGACGGGCAGCCCGGCGGCCTGCGCGACCGCGTCAGCCATGACCCCCTCGAGCGCACCTTGCCGGAGCTCGCCGAGGAGCAGACCCCTGAGGAAGCGCTGCTCATCTTCGGTCGCGCGCGAGAAGAGCGAGGCGAGCTCGTCGCGCCGAGCCGCCTGCGAGCCCTTCCCCGAGATCGAGTCGAGCCGGTCGACAGTCGAGTTGACCTCGAGCAGCTCGAGGGAGGCCACGTCGGACGGCGGCGGAAGCTCGCGGAGCGTCGCCCACCCCACGCCCACGGTCCCCTGCGGCAACAGCCCCGACAGGTAGT
>AR_comb_assmDRAFT_10483568_pt1 | contig 13580 bp, 9 predicted proteins | sample ArasoioldDNA_FD_10543 | JGI IMG/M metagenome (IMG submission 10543) | reverse complement strand
GAACTCCAATCGTTGACCAATGACCGGGCTCAGGCGATCGCTGCTCGGATAACGTCGTTAAATGTGCCGGCTGAGCGTCTGAGAGCAGCGGGAATGGGCGCGACATTGCCGATCGCGCCTAATACCACGGCAGCAAATCGAGCTCGAAATCGTCGGGTGCAGGTCATCTTCATGCCGAACGTCAATTAGTCTCGCAGGATCTTGATTCGGTGGCTCACAGGCCGAGTCTCGTGTCCTATCCTATTTTTCTTCGTTCCGAAGGACCACGATCCTTGTCGATCCGGAACCGACGCCAGGTTGATATGACTCCTTCACATCCAATCGTGGGCATGATGTCTTCTTAAGGCCGGCTAGTAGCCTTAACAATGTCGATTTGCCGGAGCCAGAAAGTCCCAAAAGTCCTATGATGTGACCTTTTTCGATAGAGAGCGACGCATCTATCAGCAACCAGGCATTACCGTACTTTTTGAGATATTTGAGACTGGCAGTTTCATTCAGGGCCGAAATGCGCAACTTTCAACGAACTAATTCGTGCAAAGAAAGGTGGTCTGTTGTCATCAAAACTAGGCAAGTATACACTTGGCGCCGATGGCGGAAAAAAACCGATCATTGAAATGGAAGCTCCTGCATGCCGGCGGTTGGCAGGTAGCCAAACGTATGGCCAGGATGGTGCCGTTTGGGGGTACAATAGTAGCAGTAGGCCTGGTCGGTCACGATATTAAGCGAAAAGGCGTTGTGCGTGGGACTATTAACTCCGGGCTCGATGCGCTCCCGGTTGTTGGCCTGGCAAAGAACGCCGTCGAGTTGTTCACCGGGGATTTTATTCCCGATAAGAACGATCGCAGGGTTAAGGAAAATAAATGAGACTGTTCAGAAGGTTCGTCGGTGTTGTTGCTGCGGTAATGTGTGTATTTCTTGCGCTTTCGATCGCGGCAGCAGGGCAAACGACAAAGAAGAAGAAAAAGACGACGAAGCGGCCAGCGACGGTAAAAACGTCCGCTCAAAAGACTGGCGACGCTTCTGTCGTTAGCCTTGCCGATCAGTACCAGGACAGCTCGTCAAAGATCATCCAGCCGACGCCTTCCCTCGCAGCGTCAGATATTACACTTCCGGATGAAACGAGTGAACGACTGCGTGATCTGCAGACGAGAATCAAAAATCTCGAAAGGCAAAGGCCCACGAAACCGACTTACGAAGACAAGCAAAAGATACTGTTGGCGAATCTCGACATTCTTACCAAAGCGGAACAACGAGCGGAAAGTTTACGCAGGCAACGGTTTGAACTCGTGGAGAAGGAAAACACGATTCGTATCCGCTTAGATCAGATCGATGTTGACATCCGGCCCGAGATGATCGAAAGGAGTGTGGCGATGGCGGGTTCGCTTCGGCCAGAGGAGCTTCGAGAAGCGCGCCAAAAAAGTCTGACAACCGAGAAACAAAACCTCACAAACATGCTCAACGAGATCACGATGACAAAAACTCGACTTGAACAGGACGTCTTAAAAGCCGAAGCTCTGGTCGACAAGATCCGCGTCAAGCTCGAAAAGGACATCGACGACGCCCTTAGTTCGGACCAGCCTGACGGTCAATAGTTTCCAGTTACGAATTTTGGTTTTTGAGGACTTGCTGTTTGCTTGTCCATGCAATTCTTCGCCACTGCAAAGACTGCGAGGCTTCTGTAGTACTTGTTATCGAGTGCTTGTGCATTCGAATAAGGATTCGAGAAGTCGCTCTTGCTCAGCGTTGTGAACGTTGTCTCAAGATCAAATGTCGTGCTCTGGTATCCGACAAAATGCGAGAAGTCTTTGGTTTTAATGCTTCTAGTGAGGCTAGGATTGAGAAGGTCTCCGGTTTGCACTTTATTGGTCACCCTGACCGCATCATAAAGCCGATTTATCGCAGACAGGTGATCTATCTTTTCGAAGAGCAAGGAGATCCCAAATATTACCCGGGCCTTTGTGACCGGGTTTTCTGTTTTATCGGCAAGGTCACCAACGTCGGACAACCACTTCGCTGCGCTAAAGTTGTCGCTGGCAGCTATTTGCTTGTCAACCACTCGCAACATTAGTACTGCCTTGTACTCGGTCTCTGGAACCTTTGATATCCATCTCTGTGCATCGTCGTACCGTGCCTCTTTGATCGCAAGGTCGGCCCGCATTATAAAGAAATGACTCGTCATGTCAGTACGGGCCTTTTCCTCCTTAACTTTATCGAGCCATCGTTCAAATTGCTTGAAATGTTCGTCCGTTTTTATCGTCAAAAGCGCACGCAGGATCATTGTGTCCGTCAAACGCGCTTCAAATTCCCCATCTTCCAGCTCCTTAAGCCTCTGCTCAAACGGCATTTCTACATCTTTGATAAATCTTTCGCTTTCACTCCACTTGTTTCGCGCTTCATTGCTGAGCATCCCGGCAGCCTTTGCCCGAGCCTCGGAGATCAGGGGTAACAAGGTCGGGAAATCGCGCAGCACGATGGGTTCCAATTCGTTGGCGGCCGAAAGGATGTAAACCGGCTCGGAATGCCTGTATTCGTCGGGTGGACGGTTCAAGTTGTCGGGGTTTGAGGCATACGCGATAGATTGGCGGAAGAAGAATTCCAGGAATCTTTGCTGAACAGCAGGATCAGGAACAAAATTGTCAGGTCGTGAGATACCAAAGCTGTAACGGTCTATTCCGATCATCTGTTCGCTTCCGAATGGGTAGAGCGAAAGGAACAACAATCGTCGAGGCGTCTCTCCGGCGTAGTTAGACAATAGTTCCCCGTACAATGCGACGCCGGATCTTGGGTCTTGAGAAGCTACCGATGACAGCGCCCACGACCAATAAAAATCTAACGGTTCACGCATCACCCGTCGAAATAGCAGCCAGCTTAATTCAGGGCTCGTCTTCAAACTTTGAATGGCAACATTCAATGCCTCATTTACTTCAAGGTTACGATCGAAAAACCCCTTTCGTTCAGCCGCGCCCTTTTCATACTCTTTCAGGATCTGTTCCGTCAGTCGACGAGCCCAGGCCGGATCTCGCTTAGCTATTGCTCGAATTACCTGAAAACGATAATCCGGAAGCCGAAGGGTAACGCCCTTTTCCTCTTTGCGCTCTATACCTTTTTCCGCGAATCGGTCGGTCGCAACTTTGAATGCTTCTGTGAAATAGGCCCGAGCGATCGGCTGGTCTACCGGCCAGATAAAATCCGCCGCCCGCATGACAACCTGAATTCGTTTATCGGTTTCTTCTATGTCTTTGCTGTTCACGACGAGTTGATCGACAAGCGACCGGGCAAACTGTGCGTTGCAAATCGAGGCCTCGCCATTTGGCACCTGTCCGAATGAAGCTAGGCAACAGATCAGGATAAAGGTACTGATAATAAGCTTTCGCATTGTTATGAGCTTTAACGGGTTTTTGCGGATAATAGCATAGATTTACGACGAAGTTTTCGCGCAATTTGTGTAAAAGTCTGCAAGGCGTTGCCTCGTAAAGCGTTCTGTAAATGTCAATAAGCGTAACCTCAAGACGCTAAAACCTTTAAAGGAGAGTTGTATGAGGCTCAGGATTTTTGTACTTGCCGCCCTGACTGTATTTTTAGGCCTTTTTTCAGCCATTTCTGCCTTTTCGCAAGGCGTGATCGTTCCCACAGTTTGCGACGTTCGGCCATGTAGGCCGTTCCCCCGACCAGTGCCATTGCCAAATGTTTTACCGATCAAATCGATTCAACTCGACACAAAGATCAATGGCCAGGTCGCGACGACACATGTCGACCAGGTTTTTCGGAATGATACGCAATTTACACTCGAAGGAACATACTTTTTTCCAATTCCCGAGACCGCGACGATAGTGGAATTTGCGATCTGGGAAAACGGCAAACGATTGGCGGGTGAGGTGCGTTCTCGCGAAGAAGCACGACGTATATACGACGAGATCGTCCGTCGGCAAAAAGATCCCGGCTTGTTGGAATACGCCGGAAAGGACCTCTTTCAGGCCTCGATTTTCCCCATCCCTCCGAATTCTGACAAAAAGCTCGAGCTGACGTATACAGAGGTTCTGAAAGCGGAGTCGGGAACCGTGGTCTATCGTTATCCGCTTGGAACTGGCAGAAATGTATATTTTCCGATGCTGAACAACGTCGTCCCCCCAAGAGACACGCAAAAGTTCGGCACCGTTTCGGGACGAATAGAAATAATCGGCAAACAGGCGCTTAGAAATATTTATTCGCCGTCACATCAGATCGACACCAAGTTGTCCGGCGAGACACGAGCCAGCGTCTCATTCGAGACGAACAACAACGACAACGATTTCCAACTCTTCTATGGACTGTCGGAGAGCGACTTTGGTTTGTCGCTCCTGACGTATCGTGAACCAGGAAAGGATGGCTATTTTCTGATGATGCTTTCGCCCAAAGACGAAGCCTCGGAACGCGAGCTTGTTAACAAAGATATTGTCTTCGTCCTTGATACAAGCGGTTCGATGGCCGACGAAGGAAAAATGGAAAAGGCTCGGAGCGCGCTTCTCTTTGGCATCAAGACACTTCGCGACGGCGATCGCTTTAATGTCATCAGTTTCGCCGGCGAAGAACATTTAATGGAAAAGGATTTGATAAATGCCGATGCAGCAGGTCGCAAACGTGGCGAAGATTTCGTAAAGAACCTGCGCCCGAACGGCGGCACTAATATCAATGATTCTCTGATCGCCTCGCTAAAGCAATTCGATAAGAACGAGCGGCCAAAGATGCTAGTTTTTATGACTGATGGTTTGCCCACCGTGGGTGAACGCGATGTCGAAAAGATAGTTGCAAATCTCAGAGCCGCAAAAGGCGTCGATATCCGGATCTTTCCATTTGGCTTTGGATATGATGTAAACACAACGCTCCTTGACCGTATCGGTTCAGAGAACGCCGGCGTGTCGGATTACGTTCTTCCAAAGGAAGACCTCGAAATCAAGGTCTCGAACTTTTTCACACGTGTCAGTTCACCCGTTCTGTCCGACATAGATATCAATTGGGGAAATGTCGAAATGGAGATGACCTATCCCAGGCGCCTTACAGATCTCTTCCGCGGAGCTCAACTAACATTGATCGGGCGCTACAAAAATGCCGGCGATCTTAATAACATCGCGATAACTTTACGCGGCAAGAGCGGTAGGGAAAATCGCAGCTTCGCATTTGGCGATCTCGATTTTCCATTGCGGACTGAAGACAATGATTTTCTGCCTCGCTTGTGGGCGAGCCGACGGGTCGGATGGTTGATCGAACAGATCCGGGCGAATGGTGAAACCAAGGAGGTTCGCGATGAGGTCACCGACCTGGGAACGCGTTACGGCATCGTTACACCGTACACATCTTATCTGGCAACCGATGGCTCATTCAGACAGGTTCGCGAAGAGGACCGGGCAAGAATGCTAGCTCCTGCAGCAAAGGCCTTGCGAGATCAGAGCGGCGCCGGGGCGGTGGCACAGAGTGTTCAACAGAACACCATGCAGTCGAATGTGTCAGTGTTTGCAAGCAAGGACAAGGCTGCTGAGAAACAGGTGCTCGTACAAAACTCTGTTTCATCTCAGTTCGTCGGAAACAAAAATTTCCAGAATCAAAACAACGTCTGGGTCGATGCCGATTTTACCGAAAAAACTAAACTCCCAGAGATCAACGTCAAGTTCGGCAGCAACGAGTACTTCGATCTGGTCAAAGATCAGCGCGACCTTGCTCAGTATTTCGCCTTAGGGCAACAAATCGTGGTTGTCTGGAATAACAAGGTCTATCGAGTTACACAATAGGCCTAACAGCAAGACCACGAACAAAATCGGGCCGTCGATTTAACGGAATCGCCGGCCCTATTTCTTTCGCTTTAAATCCCAGTTAAGCGGTTTTCGACAATTTTCTGCTTTTCGGAGTTAACACCTTTGTAAAAGCTGTGCTATGGTACATCAATAATTCTTGCCAAAAACCTGTTTGTCATCAGGTTTGATTATAAAGAAAAATTTAGCAATCTCGGAGGATTGAAGATGGGTAACAAACCGTTTGCAACTGCACTATCGGCCCTAGCACTTGCGTTTTCACTTGCCGTTATCTCTTTTGGACAGGGAACCACCTCTCGAATCACGGGGATGGTCACGGACAACACTGGCGCCGCGGTTTCAGGGGCCACCGTTACTTTGACGAACGAAGGAACAAATTCGTCAACCACGACACAGACACGCGAGAGTGGTATTTATGTTTTCGACTTGATCCAACCCGGTACTTATTCGGTCACCATCGAAAAGCAGGGCTTCAAAAAGTATATCTCGACTAAGAACGCCGCGCTGGTTAATCAACCGACGACGCTTAACGCTGCTCTTGAGATCGGTGATGTATCTGCCGCTGTTACTGTAACTGGTACGGCAGAACAAGTGCAGACCAGTACGTCCGGAAACATTGGCAGTACGATCGACCAACGAACCCTTGAAAGTCTGCCGATCGTCGGGCTTCGTGGACGAAATCCGCTGGACCTCCTCAACTATCAACCGGGCATTGTTTCAGGCGCAAATACGGGCGGCGGCGTTCATGTGAACGGATCGAGGGATCGGGCGTTCAATTTTACGCTCGATGGCATCGACATCAATGAATCCACTGCCGGCGGATCGAACTTTACGCCCCTTCGTCCTAATCCGGATTCGATCCAGGAGTTTCAGGTCGTTACCTCAAACTTCACCGCGGAACTTGGTCGCAGCAGTGGCGCACAGGTGACCATGGTCACGCGCTCGGGTACGAATGAATTTCACGGCAATCTCTTCGACTATTATCAAACCCCGAGGTTTAACGCTAAGAGCTATTCTGCAACGCTCCTAAAACAGCCGAAGGAACAGTTTGTGCAACATATTTACGGCGGCAGCATCGGTGGCCCCATCCCAAACTTCGGGTTTGGCGAAGGCACGCCGTTCAAACTGTTAAAGAACAAGGCATTCTTTTTCGTGAACCTGCAGTTCTTGCGGGCCTACGACACGGCGCTGGTCACTAGAACCGTTTACACCCAATCGGCCCGCGCTGGGCTTTACCGGTTTGTCGTAGGACGAGCGAATCTTCCATTTGGGACCGGTAATGCGGCGGTCGATGCCAGCGGCAATCCGGTGGTGCCGAATTGTCCGGCTACGCCAGCGTGTCTCTCGAGTTACAACATAGCGGCTTTGTCCCCCACAAGCTTTGATCCGGTATTGCTGAACTATCTCAACTCCATGCCGCTGCCGAACAATTTCGCAGCGGGCGACGGATTAAACACAGCAGGGTTCAACTTCGCTTCGCCTCAGCACGAGAGGCAGTATGATCTAACAACAAAGGTCGACTTCAAGTTTAATGACCATCATTCTGCGTACGTGCGGTATGCGCAGGGAAGCCAGACCAGTCTTGGCGATTCGGCAAACGGCGGTCGGCCGCGTTTTCCGGGCGTTCCCAACTTTGTCGATACTGATCGAACTCCGAAGAACCTTGCCTTGAACTGGCGCTGGTCCCCGTCGTCCACCGTGACCAATGAGTTTATTTATGGCTATAGCAAGTACGCATTCAGTTTCTTGACGCCTCACCCCGATCCGGTCTATTCGTTCGTATTTGTGAATCCCACGGACATCAATACAAACTTCTCTTACAACGCTCGCGGCGTCGCGACGAATCAGTTCGTTGACAATTTGACGTGGGTTAGCGGAAATCACACTGTCAAAGGGGGAATCAATTTTCGCTTGAATAAACACACGGACGATCGCTCGAGCGTCGCCGGAACTGCCATTGAGCCGGTCGTTTCGTTCTCATTTAACTCGAGTTCGGCCGGATATTCGGGCTTTAATATTCCGGCCAATACGACGGGCATCGCTTCCGCGGATTTGACCCGTCTGCACGGTACGATCGCGGACCTTTTAGGACGCGTTAATTCCGTTTCGCGGGCGTTCATCGCCGATCCGGCGAATCCAACCGCATTTCTGCCGCCGGGATCGCGTTGGATAAACGTTGCAAACTATAAAGAGTACGACTTTTACGCGCAGGACAACTGGCGATTCCGTTCGAATCTTGTCTTCGATATCGGTGTTCGCTGGGAGATAAAGGCAACGCCGGAGATCGACGGTCGCCCAATCCTTGTTCCAGACCAGCCGATGAAGTTGGGTGCCTTGCCTTCAAACACGATCAAATTCGTTGAAGGCAAGCTTTTCGATACGGATTTTGGCAAAATCCTGCCTTCGGTCGGTTTTGCCTGGGATCCGTTCAAGTCGGGAAAAACGTCGATCAGAGCAAATTACCGACTCGCGTCCGATCGGATCGCGACATTCTTGTTTGGCTCCTCGATCTTCCAAAGCGCCCTGGGGAATACGTTGGGCGCAACAAACAATGCCTTTGGACAGGGTGGCGGCCTTTTTCGCAATGTCGGGCCAATAATCGACGGGCTTATTCCGACACAGACCCCCGCGGCTGCACGCCAACCGGCTGCATTCGGTGGACTGAGCACGAGCGTGATCGATCCGGATCTGCAGTTCCCGCAGATCCACGAGTGGTCGATCAGTTTCCAGCGTGAGTTATTTAAAGACAATGTCTTCGAGTTCAACTACATTGGCAAGCACGCTGTACATCTTCTCGGCGGATATAACGTCAACCAAGTGAATATTTTCGCGACCGATCCACGATGCGGAAGTCAGACGTTTGTTCAGGCTTTCATTCAAGCACAGGACGCCAGTCACGTTAATGACCCTAATTGTTTGGCTTCGCTTTTGTCGGGCGGACTGGCAACCGGCAATTCATCCGCTTTCCGGACGACATTTTTAACCGACCTCAATAACAGCAACGTGGGCACGACGGCCCAGACCTTAGCTCGAAACACCGGCACCAGTGCGCTGACAGCTCGTGGATTTAGCCCGTTCTTTTTCCAGGCGTATCCGCAGTTCAACGGCGGCGTAAATGTTTTCGATAGCAGTGATTACTCGAATTACCACGGTCTGCAGTTCATTTTCAGGCGCCGGATGAGCAAAGGACTTGGCTTCCAACTCGGTTACACGTTGTCTAAATCAAAGGATAATAGATCCTGGGATCCGTCATTGAGTACTATCAACACCGGAAACTCTCAGGCTGGTGGCGCTACCCCGTTCGACCTTCGAGATCGAAGTTTGAACTATGCGTATTCGGATTTTGACCGGCGACATGTCATTCAGGGCACTTATGTGTATGAGCTGCCCTTTGGCAAGGGTAAGTGGTTAAATCCGGGAAACTCCGTGCTCAACTACATCGTGGAAGGTTGGCAGCTGGCCGGTGCTACAGTCTACATGACAGGTAGGCCGTTTACTGTCTATTCGGGCCGACTCACATTGGGCAACATTATACAAACGCCGGCCAACTGCAGCGGATGCACGCCGAATATGGGCAACGTTCACCTCGAGACAGGCACCAATACCTATTTCACTCTCGAGCAGCGGAATATGTTCTCGGTCCCTGCTCCCGGCACGATCGGTAATACGGGCAGGAACTTTTTCCGAAATGCACCATATTTTCAGACGGACCTTTCGTTACTCAGAAAATTCAAATTCGGTGAGCGGTGGGCGTTAGACCTTCGCGTTGATGCGAAAAACCTTACTAACACCGTGGACTTCGACATCTCTGCGAACAACTCGAACATGACCATGTTTGCAACTCAGTTCGGCAAGCTGTTTGATTCGAGCGGAAACCCTGGCGCGGCCGTCGCAAACGCTGCAAGAAGGATCCAGTTCTCAGCGAAGGTTAGCTTCTAACAAGGACGTTCGATTCTAAGTAATCGCCTCTGCCGATCCTATGGGTCGGCAGAGCTTTTTAGTGCTCAACCCGTTGATTTTTACTGTTCAAGCAACGGTCAATGGACGGATGGCATCAGTCTACAAAGGAGAGGCATTCCGGCGTGACGTGCAGCCCCTTCTAAAATTCTCCTGTTTTGAAACGCGAAACCGCCGGTCAGAAATGGCCGGCGGTTTCGTTCATATAAACAGAGCGTTTAATGTTGTTGATGAAGGTTCGCCAAGGCCAGGTCACGTGCTTTTGGTAACAGCGTGAGGGCCTTTTGAACCGGCAGGTCGTTCGTTAGCGAGAATCTGTATGAATCCGTTTCGCCTCTGAGAGCCAGTATCATGCCGCGTTTGATGCGGTCGACAATGAAACTCCGTGCGGATTCGAGCTGCGAGGTGGAAAACGCCCGAACCTGGGACTGCCTGACATAGTTCTCAAAACTTCTTAGGATGTTTTCGTCTATTGCGGAGCCGCCAGAGTCTGTGCTCGTCTTTGTGAAACTGGTCTTGATCAGCAATCCGACATCGACGCGGCCGTAAGCCGCCTCACGCGTAAAGAAAAACAGCGTGTCTGCCAAGTCTCTTTCGAGATCATTGAATTCGGCCGCTTTTACAGTCTCGTCCGGCTCGATGCCGTCACCGCCAAAGACCGGCCGATTTGCGGACGTGTGCGACTCGGGTCCCTTCTGCCCATCGACTGCCGTCCGATGAGCGTAATAGTCGTAAATATTTCCGTTCGAATAATCTCGCTGGATACAGCGTCCGGAAGGGGTAAAATAACGGCCTGTCGTCAGGGTCAAACCCGATCCGTTCGGACCGTCAAATAGACTTTGTACAAGTCCCTTTCCAAACGTCCTGTCGCCGACGATCAGCGCGCGATCGTTATCTTGCAGAGCCCCGGCCACGATCTCAGACGCCGAAGCCGTGTTCTCGTTTACAAGCAAAACGAGCGGCAGCTTTTCTGGATCCGGATTTTTCGAAACCCAAACGTGATTGTCCAGCTTTGCGCGTCCACGCTGTGTGACGATGACCGAGCCGGCCGGCAAGAACTTTTCGGCCACGCGAACTGCCTGCTCCAGAATGCCCCCTGGATTTTCGCGAAGGTCGATGATCAGACCTTTCAGCGGTTGACGATGCAGACGTTTCATCGCAGCTGTTACTTCGCTCGCCGTCGTATAGTTAAAGCCTTCTGACATCGAGATGTAGCCGATATCGCCTGGCATCACAAACGAATCTTTTACAGATGGCTGTGGAACTACGCGGCGTGTGATCTCGACCGTTTCCTGTCGCCCGGTCGCCGCTTTTTCGACCGTTAGCCGAAATCGCGAACCGGCTCCGCCGCGAACGGCCTCGCTTACATCACCGGCGTCTTTTCCCGTCACCGCCGTATCTCCGATCTTGACGATGCGATCGCCGTAGCTCAGTTTTGCTCCGGCCGCCGGCGAACCCGGAACGGTCGCGAGCACGTATGTGTCCGTCCGACCGTCGCGGCTAAAATTCGCTATCGTAGCGCCGATACCCGAATATTCGCTCTGTTGTTCTTCCAGAAACTCGGCATACTCCGTCGGATCGAAATAGCTCGAATGCGGATCGAGTGTCAGAAGAGCACCACCGATCGTCGATTTGGCGACCTCATTAAAATTGAGCCGGTTGCCGTCGGCGTGGTTTTTCCGGATAACGTCGAGCGCTTCAGAAAGGTCAGATAGTATCCGCTTTACGTCGCGTGCCTTCAGTGCACTCGTATCCGGCACTGTCGGGCCGCCTCTTGAGGCATAAAACGATGTATTAGGTCCGATCTCAAACGGATCGGCACCAGCTCGTTTTTGAGCGGTTTGCTGAGGAAAGGCGCCTGATGCTGTCAGGGCCACAAAGAGCGATAGCGAGAGAGGTCTCCTCATAAAACGTGAGTTCCTTGCAAAGCTAATTGTTAGGGCTGCTCTAGAGCGTTCGCCCGACAATATAGCACAAAACGTGGGCACAACCGAAGCCTTTGCCGGGAGTGTTCGAAAAATATTTCCTTAAGGAAACGGCGAATCGGCTGTTGCTTCCGAATAACGAGGTTGATAAAAAGACGTGTTCGGGTAAGAATCTAGCCATGGCCGGCCCGGAAAACGACGATATTAATGAGAAATTGCGGCGTCTGGTCGAGACAGTCGACCTTGCTAATCTACTGACGTCACCAATTCTGGACTCGATCAGATATTTATTGACCTTATCGGCCGCCGCCATAGGCTCTGGCGAGGCTTCGGTGCTCGTTCGAGACGGGAATGAAGGCGATCTGCGTTTCCTGCTTGCCATCGGCGAGGTCGCGGATCAGCTGATGGAGATGAGGATTCCGGCCGGGAAGGGAATTGCCGGTTTCGTGCTCTCGTCCGGCCAACCGATGGCCGTCGCGGACGCAGTCGGCGAAGAGACGTTTTATGCCGAGGTCGATAAGACGACTGGTTACTCGACGCAGATCATACTTGCAACACCGCTCAGATACGAGGGCGATATTATCGGCGTACTCGAGTACGTCAATCGGCAGGGACCGCCGCCGTATTCTGCATTCACGCCGGAGGAGATGGACCGCGCCGCGATCTACGCCGATTCGCTCGCATCGCTCGTAAACGCATATAACTCGGCAAAGCTACTGCGCGAGTTCAGCGAAAAGATATTTGCGGACAGTGGTCTCGATACGGTTGCGATACGCACCTGGCTCAACAATATTCGCGAATCGGGCCAGCACCACGAACGTCTAGAGCTCGCGGTAATGCTCCGCGAACTGGCCGACCGCGGCGACGCTGAACGGCGCCTTTGTCGGGAGCTGCTCGACGCCATACTGAAATTCTCAGATGAGAAAAACGAGGGAAGTTATTTGAGTTTCTAGCCGCGAACGGAAAGGATTCGGCATGAACACGAGGCCGATGGATAGTGCCGTTCATAAGCAATTAATTGCAATATATTCGTTCGTGTTCGTTTGTGTCTGTTGGTGGCTAATCGTTTTATGTCGGTTGATGAATCAGCCTTTTTTTCCACGATGTCGGCCTATTTTCAGCCAAGGGAAGATTGGCGCTCGGCGACCGGTCGCGGCGTTACAGTCGCGATCATAGACAGCGGCATCGACACGACACACTCGGCGCTGGCCGGGCGCGTCTTGGAGTCTGTCGAAGCCAAGGTTAGTGGCAATAAGGTTTTGTTCGACCCGTCAACGGCGGGTGACTCGGCCGGCCACGGCACGGCCTGTGCGAGCATCATTGCCGGCATAGCGCCTGACGCAAACCTTGCGAGCATCAAGGTTCTCGGTGCCGGCGGCCTCGGCGATGGACAGGTGTTTCTCGCCGGGCTTGAGTACGCTATCAAAAAGCGTCACAAGATCATCAATCTAAGCTTAGGCACAACCAAGCCCCAATTCTTTGCTCCGCTTCACGACATGCTCGACCGTGCTTATCAAGCCGGCTGCATTGTCGTGGCCGCGGCCAACAATCTTCCTCAGCCGAGTTTTCCTTCGGTTTTTTCCTCCTCAGTTATTTCGGTTATTAAGAGCGTTCAAACCGACCCGCTGAAATTTGGCTTTCGGTACGGTGAGGTCATCGAGCTGACCGCACCCGGCGTGAACGTGCGGTCGGCTTGGCCCGGCGGCGGCTATCGCAACCTGACGGGCAACAGCTTTGCCTGCCCCCATATCGCTGGCATTATTGCCCTATTATTGGAAAGCCATCCAAATATGACGCCATTTCAGGTCAAATCAGCGCTCTATGCGATCGCCCGGGAAAATGAGGCAAAATGACCAGGCAATAAGACCTTGTAAGTAAAATGTGCTTATGTTAGACTCCCAACATTAGAGCCCAT